>SESD01000542.1_pt1 | contig 23270 bp, 24 predicted proteins | sample 3171411 | NCBI WGS metagenome assembly SESD01 (sample SAMN06051880, study PRJNA518727) | freshwater metagenome | biome: subpolar coniferous forest; feature: holomictic lake; material: water; isolation source: holomictic Lake 442, 16.5 m depth | place: Canada: near Kenora, Ontario | collected...
GGCTATCGAGGGATACCAGTCAAGATGAAATCAAACGTGCTTATCGCAAACTGGCACGTAAGTATCATCCAGATGTCAGTAAGGAAAAGGATGCTGAGGCAAAGTTTAAAGAACTTGGAGAAGCTTATGAAGTACTCAAGGATCCCGAAAAAAGAGCTGTTTATGATCAATTAGGACCTAATTGGAAAGCCGGGCAGGATTTTAGGCCGCCACCAAACTGGAATGAAGGTTTTGAATTTAGAGGTACTGGTTTTACTGGCGATGAGGCTGGTATCTACAGTGATTTTTTTGAACAATTATTTGGCCGGGCAGCATTTCACCCTGGCGACAGAGGACAATATGGCATCCATGCGCGTGGACAAGACAGTCATGCAAAAATCTACATTGATCTGGAAGACAGTTTTCACGGCGCAACGCGTAATATATCACTAAGCACCCCTGAAATGGATGCACAAGGCCATGTACAAGTTAAGCATAGAAGCCTGAATATTAAAATTCCGAAAGGTATCAAGGCGGGACAGCATATCAGACTGGCCGGTCAGGGTAGCCCCGGCTCAGGTAGCGGTCAAGCGGGCGACTTGTTTCTTGAAATAGCGCTTAACAATCACCCGCTTTATCGAACTTCAGAAGCAGACGTTTATCTGGATCTTCCCGTTACACCTTGGGAGGCCGCCTTAGGTGCAAAAATAAAAGTACCTACCCCAGAAGGTAATGTCGATCTCAAAATACCACCCAACTCCAAACAGGGTAGCAAACTACGCTTGGCAGGTCGTGGGTTACCAGCCAAGATACCGGGCGATTTTTACGTGGTGTTGCAAATTGCCCTGCCACCGGCCAGTAGCGCGCAAGCCAAAGCGGCTTACCAAGCTCTGCATGAACAGCTTGATTTTAACCCACGGCAGGCTCTGGGAGTCTAATCAATGAGCTCACATGATTTATCGTTAATACATACCGGAACAGTCATTGAAGACGACAATTTAACACTGGAGCAACTATGCCATGCTTGCGATGTACATGCAGACTGGATAATCAGCATTGTTGAGGAAAGCATTATTGAGCCTAATGGAGAAGATAGTCGTTTATGGCGCTTTTCAGGGGCAAGCCTGATACGTGCCCGTTCTGCCCTCAGATTACAACGTGATCTGGGGATTAATCTGGCTGGCATTGCTCTGGCACTGGACTTGATGGAAGAGCTTGACAGCCTGCGTAAGCAAATAAAAATAGGTGGACATGTCTGAAAAAAAACAAGATATATATCGCCCCAAAAAACGAATTATTTAAAACCATTAGCCCTAGAGGAAAACATTATGAAATCAACCCTAATACTCGTCGCTGATAACAGTCGTGCACGCATCTTTACTGTTAAAACACCCGCTTCTCCGTTAGAAGAAATCGAGGCTTTCGCTCATACCGAAGCTCGCTTACATGACCGACAAATCACTTCTGACTTGCCCGGAAAGATTAAAGGAGAAGGTCATGTGGGACATGCTTTTGAGCAACCCACCGACCCCAAAAAACATGAAGCCGACAACTTTGCACATCGCCTTGCCCGTTATTTGGAAGACGCACATAACGCCAATAAATTTGAACAATTACTGATTATTACAGAGCCCTCTTTTCTAGGCTTATTGCGTAACCAGCTATCGGAACCGATAAAAAAACTCGTCTGTTTTGAACTGGATAAAAATATCACTACCCATAGCATTGATGACATTCGTAAACATCTACCGACGTTTTTGCCAAGTCATTAATACATTTTTCAAAGCCTTGTGTTATGTCAAAAGGCCTTACACAAGCTGAATTTTTAAAAAGGTGAATATTATGCAATTACCATTACAAATTACTTTTCGTGGAATACCTCATTCTGATGCGGTTGAGGCTAAAATTCGCGAAAAAGCCGGCAAGCTGGATAGATTCTGCTCGCATATTATGAGTTGCAGGGTTGCAGTTGAAGCCGAACATCAACACCATCACCAAGGTAATCAGTATCACATTCGTATTGATATAACCACGCCTAATAAGGAATTGGTTATTAGCAAGGAACATTATGACAAACAGGCCCATGAAGATATTTATGTCGCCATTCGTGATGCCTTTAATGCAGCTACGAGACAACTGGAAGATTACTCACGCATTCAGCGCGGTGATGTTAAAACGCATGACTGACAACATAGGTATCGACAAACAAGATAAGCCTTAAGCAAGTGTCCGATATGAACTAAATTACTTAACAGTGGAAACCCAAGGACAGTCTTGGCAAAAATAAATCCAACTGAATAAAGGGTGCGTGCAGGATACCTTACGCGACTGATTGGCAAAATTTAATGCGAATTGGGATATGAATTTGAGTCAGTCCTTAATGAAATACATTAATGACGGTTTCGCTTCATAGCGTTCTTTGCGAACGGTTATGATGAATACTTTGATTTTTTCGATACTGAAACGTTAAATAAAACGAATCAAATATTTGCAAGTTATACAGTTGACAAGCAGACTACGATCTGAAGGCGTTTAAAACTGGTCATCCAGCAGATTCAAAAACCCCTCCCCGTCAGGATATAAAACGGGGAGGGCAATAACTTTATTTGCCTGAAATTTCTGAAGCAGTGCTGTTATTTGATGTGTGTCTTTTCTCAATTTTTGTAAATGTTTCTTTTTGTTGTTCTGCAACTGCACCACTTTGCAAATGCTTTGTTTCATCTTTCTTTAGCATAACAACCAAAAGTATAATTGCAGCGATACAAACGCCAACGATTACCCATGTGTTATCTTTTTCTTGTACTTCAGCCATTTTAAAATCCTCTATAATTATTATTTATTAGTTTCCCTCTCCACAAGGGGATCAACCCAAAAATTAAATTTTGTGGATTGGTTGCCGAATTAACTTCCAACAACGGTGTATTTTTTATCATGAGATAGCATGTCATGTCAAAACTATAAATAAAAAAAAACTAAAACAGCATTAAATATTTTTTTTCCGTATCTTTATTATGTCGATAACACTGTTTTTTTATTTCTTAACCGACTGATAAATAACATTATATTTTTTTATTGACTGATAATATGTCAAATACCGTTCAATAGCCTCTTTAGCCGGGTAATGCCAATGATTTAAGACATACCTGTCTGGAAATAACTTGACTAAAAACATCCATACTTTTTAGATGGTTAATGAGCCCGTTTTAAATATTTCATACTGAATCAACAGATTTGGCGTGGTAGTTTTTTAAGTATCCAAGCAACATTCGTTACACCCCTGGTCGAGACAATTGCACGACTTTAATCAGCGTCATCAAAACTCAAGGCCTGCCATTTATGTTGAGACAATCTATTTTTATTTTTATAAAATTACCTGGCAAGGCTCTTTTGTCCCCAGTTGTTATACAATAACCCTCCCTTTTTGCTATTCTACTTGCTGCCCTAATGAATAAATCGAAAAAACTTCTTCGTTCTGATATACGTTATGAATGCGGTGATAGTTCTTATGAACAAGGAAGAAGTTATTTTGAAACGGGTCTGGTCATTAAGCTGGATATTGAAAATGAAGGGGCTCTTTTTGTACAACTGAACGCACTCGTTAGCAGCAGTGGCGCCCTTCCTTATCAGCAAAATATTCGCATAGCCTGGCGTCCTGATTACAGCGCAGCAAAAATCACGGGAAATTGTTCTTGCCCGGTTGGCCATAACTGCAAGCATATAGCTGCTGCCTGCCTGCAGTATCAAAATGCCAATCAAACCCCTTCATTGTCACCGGTTACCAGCGACCGTTGCCTGGCCTGGCTGGACAGTCTAAATGAACCTGAGCCTTTGCAACATAACATCTACCAGGAATTTGTCGTTTATATCCTCAAACCTGGCGAAACAAAACATGAAGTGACTGTCGAACTTCTGATCACCAAAGCAAACAAATCAGGGCGTCTTGGCAAAGCCCGAAAAACAACCTTGGCCAATCTTCGTTACAGCTTTTCATACCTCAGCTATATTCAACCGCTGGACGAAGAAATTGCGCGATTAATGACAGCACTTAACACGTTAAAAGGTGAACCCATACTGGTCGGTGCCATCGGTTACATCGCCTTATCAAAATTATTGCAAACCGGTCGATTATTCTGGAAAAACGCCGAGAACCCGCCTTTAAAAATAGGCACTAATCGAGACTTACGCTTTGATTGGCATCAACAGGAAAGGGGGTATTACCAACTGTCGGTTGCCATCGAACCAGCGGCAACACTGCTGTTGACTGATCCGCCCCACTATCTGGATATTATCCAAGGTACCGTAGGCGGGTTTAATAACATCACGCCTAGTGCCGATCAATTAAATAAAATTTTGTCTGTCCCACTTATTCCTGCTGAATTTGTCGATGAATTCAGTTTTAAATTGACGGTTGAACACCCAAACCTGCGCCTGCCTGCACCCAAAAAAGTTGAATTAATCGATCAGGAGGATCTGGCACCTACCCCCCGATTATTGTTATACGGACAGCCAATAAATGCGCAGAATTATATTCATTTTATGGCGGTGAGCTTTAATTATGGAGACTGCACGCTTCCAGCCATTACCTCTGAAGACTTCAGCATTGTAAAAACTGACCAAGGTTTTCTGCGTATTAAACGGGTGCTGAACATTGAGCGTCAGGCAGTAAATCGTCTGACAGAAAAAGGTTTCAGCACTGCCCCATCCAATAAAACCGGCTCGCAGGAACTGGTGCTTTTCAGTGCTGCCATAAACAGTAATGAGACCGCCTCATGCTGGCGAGAGTTTATCCAAAACGCACTTCCAGAACTTGAACAGGAAGGCTGGGTTATCGAGATTGCTGACAGCTTTAAGCTTAATTTTCAAACCGCTCAAAACTGGAATGCCGAGATCAGCGAAAGTCAAAACGACTGGTTTGAAATGCACTTCAATGTAGAAATTGGCGGTCAATCCTATCCCTTGTTGCCTTTGATTATGCCGGTGTTGAAAAACTACGATCCGGAAAATCTCCCCGACATACTCAACATATCGCTGGGGGATCACAATTACCTAAGCGTGCCCAGCGACAAAATAAAGCCCATACTGGCGGTTTTATTTGAATTATTCAACACCAGTACACTAGAAAAAGATGGGGCACTTAAAGTATCCCGATTTAATGCGGCCAGTCTTGCTGATTTGGAGGAAAGTAGTTATGGCTTATTTTCTTTATCAGGAGGCAAAGAACTGAGAGAACTCGGACAAAAATTAAAAAACTTCACGGGTATTCAAGATGTCGACTTGCCTGTCAACTTGCAGGCAGACTTGCGCCATTACCAACAACAGGGACTTAACTGGTTACAGTTCTTGCGTGAATATAAATTCGGAGGCATTCTTGCTGACGATATGGGGCTAGGCAAAACGGTTCAAACACTCACTCATTTGTTACTTGAAAAACAAAGTGGCCGCATGACGCTGCCCTGTTTAATTATTGCCCCTACCAGCTTGATGAGCAACTGGCGACGTGAAACTGAACGCTTCACCCCTGAACTAAAAGTATTAACCTTGCAGGGTGCTGACCGTAAACAATTGTTCGATCAAATCAACGACTATGATCTGGTATTGACGACTTATCCATTGTTAAGCAGAGATGACGAAACATTGCTTAAGCATGACTATCATTATTTGATTTTGGACGAAGCCCAAACCATTAAAAATCCGACATCTATAGCTGCCCAGATGGTGCGCCAGATTAAAACCAATCATCGGTTGTGTTTAACCGGTACGCCCATGGAAAATCATTTAGGTGAACTTTGGGCACAATTTGATTTCTTGATGCCTGGTTTTTTAGGTGATAATGCCTCTTTTAAAAAACGCTTCCGCACGCCTATTGAAGTCTATGGTGATAGCGAACAACGACTACGCCTGTCAAATCGTCTTGCGCCTTTTATGCTGCGTCGAACCAAACAGGAAGTCGCCAATGAATTGCCGCCTAAAACCGAAATTATTCGTTCGGTACCCCTGCATCCAAAACAGGCCGCTTTGTACGAAAGCATCCGCCTGACGATGGAGAAAAAAGTCCGTGATGCGATTGCCGAAAAAGGCTTGTCACGCAGCCATATCACCATTTTGGATGCCTTGCTAAAGCTGCGCCAGACCTGCTGTGATCCGCGCACGCTGTCGCTAAAAGAAGCGCTAAAAGTAAAAGAATCAGCCAAACTTGATCTATTGATGGAACTATTGCCGGAACAATTGGAAGAAGGCCGACGAATTCTGATTTTTTCACAATTTACCCGCATGATTGCCTTGATTGAAGATGAATTAAATACCCGAAAAATAGCTTACAGCAAACTAACCGGCCAAACCCGCAAACGCGACGAAGCGATTGAACTGTTTAAAAGCGGTGCAGTGGATGTTTTTCTTATCAGCCTAAAAGCAGGCGGAGTCGGTTTAAATCTGACTGAAGCCGATACTGTTATTATTTACGACCCTTGGTGGAATCCGGCGGCAGAAAGCCAGGCAGCCGACCGCGCACATCGTATAGGTCAGGATAAGCCGGTTTTTGTCTACAAACTGATTACTGAAAATACGGTTGAAGAAAAAATTATTGCCATGCAGGACAGAAAACGCGCACTGGCCGAAAGTATTTATAAAGGCGGCGCTAAAGAAGAGTCATTAAAACTGACCGCTGAAGATCTTACCGCCTTGTTTGAACCGTTATAAATAATGAAATTCTCTATCATTATCCCAACCCTGAATGAAGAAAAATCCATTCAGTCTTGTTTATTGGCATTACAATCGTTAAGGAACGACTGTGAGCTTATCATTGTTGATGGCGACAGCACCGATAACACACGACTGCTTGCCGCACCGTTAGTTGATAAAGTGATTCTATCTGCAAAAGGTCGAGCCAAACAAATGAATAACGGTGCAAAACAAGCAACGGGAGAGATATTGATATTTCTGCATGCCGACACCTGTTTACCTGAAAACGCCTTACCGCTGATTCAAGAAAAAATCAGCCACAACCGGCAATGGGGGCGCTTTGATATTCAGTTAAGCGGTAACCTTTTTCTATTAAAAGTTATCGCACCTATGATGAACTGGCGTTCCCGGTTAACGGGAATTGCAACGGGCGATCAGGTTATTTTTGTTACGCGCCAGACGTTTGAAAAAGTGGGGCAATATCCTGAAATCAACTTAATGGAAGATATCGCCCTTTGTAAAAAGCTAAAGAAAATCAGTCCGCCCATTTGCTTAAAAGACAAAGTCATCAGCTCCGGTCGACGCTGGGAACAAAGCGGTGCTTACAAAACCATTTTTCTCATGTGGACTTTACGCCTGCGTTATTTCTTTGGAGCAGACCCAAAAACATTGGATTTTCTTTACACGCAGGGTGTGTTCACGCAATTAAAATGTAGTGATTTGTGCAAACGTTGCCGGTAAAATTCATCTTAAATGCCACAACAGAGCAACTATGACTGACTTTTAAAAAATGACGGCGATTATAATGACTTATAAATACCCTGACGCGGTGTTAATGATTTTCTGTAAAGCACCCATTGCCGGTCAGGTTAAGACCCGCCTAACCACTCAATTAACGGCCGAACAGGCTATGCAGTTCCATATTGAGCTCACCCAAAGAACATTGCACTTGGCGACCCGGATTAATTTATGCCCGGTTCAGCTCTGGTGTACGCCCTCAACCGACCATGCTTTTTTTACGGCATCAGCGCAACGCTATCCGGTCACTCTTCAGCAACAACAAGGCCTGGATTTAGGTGCGCGAATGCACAACGCTTTTTGCCTGGCGCTTAAAAATTACTCACGCGCCCTACTCATAGGCTGCGATTGCCCCTCATTAACCGAACAAGATCTGGAAGAAGCGTTAATCGCCTTAAGTCAGAGAGCCTGTTGTGTATTGGGGCCGGCAGAAGATGGCGGTTATGTGTTGATTGGCCTTAATCAGCCACACCCGGAACTTTTTGACAACATGCCCTGGGGCACTGAATTAGTGCTTGAACAGACCCGCTCGCGTATCCAACACAATAATCTTCTTTATCATGCCCTCAAACAACAATGGGATTTAGACACACCAAAGGACTTGGCGCGATACCAGGCAATGAATTTGAACCCAAGCAACTCGCCATAAATAGACGGCCACAACATCCTGACTTAAGACAGTAAATCTGCGACAACGTGTACAAGGGATATTTTTTGCGAATTACCAAGCCGATTTTTTGCGCCGCTTAATACTCGATACTGCTTGAATTAGCACTAAAACTATCAGTAATCCTTAAAAGTTAATCCCAAATATTATGCATTCAGACGAATAAAAAGTGCTCTCTAGGTATTTCTACTAATTGTACGAGGGCTTTTTTTTATCTATCCTTTAAGTATCTCAACCATATCAGGTGATTTTTAGGTGAAAGATTGAATGTCGGCAAGCGGTTATTGGTAATATTGGCTTATTAAAACTAATAATAGCCAAGGCATAAAATGAAAGCAGGAACCATTAAACGTTTTTTTCGTGTTCTTTGTCTGCTAATAATGGCAGGTTCTTTATCGGGTTGTATTTACTGGATAAGGGCTTACCAGACCTATTTACAGATGAGTGAATTTGATCGTTATTTTAATACGGTTACCACTGATGAGTTTACCCTTCAGTTTAAAGAACCTATTTTATATAGCAAAGATTTTGTTTCCTTATCCAGATTGTATCCCAGCGAGGACATCCCTACTCTGGACGGCAGACTTTGGCGTTACTGGTTTCGTAAGGTTGATGGCAACAATAAAATAATTGTTCCGGAAATAAAATTTTATTCCAATTTAAATTTTAATAAAGAAGGGAGAATAATTTCCTGGTCGTTTTCATCGTTGTTTTTGCAAATTGCCCCGCCAAAATTTTTAGAAGTTTCTTTACGTTCATTGGGGGGGGCGGAAATTGATACGGAAAAACAACAACTGCGAGCCAACAGTCAGTTAATCGATAAAATTACTGAAGATTTACCCAAAAAAGCAGCCGTTGTCGCTCAATTAGGGGAGCCTTTAGAAATTAAGGATGAAGGCGATATAGAAGTATATGTCTACCATTTTCTACTTGAAACTCATCACATAGAAAAAGGGTATGAAGATCGGGCATTAAGCGAAGTCATGGTCAGTTTTGACAAGAAGACCCAAGAACTGACCCGAATGAGTGGACGATTTGCCGGTCTAAAGGTGTCTATTAATTACCGAAAGTTTCTTGATGAGACGCCCAAGGAGCCGTCATAGACATCAAAAATGGCAGCATTAATCTTAATCCCTACAGATAGCGACCGGAAGATAAAAACGACATATATTATTTATAATCAATAAAATAGACGGCATAGCGCATTATTAAACTATGCTTAATACATAGCTTTATAACTAACAAATAGCAAAGAATTATGATAAATGTACTGCTTGTTGATGATCATGAATTTGTCCGCACCGGTATCGAAGCATTACTGAATGATGCTGAAGATATTACCCTTGCAGGCATTGCAAAATCAGGTGAAGAAGCGCTTGATGCCATGGCGATAAGGCCTGTCGATGTTGTGCTGATGGGTGTTAATATGCCAGGTATAAACGGTATAGAAGCCTATCGTAAAATTTTGCATGATAATCCTAATGTAAAAATAATTTCCTTATTCGTAAATAACGATGGCCCCATTCCCCCCCAATTACTTAAGCTTGGCGTATTAGGCTTTGTTTCAAAAGAATCACCCGTTGACGAGATGGTTAATGCCATTCGTAAAGTGATGACCGGCGATCGCTACCTGAGCGCAGATGTTGCCCATAATTTGACGACTTATGGCCTTCCTGGCTATCATGAGTCGCCATTTTCAAAACTTTCCCGTCGGGAATCCGAAGTAGTGACCTTAATTCTTCAAGGCAAATCCATTAAGGAAATGTCCAAAATGCTCATATTGAGCGACAAGACCGTTAATACTTATCGCTACCGTCTTTACGATAAACTTAACATAAAAAACGACGTTCAATTAACCCGCCTGGCTATTAAATTCGGCCATATTGATGCGGCGTATATGTAGCAAAACAGAGCGTGTGCCGCTTTAAAACGGGTAAAATATTTAATTATTTAAGATGTAATTTTTCAGACCCCGAAAATAATGTTAATCTTGGCAACTACTTTAACAGAGCCAATGACTACCATGACAACGACACAACCCACTAAAGACCTGGAAACTTTCCCCAATCCACAACCAGAACGCGACTATACCATACGCATTGACATTCCCGAGTTCACTTGCCTTTGCCCAAAAACAGGACAACCTGATTTTGCAACCATCCAAATTGAATATGTGCCCGCCGCTCTTTGTGTTGAATTAAAAGGCCTTAAACTCTACATGTGGTCATTCCGTGAGCAAGGCGCATTTCATGAAGCCATTACCAATGAAATTCTCAACGATATTGTAAAAGCGATAGCGCCTAATTTTATGCGTATTCGTGCTGAATTTAATGTTCGCGGCGGCATTTATACGACCGTTGTTGTCGAGCATAGAAACAGCAATTGGCACGCACCTGAGCTAGTTAACCTGCCTTAGCCAATTTCCTGCGTAAAATAGACCCCACCGTGTAGGTCGGGTTACTCTGCCAACCCGACTTACCCATCATTGATTATTCATGACTTTTAAAGAAGCGTTAACCACCCTGCCCCAATACATTTTACCGCATCATGCCTTGTCCAAAATGATGAGTAAACTGACGCACTGCGAAAATAAAACCTGGAAAAATCTGTTTATCAAACAGATCATCAGGCATTACGGGGTCAACATGAAGGAGGCTCTTGAGCCGGATATCAATACCTTCAAAAGCTTTAATCACTTTTTTACCCGTGAACTAAAACCCGAAGCAAGACCCTTAACCTCGGAACCTAATGCCATTGCCTGCCCTGCTGATGGTGCCGTCAGCCAAGCCGGTCCTATTACCGACGGTAAAATCTTTCAGGCCAAAGGTAAAAGCTTTACGGCGACTGACTTGTTAGGTGGCGATGCAGAACGAGCAGAACCTTTTAACAATGGCGTATTTACTACGATTTATCTTTCACCTAAAGATTATCACCGCCTACACATGCCGTTAACCGGCACCTTAAGAGAAATGGTACATATTCCCGGTCGCTTATTCAGTGTGAATACGGCAACCACAAATTCCGTCCCCGGATTATTTGCCAGAAATGAACGCGTTGCTGCAATATTTGATACCGATGCCGGCCCAATGGCTTTGGTGCTGGTCGGTGCCATATTTGTATCCAGTATAGAAACCGTCTGGCACGGTGTTGTTACACCACCCAGCATTACCTCCGTGCGAAGCTGGCAGTATCAGGAAAATGCACCGGTGCTACAAATTGGCGAAGAAATGGGCCGCTTTAATATGGGATCAACGATTATCGTTCTGTTTGGCAAAGACAAAGCGCAATGGGATGGTGAATTAACCGCAGAAAAAGTGGTTAAACTGGGTGAGCGGATTGGCACAATGATAAAATCCTGACCGCTATTGTAGGAGCGACGCCCTCGTCGCAATTAACGCCTCAAATCGCGACGGGGGCGTCGCTCCTACGAAAGAACAACGGTTCAATCATCCCCGCACTATCACCCAGACTTTTCCAAACAATGGATCATGTTTCCAGCCTGTAAAGTATGGGTAACCCGACCTTTAAATGTCTGTCCCCAAAACGGGGTATTAACCCCCTGGCTTTTCCAGTTATCAGCATTAACTTGCCAGTCTAATTCCGGATCAAACACACACACATCAGCCGCGAAGCCAACGCTTAGGGCGCCACTTTTAATGCGTAAAACGCGTGCCGGATTGCCACTCAATGAGGCTATGCCCTGCTCCAGCGTTATGATGCGTTGCGCGACTAATTTAAGCATTAAGGGCAACAGCGTTTCCACGGATGAAACCCCTGGCTCTGTTTCTGGAAAGGCACCCAGCTTGGCATCTTTATCATGCGGCTGATGGTCGGAACAAATACTGTTAATGGTGCCACTCGCCAAACCTTGTCTTAAATACTGCCGGTCGGCTTCGGTTCGTAAGGGCGGCAACACATGATAGTTACTGTCAAAAGGGATAATGTCATTTTCGGTCAAATGCAGTTGATGTGCGGCAACATCGGCACTGACATGCAAGCCATACTTTTTGGCCTGATGTATTTTAATCACTGAGCGTTTACAGCTTAATTGACCAAAATGAACGCGACAGCCGGTTAACTCAACCAATTCCAGACATTGAGCCAAAGCAATGGTTTCCGCCGCTTCCGGAATGCTGGGCAAACCATAGCGGGTTGCGAATGCGCCTTCATGAGCGCAACCGTTATTACCCAACCAATAATCATTGGGCCGAAACATGACCAATATATCGTGACTGGCGGCATATTCCATTGCCCGTCGTAGTACCAGCAGATTTCTCACCGACTGATTGGCATTGCCAACGGCAATACAGCCAGCGTGCTTAAGCGTTAACATGGCGCTTAATTCAGTCCCTTCCAATTTCTGGGTCAGCGCTGCAATCGGATAAATTTGCGGGTAGCCGGCATTTTTCGCCAACTCTTTAATAAGTTCGGCAACAGCCGGTGTGTCAATAACCGGACTTGTATCCGGCTGTAAACACAGCGTCGTAACCCCGCCATTTGCAGCCGCAGCCGTTTCACTTTTAAACGTCGCTTTCCGGCTTTGTCCGGGTTCACGCAAGCGTGTACTTAAATCTATAAAGCCCGGGCAGACTATTTTATGTTGTGCATCAATAATCGTATCGGGCTTAAAACCAGCCGGTTCATTGGTGACGGAAATGATTTTACCGTCAGCTATATAAACACAACCCACGCGATTGATGTTATTGACAGGATCAATGATGTGTCCCTGTTTAATGTGTATTTGACTCATCAACTAACCCCTTGTTTCTGCATCGCCATCGCCATAATAGCCATACGGATGGCGATACCGTTGCTAACCTGTTTGAGTATCACTGACTGCGGGCCGTCTGCGACTTTTGAATCAATTTCAACGCCCCGATTAATGGGGCCGGGATGCATGACGATAGCGTCCGGCTTGGCAATTTTTAATTTATCTTCTGTCAAGCCGAAACATTTAAAATATTCGCTTTCACTGGGTAATAATGCCGAAGTCATGCGTTCTTTCTGCAAGCGCAGCATCATAATGACATCAATATCTTTAAGTCCTGCGGTCAAGTTATGTGAAACATTGACCCCCAAACTTTCAACATGCGCAGGCAATAAAGTCTTGGGAGCAATCACCCTGACCTCGGCAACGCCCAAGGTATTTAAGGCCTGAATCTGTGACCTCGCTACTCGGGAATGCAATATATCGCCAATAATAGCCACCCGTAGCGTCGAGAAATCCTTTTTTATCTGCCGAATGGTAAACATATCCAGCATGGCTTGAGTCGGATGCGCATGCTGCCCATCACCGGCATTAATAACGCTGATATGGGGTGCCGTTTGCTGGGCGATAAAGTGTGCAGCGCCGCTAATTGAGTGACGCACCACAAACATGTCAACATACATGGCTTCCAAATTGCGTATGGTATCAAGCAGACTTTCTCCTTTGGAAGTTGACGAGGTCGAAATACTCATACTTAAGACATCGGCAGACAAGCGGTTGGCCGCCAGTTCAAAAGTTGTTCGGGTGCGCGTGCTGTTTTCAAAAAACAGATTAACAATCGTTTTACCCCGCAACAACGGAACTTTTTTAATCTGATGATCACCTATGCCGACAAAAGACTCTGCTACATCCAAAATTTCTGTCAACAAACTTTTTGGCAAACCTTCAATGCTCAAAAAGTGTTTAAGTTTGCCTTCCGAATTTAACTGGAGATTTTCACTCATCGCTTAGGCTACCGCATTTATTGTTTGTAATTGAATGGACAATGGCTCAGGGCCGGTTAACTTGATCAACTGACCGGCACTCAGCGTAATATGGGTTCCCACGCAATCAGGACACAAAGGAATTTGCCGGCCGTCACGCTCTATCAACACGGCCAAGACCACTTGATTGGGCCTGCCATAATCAAAAATCTCATTCAATGCGGCCCGAATTGTTCTACCGGTGTAAAAAACATCATCTATCAGGATAATATTACGACCTTCAATCTGCGGCGGTAACTGGCTGGGTTTTACATTAGGATTAACGCCGATTTGCGAAAAATCGTCGCGATAAAAAGAAATATCCAGTAATCCCAAGGGCTCAGTAATGTTAAGCCGCAGATGCATTTGCTCGGCAATCCATACACCACCCGTGCGAATACCTATCATCAATGGATTGATTAACTGTCTTTCAACAATGATACGTTTTAACCCGTCTTCCAGTTTGTTTAGTAAATCGTGTATTTCTAGCACTTAATCATCCTTTTTTTTATAATCATTTAACCAAGACTGCAAAATAAGCTGAGCCGCAAGTTGATCCTGTACTTCCCAAAGTTTACCGGCATTAACATTGACGTCATCAAACAACATTTGTTTGGCTTCAAATGTCGATAACGTTTCATCCTGTTGATAAACCGGCAGTTGATAGCGGCCTTCCAATTGGCGACAAAATTTTAACATGCGCGGTGTCACCGGATTATCCGAACCATCAGCCTGCCTGGAAATACCCACTATTAAACCCGCAGGTCGCCATTCTTGTATTAGCTTGGTTATTATGTCCCAATCCGGACTTTGATTAATAGAGCGAATCGTTTGTAAAGGACTTGCTGAACCGGTAATGGTTTGACCGACAGCGGTGCCTATTTTTTTATAGCCAAAATCAAAGCACAAATAAGTATCTGCACTGGTTTTTGTAAGTAATGGATCTTGCATAGTTTAGTCGTGTGTTCAATGAAAGGTAGGGCAAAAGATACAAACGGTGTTCATTTTGTTAGCTATGTCCCGCCTGTATCGTTAATCGGTTAATATCTATGCCAATTTGTTCAGCGGCCGCCTGCCAACGCACATTGATCGGCGTATCAAATAAAACCTGTTGGCTACATTGGGTATTTAACCAGGCATTAGCCAACATCTCTTGTTCCAACTGACCTTCGCCCCAGCCGGCATAACCTAAAGCCACCAAATACTGTTCCGGCCCTTTACCGACAGCAATAGCCTCAATAACATCCCGAGATGTTGTTAACGAAATTGACTCCGAAACCGCCGTAGTAGCATCCCAACCGCCACCTCGCGTGTGTAATACAAAACCACGCTCCTGCTGCACCGGCCCACCCGCAAAAACAGGTGCTTCAGCCGCACAAAGTGAAGTCGAATGTATCTTCATTTGCGTAAAAATATCGCCCAGCTTCATGTCCGCCGATCGATTAATAATGATACCTAAAGCGCCTTCTTGATTATGTTGGCACAAATAGGTCACTGTATGAAAAAAATTAGGATCAGCCAGGCCAGGCATGGCGATAATAAATTGATTATTTAAGTAAGTAGCTTGATTCATGGTCCTTAGTATCGAAGGTTAGGGTGACTTAAGCAACTATTTATCGTGTGACCAAACCCGATTCATCCGAGAATTTCCAAACACGAGTAATTACCAGAACATCAAGTTCTTTACGCAGATCTAAAGGCAGTGGTGGAAAAGGCGCGCTCATACGAACAATATTTTTAGCCGCTTCATCAAGTGCCGGGTTTCCGGAAGACTTGTTGATACGGATACTGTATATACTCCCATCAGCATTAATACCCACATCCATAGTTAAGGTGCCCGAAAAATTCTTCTTGGTGGCCACTTCAGGATAATTAAGATTTCCGGTTCGCTCCACTTTACTTTCCCAATCTTTCATATATTGTGCGGCAACATATTTATGGGCGCTAACAGAATCCACAAATTTTATTTTGGTCTGCTCGGCACTAGGCTGGCTTTGCCTGATTTCAGCGCCCAACTGAGCCAGTTGTTGATGTAACGACTCGGCTGTTATTTGCGGATGTTTTTCAGGTTGGTTAACTTCGGCAGCTTTACTGGCGGCAACCACTTTCTTTTCTGCCTTTTCTTGGGTTATTATTTTTTGTGCTACCTTGGGCTTGTTCTCTTCAGGCGTACTCTTTTTAACCGGTTTTGGCTTTACTTCACTGGTTTCCTGACTGGCAGGCTTTTGTGCAGGTGATTCCAATTTCTTGACTGCTTCACCCGCACCGGACTGATTTTCCTGTGCTAAAAAATCCGCCTTTTCAGGTGCTTTTTTTGCCGGTGTGTTAACCAGTGTTATATCTATCGATCTATTGATTTTTTCAGGCAGAGGCGTTGTAAAGTTTATTCCCAGCACTAAGGCAAGGTGAACAATAACTGCAACCATTAAAGCCATCAACAATGGCTTATTGTTAATCACAGGGGGTGCAGAAGAAACATCCATCACCTTTTTTTCCATATTATTGAAGATGTTTTTCAATATGATCCATCAATAGACCGGTTATATTAAGCCCAAACTGCTGATCCAGCTCCTGTGCACAAGTAGGACTGGTGACATTAATTTCGGTTAACTTGTCGCCAATAACATCCAGCCCAACAAAAACCAGGCCTTTTTCTCGTAGCGTCGGGCCCACCTGATTGGCAATCCACAAATCCTGTTTAGTTAATTTACGACCTTCTGCACGACCACCAGCGGCCAAATTACCCCGCGATTCACCTTGGGCAGGAATACGCGCCAGCGCATAAGGTACGGGCTCACCATTGATCATCAAGATGCGCTTATCACCCTCTTTAATCTCGGGTATATACTTTTGAGCCATCACATAGCGGCTATTATACTGGGTCATGGTTTCCAGAATCACACTAAGATTAGGATCATCCTTTCGCAAATGAAAAATAGAAGTTCCGCCCATTCCGTCTAACGGTTTTAAAATAATTTCCCCCTGCTCATGTAAGAAACTCCTTATTCTGGTGGGCTCTCTGGCAACCAGAGTTTCTGCGCAACACTGCGGAAACCATGCCGTAAACAGTTTTTCATTGGCATCGCGCAACGATTGCGGTTTATTGACCACATAAACGCCCATACTTTCGGCGCGTTCCAACAAATAAGTTGCATAGATATATTCCTGATCAAAAGGCGGATCTTTACGCATCATGATGACATTCAATTGATCCAGCGGGATATCTTGCTCGGCAATAAACCGGTGCCATTGCTTGGCATCACGCTGAACAGTCAGCGTTCTGGTTCTGGCGAATGCCCTGCCATTCCTTAAAAACAAGTCATTGAGTTCCATATAATGCAACTCCCACCCACGGGCCTGAGCCTCAAGCAACATGGCAAAACTGGTGTCTTTTTTGATATTGATATGGTCGATGGAGTCCATGACCATGCCGAGTTTAATAGGCATTATTGTCCCGTATTTAATTACTGAAGAGGAAGTATATTATACTTATTTTATAGATTGTTATTTACCTTGAAAAGATTTTTTGGTATAAAGACGGGCTAACTTTTAAATTTAGGCACACCAAGAGGTTAATTATGTCTAGAGTATGTCAAGTAACAGGTAAAAAACCCGTTACAGGTAACAACGTATCACACGCAAACAACAGAACCAAAAGACGTTTCCTTCCCAATCTGCAACATCACAGATTTTGGGTAGAAAGCGAAAATCGTTGGGTGCGCCTTAGAATTACCACAAAAGCAATGCGCATCATTGATAAAAACGGCATCGACGCTGTATTGGCTGATTTGCGTAAAAACGGCACAAAGGTTTAAGGAGACAATAAAATGCGCGATAAAATTAAACTGATTTCTACCGAAGGCACTGGCCACTTTTATACCACAACCAAAAACAAGCGCACCATGCCTGAAAAAATGGAGATCAAAAAATTTGATCCATTTGTTCGCAGACATGTTATCTACAAAGAAGCTAAAATCAAATAATCATTTTGACTTTAAAAAACTTCTATCAAGGTGCTTTGGATAACCACAACTAGCTTTAGCTGTGGTTATCTGGCTTTGTTAGCGTTTTGCACATAATCCCCGCTTCATCCTAAATAACAGCTTTGGGCTACAAACCCCTATCTACACTACTTTAACTACCCCCCCTTCTATCACACAGCTTTAACAATCTATTTCCTATCAAGAAATAATAATCCAGTAAAATACCTTATTGGTGCAAATAATTAATCTAATTGCCCTCAATTGAATCATTTACGTAGTTAAAAACTTACTGCCTCAAGTCGTCATCCTCCTTCTTAATATAACCATTCAACCGCTTAAGGCCTTACTCTTATTGACCTCCATGATTTTTTAGCAAAATATCACCATCACCTATCGACGTTGTGGCTCATAATTTGCTGATAGTTAAAGCAAGATGCATAAATGAGCTTAAATTACCCGCTCAATCAAAACCAACTCATTTAAGCCCTTAAGTATTTTTTAATGTTTGATACTCATAATTTTGCTCAAAGACGGAGTTTGGAAACAAATCTTCTGTCATCAAACTGACATTAACATTACTTAAAATTATTCTGTACATCTGCTTTAAAGTGAGGAAATAACTATGTTAAGCCTAACTACTTTACTTGACTTCAATTTTGAATGGCCAAAAATAGTGCCGGGCGAAATAATGGCATTAACCCTACTTATGGTTTTCGCCAGCCTCTGTGCTCTTGAATTTTACTCGCCCAACAAAAAACTGCCCGTAAAACAGGTGCGCCAATCTTATAAAACCAATATTAGCCTGTTTATAGTTAATAATATTGCCATGTCCTTAATATCAGCCTCATCGCTTTTGATAGTGATCGAACGTTATTCAGGGAATGGTTTGCTTAACGCCTTATCCAGTCCCGTCTGGAAAACCATCCTGTCGTTTGTGGCGCTTGACCTGTTAATGTATTTCTGGCACAAAGCCAGTCACCGCGTTGATTGCCTGTGGATGTTTCATAAGGTACACCACAACGATCCTTGCTTGAATATTTCCACTGCCTTTCGAATACATTTTCTGGAGCTGTTCATAACCCATATTCTAAAAGCGACTTTAATTATTATTTTAGGCATAGAAGCAGCGGTGTTACTAACCAATGAAGCGATAATGACCCTGTTTATTATGTTTCATCACACCAACGTTTCTTTCATCGGTGAAAAATTATTAAGCTATCTGATTATCACGCCATCTTTGCACCGGACTCACCATTCAACCCAACGGTGTGAACATGACAGTAATTACGGCGCTGTTTTCTCCTTTTGGGATCGACTTTTCGGCACGCTGACAGAACGGGAACCTGCTGAAATAGGCATCAACGGTAGTTCACCGCTGGATCTGGTAAACCTGATAAAGTTCGGCCTTACCCTGCAAATGCCGCCGGTCGTTCAGCCCGTTAATTTTGATGCCATGATTGCGGAGGCCGCTTATTACAAAGCGGAAAAACGCGGATTTTCTCCCGGCAATGATCTTCGTGACTGGCTGGAAGCAAAAAAAGAAATCATCACCCAGCTTTACGGAGACAAACCGATTAAAAATAATGTAACCCGCAAGCCTCAGCATCATTATCTTAAATTTATGAATCTGGATATAAATCACCGGCGCATACAGAATTTTTAAGATGTGCTAAAGGCTAATTCACCACGAAGACACAAAGAACACGAAGAAAAAACTTTGTATCTTCGTGGATGAAGCGGGACGGGGTTACAAACCTCGGCACACAGAAAAAAAAACACCAAGAAAAAACTTCGTGTTCTTCGTGGTGAAATGCTTTTAAAACCTTAGTAACTCACCCGAATACCAATTTCTGCACTGCGCCCCGGATCGGGTGCAAAATTACGCAAATACGAGGTTGAGTTGCGTATATTTTCATTGAGCATATTCTTGCCTTTGGCAAACAGCATCACTTGGGAGTCATGAAAACTCGCCAACTGATATTGTGCGCCCAAATTTAGCAACAAATAACCCGGTGTGTTGGATTGATTGTCGCCGGCATAAGTCTGCGCTTCGCCTCGCGTCAACCTTACATCGCTTGACCAGTCACCTTTAGCGTAACTTAGCTGCCAACCATAGCGCAGCGGCGGCATACGGGGAACATTGCCACCTTGATCAAACGAGCCACGGGTATAATCGCCAAACAGCGTCAAATCGATTGCGCCGTAACGGTTTTGCATCAACGGAAATACTGTCTTTGCCTCAAAACCCTTAAAAACGGCATTGGCCTGGGCACTTTGCAAGACCGGCAAGCAAGCGCCAGGCGCTCCCGTGCAACTTGGCTCAAATCCAGGCGCTGGTAAACCCTCGTTAAATACATAACGGGCTTGTTGCTGATAAATATAATCATTTACCCAATTATGGAAAAGATTCAACTCCGATGTCATCCAGTCGGTATTAAATTTATAGCCCAAATCCAGATTATAAGAAATTTCTTTACGCAGGTTTACGTCGCCTTTTTCATAACTCTGGGTCGCATCATGAACACCATTAGAAAACAATTCCTGTATTTGCGGTGCCCGTTGGGATTGGGTAACCGCCAGACTAAGTTGATGCTGCTTGGTAATATCCCACAATGCCGAAACCGACCCGCTTAACGGAATGTAGGAAACACTGCTATACGTTGTTTCCGGAGCAATACCTTGCCATTCACCACGCAGACCCAAATCATAAGTCACCTTGCCCAGTGAAAAAGACTCGACAGCAAACAAACCGTAAGAATCAATAGCCGATTTTGGCACGATGGTTTCTGTCCCCAGCGCTGAAAACTGACTATTGGCGGATTGAAAACCCAGCACACCTTTTACAATACCTAGCGGTTGATGCTCAAGTTCCAGACGGCTTTCGTAGGATTGATTAAGAAACGTCGTAGCAGGAACACCACCACTTATTTCAACGTGCTTGTAATCCGTATAACCCAATTTCATTCGCACTGCTTCAGCAAACGCGAACGGTTTATTAAGCTGCCCCTTAACATCGTATTTGGTTTGATCAAGCTGAATTCTAACCGGCGCACTGCCCGTGCCATTGGGAGGAATTCCATAGTTTTTCTCCAAACTATTAATCGCCGCCCCCACCAAACCGACATCACCTATCATCGAAGCGCCCGCTGAACCACCGCGTGACCGTGCATTTGAATTATTAAGAAGCCCGTAAGGATTATCCAGTACAGCCGTGCCTTCAAGAGTGGGATCGGTGGCACGCGCCGCCGCCTCATCTATCGGTTGCCCGCCAAGATGGGTATTGCCTTGGTCACGATAAAAGCCGTCGACATGATAGGCGAACTTGTCTTTGCCACCCTCAAGTTTAAGCGCACTTGATGATTCGCTAGTTGCGGAATCATAGCGTTGCTCACCCGCACCACCCAGCAACTTGTCGGGGATTTTTTCAGGAATACGGTTATCAATCACATTCACAACACCACCGATAGCACCGCTTCCATACAATAAGGTCGAGGCACCTCGCAACACTTCAACGCGTTCCGCTATAATCGGGTCGACGCCATTGGCATGATCGGGACTTAATGACGAGACATCATTATTGCCCAGACTATTTTGCATAACCCGCACCCTGGAACCTGATTGTCCACGAATGACCGGCGTACCTACGCCAGCGCCAAACGATTGACTGGTAATACCCAGCTCATTACTCAAGGTTTCGCCGAGGGTTTGCCCAATTTTTACCCGCAGTGCGTCTCCGGATAATTCCGTAACCGGTCGGGCAAATTTTGAAGTGGATTGATTTATACCCGTACCGGTAACAAACACATCATCCAGTTGATAAATATCCTTATCATCCGCAAATGCAGCAGACCCCATCGCACCGGTCGATAAGAAAAAAATAACCCATTTTTTGTTCATAAAGTTGTTAAGTTGACTGCTATTAAATGCAAAAATACAGCTTGCTGGTTCGGTGACCAATCAAGTATTAATCATAACCATAAACGTATAGAATAATTAAAATACCTGATAAGGTATGTTATAACATAACATATTGCAACTTTTATTTACGGGATTCATGGTCGATGTCGGCTGACCGATGCCGGTCGGGGTTTGCAACCCCGACCGAAACGCTTGAAGGTTTCAATAGCTTTCAAAACGTGAGTAACGGGGTTGCAAACCCCGTCACGCTTCATTACCTCATCTATCAAGTATACGTCGTGACTATTACAAAAATATTAACCCACGCTATTATTAACGTTAATCACCCGGCAAGGTCTGGCACTTTGCACAAATGCCATGCACTTCAATGGCTTTACTGTGTACGATAAAACCCGCTTGTTTAATTTCTTGCGACACCGCCACCATCACCTTTTTAGCGGAACGCTCCTCGACTTCCTGACAGTTTTTGCAGATCAGCAATAATTGTTCATGTTGAAGACCTGAACAGGAACAGCCGACAAACGCATTAAGACTTTCTACCCGATGAATTAAACCTTGTTCCATCAAAAAATCCAGCGCACGATAAATAGTCGCAGGCTTTGCGGCCTGTTGCAACGGTTTAAGCCGATCCAAAAGTTCATAGGCTTTAACCGCTTTATGACTTTCCCAAATCAGTTCCAGTACTTTATGGCGGATGGGTGTTAATTGTACGCCGCGTTCTGCGCATAAATGCTCAGCGGTAACCAGTGCCTCACTAACGCATTGTGTATGGTTATGCGCTAAAGGCGACAGATTGGGATAGGTTTGAGTAGTCATAGCAAGCGTTATTTACCTAAAGTTAAAGCAAGTATTCAGTCCCCCTCTTTGAAAAAGAGGGGTTAGGGGAGATTTTTTAAATAAATCCCCCTCAGTCCCCATTTTTCAAAGGGGGAGGTGTGAATACTTACAAGTTAAACGTTATAATATAACGATTAAAAGCGTCATGCAATTGACCTACTGCCCTGCATACCACTCATGATATTAACGGCAATGCCGTTCAGCCACCGTTAAGGCTATAAACAGTTTAATATCTGCAACTTAAAAAAGGCACTTTTTTGTAAACAGATGCCTTTCTTGTGTTAGCATTACAATTACCTTGAACTTTTCGGGTAAATACACCCTAAATAACATTTTAAAACAAGAGGACATAACTTATGAAAAATAAAGCAATCATAGCGGCAGGTTTAGTTACTTTGGTATTATTGGCAGGCTGTAACAAAGCAGAAGAACCCGCAGCAACATCCGCTGCGCCAGAATCTGCTCCAAGCGCAACCGCTGCACCCGCGACAGCAACACCTGCTGAAGCGCCCGCTCCTGCTGAAGCCCCTGCTGCAAAGTAATATAAGTTCTGCCCACCCCGATTAGGGGCAGTGTCTTCCAAGCTCTGGTTTTCTCTGCAATGGAGAGCCAGAGCTTACTCTCTGACAAAAATCCAAAAAATCACTAACTCGCAAAAAATATCCCCAATCATTTCTACG
>SESD01000544.1_pt1 | contig 23258 bp, 22 predicted proteins | sample 3171411 | NCBI WGS metagenome assembly SESD01 (sample SAMN06051880, study PRJNA518727) | freshwater metagenome | biome: subpolar coniferous forest; feature: holomictic lake; material: water; isolation source: holomictic Lake 442, 16.5 m depth | place: Canada: near Kenora, Ontario | collected...
AGGAATAGGGTAATTCTGCCCAATGTGCGGTCATAAAGTCCTGTGTTTGGACGGCCCTTAACGCAATCACGTACTCATAAGTCCGTCCATCACCCATGACCCCTACCGATTTTACGGGTAAAAATACGCTGAATGCTTGTGATGTCTTTTCATACCAACCGGAGGCATGAAGCTCCTCGATAAAGATTGAATCAGCGCGTCGTAATAGCTCGGCATATTCGTATTTAACTTCACCAAGGATACGTACCCCAAGCCCCGGACCAGGGAATGGGTGTCGGAAGACCATTTCATGCGGTAATCCTAGTGCGATTCCGAGTTCACGGACTTCATCTTTAAATAATTCTCGTAATGGCTCAAGCAATTTCAAATGCAGTGTATCGGGCAGTCCGCCGACATTGTGGTGAGATTTTATGGTGTGTGCTTTTTTAGTCTTGCCACCGGCCGATTCAATTACATCGGGGTAAATTGTCCCCTGTGCTAACCACTTGGCATTAGGGATCTTGGCAGACTCACGCTGAAAGACTTCGACAAACTCACGCCCGATGATGCGGCGTTTCTGCTCCGGGTCAGTGACTCCCTGTAGATGTTTGAGAAATTCTGCACTGGCATCGATATGGATCACCTTCAGCCCTAGATTCTTGGAGAAGGTGTCCATTACTTGTTCGGCCTCGTTCAGTCTCAGTAGGCCATTGTCCACGAATACACAGGTTAGTTGTTTACCAATGGCACGCTGGATCAGGACCGCCGCTACCGATGAATCTACTCCACCCGATAAGCCAAGAATTACTTCGTCTTTACCTACTTTTGAACGAATTTTTCCGATTGCTTCATCGATATAGTTAGGCATGTTCCAGTCAAAACCGATTCCGCAAATGTCATGGACAAATCGCTCGATGATGACTTTGCCTTGCAGGGTATGGGTGACCTCGGGGTGAAACTGCACACCATAGAATCGGCGTACTTCATCTGCCATTGCAGCGATAGGTGTGGCGGAGTTATTTGCCATGACACTGAATCCTTTGGGCAGTACAGCCACTTTATCGCCATGGCTCATCCATACATCCAGAAATCGTTGGTCCTGCGAGCTGGAACGGTCATGAATGTTTTTTAGTAGAGCGGAATCTCCTTGCGACTGTATCTCGGCATAACCGAATTCGCGTACTTTGGAAGTTTCAACAGCCCCCCCCAGCTGTGCCGCCATGGTTTGCATGCCGTAGCAGATGCCGAGTACAGGAACGCCTAACTCGAATACGACTTGAGGGGCCCGTGGTGTCTCATCCTCGGTAACTGAGGCAGGGCCGCCGGAGAGGATGATTCCTTGGGGAGAGAATTCTCGAATGAACTGATCAGTTACGTCGTAGGAATGGAGTTCGCAATAGACGTTGGTTTCGCGAATGCGGCGGGCGATCAGCTGAGTGTACTGGGAGCCAAAATCAAGGATAAGGATTTTTTGATGCATATCCCTATTCCACGTGATAGTTCGGGGCTTCCTTGGTGATCTGCACGTTGTGCACATGGGATTCACGGATCCCAGCGGAGGTGATCTCAACAAACTCAGCCTTATTGTGCATTTCATCGATGGTGCCGCAGCCGAGATAGCCCATGCCGGAGCGAACACCACCGATGAGCTGATGGATGACTGCGATCACACTGCCCTTGAAGGGAACGCGACCCTCTACACCTTCTGGCACCAGCTTTTCAGCATCCCGCTCTGCTTGCTGGAAATATCGGTCGCTGGAGCCTTGCTGCATGGCGGAAAGTGAGCCCATGCCGCGGTAGGTTTTATAGGACCTACCTTGGAATAACTCAATATCTCCGGGGGATTCTTCAGTACCTGCAAATAAACCTCCCAGCATGACTGAGTTGGCCCCGGCAGCAATTGCCTTGGCAATGTCACCGGAGTAGCGGATGCCGCCATCGGCGATCATTGGTACGCCTGTTCCGGTCAATGCGTCGGCAACATTTTGAATTGCGGTGATCTGAGGTACTCCGACTCCTGCAACGATGCGTGTAGTACAGATTGATCCGGGGCCAATACCGACTTTCACTCCATCGGCTCCGTGGTCTACGAGTGCTTTCGCAGCTGCCGCCGTGGCAATATTGCCCCCAATCACCTGGATATGCGGGAACCGTTTCTTGACCCATTGAACCCGCTCAAGAACACTCTGTGAGTGGCCGTGTGCAGTATCCACGATGAGCACGTCTGCACCCGCCTCGACCAGCGCTTCGGCGCGCTCATCGCTGCCCTCGCCAACACCGATGGCGGCACCCACACGTAGACGTCCGAGGTCGTCCTTACAGGCATTGGGGTGTTCGGACGTCTTGATGATATCTTTTACGGTAATCAGCCCGCACAATTCGAAATTAGAATTCACCACCAGCACTCTTTCCAATCGATGTTGGTGAAGTAGTGCCATGGCCTCTTCACGGCTAGTCCCCTCCTTCACAGTCACCAGTCGGTCTTTCGGCGTCATGATTGCTCTGATAGGTTGGTCTAGATTGGTCTCGAACCGTAGATCTCGGTTGGTGACGATACCGACCACTCTGGATCCTTCCACTACCGGTAGACCTGAGATCTTGTGATGGCGGGTGAGGTTGAGCACTTCCCGCACTGTCATGCTCGGAGGAATGGTGATGGGGTCCTTCACTACCCCACTTTCAAACCGTTTGACCTTAGTGACATGGGCCGCCTGAGATTCTGTCGGCATATTCTTGTGGATGATGCCGATCCCACCCTCTTGAGCGAGGGCAATTGCAAGCCGCGACTCGGTAACCGTGTCCATGGCTGCTGATACCAGTGGGATATTGAGAGAGATGCTGCGGGTTAGTTTTGTAGCAAGCTTTACATCGCGGGGTAAAACTACGGAGTGGGCAGGAAGCAGCAAAACATCATCAAAGGTAAGTGCCTTCTTAACCAGTCGCATAATAGTGCCCTTTACAAAGTAGCATTATAGCTAAACCCAAGGGTTCCAGGCAAACGACCCAGTTGGGCTTAAACAGGTGGTTTGTTAGAAGAGCAGAGTTCGATGAAGCATGGTCGATTATTACCGTTTACTATCGTTGTGTCGTTTCTGTAGATTTCTTGCTAGGAATTTTTGCCTCTTGAGCACGTCTTCTGCGTGCCTCTTTGGGGTCGATTGCTAATGGCCGGTAGATCTCCACACGGTCTCGATTGCGAAGGACCATCTCAGGTCTGACTAGTTTGCCGAATATACCCAGATGATTGTGAGACAGATCGACCCCAGACAGTACCTCCTTAATCCCTGAAAGCTCTACCGCCTGTCCGGCCGTTGTGCCGATGGGCACGGTCAACTTTTGTAGAACTTGCTCATGCGGTAGCGCATAGATCACCTCGATCATGATCGGTTCGTTCATGTCTCTCCATAAACCTGCTCCGCGCGATGGACAAAAGCGTCTACAAAACTATTCGCGATGATGAAGAATACCGGTCCTACCAGTTTCTCCAGTATTTTATGCGAGAAGGTGTAGTGCAAACGGAACTCCACCTTGCAGGCATCCTCCGACAGTGGAACGAATCGCCACTGGCCATCCAGGTGTTCAAATGGTCCATCCAGGAGTTTCATCTCAATCAATTCGGCCATCTGCCGCGTGTTTTCTGTAGTGAAGCTATGCTTGACGTGATGATAATCAATCATGACGGTTGCATGAGTGATGCGATCATCCTGAGGAATAACGGATGAACCTCCGCACCAAGGCAGGAACTTTGGGTAGTCCTCAACCGCATCTACCAGCGCGAACATTCTGCTCGCCGAGTGACTTACCAGAACTGATTTCTCAATTTCAGCCATGAGATAAAGTACCTTGATCCGATGAGGTGGTTTGGAAAAGCTGTTAAAATACACGAAACTCGCGTGAAATTCATCAGCTTTCGTCTCCTACATGAGTATCGTTCAGAATAAGAAAGCCTTTCACGATTATTTCATCGAGGAAAGATACGAAACAGGCCTGATCCTCGAGGGCTGGGAAGTCAAGGCGATCCGTGCGGGACGAGTGCAGATTAAAGAGGCGTATGTCATTGTCCGTAATGGAGAATTATTCCTCATCGGATGCCATATCAGTGCCCTTCCAACAGCATCCACGCACATCGATCCGGATCCAGTACGGACTCGCAAGTTGCTACTACACGCTGCCGAAATCGAAAATCTCATTGGTCGAGTGGACCGTGCAGGTTACACACTGGTGCCTCTGGATATGCACTACAAGGGTGGCAAGATCAAACTTGAAATTGGTCTTGCCAAGGGTAAGAAGCAGCACGATAAACGTGAGTCCGAGAAGCAGAAAGAATGGGTGCGTGACAAGCAGCGTCTCATGCGTGTGAAGTAACGTTTAAAATCAGTTTCAACTTATTTTTCGAAGATATACCGTCATGCAAAGATCTGTTGCCGTCTGGTTATTGGCCTGTTGTGCTCTGGTATTTGCCATGGTGGTGGTTGGAGGCGTCACGCGTCTGACCAACTCTGGACTGTCTATCGTCGAGTGGCAGCCCATCATCGGCACCTTACCCCCCCTCAGTCAAAGCGACTGGGAGGCGGTTTTCGAAAAGTACCATCAGACCCCTCAGTATAAAAAAGTTAATCAGGGAATGAGCCTAGATGAGTTCAAGGGGATTTTCTGGTGGGAGTACTTTCACCGCTTGCTGGGTCGAGGCATTGGATTGGCATTCTTCATTCCCTTTGTATATTTTGTCGCACGCAAGGGGATCGATCGATCACTGGGCCTAAAGCTAGCAGGAATCTTTCTGCTGGGTGGTTTGCAGGGGGCGATGGGTTGGTACATGGTAAAGAGCGGTCTGGTGGATAACCCCCATGTCAGTCAATACCGCCTGACAGCTCATTTGGGATTGGCCTTCATCATTTATGCTGCGATGCTATGGGTAGCGTTGGGGCTACTCTTTCCTAAGGGATCATTACACGGAGACGAGCGATTACAGAGTTTACGTCGTTTTTCTCGGGGACTGACCACGCTGATTTTTATTATGATTTTATCAGGGGGGTTCGTTGCTGGCATCCGGGCTGGTCTTGCATATAATACTTTTCCGCTGATGAATGGACACTTCATTCCGACGGATATATTCATACTGGAGCCTTGGTATCGGAATTTTTTCGATAATATGGCAACAGTCCAGTTTGATCACCGCATGATTGCTTGGATGCTGGCATTTCTGGTCCCGCTATTTTGGTTCAGATCGAGGCAGTTACCACTCCCACCTTCAACCCGACGGGCGTGCAATCTGCTACTCATCATGCTGGTGGTGCAGATTAGCTTGGGCATTGCCACGTTATTACTGGTTGTTCCCTTGCACCTGGCGGCTGCGCACCAGGCGGGGGCGGTATTGTTATTTACTGCCGCTCTGTGGGTCAGTCACCGGCTGCGTTAGCCCGCGGCTGCCATCGCATTAATTGCTACTTGATTCGCATCCCGGGTTGTGCGCCCTCGTCAGGGCTTAAGAGATAGAGCCCATTGCCATCACCGGCTGCCAGAACCATTCCCTCCGATAGACCAAACTTCATCTTGCGTGGTGCAAGATTGGCCACCATCACGGTCAGTCTTCCCTTCAATTTTTCTGGATCATAAGCGGACTTTATTCCCGCAAAGACGGTGCGCTGTTCGGTGCCAATGTCCAGCGTCAGTTTAAGTAATTTGTCTGCACCTTCCACCAGTTCGGCGTTGATGATCCGCGCGACGCGTAAATCAATTTTAGTAAATTCATCGATACTGATGGTGGTGGGAAGGGTGATGGTTTCGACGATATTCTCCTGGTGTTGAGCATGCTGCTGTTGTGAATGTGGTTGAGTTATAGCAGGTGTGAGGCTTCCCTTGCCAGCTTCAATCAGTACAGCAGTTTGATTGGGATCGATACGGGACATGAGATGCTTATAAGGCAGAATGCGCTCAAGTGAGCAGTTGGAAACCGCGGCCCAATCTAGTGACTGTTCAAGACCTAGAAGATCAGTCTCAACGCGCCGAGCCAGATGTGGAAGAACCGGTTTTAAGTAAATGGTGAGTATCACAAATGCGCGAATGGCAGCGCTACAAACTACTTGCAACCGGTCTTTCTGCGCCGCATCTTTGGCGAGTTCCCAGGGTCTATTCTCATCGACATATTGATTGGCGATATCCATCAGTCGAGTGATCTCGCGCACCGCCTTGCCATAATCTCGCTCGGTATAGTAAAGCGCAATAGTCTCACTGGCGGAAACCAGATTTTTTTCAAGGTTAATCTCTGCAACTGAGGAGGACTGACTAACAAGGGGTAGGAGATGTCCGTCGAAATGCTTGGTGAGAAATCCCGCGCAACGGCTGGCAATATTGATGTATTTTCCAATTAAATCCGAGTTTACTCGTGCAGCAAAGTCCTCCAAATTCAGATCGATATCTTCCATGGTGGCATTAAGTTTGGCAGCATAGTAGTAGCGCAGCCATTCTGGATTAAGCCCCTGCTGCAAGTAACTCTCGGCGGTGATGAAGGTGCCGCGAGATTTGCTCATCTTCTCGCCGTTTACAGTCAGAAAGCCGTGCGCGAAGATTTTGCTCGGTGTGCGGTACCCCGCATTTTCCAGCATTGCCGGCCAGAATAGGGCGTGGAAATACAGGATATCCTTGCCAATGAAGTGATAAAGCTCAGCAGTTGAATCTTTCTTCCAGAATTCATCAAAATCGATACCCTTGTCGTTGCATAGTTTCTTAAAGCTACCCATGTAACCGACCGGTGCATCAAGCCATACGTAGAAGTATTTCCCTGGCTCACCTGGAATTTCAAAACCGAAGTACGGCGCGTCCCGTGAAATATCCCAATCAGAGAGTTTATTCTCGCCAGTCTCTCCGAGCCACTCTCGCATCTTGTTGGATGCTTCATTTTGAAGTGTGCCCGAGGTGGTCCATCTGCGCAGAAAGTTTACGCAGCGGTCATCCGATAGCTTGAAGAAGAAGTGATCCGAGGCCTTTCTGACAGGAACGGCACCCGTTACTGCGGAATATGGATTTTTTAGATCGGTGGGGACATAAGCCGCACCACAGGATTCGCAGTTGTCGCCATACTGGTCCTTAGCGCCGCATTTTGGACACTCCCCCTTGATAAAGCGGTCTGGTAGGAACATCTGCTTGACCGGATCATAGAACTGTTCGACGGCACGTGATGTAATGAGTCCTGCGGCCTTCAGTTTTCCATAGATACCCTCAGAATAATGACGAGTCTCAGGGGAATGGGTGCTGTAATAGTTATCGAACTCAATATGAAAGCAGGTGAAGTCGCGCAGATGCTCACCATGCACCCGTGTAATTAGGGCTTCTGGGGTGATGCCCTCTATCCCGGCACGGAGCATGATGGGCGTGCCGTGAGTATCGTCCGCACATACATAATGCACCTCGTGTCCTTGCATTTTCTGGAAGCGCACCCAGATGTCAGTCTGGATATATTCCACCAGGTGACCGAGGTGAATGCTGCCATTGGCATAGGGCAGGGCGGAGGTGACCAGAATCTTTCGCTTACTCATCAAATGCCTGTAAGAATTCACTAACTGCAGATTGTAACAAACTGTATAACCCAACCCGATATTTGTTAATATTCGGGACGTTTAAAGATCGACTATTTCCGTTTCAGTATAAGGGAGTTACAGAGTGGTTATTTCGGAGCAGCAGGTACAGTCCGTACTCAGTGAGATCACCGATCTCAGCACCGGCAAGGATTATGTAAAGGGCAAAGAGGCACGAAATATCAGGATAGATGGCTGCAATGTTGCGCTTGATATTGTATTGGGTTATCCGGCTAAGAGTGTAATCGAGAGCATCCGAAAGCAAGTGGCTAATAAGCTTGCAACCATCCCTGGCATTGGATCTGTGAATGTAGATGTCTCTAGCAAGATTGTCTCTCACAGCGTTCAGCGTGGGGTGACACTTATTCCAGGAGTTAAGAATATTATTGCAGTGGCCTCCGGTAAGGGGGGAGTTGGCAAGTCTGCCACTGCGGTGAATCTGGCCTTGGCACTCGCTTCGGAAGGTGCATCTGTCGGCATTCTCGATGCGGATATCTATGGCCCCTCACAGCCACAGATGCTGGGCATTACAGGCCGTCCTGAATCGCTCGATGGTAAGAATTTGGAGCCGATGATGGCGCATGGCATCCAAGCGATGTCAATCGGGCTCTTGATCGATGCTGACTCACCCATGGTGTGGCGCGGACCGATGGTGACTCAGGCATTGCAACAGTTGCTCAACGAGACCCGCTGGCATGATGTGGACTATCTCATCATCGATATGCCTCCAGGGACCGGCGATATTCAGCTGACGCTGGCGCAGAAGGTGCCGGTGACGGGTGCCGTCATTGTCACTACCCCCCAAGATATTGCACTACTAGATGCACGCAAGGGTCTCAAGATGTTTGAAAAAGTGGGCATTCCGATCATCGGTATCGTTGAGAATATGAGCACTCATATCTGCTCCAGTTGCGGCCATGAGGAGCATATATTTGGTGAGGGTGGTGGTGATAAGATGTGCAAAGACTACAGCACGGAGTTGCTGGGGTCGTTGCCGCTTGATATCAGGATCCGAGAGCAAACAGATGCCGGCAGGCCCACTGTGGTGGCGGATCCAGATGGACAGGTGGCAGAGATTTACCGCAGTATCGCCCGCCGTATCGCGGTAAAGGTTGACGAATTGTCTCAGGACTACTCAGAATTATTCGCCAAGATTGTGATCGAGGATAATTGATCAGGTAGATGAGTAATTACAATTAGAGAGTCTGTAGGGATGGGTCATATTCCATCTATTTATACTTCACCTTTATTGCCCTTTAAGAGATGACCATAAAATCTGACAAGTGGATCCGACGCATGGCGATGGATCACGGCATGATAGAACCCTTTGAGCCGAATCAGGTTAAGGAGGCTAACGGTCACAAGATTGTCTCCTACGGGACCTCGAGCTATGGGTACGATATCCGCTGCTCAGACGAGTTCAAACTGTTTACTAATATCAACTCGACCATCGTCGACCCCAAGAATTTTGATGCCAACTCATTCGTCGATGTAAAGAACGATGTCTGCATCATCCCGCCTAACTCCTTTGCACTAGCCAGAACCATTGAATACTTCCGTATCCCGCGTAATGTTCTGACCATCTGCCTGGGTAAGTCTACCTATGCCCGGTGCGGTATTATCGTCAATGTCACTCCATTCGAACCGGAGTGGGAAGGATTCGTGACACTGGAATTCTCTAACACGACTCCACTTCCCGCCAAAATTTATGCGAATGAGGGTGTGGCCCAGGTGATCTTTTTCGAGTCTGACGAAGTATGTGAGACCTCTTATAAAGATCGCGGTGGAAAATACCAGGGTCAGCATGGCGTGACCCTCCCAAAGATCTGACAGGCTCGGCACGCCTTGCCCGACTTTCCAAAAATCCAAGGCTGTTCCGACGTACTGTCAAGAGGCTTCAATACCCTCACCTCGAACCGATCCTAATTCCATGATATAAAATGTCTTTTTTGTGGCGTTGCGAGTGGGATACAGTGCCCTTTCATAACCTTAAAAAAATACTTGATTCCACTAGAATGCGGACTATAATTCGCTTTTTTCACAGTACTCTATCAATACTGCACAGGGGGTCATCATGAAAAGCCAAGCAAACTACTTCGCCTCGGTTGAACTGGTCAATATCCATATTCCTGAAACGTAGCGCCTCCTTAGAGGAAGAATCTCATGCAAACCAGTACCGCCGCTCTACGTAAAAAAGTAGAAGCCGAAGTCATGCTCGACTCCCATCCCGAAGTTAGCCTGGATTTTAAGTATGTCCAGGAGGCCCTGCAAAAGGGCTACAGCAAACCATTCTTGCTCGTTGACAGCAGTATTGTTCGTAACAAAGCCCGTCGCTTCAAAGCTGTCATGCCGCGAGTGCATCCGCACTACGCAGTAAAGGCCAATCCTGATCCACGTGTGCTAAAAACGTTGATCGAGGAAGGTGTCGGTTTTGAGATCGCCTCCATTGCCGAACTGGATCTCCTGCTGAGCCTGGGTGTGGCCCCTGCGGAAATCTATTACAGCAATCCGATGAAGTCACGGGCATATCTTGAATATGCTGCTGCTAAGGGTGTTGAGTGGTACGTGCTGGACAGTGTAGAAGAGTTACGCAAGATTGTTAGTGTGAAGTCTGATGCGAAGATGTATCTGCGTATCGACACTCCAAACATCGGAAGTGATTGGCCATTGGCGGGTAAATTTGGGACACATGCAGCTGAGATTAAAGAGATCATCCTTGAAGCCGTTAAACTCAAGGCAGATTTAGCTGGAGTCACGTTCCATGTGGGATCACAGTGCCGGAATCCGCAGAACTGGCAGGAAGGGATCGACCGTTCAAAAAGAGTCTTTGCTGATATGCGCCATGCCGGACTGACTCCGCGACTGCTCAATATCGGTGGTGGCTACCCGGTACGTCATGTAAAGCCTATCCCCTCGATTGAAGTGATTGGGGAGATCATTAATGCGGCCATCGCCGATTTGCCGGATGATATCCACGTCATGGCTGAGCCTGGTCGTTATCTAGTATCGGATGCGGCTTATTTTGTCTGTCGTGTGGTAGGAACAGCCACTCGTAACGGCAAGCGATGGATGTATTGGGATGCGGGAATGTTTGGTGGAGTGATCGAGGTCACCGAGGGGCTGCGGTATGAGATTCTGACCGACCGAACAGGGCATTGTATTTCTTGGTGTGTTGCTGGACCGACTTGTGATTCGGTTGATATTCTGATGCGTGATGAGATGCTGCCAGAAGATATTGAGGAGGGGGACTTTATCTATATCCCCAATGCTGGCGCCTACACGACGGCCTATGCCAGTAACTTTAATGGCTTTCCATTACCTGATGTGGTCGTGATTTAGACGGTTCCTGTAGATAAAAATGGCGGAGCATGATGCTCCGCCATTTTTTTGAGTCTCTCTTCTATTGATTAAGTCAGGAGGGTTTGATCACTCTCCTCGGTCGAGCACCACGAAGTGGTATTCAAATCCACCGCCATCATTCAGTCGATGCTTTTCGCGGGAGATTTCACGCCATTCCTGCTGATTAAGTTCTGGGAATAATGTATCCCCATCGAACTCTTGCTGAATCTCAGTGATATAAATACGCTGACACAATTCCAAAGCCTGTTGGTAGATCTCTGCGCCGCCGATGACAAAGATCTCTTGATCTATCTCCTGACCTTCACTACTAACTTTTAGCGCTTGATCTATTGAAGCAACCACGATAGCACCCGGCGCTTGATAGTCAGTTTGACGGGTGATGATGATGCTGGTCCGCCCGGGTAAGGGTCTGCCGATGGATTCATAGGTCTTGCGACCCATGACGATATGATGACCCATGGTGAGTTGCTTGAAGCGCTTCAGGTCTGGAGGAAGTTGCCACGGCAATGTATTGTTCTTGCCAATGACGCGATTCTTTGCCATCGCCACCAGAATAGAGAGATGCGGTGGGGTCATACCGCGACCGGTGCCTTGATCGGCGGATGAGGGTCGTAGCCTTGTAGTGTGAAGTCTGTAAAGGTGAAATCGAAGATACTCTTGACTGCTGGATTTAGCTGCATCGTTGGTAACCTCCTAGGCTCTCGGATCAATTGTTCTTGAACCTGATCTAAATGGTTAAGATAGAGATGAGCATCACCCAGAGTGTGGACAAAATCACCAGGTTGTAGTTCGCAGACTTGAGCCATCATCAATGTTAATAATGCGTAGGAGGCAATATTGAAGGGCACACCCAGAAAAATATCGGCACTGCGTTGATAAAGCTGGCAGGAGAGTTTTCCATCTGCGACATAGAACTGAAAGAAAGCATGACAGGGTGGTAGCCTCATCTTATTTAGTTCGCTTACATTCCAAGCCGAAACGATCATACGTCTGGAGTCTGGCGTATTCCTGATCTGTTCGATGACCTGAGTGATCTGATCAATGTGCCGTCCATCCGCACCCGGCCATGAGCGCCACTGGTGGCCATAGATTGGGCCGAGATCGCCGTTCGGGTCGGCCCATTCATCCCAGATAGAGACTCCATTATCCTTGAGGTATTTGGTATTGGTGTCCCCTTGAAGGAACCACAGCAGCTCGTGAATAATGGATTTTAGATGGCACTTCTTGGTCGTCACCAGGGGGAACCCTTCAGACAGATCGAACCGCATCTGATAACCAAATACGGAGAGTGTGCCAGTCCCAGTTCGGTCGGACTTCGTGTGCCCATGGTCACGTACATGTTGCATCAGTTCGAGGTATTGGCGCATGGGAGGTCGGATGTCAGAGGTCGATAAGGTTTCTTGGGGGAAAGCCATCTCAAGTAAAGTTGAGCATGGCGTATATAATGATAACTGATATTTTACGGGACAGACGCCAATGCTTGCGACACTGACACAAAATGCATCACCCCTGAGTCAATCCACCCAGGCAACACATATCTTGGTGATGCTTCCAAAATTAGATAAGCCGTCGGATGGGCTTCCAGATAAACCTGATTTCCCGGGTAGGGATGCGCTGGAGGCTTTGTTATTGCGGCGCAAGATGAAACCGGATGAAATAAGCGAATCACCGGTGAGTGCCAATCTCAAGAGTGGTGCATTGTGTACTTGGGTCATGCTGGACATAGAAAAAACTCAATACGACCAACAGACATGCGTTCGTAAGGCTGTACAGTTGCTGTTAGAAGAGGGGCCATCAGAGATCCATCTTGCGGTTTATGGCGATTCTGATCAGAGGCGTACCTTTGCGGAATTGGTCGTTTATACCGCATGGGTCAATGGATCACTGCTACCGCTGCGGAAGACTGGCAAGAAAAAAACGGGCAAGAGTCCACTCGCCAGAATCGTGTTAAATGGGTACAAGATGGATGACGGTTTTGCATTGTTGCGTTCTAAGGCGGAGGGGAATCTGTTGGCCCGCGAGTTGACGGTGCTGCCAGCGAATGAACTCACACCGAGAGCCTATCGTGATCGTATCAAGAAACTCGCAGCCAGCGAGGGTTGGAAGCGCCGAGAGTTTGATCTCAAGGCGTTGCGCAAAATAGGTGCAGGGGCTTTCGTCGCAGTGGCTCAGGGGAGTGATCCCGAGGACGCGGCCATCGTACACTTACAGCGGCACGTAAAGGGTGCAAAGAAGACCATCGCATTAGTCGGTAAGGGTATTTGCTTTGATACCGGTGGACATAATCTGAAGCCGGCACGGTACATGCACGGGATGCATGAAGATATGAACGGCTCAGCAGTCGCTCTCGGCATCCTTTTGGCGGCCACCCGTGCTAATTTACCTATAAATATTGACTGCTGGCTCGCGATTGCGCAGAACCATATTAGCCCGCGTGCCTACAAGCAGAATGATGTCGTTACCGCTCTGAACGGAACTACGATCGAGATCATGCATACCGATGCTGAGGGGCGAATGGTGTTGGCTGACACACTGACTCTTGCTGCAAGAGAGAAGCCCGATGTGATGATGGACTTCGCCACCCTGACCGGCAGTATGCATGTGGCTCTGGGGTCAAGGTATAGCGGCATCTTTAGCAACTCTGATGACCTGACATTGAAGGCCCTGGCAGCAGGTAAATCGAGCGGTGAGCGTATATGGGCCTTTCCAATGGACGCTGATTATGAAACAGATCTGGAAAGCAAAATTGCGGATATCAAGCAGTGCACGCTCGATGGTGAGGCAGACCATATCTTGGCGACACGCTTCCTCAGTCGATTTGCAGGGGATGTGCCGTGGTTGCACATGGACCTTTCTGCCAGTAGCAATAAGGGTGGCTTAGGAGCAGTCGGGACCGACGTCACTGGCTTTGGCGTGTCTTGGGGAACGGATATGTTAAAATTGATCCATTGATTTTGTGAGAGAAATAGTATGTCAGGGAATACTTTCGGCAAGCTTTTTTGTGTTACCTCCTTCGGCGAATCTCATGGTCCTGCGATTGGTTGTGTGATCGATGGTTGTCCACCCGGGATGGACCTGTCAGTTGTGGATATTCAGCAGGAACTGGATCGGCGAAAACCCGGCACCTCTCGTCACGTCACTCAGCGACGAGAATCAGATACGGTGGAAATCCTCTCTGGCGTATTCGAGGGAAAGACCACCGGAACGCCGATCGCGTTATTGATTCGTAATGAAGACCAGCGGAGTAAAGACTATAGCAAGATTATGGATACCTTCCGTCCTGGGCATGCGGACTATAGTTATTGGCAGAAGTACGGCCTACGTGACCACCGTGGTGGAGGGCGTTCCTCTGCCCGTGAAACTGCGGTGCGAGTGGCGGCGGCAGCCATCGCCAAGAAATGGCTAGGTGAGAAATACGGTGTGGTGATCCGAGGGTATCTGGCTCAGCTGGGGCCGGTGGTGATTCCTTTCAAGCAGTGGAAGATGGTTAATCAGAACCCTTTTTTTGCTGCTGATGCTAGTCTGGTGCCGCACCTTGAAGATTTCATGGATAAGTTGCGAAAATCAGGTGATTCAGTCGGAGCAAAGATCAGCGTGGTAGCAGAGGGCGTGCCGGTCGGTTGGGGTGAGCCCGTCTTTGATCGACTTGATGCTGAGATCGCTTATGCCATGATGAGTATCAATGCAGTAAAGGGCGTGGAGATTGGTGCTGGGTTTTCGAGCGTCGCGCAGAGAGGAACTGAACACTCTGATGAAATCACTCCAGAGGGATTTCTCAGCAATAATGCTGGAGGAATTCTGGGCGGAATTTCAACTGGACAGGAGATCACCGTGAATCTTGCCATCAAGCCCACTTCCAGCATCCGTCTAGAGCGTCGTTCAATCGACAAGATCGGTAGACCGGTGATTGTGGAGACTCATGGAAGACACGACCCTTGTGTCGGGATTCGTGCAACCCCCATTGCTGAGGCGATGCTCGCGTTGGTGTTGATGGATCATGCACTGCGCAATCGAGCACAGAATGCTGATGTGGTTTGCAAAACACCAAAAATCCCTGGCAAAGTAACCAAGAAAAAAATAGTAGCTCCTCGATCCAAGATAAAGCCAAAATCGAAAGAAAACCCAGAGCCGAATGAGGCCTGAGAACTCACTCGATTGAGGTGAATTCAGGTGAGTGGCCCTCGCATACAGGATGAATTCTTGTCATCATCTATCGATGATACTGATCTCATCACGAAGCAGCGCTGGGATATTTTCTGTAATGTTGTTGATAACTTTGGTGATATTGGTGTCTGCTGGAGGCTCGCACGACAATTAGTGATTGAGTACGGGTTCGATGTCAGGCTCTGGGTAGATGATCTTCCTAGCCTAGCCCGTATTGCACCGGAGGCTGATCCAGTTTTGGCTCAGCAGTGGTTGAGTGGGGTCGAGATACGCCTCTGGCGGCAACCATTTACGGCGACCAAGCCTGCTGATGTTGTAATCGAAGCATTTGCCTGTGAGTTGCCAGATTCTTATATCACTGCAATGGCATCACTGTCACAGCACCCGGTGTGGGTTAATCTAGAGTACCTCAGCGCTGAGAGTTGGGTGACTGGATGCCACCTCCTGCCATCACCTCACACAAACTTACCCCTAGTAAAGTATTTCTTCTTTCCAGGCTTTGTATCGGGTACCGGCGGGCTTCTTTGTGAGAGGGATTTACAGCAATCTCGGATCGATTTCGATGATGTCGCGCTGTCAGAGTTCTGGCAGCAATTGGAAATGCCTGCTCGTAAGGTAGGTGAATTGCGGATCTCTTTATTCTGCTATGGTCTTACTCCGCTTCGTAATTTACTCGCAGAATGGGCCATCTCGACCGTGCCGATATCTGTAATACTGCCAATGCCACAGGAGCAAGCTATTGACGTGGTTGCAGATTTCTTTGACATTGAATTACCTAAAGTCGGAGAGACCTTACAATCGGGTCAGTTGACGGTCCGGTTGGTCCCCTTCCTGGAACAGAATGAGTACGACAAGCTGCTGTGGTCTTGCGATATTAATTTTGTGCGTGGAGAGGACTCGTTTATCCGTGCACAGTGGGCTGAAAAGCCCTTTGTCTGGCAGATTTATCCGCAAGCGGATGATGTACATCGAGTCAAGATGAATGCTTTTCTCGATCTCTATACCGCAGGGATAGCACCTGATAGTGCAGGTGCGGTGCGTGATTTATGGGTCAATTGGAATGGCAGCGGTCAGTCTAGAGATGATGATTGGAAGAGATTTACAGACCATCAATTGGCCTTGACGAAGCACGGTGAACGGTGGGCCAGGCAGTTGAACGGTTTGGGAGATTTGGCATCCAATCTGGTGCGATTTAGTCGGAATCAGATATAATCTGTGGTTTTTAAAATCCCGGTTTGCCAGCAATGACCCCCTTAGGGATTGAGGGGAATTCTTAACTCAATGATTACAGATTAAACTCTCAGGAAAAACATGAAAACTGCAATGGAGCTACGAGCAGGTAACGTCGTGATGGTCGGTAATGATCCGATGGTGGTACAGAAGGCTGAATTTACGAAGTCTGGCCGTAATGCATCTGTGGTCAAGATGAAGCTGAGAAATCTTCTCTCTGACACCACTGCAGAATCGGTTTACAAGGCCGACGAAAAGTTTGAAATGGTTGTTCTTGACCGCAAGGACTGTACCTACAGTTATTTCTCTGACCCGTTATATGTTTTTATGGATAACGAGTACAACCAGTTTGAAATCGAAGCAGATAATATGTCTGATGTGATGAACTATCTCATCGATGGAATGGAAGACGTGTGCCAAGTGACGTTCTATGATGGAAAAGCAATCTCGGTAGAGCTGCCAAATAGTGTCGTACGTGAGGTGGAGTATACCGAGCCTGCTGTCCGAGGGGATACCTCTGGCAAGATCATGAAGGCTGCACGCCTTAAAGGTAATGCCTTCGAGGTACAGGTTGCTGCCTTCGTAGAAATTGGCGATCGAATCGAGATCGATACCCGTACTAACGAATTCAAGAAGCGAGTCTAGTCATTGTGTGGGCATGAGTCCAGGTGGACCACATGCTCGCTAATGATTAGACCGGGTACTCCAGTTCTGCCAGTGACCGGTTAGACTCTTGATATTCGTATAGCCCTTCTCGACCAGTATTTTCTCTGCAATACCCGCACGCCTTCCGCTCTGGCAGTAAACGACTATCTCACGGGATTTATCCCCCGGTATTTCATCAATACGCCGCTCGAGTTGATCGTGGGATATATTTACCGCGCCTTGAATGTGGCCTGACAAGTATTCATTGGGTGTGCGTACATCTAAGATAAGGGGCGGTCCAGACTGGTGTAATCTTTGGGAGAGTTCGGTTGAGCTGATCGCTCCGATGACCGGTATTTCTGCATGGCAAGTAACACCAAAGAACAGTAAAAGGGTTAACAGAAGGTTGCGAGGTGAGATTAAGCTATGGTTCATGAGCGGTGTATTGATATTCTCGTGAGATCAAGCGCTGCTGACTAGGGACGTTTGTGTTCCACCGTCCAATCGCTCGCACGGTTTTTTGCCTCATTAACTTGTTCGGGTGTCATGTACTTTTCCACAAGCTTTCGGTTCTTGTCGCCACCCGGATGACCGCTCGCATCGGCAATGATAAACCACTTATCTGCCTCGATATAATCCTGCATGACGCCGTTTCCATTGGTGTACATGTTTCCTAATTTAATCTGTGCAACTGCATTCCCCTGCTCTGCCGCCTTGAGATACCAAGTCAATGCCTGCTGGTAATCTTGCTCAATACCCATTCCATCATCGTACATGCCTCCTAGTTGGAGCTGTGCACTCGAAGAGCCTTGTTCTGCCGCCTTGTGATACCAAAATACCGCTTGCTGGTAATTCTGTGGCATGGATAGGCCGATAAAGTTTCTGATACCAAGTTGTAGTTGTGCTTTTATATTTCCCTGCTCAGCAGATTTTGTTAAAGATTCCACCGCCCTAGCGTAGTCTTTATCGGCAAAAAATTTCTGTCCATCCTCAAAATCCCCAGCGGTAGCGGGGAGCGCTAGCAATGTCAGCAGATACCCCGCGATAGTCATTAATTTTATATTTATCATTTTTACGGTTTTATCAGTTATCAACCACTCTCGAAAGCCATGAATGCGAGCTTTCGGCAGCATCATTATCCAAATCAAAGAAATGGCATAAGGGGCTTAGTTTAATCTACCCTGCCGGTACGTGCACGCATAACCTCAGCATCGATTAAATTATGAATCGATCTAATGAATGGATGGGTAACCAGTTCCACGGCTTTCAGGAAATTCTTACGGTAGAAAAACACATAAGAGCATAGAAGTAAGCTATTCCTTTAGCATAAAATATAGGCTTATCCTTTGAAATGGCTCGACCGATAAACCTCCTATGGGGTATTCTCTGTTCAATTCAGCAGTCTGCTAATTCAGTATTTCGACTGCAGCATTCATCTTATTCATGGCCATCGGAGAGTAGTATGAGTATGCGTTTTGTATCTGCTTTTTTTGTTCTGTTGATACTCACTTCTGCAGTGAGTGGTATTCAGAGTGCACTTGCAGAACCAACGCAGGCCGTATCGGTAGTCATGAAGAAAAATGGACAGGACTGGTCAATCCTCGCACCGGCTTTACTTCAAAAGAAAGACTTCCAGGGACTACTGCAACTAGGGAAAGAGTGGGTTGAGAGCGACCCCAAAAATCCTGTTGCCCATCTCATTTTGGGTGTGGCTCATAGCAACCTTAAGCAGTACGACCAAGCAGCCGAGGCATACCAAGAAGCGCTTCGCATCCAGCCAGGAAATGTCAGCGCTTGGTATAACCTTGGGGTAGCCCACCTTAAGCTCAAGCAGTATGGTCAAGCGGTTACCGCCTTCAGAGGAGCATTACGAATCCAGTCCGAGAGTGCTAGTGTTTGGTACAACTTAGGACTCTCTCATAACAATCTAAAGCAGCATGATTGGGCGGTTCAGGCGTACCGAGAGGCGGTGCGAATTGACCCTATGTATGCCGAGGTTTGGCATAAATTGAGCCTAGCCTATCTCGATTCCGGCCAGTATGATCAGGCGATACAGGCCTGTCGTGAATTGTTGCGGATTGATTCAGAGGATCCCAGGGCCTGGCATAACTTAGGCCTAGCATACAATAACCTGAACCAGTATGAGCCGGCAATCCAGGCTTACCGAGAGGCGTTGCGTATTGATCAAAAGGATGCCAATTCTTGGAATAATCTAGGCATTTCTTACAATGGCTTTAAGCAGTATGAGCAAGCAGTCTATGCGTTACGCGAGGCGCTACGTATCCAGCCAGGGTATGCTGATGCCTGGTATAACCTGGGAAGTGCTCACGTCAAGTTGAAGCAATATGAGCAATCGATTCAGAGCTACCGTGAGTCGTTACGAGTCCGACCAGAGTACGCCGATGCCTGGCATAACTTAGGTCTTGCACATGACTCACTGAGGCAACATGAACAGGCGATTCAGGCATACCGTGAATCCTTACGCATCCGGCCGAGTCATGCTGATTCTTGGTATAACTTAGGTCTGGTGTACGATGGGCTGAAGCAACATCAGCAGTCGATTTTGGCCTACCAAGAGATGCTTCGAATTCGGCCGGACAGCAGTAATGGCTGGTATAACTTGGGCATTGCTCATAGCAAGGTTCAGCAATATGAGCAATCGATTCAAGCCTATCAGATGGTATTGAGTATTACGCCAGAGGATATTGACGCTCGGTATAATTTGGGTGTCGCTTTGAGTAAATCAAGACAGTATGACCAGGCAATTAATGCCTATCGAGAGGTTCTGCTTATTCAACCTGGGTATGTCGATGCCTGGCATAACTTGGGAATTGTCTATATTGATTCGGGGCAATATGAGCAGGCGATTGAGGCGTATCGTGAGGCGGTGCGGATTGGTCCGACAAATGCTGAATCCTGGAATAACCTGGGTGTTGCCTATTTCTTCCAGAATCAACATGAGAAGGTGCGGGAAGTTTATCTGACTCTGCGGAAACTGGATAATGCCATGGCCGATAGGTATGCCGATGCTCTGATGCGTCAGTCTGACCCTGACCTGCCAGGAGTGAACCAACTACACAAGCATCAGCCCCAACGATTACATAAACGACATCATATGCGGGCACGGATGGGTCAGGGTGAATCTAAAGCGATGATCAGGTACTTCTGGGGGCAAGCATAATAATTGCCATACCCAGGAGTGCCACCAAGGATCCGACCACATCCCATGTAGTCGGTCGAACTCCGTCAACCGACCATAACCAGAGCATTGCAATACCCACATATACGCCACCATATGCCGCATAAACACGGCCTGTCGCAGTTGGATGGAGAGACAGCAGCCATGCAAAAAGTGCAAGTGAAAGGGCTGCTGGAATCAGCAGCCAGATGCTCTTACCTTGCCTCAGCCAAAGATAAGGGAGGTAACAGCCGACAATTTCAGCAATTGCGGTGATTCCAAATAGAAAGAAGGTTTTAATGGCGTCCAAGCCTGTCCCCATGATTGAGTATGGATATGCGGCTGTAACGATATCATGGAAACCAGAGTGTAATGATCTCTCTGCTAAATTTGAGCTTAGTCACGATTCTTACTCATGGATATGGACTCGTTCACTCAGTCATTATTAAACTATTCTCTTGAATGGCCGATATCATAATCACAAGGTAGAGATTCTGTCTTGATACGACTCAAGTAAATGGAGGTGAAATGGGTATTCCGATGGAAGTGAATGAATATGAGGCTGCATCTGACATGATGATGAATCAGTATGGCGAGGAGATCATGTGCGCTGGATGGAACCCTGCACTGGGTCTCATAGGTCACCCGCAACTGCTCGAGCCAACTGGGAGAGATGACGCGATGCCGGCTGATCTTGTGACCGCAGACGTGGAGTTATTTCTGCGTCAGATGTACGCCTATCAAAATTGAGGCTAGCTCATCTGGAGTAGCCGCGCCTTGATACCAATGTAAAATTGGATTGGTAGAGTGAGTTTATGGGTCTTTGATATTGAGGCAGGCCCAACAGCCTAGGAATGAACTATCCTTGTAAATAATCTGATTTTTTAGATCGCAGACTTTTACCAGATGCACACCTGATGAGATATATTCAACTGATCAGAATCCTTGGGGTTTCGGTTATTACATCGGTAGTGGCCGGCATCAGTACAACTGTTCACAGCACTGGCCATGTGCCACAGTACAGTCCCGCACCCACTCAACAGATCACCATCATGAAAAATTTTAAGAAGCCGGATACGACTGAGCTGAAGAAGAAATTATCTCCAGAGCAGTTTGCGGTCACTCAGCAATGCAGTACCGAGCCGCCCTTTCGTAACGCCTATTGGAATAATCACAGGCCAGGGCTTTATGTGGATGTGGTATCGGGTGAGCCGCTGTTCAGTTCTCTGGACAAGTTTGATTCTGGTAGTGGTTGGCCGAGCTTCACGCAGCCACTGGCAGGTGCGGAAATTGTGGAGAAGCAGGACCGCGAGTATGGAATGGTTCGCACAGAAGTAAGATCAAGGCATGCGGATTCACATCTGGGGCATGTATTCAATGACGGCCCAGGACCTACTCGGTTACGTTACTGCATCAATTCAGCATCTTTGAGCTTTGTGCCGCTGGAGGAGATGGCTGCACAGGGTTATGGGGCTTATCTTGCACCCTTTGTAAAGGCAGGTCTGATTAAGCCGGGTATTGCCTCGATTCCGATCAAGTCTAAGCCCTAATCCGGACCTCCAGCAATTTCCTCAGTCAGGAAAGTCAGTCAGACTGTTGTTCATACGTCTGAGAGTTTCTTCTCTGCCGAGCAGTTCCAATACCGCATCGATCGACGGGGTTTGAGTCTCACCTGTCACCATCACCCGTAGTGGCATCGCGACCTTAGGCATTTTTAGTCCGTGCTTGGTGGCAGCGGCCTTGATTGAGTCATGGATGATCTGACGGTCCCACTCGGCTGACGTAAGTTGGCCCATTAGATCGATCATCGCGGGCCTGACCTCGCTGCTGAAGTGCAATGCCTTGAGTTCAGTAGAGGGTTCCAACGGGCGAAAGAAATAGACGGCTGCATCGGCCAACTCTGCCACAGTATTGACTCGTTCCTTAAGGAGACCCACTATCTTTAAAAGGTCGGGTCCTGTCGCAGTATCGCACCCGTCTGTTTCAAGGAATGGCGCCACTAGTTTTTCTAGGCGAGCATTATCGGCTGTTTTAAGATATTGTTGATTTAACCAGCTCAACTTCTCTGGGTTAAATTTTGCGGGAGCACAGTTGATGGAAGCGAGATCAAACCACTCGACCATTTGCTCACTGCTAAAGACTTCCTCATCACCATGTGACCATCCTAGCCGTGCTAGATAATTCAATAGGGCTTCTGGAAGATAGCCATCCTCTAGGTACTGCATTACCGACACTGCGCCATGTCTCTTGGACAAACGCTCACCATCTGAGCCGAGTATCATTGGTACATGCGCATACTGTGGAAGGGCGCCCCCCAAGGCCTTGAGTATATTGATCTGACGGGGGGTGTTGTTAACATGGTCATCGCCGCGGATTACGTGGCTGATATTCATATCGAGATCGTCGATCACGACTCCAAAGTTATAGGTCGGCACTCCGTCAGCACGCAGTAGCACCAGATCATCCAACTCATTGTTCGAGACGACGATCCGTCCCTTGACTAGATCTTCGAATGCCACGTGACCATCAGAGGGGTTCTTTAGTCGCACAACCGGCTTTACCCCGACTGGTGGAGTCTTCTTAGAGTCTCTCCAGCGCCCGTCATATCTAGGCTTTAGTCCAGCCGCGCGTTGCTGTTCACGCATCACATCCAGCTCTTCCTTGCTGGCATAGCAGTGGTAAGCGTTGCCTGTCCGCAGTAACTGTTCCGCCAGTTCATGATAGCGTGCCAGTCGGTGCATCTGGTAGAAGGGGCCCTCATCGTAATCCAACCCGAGCCAGGCCATGCCATCGAGGATTGCTTGGGTGGACTGGGCTGTAGAGCGCTCAAGGTCAGTATCTTCGATCCGTAGGATAAATTTACCACCGTGCCTGCGTGCGTAGGCCCATGAGAAAAGAGCAGTACGTGCCCCACCAATATGAAGGTAACCGGTAGGGCTAGGAGCAAAGCGAGTACGAATCATGATGGAGATGCCAATTATGAAGGGTTGGAGGAGCCCGTTATTTTACGCGATCCAGGCCTGTAATATAGTCACATCGAAGTTTTTCAGATTCCCGGTGCGTTGACCGGGGGTGAGGGTTCATGCTCTAATTACGCGTTGTTTGGGCGGTTAACTCAGCGGTAGAGT
>SESD01000546.1_pt1 | contig 23172 bp, 18 predicted proteins | sample 3171411 | NCBI WGS metagenome assembly SESD01 (sample SAMN06051880, study PRJNA518727) | freshwater metagenome | biome: subpolar coniferous forest; feature: holomictic lake; material: water; isolation source: holomictic Lake 442, 16.5 m depth | place: Canada: near Kenora, Ontario | collected...
CACAAACCAATGAATCACACTTTAATATTTTTCTTCTCGTCATTGCGATACTCCTGACCCTGGTTTGGATTTTATCTATGATTAAAATAAGAATCACTAATCGTTCTTGTACAACAAATTGGTCGATTGGACTGACTGTAAGCTGGGCATTACTGATGGCATTGTGGCTACCATGGATCAATCATAAGAAAGATTTTAGTCCACTCTTTTTATCGATGGAAAAAGTGATTGAAGATAGAACATGTCTTACCACGCACAATATCAATGATTCACAAATTGATTTGATTGATTACTATTTGAATATTAAAGCCACCAGAGAAGGTGACCGGGGTAACTGCCATTATTTACTGGTCTATCAATTACACAAAAAAGATCTTCCGCCGATCGGTGAGAATTGGAAATTAGTGTGGAATGAAAAACAACCTGGTGACAAAAATAGTTATAAACTATTTCATAAAGAATAAGTACTTAAAGATGCTTTTTGATCGCATCAATCACAATTAATTCCAAGCCCTTCCCTGCTTCTTTTTCTACATGCGCTTTAATTTGATTCCGCATAGGTGGCGCCCAAAATTTAGTGAGATGATTCGCAATATCTTCTTTAGCTTTTTCATGGTCTGGATAGGATTTAAAAAAAGCACCGATTTGATTTGCCATCGTAATTAAATGATCAATATTCATAATTATTTTTTTAATACTCTTTCAGCGTAAGTATAAATAACATAATGGGGCGCTCTTGCAAACCCAATCAAACATAATTCATATTTTAACGCAGATCGAATCGCAAGTCCTGTCGGTGCGGATATGGCTATCAGTGTGGACGCCCCTAACATAATCGTTTTTTGTACCATTTCATAACTAGCGCGACTCGTTGTGACCACAAACCCTTTGTCCAGATCGCCCTTGAATTTAATGGCACCAATGAGTTTATCAAGTGCATTATGCCGACCTACATCTTCTCTGACTATTATAATCTCGCCTTTTTCATTCGCCCATGCGCATGCATGGGTAGCGCCTGTTTTCTTTTGTAAGGTTTGCATGCTATTTAAATTTTGAAGTGCGCTGAGGATTGCACTCTCTGCGATAGGCAAAATCTGATGAATCTTTATGTCAGGCAATCTTAAAGCTTGATCTAAATTCTCTGCACCACACAAACCGCAACCGGTTCGGCCAAGTAAATTTCTGCGCTTATCTTTTAAGGACTGAAAATTCTCTGACGCAATTTCAATTTGGAGCTCAATACCTTGTGACTGATGAATGACTTCAATGCCATACACATCACTCTTATCTTTAATAATGCCTTCTGAAATTGAAAAGCCTAATGCAAAATCCTCAAGATCGGATGGGGACGCCAACATCACTGCATGAGAAATTCCGTTATATACAAATGCAATTGGGACCTCTTCTGCAATCTCATCTTTTTCTGGCACATCAGCGCCACTTTTAAGAACTTGATAAGTCTTAAAACTATGTTCTGTGTCGATGAATTTTTCGTGACTCACTTGCTAAATCTAATGAATTTTTAATTCTTTAGATTTACCTGCAAATTCGATTTGTTCTTCGCTGAAATGTTGGTACTGTTTTTGCCAGTCTGAAAGCTGTGATACTTTACTTACTTGAACAGCGGTGACTTTAAATTCTGGGCAGTTCGTTGCCCAATCAGAATTTTCTGTTGTGATGACATTGGCACCCGATTCAGGATGATGAAATGTAGTATAAATCACACCTGGTTGAACACGCTCTGTAATTTGCGCTCTCAATACCGTCTCTCCTGCTCGACTCACAACGCCTACCCAATCACCAGAATGAATACCTCTTTCTTCAGCATCATGCGGATGAATCTCGACTAAATCTTCTTCATGCCACTCCACATTTTTTGTTCTTCTTGTTTGCGCACCCACATTGTATTGAGAAAGTATTCTGCCTGTCGTTAAGATGAGTGGATATTTCGTTGTCACTTTTTCAGAAGTCGCTACGTATTCTGTAATGATAAATTTACCTTTGCCACGCACAAATTCATCAATGTGCATTGTGGGTGTGCCGAATGGATGCTCATCATTGCAAGGCCATTGGATACTTCCTAATTCATCTAGTTTCTGATAACTCACACCTTTGAATGTTGGTGTCAATCTTGCAATCTCGTCCATGATATCGGATGCATGCTTGTAATCCATTTTGTAACCTAATGCATTACATAGCATTTGTGTCACTTCCCAATCCTCATATCCATTCTTAGGTGACATTACTTTTCTAACTCTAGAAATACGTCTTTCCGCATTCGTGAAGGTACCGTTCTTTTCTAGGAATGAAGAGCCTGGAAGAAATACATGCGCATACATCGCTGTTTCATTTAAAAATAAATCTTGTACGATGACACATTCCATTGACTCTAATGCGTGTGTCACGTGTTTTGTATTAGGGTCAGATTGTGCGATATCTTCACCCTCACAATAAAGGGCTTTGAATTGTCCCTCAATCGCCACATCTAACATATTTGGGATTCTTAAACCTGGTTCATTTTGTAATTTCACATCCCATGCTTTTTCAAACAAGGCCAAGGTCGCTTTATCAGATACATGTCGGTAGCCCGGAAATTCATGTGGGAAAGATCCCATATCACAAGAGCCTTGCACATTATTTTGTCCTCTTAAAGGATTGACACCGACACCCTCCCGACCAATATTACCGGTTAGCATCGCAAGGTTTGCAATACCCATCACCATCGTAGAACCTTGACTATGTTCAGTCACACCCAGTCCATAATAGATCGCAGCATTACCACCTGTCGCATAAAGCCTTGCAGCAGCTCTCACATCCTCTGCATTTACCCCGGTCGCTTGCATCATCACTTCAGGAGAGTTTTCAGATTTCACAATAAAATCTTTCCATGCTTTAAATGCCTCGTCTTCGCATCTCGCTTGAACAAAAGCTTCATCTAGAAGATTTTCTGTAACGATGGTGTGTGCCAATGCATTGATCATGGCCACATTCGAGCCTGGTTTTAGTTTTAAATGATAGTCGGCTTTGATATGGGGAGAGTTGTCGACCAAATCGATGGCGCGTGGATCTAAAATAATTAATTTCGCACCTTCTCTTAAGCGTCTTTTCATTTGCGATGCAAACACAGGATGACCGTCTGTCGGATTAGCGCCAATAATCATGATCACATCTGAATGCATCACTGAATCGAAATTCTGTGTGCCTGCAGATTCGCCGATTGTTTGTTTTAATCCATAACCTGTAGGTGAATGGCATACGCGTGCACAGGTATCTATATTATTATTTCCTAAGGCTGCACGTACTAATTTTTGTACCACATACACTTCTTCATTAGTGCAGCGTGAAGAGGAAATAGCACCTACTGAATCTTGTCCGTATTTTTTTTGAATCCGTTTCATTTCACTTGCAGCATAATTAATGGCAACATCCCATGTCACTTTTTCCCAAGGATCATGAATACTTTTTCGAATCATAGGCGTTGTAATGCGATCTTTATGTGTGGCATAGCCCCATGCAAACCTTCCCTTCACGCATGAGTGTCCATGATTAGCGCCACCATCTTTATTGGGCGTCATACGAACAACTTCTTCGCCTTTCATCTCTGCATGGAATGAACATCCAACACCACAATAAGCACAAGTCGTTGTAACACTATGTTCAGGAACCCCTGCTTCAATGATAGTGTTTTCGATAAGCGTTGCTGTTGGGCATGCTTGAACACAAGCACCACATGAAACACATTCTGAATCTTTAAAATCTTTATTCCCTGCGGATACTTTCGAATCAAAACCTCGACCTTGTATGGTGAGGGCAAAAGTGCCTTGCACTTCTTCGCAAGCTCTCACACATCTTGAACACACAATGCATTTAGAGGGATCAAAAGTAAAATAAGGATTGGAGGTATCTTTTTCGCTCTTTAAATGATTCTTACCTTCGTAGCCATAACGCACATCTCTTAAACCGACAGCGCCTGCCATATCTTGGAGTTCACAGTCACCATTCGTAGCACAAGTTAAACAATCTAGTGGGTGGTCTGAAATATAAAGCTCCATGACACCACGTCTAATATCAGCGAGCTTAGGCGTTTGTGTATGCACCTTAATACCTTCAGCAACAGGGGTAGTACATGAAGCTGGATAACCACGACGACCTTCAATTTCAACCAAGCAAAGACGGCATGAGCCAAAAGGTTCCAAGCTATCTGTAGCACATAACTTAGGCACAGTAACTCCTGAAACAGAGGCTGCGTGCATGATGGAGGTCCCTTCAGGCACCGAGACAGATACCCCATCAATGGTTAACTGAATAGTCTTGTCTGAAGTTCTTTTGGGTGTTCCAAAATCTTTTACGTCATCCATATGTTGTCTCGAAATAAATCATTAAATCAAGCTGTTAGTCTATGCCTTGGTCTCTTTTGCATCAACCCCAAAATCCTTAGGGAAATGATTTAAAGCACTTAAAACAGGGTAAGGCGTCATCCCCCCTAGCGCGCATAAAGAGCCATTAAGCATCGTGTCTGAAAGATCGCGAATTAATGTGGTATGTTTTTCAACATCTTTTCCCGCGATGATATGATCCATCACTTCAACGCCACGAGTGGAACCTACGCGACAAGGGGTACATTTTCCGCAAGATTCAATCGCGCAAAAATCGAAAGCATATCGCGCCATCTTTGCCATGTTGACTGTCTCATCAAATGCCACAATCCCGCCATGACCTAAGATGGCCCAAATTTCAGAAAATTTTTCATAATCGAGTGGCGTATCAAACTGAGATTCAGGTAAATAAGCCCCTAAAGGTCCGCCCACTTGCACAGCTTTAATTGGCTTACCTGATAAAGACCCTCCACCAAAATCATATAAAAGTTCTCTTAAGGTCACACCAAAAGCTTTTTCAACAAGCCCAGTACGTTTTAAATTACCAGCGAGCTGAATAGGAAGTGTGCCTCGAGATTTGCCCATACCAAAATCTTGGTAATACTTAGCACCCTTTGCCAAAATAATAGGAACAGTGGCTAATGAAATCACGTTATTGACTGCGGTGGGCTTTCCAAATAAACCTTCGATTGCAGGGAGTGGTGGTTTAAATCTAACCAACCCTCTTTTGCCTTCCAAACTTTCTAGAAGTGAAGTTTCTTCACCACAAATATAAGCGCCGGCTGCACGTCTAACTTCTAAATGAAATGTATGGCCACTCTTTAAAATATCATCGCCCAAATAACCTGCGCTTTTAGCTTTTTCAATAGCTTCATTTAAAGTTTTTAATGCATGAGGATATTCAGAACGTAAATAGATATAGCCTTGTGAAGCCCCTACCGCAATGCCTGCGATGATCATCCCTTCAATCAGTACGAAAGGATCGCCTTCCATAATCATGCGATCTGAATAGGTACCTGAGTCACCTTCATCTGCATTACAGACAATGTATTTTTGTGTCGCTTTAGTATCTAAAACTGTTTTCCATTTAATGCCTGTCGGAAAAGCAGCGCCGCCTCGGCCTCGTAAACCAGAATCTGTGACTGTCTGAACAATCGCTTGTGGATTTAACTTCAGTGCATTTTTTAAACCTTGAAATCCTTCATGCTCAATGTATTGATCAATATTGGTAGGCTCAGTGATACCCATGCGCGCAAAAGTTAAGCGTTCTTGTTTTTTTAACCAATCGATTTCTGATACCAGACCTAATGCAAGAGGATGCTTACCGCCTTTGATAAAATCTGCATCAAATAATGACTTCACGTCATTTGGATTAATAGGACCAAATCCTATGCGGCCAGAAGCTGTTTCTACTTCAACCAATGTTTCTAACCAAAATAATCCGCGTGAGCTATTTCGTAAGATTTGAATATCTAGTTTTCTAGCTTGAGCTTCTTTTGCTATCGCTTCTGCAACTTCATCTGCGCCAAGGGATAGCGCTGTGGAATCTTTCGATATAAAAATTTTCATACTCATGATGCGCGCTTTAAATCTGAAATAAGTTGATCTATTTTTTTACTATCTACACGGCCATAGACCTCTTCATCGATCATGACCGCAGGAGAGCATGCACAATTCCCTAAACAATAAATGGGCTCTAGGGTAATCGTGCCATCAGAGGTTGTTTCATGAAAATCAATACCAAGTTTATTTTTAATATGAGCCTCAAGTGCTTCGCTTCCCAAAGCCTGACAAGATTCTGCGCGACACACTTGGAGAATATGGCGGCCAGGTTTATGCGATCTAAAATGATGATAAAAAGTCACAACGCCATGGACTTCTGCGACTGACAAACTAAGTGCGCTGGAAATCAAAGGGTAGGCGATTTCTGGCACAAACCCTAAGTCGTCTTGGATAGCGTGCAAAAGGGGCAATAAGGCGCCAGGCATAGATTGATACTGCAAAATATGCTGATTTATGATCTTAAGATCATGAGGATTTAAGACAAGGTCTTCCAACGATATCTCCAGATTTTTCTTGAGCGCTTAGCTCAAGAGCAAAATAAAATAGTATTATAAATTACCAAAATGATATTCACTTAAGTAATTTCATTATTGAAGGGGATTTAAAGATGGGAACACAAAAAGAAAGCAAATTTTTTCATGGGGGCTGCCCTCATGATTGTCCTGACACTTGCTCAATGGTTTATGAGGTACAAGACAATAAGCTCATAAGCGTCAAGGGCAATGCCGATCATCCAATGACGCGTGGTGGATTGTGTGTGAAACTTCAAGATTATGAAAAGCGTCACTACCATCCAGATCGCCTTCTATACCCTATGAAGCGCATTGGCCCGAAGGGCACAAAACAATTTCAAAGAATTTCCTGGGATGAAGCGCTCGATACCATAGTTAATAAATGGCAATCCATTATCAAAGAATTTGGTTCGGAAGCCATTATGCCCAACAGCTACTTAGGCAATCAAGGGTTGGTGCATGGCATGAACGGAGGGGACTCTTTCTTTGCCCGACTAGGTGCCACTGTTACTGAAAGAACATTTTGCGGAGAAGGCTCGGCCACGGCTTGGTTGCTTACTCTTGGCCCCACTGCAGGGGTGGATCCAGAGAGTTTTATTCATTCTAAATTTATTATTATTTGGGCTTGTAATTCTGTGAGCACCAATATCCATCATTGGCATATTGTCAAAGAAGCACAAAAGAAAGGCTCAAAGGTTGTTGTCATTGATGCATATGCTTCAAGAACTGCCAAAGAAGCCGATTGGCATATCTGTCCTAAGCCAGGCACTGACGGCGCTTTGGCAATGGCAATGATGCATGTCATTATTGAAGAAGGATTGGTTGATCAAGACTATGTAGATAAATATACAGTGGGCTTTCCAGAATTAGCAGAGCTTGCAAAAAAGAGAAGTCCTGAATGGGCAGAAGAAATCACAGGTGTCAAAGCCAATGATATTCGAAAATTAGCGAGAGAATATGCAACGACCCAACCATCCGCTATCAGAATTGGAGTAGCCCTTGAAAAAAGCTGGGGAGGAGGTCAGGCAATTAGAGCTGTTGCATCCCTTCCCGCTCTTACTGGAGCTTGGCGTCATGTAGGTGGAGGTATCCTTCAATTCCCAGTGTGGGAGCAACCTTACAGATTCGATGTAATTTGCAGGCCTGACTTAATTCCAGAAGGCACACAAGTTGTGAATAACCTTCAGTTGGGACGTGTTTTGACGGGTGAACAAAAACTCAAAGTGCCTATCAAGTCAATGATGTGTTGGAATACAAATCCTGTCACTCAATCAACGGAAAGCGAAAAAATATTAGAGGGCTTGAAGCGCGAAGATTTATTTCTAGTTTCCGCAGAGCATTTTATTTCTGATACTGCAGCCTATGCTGATATTCTACTTCCAGCATCTATGGGGGCAGAACAAGAAGATATCATCTTATCTTGGGGTCATTTATACCTCACCTACAATACAAAATGTATAGAATCCCCGGGTGAAGCTGTACCAAATTATGAAATTTTTAGACGTCTTGCTAAAAGATTTGGTTTTAAAGAAGAATGTTTTACATGGTCAGACACTGAATGTCTTCAACATTATATCGATTGGAATTCACCAGCCTGTAAAGATATCGATTTAGATTATTTAAAAAAACATGGCTATGCAAGAATCAATGTCGGTACTAAAGATAATCGAGCGCCTCACAAAGAAGGGAAATTTCCAACGCCATCCGGTAAATGTGAATTTAGGATAGTTGGGGCTAAGAATTTCGTTGCTGGGCCATTTAGGCAAATGTACGAAGCTTTTCAGCCAGGTGATGATATTCCTGAGTTGCCTGATTATGTGCCGTCCAAAGAAACAGCATCCGCAAATCCAGCCTTAGCTAAAAAATATCCATTAAATATTTTGGCGCCAAAAAGTCATGGCTTCATTAATTCGAGTTATGCCAATATCGAAAATAAACTTAAGGCTCAAGGAGAGCAGTTTGTGATGATTCATCCATTGGATGCAGAAGAAAGAAGTATTAAAAACGGCGATCGAGCTAAAGTATTTAACGATCGAGGCTTCTTTGAAGCTATATCAAAAGTAACAACCGATGTTAATAAAGGTATCGTAGTTACAACGCTGGGCTATTGGAGACAGCTCAATAATGGTGTCGTCAACTCAGTGAGCTCTAATGCTTTTGGTGATATGGGAAACTCACCAACTTCTCATGATTGCTTAGTCGAAGTTCAATTAGCTTAATTAAATTGACAATGCAAAACCCTCCTTCTCTCGGATTAATAGATCAATTTCATCGAAAGATTAATTATCTTCGATTATCTATTACCGATCGATGTGATTTTCGTTGCGTTTATTGTATGAGTGACGATATGAAATTTTTACCTCGCGATGAAGTGTTGAGTTTAGAGGAATCTTTGCGGCTTGTTAAAATTTTTACGTCTTTAGGTGTTACTAAACTAAGAGTCACTGGGGGCGAGCCTTTAGTGCGTAAAAATATTACCTGGCTCTTCGAAGGCTTAAGTCAAATAGAAGATTTAAAAGAAATTGTCCTCACAACTAATGGTAGTCAATTAGCACATCATGCACATATGCTTAAAACGTCTCGAGTTAAACGTATTAATATCAGTCTTGATAGTCTTGATCCTATTCTTTTTAAAAAAATTACACGCACAGGCGACTTAGATAAAGTGATGCTCGGTATTGATGAGGCTATCAAGGAAGGCTTTTCGAATCTCAAACTTAATACTGTGCTGATGAAAGATGTGAACGATCATGAGGCCATAGATCTCGTTAATTTTGCGATAAATAAAAAAATGGATATTTCTTTTATCGAAGAAATGCCTTTAGGTGATATTGGGCATAAAAGAAAAGATACTTTTATCAGTAATGACGAAGTCTTAAAAAAACTGCAGGCACATTTTAATCTAATCCCGACAACTTTTACTTCGGGAGGCCCTGCTAGATATTGGCAAATTGCTAATCAAAGCACTAAGATTGGTTTTATTTCTCCGCACAGCCATAATTTTTGCGATACCTGCAATCGCGTGAGAGTTTCATCCAAGGGTGAATTATTTTTATGCTTAGGACAAGAAGAAAAAATCGAACTCATGCCTCTTTTACGTCAACACCCAGATGACGACTGGCCTATTCAAAAAGCCATTCTTGAAAGCATGAGAATTAAACCTGAATCTCACGATTTTAATCTCGAGACAAACAAGCCTTCGGTCATTCGATTCATGTCTCACACCGGAGGTTAATTTTAAGTGAATGAATCTGTTGCTGTCGTGATTTTAGCCGGCGGCGAATCCAAACGTATGAACAAAAAGAATAAGGCGCTGGTTTTATTAAAAGACAAACCTTTAATTCAGCATGTGATTGATGTTATGTCATTACAAACACCGCACATTTTTATTAACACACACCGCAATCAAGATGATTTTAGGATATTTAACTTGCCCCTTGTTGATGATGATGCAGAGTCTCATGAAGGTCCGCTCTTAGGCATGATGTCGAGCCTTAAAAAAATTAAAACGGAATGGATTCAATTCGTACCCTGTGATACACCTCATTTACCCCGAGACCTCATTGAAACATTAAAAAAAGATGCTGATAAAAATCATACTCAAATCGCTGTGCCAGAAACGTCAGATGGCTTGCAATCAGCTTGTATCTTATGTCACACCTCAAACCTCGAAAATCTCAGTACATTTTTTAACGGGGGTGGACGAAAAATTGAAGACTGGATTCGGCAACTTCCTTTTTCAGTCGTTCCGTTCGAAAACCAAGCGTGTTTTTTAAATATTAATACTGAAGAAGAATTAAAGAAAAGTTCACTATGAAAAAAGATTTGAGTTTAAGTGCTTTAGCTTCAAACGCCCCCATAATCAATGACTATGATCCTAATGCCATGTCTGTTGAAAAAGCAAAAACATGGATCACTCATTTCTTGCATAACATAGATCAGAAAGAAAGCATTCATATTAAAGATGCACTACATCGAGTGTTGGCTAACCCTGTCATCGCAACAATGAATGTGCCTAATCACGATAATTCTGCGATGGATGGTTACGCCATAAATACAGAGCAACTTGATGAGCAAGGTCCCTTTTCACTTCGAGTCACGGGAAAGTTATTTGCAGGTAACAAACTTGAAGGCACAACAAAAGAAGCTGTTCGCATTATGACGGGCGCTTCAATGCCCAGCGATATGAATGCTGTTATCCCTCAAGAGTATGTAGAAGTGAATGAAGATAAGATTACCTTTCAAACAAAACCTCCTGCAATGCAAAATATTCGCAGAGTAGGTGAGGACATCATGATGGGTCAAACTATTTTACAAAAGGGTCGACGAATAGAGCCATGCGACTTAGGCCTTTTAGCTTCTTTAGGGGTAGGATCTATAGAGGTATATCGAAGAGTCAAAGTTGCCTTCTTTTCAACTGGAGATGAAATCATCTCTTTAGGAACCCCGTTATTATCTGGTCAAGTTTATGACAGTAATCGCTATAGTTTAATTGGTCTTCTTAAGCGCATGGATTTGGAAACGTTTGATTTAGGTGTCATTCCAGATGATAAAAAAATTATTGAAGATACATTAAAAAAAGCGAGTGAATTTGCAGACGTCATTATTACCACAGGCGGCGTTTCAGTCGGCGAAGCAGATTACATGAAAGACATTTTAAAAAAAATAGGTGAAATTTTATTTTGGAAAATTTCTATGAAACCAGGCCGGCCATTGGCTTATGGGAAAATTGGTGGTTGCCATTATTTTGGACTGCCCGGTAATCCTGTATCCACGATGGTGACTTTTTATCAGTTTGTAAGAGAGGCTCTACTTACCCTATCTGGTCAGTCCCCTATAAATCCTGTCCCCATGATTAAAGCTAAACTTTTAACACCCATTAAAAAAATGCCAGGACGCACAGAGTTTCAAAGAGGATTTTTTGTACAAGACCATCAAGGTGAATTTAAAGTAAGTGCTATTAAGGATCAAGGCTCTGGTATTTTAAGATCTATGACTGAAGCAAATTGCTTTATTGTGCTTCCCGAATCCATGGGGTCATTAGAAAATGATCATTGGGTCGATATTCAGTTATTTGATAGTCTTTTTTAAGTCACATTATTCATATAAGAACGTGGGATTTATTTATCCTGAGTTCCCTTAAAAGTTTATATTTTTTTTATAAAATCCCATCACTTTTTTATTAAAAATCGCTTAATATAGAGACGTGGAAATCAACAAAAAAGTACCCTCATTTAAGCTCCCTGGCACTAGTGGTCTTCAATTTGACCTATCTGATTACAAAGGTCGTTATCTTGTAATTTACTTTTACCCTAAGGATGCAACTCCTGGCTGCACAACGCAAGGCGTAGATTTCAGGGATGCCTATAAAAAATTTCAGGCGCTCGATACAGAAATATTTGGTATTTCACGTGACACTTTAAAATCACATGAAAGTTTTAAAGCAAAATTTACTTTCCCGTTCGAACTCTTAAGTGATGAAGAAGAAAAGGCGTGCGAATTATTTTCTGTCATCAAAATGAAAAATATGTATGGTAAACAGGTAAGAGGTATTGAACGAAGTACGTTTGTAATTGATCCAAATGGAAAATTGATTCAGGCTTGGCGCGGCGTCAAAGTCGAAGGTCATATCAAAGAAGTTTTACAATTTATTAAACAACATCACTCTATTTAACTATGGTCAAAAAAAATAACACCACCAAACTCTTTGTACTAGATACCAATGTCCTCATGCATGATCCTTCAAGTATTTTTCGATTTGAAGAGCATGATATTTATCTTCCTATGGTGACATTAGAAGAGCTTGATAATAACAAAAAGGGTGTGAGCGAAGTTGCGCGAAACGCAAGACAAACCAGTCGTAATTTAGAAGAGATTATTGGAACTAATGAAGAAAGTTTAGAAAACGGCCGGTCTCTTGGCGTAAAAGGTAATACCCATGTCACGGGAAAACTTTTTCTACAAACAACGGCACTACCTCACGACTTACCAATGCTTGCAGGAAGCAAAGCTGATAATCAAATTTTAGGCATTGTCGCCTACTTAAAAAAACAATACCCAGACCGCCAAGTTATTCTTGTCAGTAAAGATATCAATATTCGTATTAAAGCGAGAGCTTTAGGCATTGCAGCGGAAGATTATTTTAACGACAAGGTACTTGAAGATACGGAGATGCTGTATACGGGGATCACAGAACTCCCTGAAGATTTCTGGGAAAAGCACAGCAAGGATATGGAGTCGTGGCAAGAAAATGGCAGAATGTTTTATCGACTGACAGGCCCTATGTGCCCTAACTTCTCTATCAATGAATTTATTTTTTATGAATTCGATAAGCCCTTCCACGCAATTGTCAGAAAAATTTCCGGTAAAACAGCCACACTTGAAGTCATCAAAGATTTTGTTCACGGCAAACATAATATCTGGGGAATTAATGCTAGAAATCGAGAGCAAAATTTTGCATTGAATCTTCTTATGGATCCTGATATTGATTTTGTAACTCTACTAGGCCAAGCAGGAACCGGTAAAACACTACTCACGCTTGCAGCAGGATTAGCACAAACACTCGACAAAAAAATCTATAACGAAATTATCATGACGCGAGTCACAGTGCCTGTCGGTGAAGATATTGGCTTCTTACCAGGCACCGAAGAAGAAAAAATGACGCCATGGATGGGCGCATTAGAAGATAATTTAGATGTGCTTAATAAAACAGATGAAGAGGCAGGTGAATGGGGAAGAGCTGCCACACAAGACCTCATTCGATCACGTATTAAAGTTAAGTCACTTAATTTTATGCGTGGCCGCACATTCCTTCATAAATATCTCATTATCGATGAAGCGCAAAATTTAACTCCTAAACAAATGAAGACATTAATTACCCGTGCAGGTCCAGGCACTAAGGTTGTATGTTTAGGTAATATTGCACAGATCGATACACCTTATTTAACAGAAGGTAGCTCCGGTTTAACTTATGTAGTCGATCGCTTTAAAGGTTGGGACCATAATGGTCACATCACGCTTGTTCGTGGCGAACGCTCGCGCTTAGCTGACTATGCTGCTGAAACACTTTAATCTAAAAGTTTCAAAAGGTTTTGTACCACTTCTGATTGCACAATTTTTATCTGCACTTGCAGATAATGCACTTTTATTTGCCGCTATTGCTCTACTTGCACAACTCAATTCACCTCATTGGCATCAGCCCCTTTTGCTTCAATTTTTTGTGATCTCTTATATTATTTTGGCACCATTTGTCGGTGGCATTGCAGATGCATACCCTAAGGGCCGCGTGATGTTTTATTCTAATGCGATTAAATTCATAGGTAGTTTATCTATGTTGTTAGGTATGCAGCCACTTTACGCATATGCGATTGTGGGGGTCGGCGCTGCTGCTTATTCTCCAGCTAAATACGGTATCTTGACTGAACTTCTTCCACCCAAAGAACTTGTCATGGCTAACGGATGGATGGAAGGCTCAACTGTGTTTGCCATTATTTTAGGTTCTATTATTGGCGGTGCGCTCTCTCAATTCGATCCTCTGATTGCCATCATTATGATCACAGGGCTTTATTTATTGGCGGCAATTTTTAATCGCTACATTCCGTTATTGGCTATTGACCATAAACTACCCACCAAAAATCCTTTATTTATGATGAAAGATTTCTGGCACGCATTTAAAGTTTTATGGAAAGATCCAGAAGGTCAGTTATCACTCGCAGTCACAACGCTCTTTTGGGGGGCCGGCGCTTCATTGAGACTCATTGTAATTGCATGGGCGGGTTATGCACTGCAATTTAATCTAGAAGAGTCTACCCGTCTCACTGCCATGGTTGCTTTTGGTATTGCCATTGGATCAGTGATTGCAGCGCGCTATATAAGCCTTAAAGATTCTGTGCGAGTTCTGCCAGCGGGGGTTCTCATGGGTGGTTTTATTATAAGCATGGTTCTGATTCATGATTGGTATGTCGCAGGACTTATTTTTCTATTGATTGGTGCATTAAGCGGATTTTTTATCGTCCCATTAAATGCGCTACTTCAACATCGTGGTCATTTATTGATTGGAGCGGGTCACTCAATTGCAGTGCAAAACTTCAATGAGAATATTGGCATTCTTTTATTGAGTGGCACTTATACTTTTATGGTGCGAGAAGAATTTTCTATCAACACCATCATCACGCTTCTAGGTTTATTTGTCAGCGTTACTATGCTGGCTATTTACAAACACTATAAAAAAATTATTTAGTGAAGTTTAACTTGAGCTTCAGAGCGACGTGTAATCATGCGCGCTAAAGTCTGAAGAGCGGTGCTCATAAATCCATGAAGCGCCATCAGGTGCATCTTGTAAAGTGATTGATACATAAGTCGTGCGATCAATCCTTCAATAAACATCGATCCGCCCATTAAAGAGCCCATCAAATTTCCCACGGTAGAATATTCGCCCATATTCACAAGCGACCCATAATCTTTATAAATGTATTGAGGTAAATTCATTTTACCTTTTACGCGCAATTTCATTGATTTAAAAAGAAGTGAAGCTTGCTGATGCGCAGCTTGTGCTCTTGGCGGTACAAATTGATCTGTATTATCAATTGGGCAGGCAGCGCAATCACCAAATGCAAAAATAGAGTCATCTCTTGTTGTTTGAAGTGTCGTATGAACAAGTAATTGATTAATATGATTCGTTTCTAATCCGTCAATTTTTTTCAAAAAATCAGGCGCCTTAACACCAGCTGCCCAGACAACAAGTGACGAAGGAATAAATCGCTTGGTATGTGTCTTAACACCTTTAGCAGATACTTCGGTAACGCGCTCACCCATGAAAAGGTGAACACGTAATTTACGTAATTCGAGCTCTACTGAATGAGATAATTTTTTCGGAAGTGCTGGTAGCAAACGAGAGCTTGCTTCAATAATCGATATTTTAATATCGCGATCTGGATTAATCCGATCAATTCCATAGGCTGTCATTTCTCGCGTCGCTTTGTGAAGTTCAGCAGCAAGCTCTACCCCTGTAGCGCCAGCGCCTACAATCACCACATCGAGTTGGCCAGGTTGTACGGCTTTTTTTTGTGTTTGTGCTTTTAAAATAGCATGGTGTAATTTTTGATGAAATACTTCGGCTTGCTTTTGCGTGTCTAACGCAATCGAATGTTCTGCCGCACCCTTAATACCAAAATCATTCGTCGTACTACCTACCGAAATAATTAATGTGTCGTATTTAATGCTTCTTCTTGGAATAATTTCTTTACCATCTTCATCTATATAAGATGTGATCGACACTTCTTTCTTACTTCGATTAAGCCGATCCATACGGCCTAAGCGAAAACGAAAGTGATGCCAATGCGCTTGTGCCATATATTCCAATTCATGCTTATCAGGGTTCATACTTCCTGCAGCAATTTCATGAAGGAGGGGTTTCCATACATGCGTCTTCGTACAATCAATCAATGTGATTTCGGCTTGTTTCTTTTTACCTAGTGTATCGCCTAATTTAGTCGCAAGCTCCAAACCGCCTGCACCACCTCCTACTATAACGATCTTATGCATTTCACTTCCTCAAATACAGACAATAAAAAACCACTACTGCAATTATACAGGAGTGGTTTTAATATTATTTTTCTAGAAATTATCTAGATGATTTCAAATTATTCGTTGCCTGTTACAGTTCCATTGCTGCGGATCCAAGCAATGACTTTAAGTAATTCGTCAGGTGTGATGCCATTTTTTGGATCAGTCGCATCCATAAGACCAATTCCTTTAGCGCCCATACCACCATTTGTACCACTCCAAACTGTTTCAAACATACCTTTATTCGTTGCATCTTTAGTGTAACGGAATGTTGGGCCTACTAGGCCTGGACCTACTTGACCTTTAGCTTCGGGGCCATGACACTGTGTGCATGAATACATACCAAAAATCTTTTTGCCTTTTGCAACTGCTTCAGCATTACCAATGTATGGATTTTTACCAGTAGATAAAAATTCTTTTGAAGCTGGTGTATCAAAGAGTGCTGAATCAATTTTTAATGCGCTACCATCTGTTGTTTTTACCAATGAAACGTCTGCAGATGCTGCACCTGCAAATGCCATCATAGAAACTAAAAGTGATGACATAAATACTTTTCTAACTAACATAATATCTCCTAAAAATTACGTGTATTTTGGACTATCTCGATTCCAAAATATACACTATAAAAAAGTTATTCTATCTTTTAATAAATTCAAAACTTAACAATAATCTTACTCATTTTTCAATATAAAGTCACCCATTTTGAGTGACTTTTTAAACTTTACTTACCTGTCTTAACGTCTTGAACCACTGGCACATGAGGGATGCCGTAATCATCTAAAATTTTCATAATTTTAGATTGGTTGCGATCAAGTGCACCTTGAATCATTTCCATCCTGTCTTTATCTTTTTTGCGAACTGCCACAGAAATATTAAATTGTGATTTGCCCTTTTCAGTATCAAATGAATCTCGTTCTGACTTAAACTCAGGAATTGGCACGACCACAAGAGGTTCTTTAGATTGTTTTGCAAAGTACCCACCGATCGGTCCCCATATAATGGCGATATCATTTTTGCCTGCTACCAAATCATCAATCATTTCGCTTGGCGGCATATTAAGATCTCGCTGTAAGCGGTAGGGATGTGCGTTACCCATAAGATCATGGTCTCGCAATGCAATGGTGGGTGGGCTCTGGCCTACAATAGCAATGATGCCCTTTCTTAAATCTGGCGAATCCCAATCTTTAATATTGTAGTTACTTGATTTTCGATACACGAATACATAGCCAGAGCGGTAATAAGGTTTGGAAGTGCGTAAGTTATCCACATCGCTTCCCATCCCCATAATGACATCACAACGTTGCGCATTAATAGTATTTCTTAAGAACCCTTGGCGATCAAGCCAAAATTCATAACTAAGTTCCTTGCCTAAATCTTTTGCCAATACTTCTGCAATCTTATTCTCAAAGCCCTCACCCTTTTCGTTGGAGTAAGGCATATTTTCTGGGTCAGCACACACTTTAAATTCTTTGTCCGTAGGAGTTCGGTATGGCATACCGGGTAATCCATCTTCACGGTCTTGCCCTGCAGCGAATAATAATCCTGCTTGCAATAAACTTATTGCGCATAAAACTAACATTATTTTTTTAAACATTCTTTTTCCTTACCGGTTAAATATCATGGATCCTATAAAAAAACACCCCGCTCGAAAGCGGGGTGTTTATAGGACATACTAACTAACAGTTAGTTCTATAAAAATCTTTCGATTAATTATAGGCTAAATACTGTTAAAGCACCGCCGCCAGGAGCAGCATTGTACTTAGTAAGTTCAGCATAACCACCAGCAGCGCCAAGAGCGTCTGTTGGGTTAGTTAAACCAAGGTTCATTGCAACGCCAGCCCAACCACCGATGCCTGATAAAACGCCAACGTGTTGTTTGCCACCGTTTGTGTATGTGAATGCATTACCAATCACACCTGAACCCACTTGGAATTTCCAAAGTTCTTTACCTGTCTTAGCGTCAAGAGCTTTGAACCAACGATCAAGAGTTCCGTAGAACACTAAGTCTGAAGCAGTATTTAAAGAACCACCCCAAGCTGAGAACTTCTCTTTGTTGTACCAAGCTTTTTTGTTTGTCATTGGATCATAAGCAGCGAAGCCACCCATAACACCGTCTGGACCAGCAAACATAGTTAATGTTGCACCAACCCATGGTTGACCTGCTACATACTTAGACTCAACTGGTTCGTATGTCATACATACGTGGTTAAGTGGTGAGTAGATAAGGCCAGTCTTAGGTGAGTAAGAAGCTGGTTGTTGATCTTTTGTACCCAATGCAGCTGGGCATACACCCTTAGCATTGTAGTCTTGGTGTGTAGATGCTGTAGCTAACTTGCTAGGTACACCAGATTTTTTGTCAACATCAGTTGCCCAGTTAACAAATGGATGTACTTTTTCTGCAGCAACTAAAACGCCGTTGTCAGCTTGCCATGTATAAGCAAAACCGTTACGGTCATGGTGCCATGCATATGTCTTACCACCATTGTCAAATAAGATCACTTCGTTAATACCGTCGTAATCCCACTCATCATGTGGAGTCATTTGCATACCCCAGCGTGCAACGCCAGTGTTTAAGTCACGAGCGAAAACAGTCATAGACCATTTATTGTCGCCTGGACGTACATCTGGATTCCAAACTGATGGGTTACCTGTACCGTAGTACACTAAGTTTGTTTTTGGATCATACGGCCACCAGCCCCATACAGAGCCACCACCATGTTGCCAACCATCTTTAACTGCTTGTGGTTTCAACCATGTTTTAAGACCTAGATCTTTTTCGCCACCTTTTAACTTAGCAGTATCAATCTTCTTGAATGAACCGCCTTGTTTGTTACCACCAGCTACGTCTTCATATACTGAAAGAGCTGAGTAAAGTGGTGTGTCTTTGTTGAAGTCTTTTCCGATTAATACTTCAGAATCAGGACCTGTTGAGTAAGCTTTCCAAGCTACTGAACCGTCTTTGATGTTGTATGCTTGAATGAAGCAACGAACACCGAATTCAGCACCAGAACAACCTGTTAAAACTTTATCTTTAATTACGTGTGGAGCATTAGTGTTTGTAGCACCAACTTTAGGATCAGTATTTTTAACATCCCATACTTTTTTACCTGAAGCAGCATCTAAAGCAACTAAAGTACCATCATTTTGTTGTAAGAAGATTTTACCGTCACCATAGCCAAGACCACGGTTCACGTTATCGCAGCAAAGAACTGCTTGAACTGATGGATCTTGTTTTGGGAAGTAAGACCAAACGATTTTTTGATTGTCGTTTAAATCAAGTGCGTATACGTTGTTTGGGAACGCTGTATGTACAAACATCATGTTACCAACAACAACTGGTGAACCTTCGTGACCACGGTTTACACCAGTAGCGAATGTCCAAGCTGCTTTAAGGTTTTTTACGTTACCTTGGTTAATTTGAGTTAATTTGCTGTATGCCTGATTTGTGTAGTCACCGCGTGGTGCTGCCCAGTTATCAGGATTAGCAATTGCTTTTTCTTGATCAGCAGCTGCTGAAGCGATCATTGGCATTGCCACTGAAAGACCAGCTACTAAACCAAGAGCTAACTTGATTTTGTTAATTTTCATATAAATCTCCATAGTTTTTACTAAGGGTTTTAAAAGAAGTAAACTCTCTTATCACTTTATAAATTTTAAAGTGTTTCACTTTAAGACTTGAAGGTGCTTCGAAGGCTTACTTTCAGCACAATTTTACTTATGCTTGAATAGCAATATATGCCTCTTTTTTTAGAATTGCAACAATTTAGTTACAATTTGTTAACATTTTTTTATGGTTCTTTTTAAGAAAACACTGCCCTAAGCAAATTTTGGTAAAATAGCTAATAAAATCAATAAGAAAGCTAAACATTTTTTATGCCAACTGAGTCTTTATATACCTTATATCCAGAAATTTTACCCTACCATGCCACCTGGATAGAAAGACCTCAGGGCCATAAAATTTATGTCGAACTATCAGGGAATCCTCATGGAAAACCCATTATTTTTCTTCATGGCGGCCCAGGGGGCGGTACCAACCCTAAACAAAGGCAATTTTTTGACCCAAAACACTACCAAATCATCCTTTTTGATCAGAGGGGCTGTGGGCAAAGTAAGCCTTTAGGTGGGGTAAGTGGCAATACCACAAAAGATCTTATATCCGACATGGAAGCGATTCGTGAACATCTTGATATTAAAAATTGGATTATTTTTGGAGGCTCATGGGGAAGTGCTTTGGCATTGGCTTATGCAACTCAATATCCACAGAATATCAAAGCACTGATTTTGCGAGGCATCTTCTTAAGCCGCAAAAATGAACTCCGTTGGTTCTTAGATGAGGTCAAAACTTTTTTCCCTGAAGCACATCAAACGCTTCTTAATTTTTTACCAGAAAATAAACATAGTGAGCTTGTAAAAAATTATAGTGAACTTGTATTTTCAAACGATGAAAAGATAAGTGGCTCTGCATCAATTGCATGGAATCGATTCGAGGGTGGTCTTTTAAAATTATTACCTCAAGCTGAAGAAGCTAAAACACTGACTGATGAAGACATTCAAAATGAAATTGCTCGAGCACGTGTTCAATTGCATTACATCAAAGATGAATGTTTTATCGATGGTAAAAAAATATTAAGTGATGTTAAAAAATTAAAAGATGTGCCTACCGTAATTATTCAAGGGCGCTACGATATGGTGTGTCCTCCGATCACAGCCTATGAACTTTATCAAAATATGCCTCACGCAAAATTTGTGATGGTACCCGATGCAGGGCATTCCGCTTCTGAGCCCTCAATGACACATGAGCTTGTGAAAGCGACAAATGACTATAGAGCGTTACCATAATGATTAAATTGCACCCTCTTTTTAAAAATCTTTATCAAAAAAAAGATGAGTCACTTCCTATCTTTATGCTTAAAGAAACATTTGCAGGTTGCAAGCGCCACAATGTCTTTGGCTTAACCGCATCGTTATCTTTTTTTTCTCTCTTTGCACTTATTCCAATGGTCCTGCTTATTTTCTTTTTCTTAAGTCATTGGTTAGTCAATTCTGAATTTGCTTTAGGAAGATTAGCTATTCTAACGAGCGATCTATTACCGCAAATGAGCAAAAAAATTATGCTTGAAGTTTATAAAGTGTCGAGCCACACAAAAGCTTGGGGTATCTTAGGAACCCTCATTCTGTTATGGGCTGCAACACCTCTCACAAGCTCACTTCGTGCAAGTTTAATTATCATTTCGGCCACCGAAGAAGATCCTTCATTTTTAAAAAGTAAAATAAGAGATATCGTGGCCATCGTTGGTATTCTTTTTCTATTCTTTCTCTTTACTCTGTCAGGCATGGCCTTACAAAAAGCGTCTGTTTTTTTTGGCGAGTACTTAAGTGTTATGAATTCACAAATGATTTATTTTGTAAGCTCATTCTCCTTTGTTGTTTTATCTCTAACACTTTTTAATCGGTTTTTCTTTCCAATTAAAGTGGATGTCAAACATATTATTTTAGGTTCATTTCTTACGGCATTTTTATGGCTTGTATTGCGTTCAACATTTGATGTGTTTTTAACTTTAAGTCAATCATATGGAACATTCTTTGGCGGCATGCGAAATCTTTTCATTTCGCTCATATGGCTTTATCTAAATATTGCCTCTTATTTACTTGGTGTGGAACTGATGGCAACACTTCACAAAAAAGATATGCTTCTTTTAAAAAAATTATTCGATGACTCTATTCCTCTCTCAAGCTCTTTTATTCATTATTTAGCTTCGCGTTATGGAAAAACTTACCGACAAAATGCAATGATTTTTGAGCAAGGTAATCGCGAACATAATGTGTATTACATTGTGAAAGGCTCAGTTAATTTAATTCAAGATGGACGGGTGATACGTTCTTTAAAAGCACATGAATACTTTGGCGAAATGGCAGTCTTAAATGAAACGCCAACTATTGCTTCAGCGATGTCAACCTCAAACGAATCAGAAATTATTGCTATTCAAAAAGTACATCTTGAAATGATGCTGGCTGATGAACCTAAAGTAGCCATGAAATTTCTAAAGAAAATGTCATTGAGATTGCAACAGCGTTAAACGTTGGCAGGTTTTAAATCAAAAGCAATACAGATTCTTTCTTCATTTGAATTAAATGGAATAGTTCGGTGAAAAACAGAGGACGGGAAAAAAACAACATCGCCTACTTGAGGTAAGTAAAGTTTCTTTTCAAAATCGTCATGCATACGTGGATATTCATCTCCGTCAACACTCAATTCAATACCTCCCTCTTCAGGATGTTTTTTTTGTTGAGGAATGGCTAAATAAACTGCGCCGCTGATCCAGCCCTCTTCATGAATGTGGGATGAAAGATGTCCGCCCGATTGCATTTTAACAAACCATGAGCTGCTAAACTCTATAGCTTTTGGAAATGCTTGAATAAACATAGAGTCTTCATTTTTATATTGGTCATAATATTTTTTAATGAGCGCGGTAATTGCTTCCGCTAATCTTTTAAACGAAGGCTCTTTGCGTTTAAATAAATTCCCTGAAGATTGGATGCCATTTACGAGTCGACTTTGCATACGCTCAGCAATATCAGCTTCATTGATGTCACGAAGCAATGATGGCAATAAATCACTCTTTGAATCTTTTAACTCATCTACTTGGCCATGAAATACAAAATGAAGGGGGTCAGGACAAAATTTATATCGATCTTCTTTATTAAAGTTTTTTGCAAAATGTGTGGAGAGTGTTGCCAGCAATGGAGATGTATTTTTATTAAGTATCGCGCTATTTAATTCTTTTTCAAAAACATCAAACTGTTTTGTTTTATATAGGCAGTATAAAGCTCGCTCCTCCCAATCTCGTAATTGAGACGCCTTATAAAATTCATAAGCCTCCTGAAACTTTTTATTGTCATGTAAAAATATAGCGAGGTTATAGTTTGCGACGGGATTTTCTCCCTTGATTGCAACAGCATGTCGTAGCCACTGATTGGCTTCTGCAATATTACCTTGATGCCAAAGAGCATCACCTAACACGGAACACACTTCTGCATCATCAGGACTCATCTGTATTGCCTTACGATAAGACTGAATGGCTTCTTCTAAATGCCCTTGGTTTCTATAGGCATTGCCTAAATTAAAATGGCCTCGTGCATGATCTTGAATTTTGAGT
>SESD01000549.1_pt1 | contig 23090 bp, 20 predicted proteins | sample 3171411 | NCBI WGS metagenome assembly SESD01 (sample SAMN06051880, study PRJNA518727) | freshwater metagenome | biome: subpolar coniferous forest; feature: holomictic lake; material: water; isolation source: holomictic Lake 442, 16.5 m depth | place: Canada: near Kenora, Ontario | collected...
GGTCTGCCGCGAGGCGGTACCACTTAACGGCCTGCTTGTAGTCCTGTGTGACGCCTTGTCCTTTGTAGTACATCAGGCCAAGACTGAACTGCGCGTGCGCGTCCCCCTTGTTTGCTAGGGGGCGGTAGAGCTTGAGTACGGTTGCGTAGTCACGGCGCTCCCAGGCGGTATTGCCATCCTCTAACGTGCTTGCCCACGTCGGGTTAATGGTTGGTAGTGATACGACCAGCATGAAAAGTACGCCCCGTATAGCGAGCCATGTAGTGCCTGTTTGTGAGTGGGGTGATGCGGGACCTGGGCGCGTGCGAATCTCTGTCATACCAGCTTCATCAATGACGCCGTGACGGTTGACCATATAACTTGCGACTTTCGGGGTGGTTAGCATCAATCCGCTATTGTAATTAAATTGAAATATGTTTGGTGCATTATCCTAGGGCAGGGCATAAGCGTGCGCGGGCTCACAGATATAAAGGGTGACATTTAAGTGGTATACTTCACATATTGCAGACTTTGCCTACGCACAGCCTTATGATTATGAGATCACCTTGCACGTTCATCAAGTGAACACACGACGACACCACAAAAACCACAGAGTGCAGAGATGATCTGGCTCGTTAAGGTCGCCCTGCAGCGACCCTATACCTTCGTCGTGCTCGCACTGCTGATATTGATTGTTGGACCGATTGCCGCCGTGCGTTCGCCGACCGACATCTTTCCCAACATTAATATTCCGGTGATCAGTGTGGTCTGGTCTTACGCAGGCCTGCCCCCTGAGGACATGTCCGGGCGGGTCATCTATGCCTACGAGCGATCACTCACCACCACCGTAAACGATATCGAGCACATTGAGTCGCAATCCCTGCCAGGATATGGCGTCGTTAAAATATTCTTTCAGCCAAATGTAGACATTCGAACCGCAACCGCTCAGGTCACGGCGATCTCGCAGACCGTCCTGAAGTTTATGCCGCCCGGGATGACGCCACCCATGATCCTGAACTACAACGCCTCGACCGTGCCGATCCTGCAGTTGGTTTTATCCAGTCAGTCTGTGCCCGAGAACAAGCTCTTCGATTTTGGTCAAAATTTTATTCGGGCACAGCTGGCCACTGTTGCCGGAGCCAGTGTCCCATCGCCGTACGGTGGGAAGGTCAGACAGATCCAGATTGACCTCAACCAACAGGCGATGCAGGCCAAACACATCTCGGCGCAGGACGTGCAGAATGCCCTGGCAGCGCAAACCCAAATCATTCCTGCGGGCACACAAAAAATAGGTGGACTGGAGTACAGCGTCAAGCTCAACAACAGCCCCGATGCCATAGACGAGCTGAACAACCTCCCGATCAAGTTGGTGGGGGGTGCGCTCATTACCCTGCGTGACATTGGTAACGTACGCGACGGCAACCCACCACAGACCAACATCGTGCGTGTTGATGGGGAGCGTGCCGTGCTGATGACCATACTAAAGAGTGGTGCCGCCTCAACGCTGGACATCGTCAACAAGACACGTCAGCTGCTGCCCAAGATAGCGGAGAGCCTTCCGCCCGCGGTGCGTTTGGGTAGTATAGGGGACCAGTCGCTGTTCGTTAAGGCGGCGGTGGCTAGCGTGGCGCGTGAGGGGATAATCGCGGCCGCACTAACCAGCCTGATGATCCTCCTATTCTTGGGTAGCTGGCGCTCAACCATTATTATTGTCGTGTCCATCCCGTTGGCCATACTGTCCTCGATTGCTGCGCTGTCTGTGGTCGGAGAGACGCTCAACATTATGACCCTGGGAGGCCTGGCGCTGGCGGTCGGGATTCTAGTTGACGATGCCACGGTGACCATCGAGAACATCAACTGGCACCTAGAGCATGGCAAGGATGTATCAACCGCCATCATGGATGGCGCTCACCAGATCGTGACACCGGCCTTCGTTTCGCTCCTGTGTATCTGTATCGTGTTTGTGCCGATGTTCTTCTTGGAGGGGGTGGCGCACTATCTTTTTGTGCCCATGGCCGAGGCGGTGGTGTTCGCCATGATCGCCTCCTTTATCTTGTCACGTACACTGGTCCCCACGATGGCAGCCTACTTGCTGCGACCACATCGACACAACGAGATGAGCAACATCTCACCGGCAACCGGCCCTTGGTCGGCCATTGTGGGTTCGCTGGCGCGCTTCCAGAGGCGGTTCGATAACGCCTTCGGTCGGGTGCGAGACACCTACTATTCGATGCTCGTGGCGGCAACAGACAACCGCATCAAGGTCATTGTGGGGTTCGTTGTTGCGGTCTGCCTTTCATTTGTGCTGGTGCCGTGGTTGGGCCGAGATTTTTTCCCATCGGTAGATGCAGGTCAAATCACGATGCACGTTCGTGCCCCAATTGGCACCCGGATTGAGGAGACTGCGCGACTGTTCGACCAGATCGAGGCAGACATACGCCGCGTGATTCCTGCAGAAGAGCTGGGTAGTGTGATCGACAATATTGGCCTGCCCTACTCAAACACCAACCTTGCCTATAGCAACACCGGAACAATCGGACCACAGGATGGCGACATCTTTATCTCCTTGCGTGAGACGCATCGGGCAACCAATGACTACCTGTACCGATTGCGTGAGCTCCTGCCACAACGGTACCCGGGCACAACGTTCTCGTTCTTGCCTGCCGATATTATTAGTCAGATCTTAAACTTTGGCGTGCCTGCACCGATCGACATTAAGGTGACCGGACCCAATATCGAGGCCAATATGGCCCACGCCCAGGTCCTGCTGCGGGAGATCAGAAAGGTCTTGGGCGTGGCCGACGCCCGAATACAGCAGGCCTACAACTACCCCCAGCTCTCGGTCGACATCGATCGGATACGAGCCAAGCAGGTGGGCGTTACAGAGCGTGACGTGACCAACAGCTTGGCCGTTACCATGACCGGCAGCGGACAGATCTCGCCCACATTCTGGCTAAACAATGCGAACGGGGTGTCCTACCCCATCGTTGCTCAGACGCCGCAGTACAGGGTCCAGACGCTGTCTGATCTCGAGAACGTCCCTATTGTGGGTACCGATGCGCGTGACCCACAGGTGCTGGGTGGACTGGCAACCATTACCCGTTCGCACACCGCGGCGGTGGTCTCTCACTATTCTGTTCAGCCTGCGATTGATATTTTTGCGACCACCGAGCGGCGTGACCTGGGTGCGGTCGCGAGCGACATCGAGATCATCCTGAAGGCCCACGAAAAAGAGATGCCCAAGGGTGCGACGGTCACCATGCGTGGGCAGGTGCAGACAATGAATACCGCGTTCAGTGGCCTGCTGTTTGGCCTCTTGGGGGCCGTTGTGCTGATTTATCTTTTGATTGTCGTTAACTTCCAGTCTTGGTCTGATCCCTTTGTGATCGTTGCCGCGCTGCCCGCTGCACTCGCTGGGATCGTGTGGATGCTCTTCGCGACCCATACCACCTTGTCCGTGCCCGCACTGACTGGCGCAATCATGTGCATGGGGGTGGCGACAGCGAATAGCATCTTAGTGATAAGCTTTGCTCGTGAACGCTATCTCCACACCGGCGACCCGGTACGGGCCGCGCTCGAGGCTGGCTTCACTCGCTTCCGTCCGGTGATCATGACGGCACTCGCGATGATCATTGGTATGGCGCCGATTGCGTTGGGCCTAGGCGAGGGCGGTGAGCAGAATGCACCGCTCGGTCGTGCCGTGATCGGAGGTCTGATTGCAGCCACCTGCGCAACCTTGATTTTTGTGCCGCTGCTGTTTGGCCTTATTCATGGTCGACGTAATCGACCGCCCCTACATGGAGTCTCTCTTGAGCACTAACAAAATTCACTCGCCGCTAACAGTTAAGCCCGCTGTGTATCTGAAGACCACCGTCGCGGTGATTGTCGCGGGGGCGATCGGGATCGTGATCGGGGGGCTGTACGAACGACTCCAAGACCACCGAAAGTTGGTCGCTGTGGCATTTGAGCGGGCGGTGCCGATGGTCGCCATAGCGCGAGTCGATGGCCCTCGCGATGCCGAGCGTCTGACTTTGCCTGGCACCTTGCAGGCCTACTACTCGGCCCCGATCTATGCCAGAGTGCCTGGCTACCTGAAGCGTTGGAAGTTTGACATTGGGTCCAGGGTCAAGGCGGGCCAGGTGCTCGCAGAAATTGAAACGCCCGAGCTCGATGAGCAGTTAAAGCAGTCCGTGGCGAACCTAGCCACCGCACGGGCGAACGAAAAGCTGGCCGAAGTAACGGCACGCCGTTGGCGCAACCTACTGAAGACTGACGCGGTCTCCTTGCAGGAGGCAGACGAAAAAAGTAGCGACCACGCTGCCAAAAAAAGCATCGTAGTGTCCAACCAGGCCAACGTGGATCACCTGAGGGTGTTGGAGTCGTTCAAGCGAGTGACGGCGCCGTTCGATGGGATCGTGGCCACCAGGAACACGGATGTTGGCGCGCTCATTAATGCTGGACAACAGGCAGGTCGTGAGCTCTTTACGATCGTTGATGCGCACAAGCTGCGTCTGTATGTCAGTGTCCCGCAAAGCTACGTGAACCGTATCAAGCCAGGCATGGAGGCGCAAGTTGAGGTGCCAGAGCATCCGGGACAGCGCTTCCCGGCGCGTCTGGTGGGCAACGCGCAGTCGGTCAACGAGGCATCGGGGACGGTGCTGATGCAGCTCGAGGTGGACAACGTCAAGCGCACCCTTTTGCCGGGCGAGTACGGGAGCGTCGTGTTCAGTCTGCCCGCCAACGAGAAGTCGATCCAGATCCCGCCCAGCGCCTTGGTGTTTCGGCAGGGCGGAACCTTCGTCGTGATTGTTGGCCCCGACAGTCGTGTTGCCTTCAAGCGGGTGGAGGTGCTGCACGACTTCGGCACCTCGGTTGAGATCGTGTCTGGCCTGACCGGTCAGGAGGCGGTGATCAACAATCCGCTAGACACCCTGGTCGAGGGCGACCTAGTGAAGATCAATACACCCGCTCCGGCCGCACCCATGCAACCTAAGTCGTAATGCTTACCCGACCCACCGCTCTCGGAACAAAATTAATTGGCGGCGTGATGCTCTTGCTTCTGGGCGCCTGCTCGTTTATTACCGCCTACCAGGCGCCCTTGGTGGTGCCTGCGAAGGACGCATGGAAGGGTGGGCCATGGCAGGAGGCGGCACCCGCCGACGGCATACCGCGTGGTGCGTGGTGGCGGCTCTTTGGGGACCCATCGCTCGATGCGCTAGAAGCAAGAATTGATCACGACAATCCTACGCTGGGTGCGGCATTGGCGCGCTACGACCAGGCGATTGCTTACACTTCACAGCTGCGCGCAGCGAATGTACCCACCGTTGATGCTGCCGCCTCGGTGACCCGAAATCGACAGTCTGACCATCGCCCCCTGCGCAACAGCGCAACGCAGTCGGCCAATTATGGTGCCAACACGGCCGCCCTGACATTCACCTACGAGATCGACCTCTGGGGCCGGATACGTAATTCGGTTGCCGCGGGCGAGGCCGCGGGCGAGGCCTCCGCGGCCGACATGGAGAACACTCGTCTGAGCCTGCAGGCCATGCTGGCCGAGTACTTTGTCAGGGTGCGCAATATCGATATCCAGGCGGGTCTTTTGGGTAGTACCGTCCACACCTACGAGAGAACGCTTAAGCTGACCACGGATCGCCAGGCTGGCGGAATCGCGTCTGGCCTCGACGTGGCCCAGGCACAAACACAACTGAGTGTGGTTAAGGTCGAGGTGTCCGACCTGCAGGCACAGCGGGCCCTGTACGAGCACGCGATCGCGAGCCTGGTGGGTGAATCAGCGTCGACGTTCGTGATACCAAACGCGCCCAACACGATGATCCTGCCCGAGGTTCCACTCGGCCTGCCGTCGACGTTGCTCCAGCGTCGCCCTGATATTGCGGCGGCGGAGCGTCGGGCGAGTGCCGCCAACGCGCGCGTTGGAGTTGCCCGTGCGGCCTTCTTCCCAACGTTTTCGATCAACCCAATGGTGGGTTATCAAAATACCGGCGGACCCAATTGGTTGACCGCGCCGAACTCATTCTGGACGTTGGGCCCCCTTGCGGTGCTGAATGTATTTGATGGTGGCCTGCGCAAGGCCCAGGTTACGCAGGCTCGTGCGGTGCTGGATCAGGCAGGGCAAGAGTACCGTGCCGTGGTCCTCGCGGCCTTTCAGCAGGTCGAGGACGAGATGTCGCGACTGACCTTCTACCGGCAGGAGATGATCGATCAGGCTGAGGCCGCCGATGCGGCGAAGAAGACCCTAACCCTTGCCTCTTATCGCTACCGCGAGGGGGTGGCGAACTATCTCGAGGTGGTCATCGCGCAAGCCACCGTGCTGCAGACTCAGCGTGCGCTGCTGTCACTCAGGACACAAAGATTGTTAGCGAGTATCGCCCTGATTCGTGCACTGGGTGGGGGTTGGCACAAGGAAGAGGTGGTGGGTACGAACGCCCACCACGGTTAAGTTTGGTGAGCTAAGTGACTACTTCGGTCGCTGCGCTGACTTGGGCCGGAACGACACGATGAGTGCCGGGTTGGTTTCTATGTAGGGCCCCCCAATCAGATCGACACAATAAGGCACGGCGGCAAAGATGCCGTCCAGTGTCTCCTTGATCGCCTTCGGCTGTCCGGGCAGGTTGAGGATCAGTGACTGACCACGTGTCACCCCCAACTGGCGCGACAGGATTGCCGTGGGCACGTAGCGCAAACTCACCGCCCGCATCTGCTCCCCGAAGCCTGGTAGCACCTTATGCGCTACCGCCATCGTGGCCTCCGGGGTGACGTCGCGCAGCGCTGGGCCGGTCCCGCCGGTCGTCAAGATCAGGTGGCAGTGCTGCTGGTCCGCTAACTCAATTAGGGTCGCCTCAATCGTGGCCTGCTCGTCCGGTATTAGGCGCGTGATCGACTGCCACGGGCTGGTCAGCGTCTGCGTAAACCACTCCTCCAACGCCGGCAATCCGGCGTCCTGGTACACCCCACTGCTGGCGCGATCGCTAATTGAAACTAGGCCAATTTTGAGTGTGTCTGTCATGTCTGTTTATGCTGCTTTGGATTAAGGAGGGGTGTTACTGCATGAGGTCACGCGCGTCATTGATTTGGCCGCGGTAGGCATCAAAGATCTTACGCAGGGCGTCGGCCATCGAGATCACTGGCTTCCAGTTGAGCTCCTGGCAGGTGTTGGTGATCTTGGGAACACGGTTCTGTACGTCCTGGTAGCCGCTGCCGTAGTAGGCCGCAGCGGTAGTAGTCACGAGCTTCACCTTGCCGGCCGAGTCGCGATACTCTGGGTACTCGCCAGCTAACTTCAGCATCATGCCGGCCAGGTCACGGATCGAGTAGTTGTTGGTCGGGTTGCCGATGTTGTAGATCTTGCCGGAGGCGATGCCGCCCTTGTTTTCGATGATGCTCATCAGCGCAGTGATGCCATCGTCGATGTAGGTGAAGGCACGCTTTTGTTCGCCGCCGTCGACCAAACTAATATTCTCGCCACGCACGATGTGACCAAAGAACTGCGTTAGCACGCGCGAGCTTCCCTCCTTGGGGGTGTGGATGGAGTCCAGCCCGGCACCGATCCAGTTGAACGGGCGGAAGAGGGTGAAGTTCAGTCCCTGCTCCATCCCGTAGCCCCAGATCACTCGGTCCATCAGCTGCTTTGCGCACGAGTAAATCCAGCGCGGCTTGTTGATTGGGCCGCAGATCAGTTCAGAGTTTTCTGGATCAAACTCGTCGTCGTGACACATGCCGTAGACCTCCGAGGTGGAGGGAAAGATAAGGTGCTTTTTGTATTTTACGGCCGCACGCACGATGGGCAGGTTGGCCTCGAAGTCGAGCTCGAACACACGCAGCGGCTCCTTGACGTAGGTGGAGGGCGTGGCAATGGCAACCAGCGGCAGGATCACGTCGCACTTTTTGATGTGGTACTCCATCCACTCTTTGTTGAGCGTGATGTCGCCCTCAAAAAAGTGAAAGCGTGGCTGATCCAGGAGGTCGGTGATGCGATCGGTATTCATGTCCATACCGTAAACATCCCAGTCCGTTGTGGCCAGGATGCGATTGGACAGGTGGTGCCCAATAAAACCATTTACGCCAAGGATTAGAACCTTCTTCATTGTGGTGTCCTTAAGTGAGTGTGCTGCCAGTGCTTATGCGGCGTCGATTATGGATCGGGTCAGCATCTGCGGCTCGCGCCGAGCAGGCGCATTGTATAACTAACTGGCTAGCGTTTGAAGGGGTTGCTGTCGTTTAGCTCGTCCACGTACTGAATAATCCCCCCCGTTTCGCGCTGCAAGAAATCTTCCACCGCCCGCGAGAATTGCGGATGCGCTAGCCAGTGCGCGGACCAGGTCGTGACCGGCAGAAATCCACGGGCAAGCTTGTGCTCGCCTTGCGCGCCACCCTCGAACGTGGTGATACCGTGCTCGATGCAGAACTCGATGGCCTGGTAGTAGCAGGCCTCGAAGTGCAGGCCGGAGTGGTATTCGAGCGTGCCCCACGACCGTCCGTAGAGGGCCTCGTGGTTGTATAGGTTGAGCGCACTGGCGATCTGCTTGCCTTGGTCTGACGCGATAACAAGCAGAATATTTTCGGGCATGGTGGCGCCGATCTGCTTAAAGAAATTTAAATTTAAGGGGGGCGGGGAGTTGTACTGGGCGTGGGTGCGTGTGTAGCACTCATAGAAAAAATCCCACTGCGCGCTAGTAATTTCTGGCCCGCAGATGCGCGCAAGGTGGATCCCGGCGTCCGCCACCTTGCGCCGCTCGTGCTTAATTTTTTTGCGCTTGTCCTGGCGCAAGCTTAAGAGGTAGTCGTCGAAATTGGTGTACCCGGGATTTTTCCAGTGGAACTGCACACCACGTCGCAGCATCATGCCCTCACTTTGCAGCTCTTGTGCCTGATCCTCGTCCGGGAACAGGCAGTGCAGGGAGGACGCCTTGAGTGTCTGTACCATGCCTAAGGCGGCACGAGCGAGCTCTGCCCGGGCCTCTGGGGTGCTGGCCAAGAGTCGCGCTCCCGTGATGGGGGTGTAGGGCACGGCACACAAGAGCTTGGGGTAGTAGTCGAACCCGTTCTGCTGGTAGGCCTCGGCCCACGCCCAGTCAAAGACGAACTCGCCGTAGGAGTGGTGCTTGCGGTACATGGGCATGGCGCCCACGAGGTCGTTGCCCTGCCATGCTGTGAGAAACTTGACCTCCCACCCGGTGCGCAGGGTGGTGCAACCACTTTCTTGTAGGGCCAACAAGAAGGCGTGGCTGAGGAATGGGTTGCCCCCTGCGAGGGCGTCCCACTCGGCCTTGGGTAGGTCCGCCAGGGACTCCGTGATTCTTATGTCCATGGCATTCGTCATTAAAGGTCGCGCTGCCACACCAGGGTGCGGTTGTTGCTGGGCATAGCCACGTCCTGCAACAGCCTTAGTCCATGTGTTTTAGCAAGCTGATCGATGGCCTCGAAGTCGCGTATGCCGCTTTCGGGGTTGCGTGACTTGAGCCACACATCGAAGCGCGCATTACTCTCCGAGGTAAACTTGTTGTGATAGTTGAATGGGCCGTACAGGCACAGGATGCCGCCCGCACTCAAGGTGCGTGCGATACCCGCAAACATCCGCTCGACCTCTGGCTCCGAGACGATGTGCACCGTGTTGGCATTGAATACAGCGTCAACCACGCCAGCAGGCCAGTGGGCATCGGTAACGTCCAGGGCTACCGGGGGCAGCACGTTGGGTAGGGCGGCCTCGTCTAGCCAGGCACGGATGCCTGCGTGGTTGTGTGGCAGCTCGCTGGTCTGCCAGGTCAGGTGCGGCAGCGCCCGCCCAAAGTGGACGGCGTGCTGGCCGGTTCCGCTGGCGATCTCGAGCACATGGTGCTGGCGAGAAAGTACGTCTTGCAGGACCTCTAGTATGGCCGATTGGTTTTTTTCGCAGGCCTCGGAGTAGGGTTTCATGATGACTGGGGTTCGATGCGGTGAGTGTCGTGCTGGAGTGTGAGCACACACCCGCTCATGGCGGGTGCCCACCCTGATTTATGCGGACAGTTTTAGCGCGGTCTCCGCGAGCCGCTTGCCGAGTGCCATGCACAAGCGCTTCTCGGCTTCGCTAACGGGGTGGTCGTTGGCCATGCCGGCGAAGTGGCTGGCACCGTAGGGCGTGCCGCCCTCTTGGGTTGTGCCGAGCTCGGGCTCCGAGTAGGGCAGGCCGACGATGATCATGCCGTGATGCATGAGGGGGATGAGCATGGACAGCAGGGTGCTCTCCTGCCCGCCGTGCATGGACCCGGTCGAGGTGAAGACGGCGGCAGGCTTGCCGACTAGAGCGTTTTGCATCCACAGCGATGCCGTGCCGTCCCAGAAGTACTTCATCGGGGCGGCCATGTTGCCAAAGCGGGTCGGGCTACCAACGGCGATGCCTGCGCACTCCTCGAGGTCGTGTAGCTCGGCGTAGGGCGCGCCCTTGTCTGGCACAACGGGCTCGGTCGCTTCGCACACCGCGGAGACGTGGGGTACGGTACGCAGTCGTGCCCGCATGCCGCCCACCTGGTCCACGCCCCGGGCCATTAGTTGGGCCAGCTGTCGCACCGAGCCCCCGTGGCTGTAATACAGAATAAGGATTTCTTTGTGTGTGGTCATGGGCGCGTTGTGCCTGGATATTTTAGTATTGTTTTGTATTAATATACAATGTAATAAGTTTATATATTAATGTAATACTTTAATAAAAAAGATAACTGTTTTATTAAGTTTTTGGCCGTTAGGACAAGGTCGATTGTACAAGCCTAGCGATATCTTGCAACGGCACCTGCTGTGCCGCCTCGTCGCGTCGCCCCTTGTACTCAACCATGGGCGGGTCTTGAATCAGGCCGCGCTCGCCGATGACTACCCGGTACGGGATGCCGATGAGGTCGAGGTCCGCGAACATGGCCCCCGGGCGCTCGTTACGGTCGTCTAACAGCACCTCGACGTCTGCTGCGATAAGCTCGGCATAGAGCTGCTCCGTCGCTGTGCGTACGGCCTCGCTCTTGTTCATCCCGATGGGGGCCAGCGCCACCTGGAAGGGTGCGACGGACGGGGGCAGAGTAATTCCTCCCTCGTCGTGGTTCTGCTCGATTGCCGCGGCGACGATGCGGGACACGCCGACCCCGTAGCAGCCCATCTCCATGAACTGGGGCTTGCCGCCCTCGTCCAAGAAGGTGGCGTCCAGCGCCTCGGAGTACTTGGTGCGGAGCTGGAAGATGTGGCCGACCTCTATGCCACGACAGAGCTCGAGCGAGCCCATGCCGTCCGGGCTTAGGTCGCCAGACACCACGTTGCGCAGGTCGTGCACGCTGTCATCGTCCAAAATAAAGTCACGCTCGATGTTGACATGGGTGTAGTGAAAGCCATCATCGTTGGCCCCGCAGACAAAGTCACTCATGGCGGCGGCGGTGCGATCGGCAAGCACCCTCGCGACGGCCTTGACCGGGCCAATGTAGCCGGCACGGCAGCCCATGTGCCGATGGATCTCCTCGTCACTGGCGAAACGAAACTCGCCGAGCACCTTGGCGGCCTTGATCTCGTTGAGCGTGTGGTCCCCGCGCAGTAGCAGTAGGATGAGGTTGCCGCCGCCGTCGATCACGGCGATGGTCTTGAGTACCTGCTGCTGGGTGACCTTCAGGAAGGAGGCGATGTCGGCGATCGTTTTTTGTCCGGGGGTGACTATCTTTTCTAGTGCCTTATCGGCACCCGCGCGCATCGTGGTGGGTGCGACTGCCTCGGCCAGCTCCACATTCGCTGCGTAGTCTGAGGTGGGGCAGAAGGCTAGTGCGTCCTCGCCGGAGTCGGCCAGCACGTGGAACTCGTGCGAGCCGCTGCCACCGATGGCGCCGGTGTCTGCCGCGACCGCCCGAAACTGGAGGCCTAAGCGCGTGAAAATGCGGGTGTAGGTGTCGTACATCCTGCGGTAGGTCTCCTCCAGGCATTCGAAGTTAGCGTGGAAGGAGTACGCGTCCTTCATGACAAACTCGCGCGCACGCATGACCCCAAAGCGGGGTCGGACCTCGTCCCGGAACTTGGTCTGTATCTGGTAGAAGTTAACCGGCAGCTGACGGTAGCTCTTTATTTCGCGGCGTGCGATGTCCGTGACCACCTCCTCGTGGGTCGGACCAAAACAAAAGGCGTGATCGTGGCGGTCTTGTATCTTAAGCATCTGTGGGCCAAACACCTCCCAGCGTCCGGTTTCTTGCCAGAGCTCTGCAGGCTGTATGGCGGGCATCAGTAGCTCGATGGCACCCCCGCGATTCATCTCCTCCCGCACCACGGCCTCCACCTTGCGCAGCACACGCAGACCCAGTGGCATCCAGGTGTACAGGCCGCTGGCCAGCTTCTTGATGAAGCCGGCACGCAGCATGAGGCGGTGACTGACCAGCTCGGCTTCGGAGGGGGCCTCTTTCTGGGTCGAAATAAAAAATTGTGAGGCGCGCATGGCGGTGTGTTTGCCCGGTCAAATTATCAAGGTGTCAATTTTACAGCGAACAAAGTTAGGCATGTTGATCGATTGTGATGAGATTGCTTTCAATATCAGGTGAAATGTGAAAAAATCCACCATATCAAATTACGTAAAGCGGGTGACGAAGATGATTGATCGGGATGGGTATCGCCCCAACGTCGGCATCATCCTGTCTAACGCCAAGAACCAGGTGTTCTGGGGTAAGCGCATCAGGCAGCACGCGTGGCAGTTCCCGCAGGGGGGTATTCAGCACGGTGAGACGCCAGAAGAGGCGATGTACCGTGAGCTGCACGAGGAGGTCGGCCTGCAGTCGTGCCACGTCCAGATACTGGGACGCACGCGCGAGTGGATACGCTACGAGGTACCACAGCACTGGGTGAGGCGCGACGGGCGCAGCAGCTACAAGGGGCAGAAGCAGATATGGTTCTTGCTGCGGCTGGTTGGACGTGACTGCGATGTCTGCTTGCGGGCCTCCGGGCAGCCTGAGTTCGACGCCTGGCGTTGGAACAACTACTGGGTCGAGATGGAGAGCGTGATCGAGTTCAAGCGGGACGTCTACCGCTCGGCCTTGAATGAATTGGTGCGTTACCTGCCGGGGACCCACCATCACCCCGAGCCAGAGGGCACCAAGGCGCACCCTCTGGTTGTGCCTGGCGAGAACACGTAGCGTTTGGCGCGACTCTTGGCCCCCGTCATCCAGTTACGCGTCACCCACGCGCATAGTCGATTAAAATAATTCTTTCACCCACCAGCCTCGCTGTAGTTTTAGACGGCGCCCGCAACCAGGAAGACACATGCGCCACTTTAAATTTTCTTTTCTGATCGCGCTGCTGGGCTTGGGGCTCGCAGCATGCTGGGGCTACAGCCACGGCGGACTCGTGACCGCGTTTGAGTCACTCGGGGTCGCCGCGATCCTGTGCGTGATGGAGGTGTCACTCTCCTTCGACAACGCAGTCGTTAACGCTTCCGTGCTAAGGGGTTGGAGCCGGTTCTGGCAGGACACTTTTTTGACCATCGGGATGCTGATCGCTGTATTCGGTATGCGCTTACTGTTCCCTTTGATGATCGTTGCCCTGGCCGCCGACATCAACCTGCTCGAGGTCTGGCGCATGGGGCTCGAGCACTCGGATCAGTACGCGCTCCACTTAACTAGCCACCACGCAGAGATCGCGGCGTTTGGCGGAATCTTTTTGCTCTTGGTGTTCCTGAACTTCCTGCTGGATGAAAAAAAAGAGCTGCACTGGTTGGGTCACGTGGAAGAGAAGATCGCCACGTGGGGCACGGTGGGGTCGATCCCCGTGATGGTCGCGCTGGGCACATTGCTTGCCAGCCTGTCCATGGTCGTAGAGGGACGACAACTGACGATTTTGGTTGCCGGACTGTGGGGGATGTTGTCCTACATTGCGATTGACGTGACCAGTAACTTCTTGGAGCGCGAGCAGGGTACCTCGGAGGTGGGTGACGTGATCAAGCGCGGCGGGGTGAGTGGCTTTATCTACCTCGAGATGCTGGACGCGTCATTTTCTTTCGATGGTGTGATCGGGTCCTTTGCTATCACCAAGGACATCGTCATTATCATGATCGGTCTGGGGATTGGTGCGATGTTCGTGCGCTCGATGACGGTCTTTATGGTGCGTAAGGAGACACTGAGTACCTACGTGTACCTCGAGCACGGCGCGCACTACGCGATCGGGATCCTAGCGGTCATCATGTTAGCCAGTATGAGGTTCCACATCCCTGAGGTGTTCACGGGACTCGTGGGCATCGCCTTCATTGCCGCCGCCTTATTCTCCTCCCTCAGACACCGACGCGCCACACTCAAGGGCTAGTGGTGATTGAGGGTGGTGCGCCTAGTGCTTGCCGGTGCTGCCAAAGCCATCACTGCCGCGCTGGCTCTGGGTGAACTCCTCTACGACGTTGAACTGCACCTGCAGTACTGGCACCACCACAAGCTGTGCTATGCGCTCCATGGGGGCCAGCGTGAACGGCTGCTGCCCACGATTCCAGATGGAGATCAGTATCTGTCCCTGGTAGTCCGAGTCAATCAATCCAACCAAGTTGCCCAGCACGATGCCGTGTTTGTGGCCGAGCCCTGAGCGCGGCAGAATCATCGCGGCGTACGAGGGGTCGGCCAGGTGAATCGCTATGCCGCTCGGGATGAGGTCACACTGGCCGGGCTGAATGATCATGCTCTGGTCAATACAGGCACGCAAGTCTATGCCCGCAGATCCCGGGGTGGAGTAGGCGGGCGGGTGCTCATGTAGGCGAGGATCTAATATTTTAATGTCCACGGTTTTGCTCATGGTGTACGACCTCGTTGGTAAAGTTGAATGGCGTGCTGCAGTAAGGCCCTCGCTGCCGTGAGCTTGGTCGAGCGCGGCAGGACGTGCTCGCCCGCGTCGTCAAACAGGGTTAGCTCGGTGCTGTCCGAGCCGATCGCGTCTTGCGCCAAGTTGGCGGCAATCAGGGGAATATTTTTTGTCTTACGTTTCTCGGTGGCATGCGCCTTCAGGTCGTGACTCTCGGCCGCAAAGCCCACACAGAATGGAGGTGTCGGGAGTGACGCGACGTACCCCAAGATGTCCGGATTGGGTGCGAGTGTTAGGGTGAGCTCGTCCTTGCTCTTCTTGAGCTTCTGCGCACTCGGCTGGGTCGCACAGTAGTCGGCCACGGCGGCGACCCCGACAAAGATGTTGACCCCGGCAAGGTTCGCTTTCACCGCAGCAAACATCTCCTCAGCGCTCGTGACGTTGATGAGCTTAGCACCCTTAGGCGGTGCGAGGGCAGTGGGGCCGGACACGATGGTGACGCTCGCGCCGAGTTCAAGCGCTGCCTGGGCTACGGCGTAGCCCATCTTGCCGGAGCTGCGATTGGTGATGCCGCGTACCGGATCGATCGCCTCGTAGGTGGGCCCCGCGGTCAGTAAGAGTTTGACCCCGGCGAGCGACTTCGGTTGCAAGAAGTTAAGCAGTGCGTTCGCAAGCTCCACCGTGTCCTGCATGCGCCCCATCCCCTCCTCGCCACAGGCCTGGCTGCCGGTGACAGGACCCAAGATGGTCACGCCGTCCAAAACGAGCTGCTGGAGGTTGCGCTGCGTTGCCGGGTGCTCCCACATGTGACGGTTCATGGCGGGCGCGACGAGGAGCGGACAGTTCCTGGCCAGGCAAAGACTGGATAAGAGGTCGTCGGCCAGGCCGTGCGCTAGCTTGGCGATGAAGTCCGCGGTGGCCGGTGCAATCAAGATCGCATCAGCGGCGCGGCTCAAGCTTATGTGTGCCATATGGTCGCCAGGCTCCTCGTCCCACTGGTGGGTTAGCACCGGGCGTCCGGACAGGGCCTGCATGGTTAAAGGCGTGATGAACTCGCACGCCGCCTTGGTCATCGCGACCTGCACGGTTAAGCCGTGCGTGATGAGTAGGCGCGTGAGTTCGGCGCCCTTGTAGGCGGCAACGCCACCCGTGAGACCTAAGACGACATGCTTGGTTGGGATTCTTTCCATCATGCTGCGCATCTTAGCAAATAACCGCCCCCTTTGACCAAAGAATCACGCGGCTTAGGCGCGGGACCAACCAGAAAATATGAGCCGTGTTGGTGGCGGATGGGCTGAATACGCTCCCAAAATTTCAGGCCTTGGGTTAAGCTTGCGCCCCTAACTTAATCACTCAAGACAGACACACACGCTATGGCCCAATATGTTTTTACCATGAACCGCGTGGGCAAGATCGTCCCGCCCAAGCGTCAGATCATCAAGGACATCTCGCTGAGTTTTTTTCCGGGTGCCAAGATCGGCCTCCTCGGACTGAACGGCTCGGGAAAGTCCACCGTGCTGAAAATTATGGCGGGGGTCGACAAGGACTACGAGGGTGAAGCCACCCCGATGCCGAACCTAAACATTGGTTACTTGGCGCAGGAGCCTGAGCTTGATCCCAACCAGACCGTGCGCCAGGCGGTGCAGGACGGTCTGGGTGAGGTGTTCAGTGCTCAGAAAAAATTAGACGACGTGTACGCGGCGTACGCCGAACCCGACGCAGATTTTGATGCCCTGGCCGCCGAGCAGGCACGGCTGGAGGCAGTTATCGCCGCCGGTGACGGGAGTGCCGAGCAGCAGATGGAGGTCGCCGCAGACGCCCTGCGTCTGCCCGAGTGGGACGCGCTTATCAAGAACTTGTCGGGTGGCGAGAAGCGTCGCGTGGCGCTGTGCAGGATGCTCTTGATGAGGCCGGACATGCTGCTGCTTGACGAGCCCACCAACCACCTGGATGCTGAGTCGGTCGAGTGGCTGGAGCAGTTTTTGACACGCTTTCCCGGCACCGTGGTGGCGGTGACGCACGACCGCTACTTTTTAGATAATGCCGCCGAGTGGATTTTGGAACTCGACCGCGGTCACGGCATCCCGTGGAAGGGAAACTACTCCAGCTGGCTCGAGCAAAAGGGTGCCAGACTCAAGCAGGAGGAGTCGTCCGAGTCCGCGCGCCAGAAGGCACTCAGCAAGGAGCTGGAGTGGGTGCGTCAGAATCCTAAGGGGCGCCAGGCAAAGTCCAAGGCGCGTATTGCGCGCTTCGAGGAGCTCAACTCGCAGGAGTACCAAAAACGCAACGAGACCCAAGAAATTTTTATTCCGGTGGCGGACAGGCTGGGCAACGAGGTCATCGAGTTTAATAACGTATCCAAGGCCTACGGCGAGCGGCTGCTGATTGACAACCTGAGCCTTAAGATCCCTCCCGGCGCGATCGTTGGCATCATCGGCCCGAATGGCGCGGGTAAGTCGACCCTGTTCCGTATGCTCACCGGGCTAGAGAAGCCAGACTCGGGTGAGATCAAGATCGGATCGACGGTCAAGATTTCGCACGTCGACCAGTCGCGTGACGCGCTAGAGAGTGAGAAGACCGTGTTCGATGCGATCTCTGGGGGGAACGACATCCTGACCGTGGGCAAGTTCGAGACCTCGGCGCGTGCCTACCTTGGGCGCTTTAACTTTAAGGGTGCGGACCAGCAGAAGATCGTGGGTAACCTTTCTGGCGGTGAGCGCGGAAGGCTGCACCTGGCAAAGACCCTGATCGCGGGGGGTAACGTCTTGCTACTCGATGAGCCCTCCAACGATCTCGACGTGGAGACCCTGCGCGCGCTCGAGGATGCGCTGCTGGAGTTTGCGGGCTGCGTGCTGGTCATCTCGCACGATCGCTGGTTCTTGGATCGTATCGCCACGCACATCCTAGCCTTCGAGGGTAACTCGCAGGTGACTTTCTTTGACGGGAACTACCAAGAGTACGAGGCCGACAAGGTCAAGCGCTTGGGCGAGGAGGGCGCTAAGCCAAAACGGATTCGATACAAGCCCATCAGCCGATAATCCCCTAGTATTTGTAAGGCTGGGCCGCGCTTGGGCGTATTATTTTTTTAGCTAATCGGTGCTTAAGCGGCTATAATTTCGGGCTGCGTTAAGATTAATATCAAGGAGAAACGAATGGAGCACACCCTACCAGAACTGCCTTACGCGATGGATGCGCTTGCGCCGCACCTATCTAAGGAGACACTGGAGTACCACTACGGCAAGCACCACCAGGCCTACGTGACCAACCTCAACAACCTGATCAAAGGGACGGGGTTTGAGAATGACACCCTGGAGGGCATCATCAAAAAATCGAGTGGCGGAATCTTTAATAATGCGGCACAGGTGTGGAACCACACCTTCTACTGGAACGGCATGAAGCCAAACGGTGGTGGTGATCCTAAGGGTGCCTTGGCGGACGCGATCAAGAAGAAGTGGGGCAGCGTGGATGAGTTTAAGAAGGCCTTCGCCACCTCGTGCGTTGGCAACTTCGGCTCCGGCTGGACGTGGCTGGTCAAGAAGCTGGACGGCTCCCTAGAGATCGTGAACACCAGCAACGCGGCAACCCCTCTGTCTGGTAGCGACCGACCGCTTCTGACCTGTGACGTGTGGGAGCACGCCTACTACGTTGACTACCGTAACCTGCGCGCCAAGTACGTCGAGAGCTTCTGGGGTCTGGTGAACTGGGACTTCGTGGAAAATAACTACGCGTAAGTTGTGCGAGTCTTGCTGCAACAAAAAAATCCCGACACACCTGTCGGGATTTTTTATGGGTGCCGCCTTGAGGCGGGTGCCGCACTCAGCCCTTGGACGAGACTGCCCTGGGTGACATTGTGTCGTGCAAACCAGCCAGCATTCATCTCCAGCGCGTACAGGGCGTCACCCGAGGCTGTGTGTGGGTCGGTGGTGTTGGGCTTCATCTCCTCGACACCAAGGAGCGAGCCGCTTGCGGCGACAAAGGCAATACTCAAGGGCAGTGGCGTGTGGCTCATCCAGAAGGAGTATCGGCCGGGCGCTTCAAAGACGAACAGCATGCCGCAGTCGGGGCACAGAAAGTCGCGCTGCATGAGTCCCTGTGCCCGTGCCTTTGGGGTGCTGGCGATCTCAACCTTAATACGGTGCCCGCCAACGACGAGCTCGGCATCCTGGCCCCACACGGACTGTGTTGCGAGTAGGTAGACGAAGAGTGGTATGAGTAGCGCGCGCATCTGGGCATTATTAACGCCAGCAACTGTCTTGGCAAGAATGGGTTGTAAGACTGGCTGGCAAGATTAGGGTGATAAGACTCGGGTGCTGACAGCGTTCCCGTCGACCATGCCAATCGGCTACAATTGCACAACGCGTACGTGCGTAGGCTTCTACGCGATATTAACTAATATTAAACTAAATCAATAGGTTATAACAATGTTTACATCCACTTTATCTAGTTGGCCTACTCCATGCCGATGACGCCGGTCCTAGTGTTCGACATCGAGACCGTCCCCGATGTCGCAGGGCTGCGTACCCTGCACGGACTGGATGACAAGGTGAATGACATGGAGGTCGCGGAGATGGCCTTCCAGATGCGCCGCCAAAAGACGGGCAACGACTTCTTACAGCACCACCTGCACCGAGTGGTCGCGATCTCTTGTGCTTTGCGTGAGGGCGACACGTTCCGCGTGTGGTCACTCGGCACGCCAGACGACGACGAAGGTACCCTGATCCGACGCTTCTTTGACGGTCTGGACAAGTACACCCCGCAGCTGGTGTCGTGGAATGGCGGCGGCTTTGACTTGCCCGTGCTGCACTACCGCAGCCTGATCCATGGCGTGCAGTGCGCACGATACTGGGAGATGGGCGAGGACGACAAGGACTTCAAGTGGAACAACTACATCAGCCGCTACCACTCGCGCCACCTTGACCTGATGGATCTGTTGGCACTCTACACCGGCCGCGCCAATGCGCCGCTGGACGATCTGGCCAAGCTCATCGGCTTCCCGGGCAAGCTCGGCATGGACGGCAGCAAGGTCTGGGGCGCCTACCAGGAGGGTGGACTCAACGACATCCGTAACTACTGCGAGACCGACGTGGTGAACACCTACCTCGTGTACGCGCGCTTCCAGCTAATGCGTGGCCAGCTCACCTTGGCCCGCTACGAAAAGGAGTGCGATCTGGTGCGTGACACCCTCGCGAAGCACCCCGAGTCCCACTGGAAAGAGTACCTCGCTGCCTGGCCCCCCACGAAAAAGTAGTCACCATGCGGGGCGCGCTGGGGTGGCGAGTAAGGCCACATGCCCCCGTGCTATCGATGTGCTACCAAGGTATCTGCCCCGCGCGGGTCCGCAATCAAACCCATTATGAAAACTAGCCCTTGAGAAGCAACAAAAAAAAGACAAGTAACCAGCCCCTGGAGTTTGCCGTTGCCGTGGTCGAGTCGATCGATCACGAGGGCCGCGGCATCGCGCACGTTGACGGCAAGGCGATCTTCATCGAGGGCGCCCTAACGGGCGAGCGTGTCACCTACTCATCGTACCGAAAGAAGCCGAGCTTTGAGATGGCCCAGTTGGGTTACGTGATCAAGCCGAGCTTCATGCGGACAACGCCACGGTGTCAGTACTTCGGCGTGTGCGGGGGCTGCTCCATGCAGCACATGGAGCCGCGCGCGCAGGTCGCCGCCAAGCAGCGCATCCTGGAGGACAACCTGTGGCACATCGGCAAGGTGAGGGCGGAGACGATGATGCCGCCGATCTACGGGCAGCCGTGGGGCTACCGCCAGCGCGCTAGGCTCTCGGTGCGTCACGTCATAAAAAAAGGCAAGACCCTGGTCGGCTTCCGTGAAAAGCGTGGTGGGTATGTAGCTAACATGCACCGCTGCGAGATCCTCGCCCCAAAAATTTCTGAGCTGCTGCCGCTCTTGGGCCAACTCAACGATCAGCTCACCGCGCGTGACATCCTGCCGCAGATCGAGGTGGCGGTGGGCGAGCACGCGAGTGTCTTGGTGCTACGCATCCTGCAGGCGCTGTCGCAGTCCGACGAAGAGCTCATCAAACAATTCGCCGACACGCACAATGTGCAATTCTGGCTGCAGACCAAGGGTCCCGAGACCGCGACACCCTTCTATCCATTGGACGCACCGCCGCTCTCGTACAGCCTGCCCGAATTTGGCATCACCGTGCCGTTCGCGCCGACCGAGTTCACTCAGGTCAACGCCGACATGAACCGCGTCATGGTGAGCCGTGCCATGCGCCTCCTCGACCCGCGCCCCGGCGAGCGCATCCTGGACCTCTTCTGCGGGCTAGGAAACTTCACGCTACCGATCGCCAAGAGTGGCGCCGAGGTCACGGGTATCGAGGGGAGCGGGGTGTTGGTACAGCGTGCCGTAGAGAACGCCGCACTGAATGGATTGTCTGACCGCACCCGGTTCGAGGTGATGAACCTCTTCGAGGTGAGTGAAGAGACGTGGGCGGGCTTAGGCCACGTCGACAAAATGCTGATCGACCCGCCACGCGATGGCGCGTTCGAGTTGGTCAAAGCACTCGGCGTAGACGCGCCGAGTCGTATCGTGTACGTATCGTGCAACCCCGCAACGCTCGCACGCGACGCCGACATCCTGGTGCACCACAAGGGCTACACGCTCAAGTCTGCGGGCGTGATGAACATGTTTCCGCACACCTCCCACGTGGAGTCGATCGCCCTATTTGAAAAAACATCAACAAAGTAAGCCGCCCGACCTTCAGTCCGGCATCCCACCACCACTAAAAACGATTGCCATATTGTTGACTTTTTGCACAATTAACTTAGAATAAGTAATATATTACTTATTTATGTTTTATTATGCCAAGCACTAACGTTCAACCCCTATACCAAGCACAAGAAGCATTCATTAAGACCATGGCTGGAATCAAGCCACTTGGATTTGATTGCATGCTCTGTGGTGGCACTGCACTTGCACGAATTTACTTGCATCATCGGGTTTCCTACGACTTAGATTTCTTTGTCGACGGTCAATTTGATCCTGATAGGTTGGCTGTTGCGTTGGGAAAGTTGGGCATCAAGCTCGAGAGCGTTCAGATGGAGTGCGGTGGTCGCTTTGTACACCAGCTAGTTGGATTCACGCAACTAGGGGGTGTGCAATTAAAGGTATCTTTTATTGAAGATAGTTATGCAGGTATGTTCCCAAGACAGCGCATGCCTTTTGGTCAGACCATGTTCATGATCGAATCTATTGAGGGCTTATATCATCGCAAGCTCAGAACAGTATCCGGCTCTGGGAATGCTGACAAGCCAACAGATGGCAGGCAGGCGGCACGAGATTTGTTTGACCTATTCATGCTCGACCGTACGGTGAACAAAATCCCAGACTTTGTAAAAGAGATCAATCAGAATGGGGCTAACTTTCCAGAGAAGGCATTCGTTGCAGGGTTAGCCGCCATGCCCTGGATCGACATGACGGATGAATTTTCGCAGATGGCATTCGATGTTGCCAACCCCCATCTCGCAGGCGTTGACCCAATTGACATGATGACGATGGTCAGGGCAAGGATGCAGGAAGTGTTTAAGGAAATGACTTAATGGCTAGGGTATCCAGTCGTGAGATTTTGTGGAATACGATTTCTAGAACCTGCTTCCAGGACAGGGTCATGCCCTACGCCTATTGGGTCAGGGCAATCAACGATAGCGACCATCATGAGCACAAGAAGGTGCTGAATCAGTCTGTGTCCATGCTGACCGGTAGTGACTTTGTTCGATTGCTCGGTGAGCGGAAGTTTGCGGACATTTGGAAAGGCATTCGTGATGATGTTGATTGCAACCGGACTGCGGGAAGGCAAGGCAAAGTCATTTTGGATGGGTTGTGGTCCTGGGTTATGACGGGATTTGCTTTTGGAAACCAGAACATTAATATCGACAAACCTATGAGCAGGCAATTGAAGCTGACCTACTTGGATATTTGCCAATACTCAGCTAGAAATATCTACCAGGTGGCTAGAGATATTAACCGCCCCTACAATCGCGTCTACGGTGATGTGAAGAGGTTACAAGAAATTGGCTTGATCAAGGCGTTGCCATCAATACAGGCTGGTAGGAAAGTGACGTTATTGAGTGCCGCCTAAAATCTGAATCAATCCCCCATCGTGCGCTAATGGCGCACCATTGGGATTAAGCTAAAAATCAGACGCTCTATTCAGTACCCCATGCCGGACCCCATCACAGATGTCTGTGTATATAATCGTCGTGGTAATTTTAAAGACTATGACAACGATATATGCAGCCTGACATCGAAAATGAGTTGCGCCGGGCGGCACTTGGCTGGCTTTCTGAGACCGATCCCAAGATTAAGTCTGC
>SESD01000550.1_pt1 | contig 23080 bp, 24 predicted proteins | sample 3171411 | NCBI WGS metagenome assembly SESD01 (sample SAMN06051880, study PRJNA518727) | freshwater metagenome | biome: subpolar coniferous forest; feature: holomictic lake; material: water; isolation source: holomictic Lake 442, 16.5 m depth | place: Canada: near Kenora, Ontario | collected...
GTCAGCATCGCTAGTCCGGCAGGCTGGAATAGGGCACGCGTGATTCCCTTCATAACAAGCTGGGGTTCATGCCTCACCCCAGCCTGCGGTTGTTATTTCCTGCGGAACACTAGATCCCATACGCCATGCCCCAGATTGAGGCCGCGCTTCTCGAACTTGGTGAGCGGGCGGTAGTCGGGGCGCGGGGCGTAGTCGGCGGCGGTATTTGCCAGCAGCGGTTCATCGCTCAATACCTGCAGCAGTTGTTGGGCGTAATTTTCCCAGTCGGTCGCAACGTGGATATAACCGCCCGGCTTTAATTTTTTCATCAGTTTTTCGATGAACGGCGTCTGAATCAACCGGCGCTTGTTGTGGCGTGCCTTGTGCCAGGGATCGGGGAAAAAGATATGCACGCCGTCCAGCGTTCCATCACCTATCATGTCGCGCAGCACTTCCACCGCGTCGTGCTGGATGATGCGGATATTGCTGATGTTTTGCTCGCCCATCACTTTGAACAGATTACCCACCCCCGGCGTATGCACTTCAAGGCACAGGTAGTCGTTTTGCGGATTTTCCTGCGCAATGCTCGCTGTGCTATCCCCCATGCCGAAACCGATCTCGAGAATCTTTGGTGCAATTCTGCCAAAAGAATCATTTAAATCAAGTGGTTGTGCTGCATAAGGAATGCCGAACACAGGTTGTAGCGTATCAACAGCGCGCTGTTGGGCGACCGTGACGCGGCCTTGCCTGAGTACGAAGCTGCGGATGTGGCGTTTAGTAAGATCGTCGGTGTTGGTCATGTTCGTAATATTTGATTGCCTTCCCCCTGGGATAAGGGGGAAGGGATAAGGGGGAAATCAGCTGCGCACAGATGCGATGATGCCGGCGGTAGGCGAACTGGGGCTCGCGCTGTAGAGTTTTTTCGGCATACGTCCTGCCAAAAATGCCTCGCGTCCGGCTTCGGTGGCTTTTTTCATTGCGGAGGCCATCAGCACCGGATTTTGTGCACCGGCAATTGCGGTGTTCATCAAGACCCCTGCACAGCCCAGTTCCATGGCAATCGCCGCATCCGAGGCTGTTCCTACGCCCGCATCGACAATCACCGGCACGCTGACTTTATCCATGATCAGTTGCAGATTCCACGGGTTCAAGATGCCCATGCCGGAGCCGATCAATGAGGCCAGCGGCATGATCGCCACGCAGCCGATGTCTTCGAGTTGTTTGGCGACAATCGGATCATCCGAGGTGTAGACCATGATCTGAAAACCTTCGGCAACCAGTATTTTTGCGGCGGCAATGGTCTCAATCACGTTCGGATATAAAGATTGCGGATCGCCCAGCACTTCGAGCTTAACCAGACTATGACCGTCCAGTAGTTCGCGCGCCAGACGCAGGGTGCGCACGGCGTCATCGGCGGTATAGCAACCGGCCGTGTTGGGCAGATAGGTGAATTTCGACATCGGCACGGCGTCGAGCAGTGACGGTTCATTGGGGTTCTGACCCAGATTGGTGCGGCGTATCGCCACCGTGACGATCTCGGCGCCTGAAGCATCCAGCGCCGCGCGGGTTTCGGTGAAATCTTTGTATTTTCCAGTGCCGACTAACAGTCTGGATGAGTAGCTTTTTCCTGCGATGATGAGCGAGTCATTCATTTTGTAATCCTTATGATTTAATAACGATCCTGAATCCTGAATCCTGAATCCTGAATCCTGATTTATCCCCCGCCGACCGCGACGACGATTTCCAGTTTGTCGCCTTCATTCAGCGTGCAATCGGTGTATTGGCTGCGTGGCACGATGTCGCCGTTTTTTTCCAGCGCGATGCGACGCCCGGTATAGCCGAGTGCCTCAATCAGCGCAGCAATGCTGCAATTATCGTTCAATTGGCGCTCAGCGCCGTTCACAAAGACAGTAATCACTTTCACTTTGTCCTTCAATTAAGCTAAAATGCGATGCTACCACGCGGGTGTAGTTCAATGGTAGAACGGCAGCTTCCCAAGCTGCATACGAGGGTTCGATCCCCTTCACCCGCTCCATCCTCGTTCCTACTCCCGATTTATTTTCATTTCTGCGGTATTTTCGTGCATCACGATGCGCGCCACGAAGGCGATCGCCAGTATGTTCGCGGCAATCGCCACATAACCCACCTTGTCATACCCCGCGATTTGTCCCGTTGCGCTTTGTGTCGTGATGAATCCTGCCAGCGTTGCCGCCAGTCCGCTGGCCAGTTGCTGTGTGGCGGAATTGAGTGACATGAAGGTGCCGCGCAGTTTTGGAATGGCCGCTGACGTGATAATTGCCATCGCCGGTATCATGCGCCCCGAGATCAGCACGAAGAACAATGTGGTGCTGATCAGCCATACCCAGAGGGGGGCGGCTTCAATTTGCGTAACGGCGAACAGTGGCACGGTGGATGCCACCGCCATGATGCGGTAGATTTTGACCTTGCCGGCCCGATCCGCCCAGCGTCCGATCAGGCGCGAGGTGACGAGGGTTGCCGCACCCCCTGCCAGATAGATGTAGAAAATATCCTGTTGAAGTATCCCGACGTTGGCCACCGCATAAACGGTGATGTACGGGATGACCGTGAAGCCCGAAAACAGGATCAGCATGGTGAAGATCAGCGCGCGCAGGTGGTTGGCGTCTTGTAGTACGTCGAACATCGCCGAGAACGGGTGGGCGCGTCGTGCCTGATTCAGATGGTGGCGCACGTCAGGCAGGTGGCGCAGTGCGATGATCATGAATACCACGGTGGTGATGGCAATCAGGATGAACGGCGCGCGCCAGTTGTAGTGGTTGGCCAGCCACAGCGATAAAGGGACGCCGGCCACGGTTGAGAGTGAAAACGAGGAGGAAATCACGCCGCTGGCGGTGGCGCGTCGCTCGAACGGAATCAAATCGCCGACTAGCGTTTGCACCATCGCGCCCATTACCCCGCCGAATGCGCCTGCCAGTCCGCGTGCGATCAGCAGCGTGGCATAGCCGGGCGCAAAGCCGCAGGCCAGCGTCGAGAGGCCGAACAGCGCGAAGACGGTCAGCAATAGTCGTTTTCGTTCAAACTTGTCGACGAAGGTGGCGGCCAATAGGCCCGCGAAGGCGGCGCTGAAACTGTAGGAGGCGACCAAAAAACCGAACTCATGCGTTGTGATGGAAAATTCGTGCATCAGAATCGGGCCCAGCGGCATCATGATCATGAAGTCGAGGATGTGCGAAAACTGCATGCCAGACAGGGTCAGCAGCAGATAGCGTTCGCGTTGCGGGGTCAGAGGGGTAGGCATGAAGGGCTAAATGATTGCGTGGCCGGTATTTTAGCAGGATGGCGATTAAGGATTGCGGGCAAATTGCGGCGCGATTTAATTTTATCTGCCGGTGCCTGAGAGGGCAGTGGTAAAATCGCTGCTGAAAATTATTTTACTCACATCATGTCGTCTCCCGCCTTTGTCCATCTCCGTCTGCACAGCGAATATTCCATCACCGATGGAATGGCGCGCATCGATGAAGCCGTCGATGCAGCGATCGCTGACGGCATGCCGGCGCTGGCGCTGACCGATCTGTCCAATTTTTCCGGTCTGGTCAAATTTTACAAAAAAACGCGCGGCAAAGGCCTCAAGCCTGTCGCGGGTGTCGATGTGTTCATCACCAATGAGGCCGACCGGGATAGACCCTATCGCCTGCTGCTGCTCTGTCAGTCAACCGAAGGGTATCTGCGTCTTTGCCGTCTGTTGTCGCGCGCTTATCTCTCGAACCAGTATCGCGAGCGTGCCGAGTTGCGCCGCGAGTGGTTCAAAGAGGAAGGTACGGCAGGGCTGATCGCCTTGTCAGGTGCGCATCTGGGCGACGTGGGGTGTGCGCTGATGTCGGGCAATGTGGCTGAGGCTCGGCGCTATGCGAAAAGCTGGGCTGAGTTATTCGAAGATCGTTATTACATCGAGGTGCAACGCGCGGGATTTGCCGATGAAGCGGCCTATGTCGATGCGGCAACATCGCTTGCAGCAGAGCTCGATTTGCCGGTTGTGGCGACTCATCCGGTGCAATTTTTAACGTCAGCCGATTTCAAGGCGCATGAAGCGCGCGTGTGCATCGCCGAAGGTTATGTGCTCAACGATAAGCGCCGCGAGAAAGCCTTTACTGCGCAGCAGTATTTCAAGACGCAGGCCGAAATGAGCGAGCTGTTCGCTGATTTGCCGGAAGCCTTGCAAAACAGCGTGGAAATTGCGCGGCGCTGCAATCTGACGCTGGTGCTGGGCAAGCCGCGCCTGCCCGATTTTCCGACGCCATCGGGTGAGAGTCTCGATGATTTTATGCTTAGCGAATCCGAGCGGGGCTTGGCTGACCGGATGGCTTTTCTTTATCCCGATGAAGCGGTGCGCGCCGAGAAATACCCTCAGTATCAGGAACGTCTGTTGTTCGAAATCAATACCATCATCAAAATGGGCTTTCCCGGTTACTTTTTGATTGTGGCGGATTTTATCCGCTGGGCGAAAGCCTATCGCTCGGAGGCATTTCCTAACGGTGTGCCGGTGGGGCCTGGCCGCGGTTCGGGTGCGGGCTCGCTGGTGGCGTACTGTTTGTTGATTACCGATCTTGATCCTTTGCGTTACGAATTGCTGTTTGAGCGATTCCTCAATCCTGAGCGCGTTTCCATGCCCGACTTTGACGTGGATTTCTGTCAGGACGGCCGCGAGCTGGTGATCGATTACGTGAAGCAGAAATACGGTGCGGCCTGCGTGTCGCAAATTGCGACCTTCGGTACCATGGCGTCCAAGGCGGTCATTCGCGACGTCGGGCGTGTGATGGAATTTCCGTACGGCTTGTGCGACCGGCTCTCCAAAGCGATTCCGATTGAGGGCGTCAAGCCCGTGTCGCTCACCAAAGCGCGCGAGATGGAGCCTGAAATCAATGCCATCGCCGAGAGCGAAGAGGGCGTGCCGGAGTTGCTGGAGCTGGCGATGCGCCTGGAAGATTTGACGCGCAACGTTGGCATGCACGCCGGGGGCGTGGTGATCGCGCCGGGTAAACTGACCGATTTTTGCCCGTTGTATTGCGCCGACGGCGGCGCATCCGTGGTAAGCCAATTCGATAAGGATGACGTCGAAGCGATCGGTCTGGTGAAGTTCGACTTTTTGGGCCTGCGCACGCTGACGATTATCGACTGGGCGGTGCGGCATATACACAGGCTGGAAAAACGGGGCGTGGGAAGTGGTGAGTGGGCGAGTCGTGAAGCGCCTTTTGCGATTGAAGCCATTCCGCTGGACGATAAGCCCAGCTACGACCTGCTGAAAAAATGCAATACCACCGCCGTGTTCCAGCTCGAATCGCGCGGCATGAAGGATTTGATCAAGCGCCTGCAGCCCGATACCTTCGAGGATATCGTCGCCTTGGTCGCTTTGTTTCGTCCGGGTCCGCTCGAGTCCGGCATGGTGGACGATTTTGTCGATCGTAAGCACGGCCGCGCAACCGCGGATTATTTCCACCCCGAACTGGAAGCCTCGCTCAAGCCGACTTATGGCGTGATCGTGTATCAGGAACAGGTGATGCAGATTTCGCAGATCATCGGCGGCTACACTCTAGGTGGCGCGGATATGCTGCGCCGCGCGATGGGTAAGAAAGATCCTGAAGAAATGGGTCGCCAGCGCGATATTTTTGTCAGCGGTGCAATTAATCGCGAGATTGACAAGGATCTGGCAACCCGATTGTTCGATCTGATGGAAATGTTTGCCGGTTACGGCTTTAACAAATCCCACTCGGCAGCTTATGCGCTGGTCGCGTATCAGACCGCTTTCCTGAAGGCGCATTATCCGGCTGCATTTATGGCCGCGACCCTGTCGGGCGACCTGGATAACACGGAAAAGGTGCGCACCTTTTATGCTGACACGCTGCAACAGGGCATTACGATCCTGTTGCCCGATGTCAACAGTTCAGGCTATGCGTTTTTGCCCACGGACGAAAAGACGATCAGTTATGGACTGGGTGCGATCAAGGGAACCGGGGAGGCGGCGATCGCCAGTATCGTCAAGGCGCGCGCCACCGGCCCCTTCAAGGATTTATTTGATTTTTGCCGCAGGGTGGATAAGCGCGCGGTCAATCGCCGCACCATCGAGACGCTGATACGCGCAGGCGCCTTCGATTCGATCAACGACCATCGCGCAGCGCTGATGGCCAGCGTCGATGCCGCATTGGCCAGTGCCGATCAACAGGCGCGTTCGATCAATCAGGACAGCCTGTTCGGCGAGGACGACGCGGATGCGGTGCTGATCGAGCAAAAGTCCGATGTGCCGCGCTGGAGCCTGCGCGAACAGCTGGCGTTTGAAAAAATCAGTCTGGGGATTTATCTGGGCGGTCATCCTTATCAGGAGTATGAAAAAGAGCTGAGCAATTTCATCAAGGTAAAACTGGGCGAGCTGACGCCGGCATTTCTGGGCAAGAACAGTGGTTCGGGCGGCTATGTGTCGCGGCGCGGTGTGCAGGTCAGGCTGGCAGGGATCGTTTCCGGATTGCGTCTGCAACAGACGCGGCGCGGCCGCATGGCGGTCATCACGCTGGATGACGGCAGCGCTCAAGTTGAGCTCACCGTATTTAACGAAGAATACGAGAAAAGCCGTCAGTGGATTGTGGAGGACGAATTGCTGGTGGTGGATGGCAAGGCCAGTTTAGATGAGTATTCAGGAAATATTCGCGTCAGCGGCGAAGAACTGTTTAATTTCGCTCAGGCGCGTTCACGTTTTGCACGGCAACTCGAACTACACTGTAATTCGTCAGTGAACATCGCCCAGCTTAAAGAGCTACTCAAGCCGTGGAGCGGCGGTGAGTGCGCTGTGCAGATCAATTACAACAACGAGGTGGCTGTTTGCCAGTTGCGTCTTGGGGCTGACTGGCATGTGACGCTGGATGATGCGCTGATGCGCGAGTTGGGCGCACTGCTGCAACCGGGAAAGGTGCAGGTTATTTATGGCTAACAATCCACTGATCCGTATCAATGGCATCACGCTCTATTTTGACGGTGGTCAGACGCGCGCCTTGAACGGAGTTGATCTCACAATTCAAGAAGGTGAGTTTGTGGCGATCGTCGGGGCCAGCGGGTCAGGGAAATCGAGTCTGCTCAATGTGATCGGCACGCTGGATACCCCGACGGACGGTGAGATTTATTTTCGCGATCAGGCGTATTCGACTATCCGGGATGCTTCGCTATTCAGGCGCGAGAATTTCGGCTTTATCTTTCAGGGTTTTCATCTGATTCCCACCCTGTCGGCATTGGACAATGTGATTGTGCCGACAATCGGTTGCGAGGGGCGCGGCTATCAGGCGCGCGCGCAAGCGCTGCTGAGCAGCCTAGGGCTGCAAGACCGGCTGAATCACTTTCCGGGAAAACTCTCCGGCGGCGAACGACAGCGGGTGGCGATTGCCAGGTCGCTGATCAATCGGCCGCGTGTGATTCTGGCAGATGAACCCACGGGCAGTTTGGATAGCGCCAATGCCCAGCAGGTACTGGATTTATTGACACAGGTGGTCAGGGAGCAGGGGCTGACGCTGATTATGGTGACGCATGACGCGAGTGTATCGGCGCGTGCTGACCGCATCGTACATATGCGGGATGGGCGTGTCGAACAAAATTTGGGGGCAGCGGCATGAATCTGTTTCGTTTCGCGCTGGATAATCTGTACCGCCGCCCTGCCCGCAGCGGACTCACGGTATCCGCGATTTCGCTGGGGATAGCCGCGGTGGTTGCGCTCACCAGCATTGCCTGGGGGTTTGAAGCTAGCTGGCAAAAAGCCAACGATGCGCGCGGCACGGACCTGATCGTCACGCGCATTGCCAGTCAGAACAGCATGCCCTCGCCGTTTTTAGCCGCGAAAGTGCAGGATGCGCTGGGGCGCTTGCCCCATGTCAAAGAAGTGGTCGGACTGCTGAGCGAAATGCTGACGGTCAGCGAAGAGGCACCGCCCGCCTTTGTGTTCGGTTGGGTATATGGCAGCTATCTGTGGGATCACTTAAGACTGATCGATGGCCGCTGGCCGGCTGACAGCGATGAGCCGGTGGTGATGGTGGGCTCGCTCGCCTCGGAAATACTGCACAGAAAAACCGGCGATCAGGTCGAGATTGAGGGGCAGGTTTTCAAAGTGGCGGGGATTTTTGAGAGCAGCGCGGTGGTGGAGAACGGCGCCGTCATCATGACGTTGAACCGCGCGCAGGCGTTGACCGACAAGCCGGGCAAGGTGAACTTCCTGAACATCAAGCTGGATGCGGGCGCGAGTGAAGCGGATCTGGCGTATATCAAAGATCAGGTCAAAAAAACCATGCCGGGATTTCTGGCGATTACCTCAGGCGAGCTGGTCGGTAATAACGCGATCGTGCGCATTTCCAAGGCGATGAGCAATGCCACCATTTTGATCGCTACGCTGGTCGGTGCACTGGTGGTGTTCAACACGATGCTGATGAGCATCAACGAACGGACGCGTGAAATTGGTATTTTGCTGGCGCTGGGCTGGCAGCGCGCCACGATTATCAAGCTGGTGTTTACCGAGGCGATGCTGCTCTCTTTGCTGGGCGGATTGCTCGGCATTTTGCTGGGGGCGGGATTGGCTGTCGGCCTCGAACATCTCGAGTTGATGCGCGGCAAAATCGATGCGATCTTCTCCATCCCCTTCTTGTTTGCCGTGCTGGGGCTGTCCGTGCTGCTGGGTATTTTTGGCGGCCTGTATCCGGCGCTTAAAGCCTCGCGCCTGCTGCCTTCCGCCGCACTGAGACACGAATGAAGCGGCTTTTAGTCTTGCTGATGTGTTTCGCGCCGCTCTGCCATGCGGCACCTGGCGCGGATGAGTTAGCGGGCTTGATGCAGCAGGCGAAGTCTACTTCGGGATTCTCAGCGCGCATGAATGTGCTGGTCACCCGGCCTGACGGCGCGCACGGTACGCCGTTTAAAATCGCCGTGATCGGCAGGTTTCGCGCCGACAAGCAGCAACTCCGTATCAATGGCATTTCGCCCGACTCAGTGCGCGGGCGATTTTTTGCCGCAGAATCGGCACGTGCAGGTGAGATTCGTGCGGTATCTTATCGCACGCCCGACAAGGTGTCAGGTGTCGATTCTGACGCCCATCTGTTCGATTCGTCTCTGGTGCTATGGGATATGTTCAGTCCCTGGTGGAACTGGCGCCGGCAAGCTTTGTTGGCGGGCGAACGGATCAACGGGCGCGAGTGCGTGACGATACGCTCGAGCACGGACGTTAAGAACTCGACCGTTCGCGAAGTTGAGAGCTGCGTTGATGTCAGCGCCCGACTGTCGCTCAGAACCCGCTTGTATGATGCGCATCACGCGCTGCTGCGCACGCTTGTGGTCGGAAAAACGATACAGAAGGCGGACCCATCCATGCAGGCTGCTAAAAAATTGACCATTACCGATGCCGAGGGCGTTGTGACGCAAGTCGAGGTGTATTCAGGAGACGAGCAGTACCAGATTGCCGACGATGCATTTGCGGCGCTGGACGCCGATCGCGATCAAAAGCCGGGGGAGCGATGAAAGCCAGGCATGCGGATATCGGTGATTTATCGCACAGTTGGTGCAACGACGATGTCGTGGTTTCCAGCGTGATGGAGGCGGTCAGCTTTGTGACGCCGGTGCTGGAAGGTTTTTTCATTCGCAGTGTCGCTCAGGGAATGCGGATGCATAAGGATGTTGTACTGGCACGGCGCTGTCAGGAATTTATCAGGGAAGAATCGAGTCATTCGCGCGCGCATAAAAAATTTAACACGGTATTGCTGGGCTATCTGGGCCGCCCGCCACGCGGACTTGCCATGGTCAGCGCGATGCTCGAGGCTGCGAGGCGCTTGTCGGTGTCGCAACAACTGGGGCTGGCTGCCGCACTCGAACATCTGACGGCGGTGATGTCCAAGCTGTATGTCGGTCAGCAGCACGGTCTTAAATTTGCATCGCTTTATGCGCAGGAGTTGTTCGCGATGCATGCCGAGGAAGAGTTGGGGCATCGTTCGGTCGTATTCGATTTGTGGCAGGCGAATGAGCCTGGCGGACGGTTTAATCGTTTTGTTATCATTACGCTGGTGTTGCTGGTGGGTAGCGTTTACGTCGTGCTTGCCGTGCCGTGGATACTGTACCGGAAAATGGACCGGCGTCTCGTCAATACGCTGATTACGCTGGTTAAATTTACGGTAAAAAATATCGGCAGTACGCTGGCAAAACTGCCATTTTTAGACTTGTTTTCTTTTATTCGCGGCGATTTTCATCCAGAACGTTTAATTGACGATGGAAAAAAGACGGAAACAAATCACACGACGAACGACGGGAAAGGAGAGTCGAAATGAATCACATAAAAACGGTAGTGAAAGTCTGGGATGTGCCGGTCAGACTGTTCCACTGGTCGCTGGTCTTGAGTTTTGCTGCCGCTTATTTTACGGCTGAGTATCGTTTGGGATTTTTGCATGTCTGGATAGGCTACTTTTTGTGTGCCTTGCTGCTGACGCGCATCGTCTGGGGGTTTGCCGGTAATCAATATGCGCGTTTTCGCGCCTTTGTTTTTTCACCTGCTGAGACGATGAGTTACCTGCGTGCCATGTTGCAAGGTCACCCTAAGCCCTATCTCGGGCACAATCCCGCCGGCGCGCTGATGGTGTTTGCGCTGTTAGGTACGCTGGGTCTGGTTTTTATGAGCGGCCTGGTGACCTTGTCCGTGATCGATTTTGAGGGGCCGGTGTTGTTTCTAGCCAACTATGTCGATGACGAAACCAGCTACACGATTCGACATTTGCATGAATGGCTGGTTAACATTGCGCTGGTGCTGATTCCGCTGCACTTGTTGGGCGTGCTGGTCGGCAGCCTGCAGCACAAGGAAAATCTGGTGCGCGCGATGATCACCGGAAAAAAATATATAGCCCCGGCACGCCGGAATAAGGAGAAAAAATGACGCTTGCTTTGCGTGTTAATAAACTGGTCGCCGGTATGTTGCTGGTGCTGCTGGCAGGTACTGGATCTGCCGCAGAGCTGGATCTGAGTCTGCCGGCAAGTACCTATCGTCCCGATACCAAATTGATGGGGGAGAGTGCGGCAGAAAAAGTCGAGGCTGATAAGACGGCGGAGAAATTTGAGCCGGATCCCTTATCGGGCAGCAAGCTGCACCAGTACTTAGGCGTCGGTACCATGGTGATGGCCGGCATGACGTTTATTACACACAAGCATCCGGTGCCGGGCAGCAATGCGCCGCGCGATATGAGTGGCGCCCATGCGCGTTATGCAAAAGCGACGGTTGCGATGGCCGCAGCGACCGTTGCGACCGGCTTGCTGAACCACTGGGATGATTTTAGTCTGGAAGACGGCTGGTCTGATCCGGATAACCTGCATGTCCTGCTCGCGCTATCGGGCGCGGCACTCATGGCTTATGCCGTGAATAAATCGATGCATTCCTCGACGCCGACCAGCCACGCCGGTATGGCGGAACTGGGTGCGGTGGGTATGGGCCTTGCGATCAAATTAACCTGGTAGAGGAGATAAACGTGAACTATTTATATGCAATGATTTTGTCAGGATTATTGGCACTATCGCCTGTCGCATCGGCAACGCCGGCGAGTGACGCACTGCTGGCGTCCTATAAGGCGGCAGGGGTTGTCAAAGCGGATGCGGCCACCGGAAAAGCTAACTGGACCAAAGAGACGCGCGATGCGGACGGTGAAATGGTGTCCTGTTCGACCTGTCACGGCACCGATTTTAGTAAGTCCGGCAAGCATCACAAGACGCAAAAAGTCATTGAGCCGATGTCTCCTCGGGTGAGTGCCGAGCGCTTTACCGATGAGAAAAAAGTTGAAAAGTGGTTCAAACGCAATTGCAAGGATGCGTGGGGACGCGAATGTACCGTGCAGGAAAAAGCGGACTTTTTGACATTTTTTCTGACTCAGTAAGGGGCGTATCGACATGAAAATAAAATTTATTTCTGCCGCTGTGCTGGCAGTGTGCGTTACACAGGCGGCCGTGGCCGAAGAGAGTTTGCTGTGGGCGTTGATGACGCCGCTGCGCCAAAAGGAGCTCGTCCCCGTCGAAAATAAACTCTATAAGCAGGAATGCGGTGCCTGCCATTTCGCCTATCAGCCGGGTTTGCTGCCGGGTAAGTCGTGGCAAAAGCTGCTCACCCATGAGGCGTTGCTGGATCATTTTGGTGAAGATGCCGATCTGGATCAGGAGGCGCTTAAAGAGATTTATGACTACGCGCTGGCCAATGCGGCAGAAAAATCCTATCACAAACGTTCGCGCAAGATTGCGATTTCAACGGCTGAGGGTGAGCCGCCGCTGCGCATCACCGAGGTGCGCTATATCAAGCGCAAGCATCACGAAATCCCCGATAAGATGATCAAGGGTAATAAAAAGGTGAAGTCGCTGAGCAACTGCAATGCCTGTCATACAGAAGCGGCCGAGGGTGTCTTCGATGAAGATACCGTGAGCATTCCCAATTATCCGAAGTATTGAATGGCACGGCTTCGCTGACAAAGGGGCGCTCATGCCGTCTAATCTTGTCGGGGATTTTGGTGCAAACAGGCTAGATTGTACTGAGCATTGTCAAGCTCAGCCGCCTTACCATGCTGCTTTGATTAAATTCAATGCCTCTGTCGGCCTGACGATGAGAATGCCTTGGTACTGTCCGCCTATGCTGTGCAGATGTTTGTCGCCTGAAACGATAAGGTCTGCTTGCGCCGCCACGGCACAGGCGATGATATGGTCATCATCAGGGTCATTTTCGATTACGCGTGGCACATTGTCGGGCACGACCATGTGTGCCATGCGCCTTATATCCCTGACAATGCAAAACGGAGTCAAACCGGCCAGAGCTAAGCGTGTGGAAAATTTCTCGCGTGAAAGTACCTCAAACAATTCCGCCAGTAGCACGGTGCTGCTGCACAGCTCAAATGCTTGCGCTCTTGCTCCGTCAAGCAGGCGGCGTGGCGGTCCGCCTGCTGAAATCACGCCTGAAATTAGCGTGTTGGTGTCCAGAACAACCCGCACAATCAGGTGCGCTGCACTGTGCGTTCTTGACGCGCAGCCGAAATTTCAGCGTTAATTTCATCGTCTGAGACAGGTGGCAGATTTAATGAATCTAGTTTGGCGAGTGAGTCGCCTAATCTTACGCCAGCGGCGGAGCGCATTTCACGAACAGCCAAGAACCCAACAAAATCTTCCACTTCCGCCAGTCGTTGCGGGGGCAGGTTTTGCAGCTTCCGGATCAGTGCGGGTGCTATTGCGTTCATATCCATCTCCTTAAACGGCTCAATCGTAGCAATGTGGTGATGAGAATAACACGGTTAAAGTAGATATTTCTATGCGGGAGGACGGAAAAATACACAATCCGCAACGATCAACATGCGATTCCTGCCCCACATTTTTCAGTGTGCAATCGATACATCATGGTTGTTTTGAGGGTCTGCATCCCCCTATCGGGTAGTTTTAATAAGGACAGCACGCAATAATAGCTCTGCGGCTTCATCAATCTGTCCTGTCTTCCCAAGGAGGTTCGACAAATCTTCAAGGATGTCAGCCACATCAGGATGATCCGGCCCCAGCGCTTTTTCCCTGATTTCAAGAGCCTTTCGAAATAGTGATTCGGCTTCGGAAAATTTTCCCTGAAGCATATATAGCCTACCCAATCCAGCCAGATTGTGAGCAACGTCTGGATGTTCAGCCCCCAGTATTGTTTTCGTAATTTCCAGCGCACGTTTGTACAGTGGCTCGGCTTCCTCAAACCTGCCTTGATTGCTAAAGAGCGATGCCATGCTGTTTAGCGTTATCGCAACATCTGGATGGTCAGGCCCCAATGCCGCCTCCTCGATGCACAATGAACGCTGAAATAACGGTTCGGCATCAGAGAATTTTCCCTCCGCGCAGTAAAGATTCGCCAAGTTGTCCAAGCCAATTGCGACAGAGAGATGGTTTTGCCCCAACGCTTTTTCCTGAATGGACAATGCACGATCCAACAGCGCCTCGGCTTCCAAATACTTGCTTTGTCTTTCATAAAGTAGTGCCAAGTTATTGAGTGTCGCCGCTAATTCCGGATGATCATCCCCCAGCACTTGCTCTTCAATTGCCAGCGATTGCTTATAGAGCGATTCCGCTTCCGCATATTTGCCTTGCGCTCGGTAAAGCTCAGCTAGATTATTTAATGCAATCGCCACACTGGGATGGTCAGCGCCGAGTGTTTTTTCCCATATGGATAATGCTTGCCGGTACAGTGGCTCTGCCTCCAAGTATTTACTTTGGATTTTGTACAGATGCGCCAAACTGTAAAAAGTCATTGCAACCTCAGGATGGTCGCAGCCCAACGATTTTTCTCGGATTGCCAGTGCACGTAGAAGTAATGGTTCAGCGTCCATATATCTAGCCTGTGTTTGGTAGAGATTCGCCAGGTTGTTCAAGCAGGTCGCCACGCTGGGATGGTCTGGGCCGAGCACTTTCTCCCTGATGGATAGTGCTCGTTGAGTAGGTGATTCAGCTTCTTTCAACCTGCCCTGACACCTGTATATCTCAGCCAGATTGCCCAGTGCGGTCGCCACATCAGGATGATCCGATCCCAATACTTTCTCCAAAGTTGCCAATGCAAGCTGGTATAGCGACTCCGCTTTCGAATACTCCCCCTGTTTTGCGTAAACTTCAGCAAGATTGTTCCGGGTCCGTGCCAAATCTGGATGATCCTGCACTAGCGTCGATTCATTGAGCGTTAGCGCCCGTTGGTACAATTTTGCGGCTTCAGAATATTTCCCCTGAGCCTTGTGGATGCGTGCCAGGTTGTTCAAGGCTGCGGCCACGTCGGGGTTCTCGGCCCCCAATTCCTTTTCCATAATTGACAGCGCTCTTCTGGCCACTGGATCTGCTTCGCAATACTTTCCCTGAGCCGAATAAATCACGGACAGATTACTCAGGCTCATCGCAAATCGCGTGTCTTGTTCGCCAAACTTTTTGGCTTCATTGACGGAAGCGAGGCAGAATTTCTCAGCCGTGGTGTAATCTCCGTTTTCGTAGGCACGCTGACAATCGCTGTTGTAAGATTCCCAAAGCGTACTGTTGCCAACGTTTTTCTGGGGATCGTCCTGCGGAGGGGAGTTGCGGCGAGAAATTCTGCTTCGCAGAGCGGCGCGCGCATGAGGCAAAAGGAACAGCAGCCCCACTATGATGTCGGCGAACTGCCATTCTTGACGATCAAGTTGAAACGGAAGGAAAGGGTTAAACAAAACTGCAGCGAAGGCGAAGGGCAACGTGAGCCAGCGCTCTTTTTTCACATAGGATAGAAGAGCTCCCACCCACGCCACCAGAAAAACAAAAACTCGTAACAAGTCGTAGTTGCCATGCTGACCTACCGGGACAATGGCCGCAGCGAACAGGGCGATAGCGGGGACAATATAGAAATACCACCGCGCGGCGAATTCATCGGTCTGCGTAGCGCTTTGGATTTTTTCGCGCAGTGCGACAAGGTTTTTCTGCGCAACAACATCTCCCGAATCGGCTGCTTTACTATAGTACTGTGCTGCCACAGCATAATCCTGCTGAACGCCGTGTCCACATTCGTAAAGTGCTCCAAGACTATTTTGCGCGTCAGCATCACCTTGTTCGGCAGCTTCACGGCAATGCTGGGCTGCAAGCGTCAAATCCTGTGGTACAGATGGCTCAATTTTGTCTGTCGCGTCGCGGTTGGCTAGTGCTGCTGCCTCGCCTCCCATCTCGGAGTACGCCAAAGTAACCGTGGCGCTCACAAGGTCGGCGGGAACGTCTTCGCTAATTACATAGCGAAGGTGTACCAGGGTTGAATGGATAGCATCATTGAGCGTCATGCCATCATTAAAATGCAGGGACGCATCAACCTTAGCCTGAAGTCTGGCCATGGCCAGTGGATGATCCATCCCGATCGGCTCATCTACATACATCCCGATAACGCTGTCAGCATTGGGATTGATGATTTTGAAATCGAAGGTCATGACAATACCTCTTTGTCTGTTTTCTCCCACGGAAACTCGTCGCGACCGAAATGACCGTAAGCCGCCGTTTGCGCGTAAATCGGTCGTTTCAAATCCAGCGTGTCGATGATGCCTTTCGGTGTGAGCTTGAAGTTGTTGCGAACCCGCAATTCCAGTTCGTCATCTGACTGGGTTCCAGTTCCATAAGTATCCACCATCACGGAGACGGGCTCCACCACACCGATGGCGTAGGCTAATTGCACCAGACATTTGCTCGCCAATCCTGCCGCGACGATATTCTTGGCGATATAGCGCGCCATGTAGGCGGCGGAACGATCAACCTTGCTGGGGTCTTTGCCTGAAAACGCGCCACCGCCGTGAGGGCAACTGCCGCCGTAGGTATCGACGATGATCTTTCTACCCGTCAGCCCAGTGTCGCCATTCGGCCCGCCCACCTCAAACCGTCCGGTCGGATTGATCAGTACCTCAAAATTAGCGCTGCGCAATTCGGCAGGAATCACGGCATCGACAATCTCGCGTCTGACCGCAACGCGCAGTTCGTCCGTGCTTATGTCTGCGGAATGCTGAGTCGAGAGTACGACCTTTTCCACGGCAACCGGCTTTCCATCGATGTAGCGAACGCTGACCTGACTCTTTGCATCGGGACGCAGCCAGGGCAATGCGCCGGATTTGCGCAGTTCCGCCTGTTTGCGCACCAACTTGTGCGCGAGGCTCAGCGCCAGCGGCATCAATTCCGGCGTTTCATCGCATGCATAGCCGAACATCAGCCCCTGATCGCCCGCACCGATTTCACCATCCGCCCGGTCAACGCCCTGATTGATGTGCGCCGACTGGCAGTTGAAGGCGATTCTGATTTCGCACTTGTCCGGGTCAATGCCGTCCGTTTTGCTGGTGTAGCCGATGTCGCGTAAGTTTTCAGGATATGCACTCAAGTTAGCACCATCAGCGAACAAGATCACAGGCTCGTCGAGCAAAATAACAGGCTCGTCGAGAAAAATCACAGGCTCGTCGAACAAAATAACAGGCTCGTCGAACAAAATCACAGGCTCGGCAGGCTAAAACGAGTCATTGGTGCAACTTCACGAGCATCCAAATCAGTCTGCGGATGAACTAAACTGATTCGAAGGTTACTTTATAAGGTTCGCAGATCATCTGAAATAGCTGGCAGATCCCGCAAGATGGCGTGCGGCACCCGCAAGAATAAGTGGCGAGCCCGCAGCGGGCATAAAAAATGATGTCGTAGTGGTGGACGAGTCGCCCTTTAGATTGTCATGCGGTGAGGTTTTTAATATTGCCTGTAATCAACTGTTTGAAACTAATCAGGCACATGCGCCGTTTTCTCTTTTTGGATAAATAATTTTTTACCGAATAAAATCAATCTATTGCATTTTTGGTTGATTGTGAATTTATCAATTTAGCCGCCTATATCCTGTTAAAATATGGGCGGCTTTTTATTCAATTTTGATAGGCGCCTAAAAGGGTGGCGTATCAAAGTAGGCCGGCCGATGGTCGCCTCGTCTTTAACCAGAAAAGTGTAGCGTGATGCATGGATGGGCAAAGCGTCTGATAGCAAACTTATGATGATTCGAATTCAAAAAATACTAAATATACGAAATTTCAGCGCAATTTTCTTGCAATTCATGATTTTGATTGCCGCTTTTCCGATTTCACTCAAAGCTGAAACGGTCGACAATCTTGCCGCAGTGGCTGACGATTCAAAAATTAAACTGAATGCCTTTGGTACCTTGGGGGTTGCACGTTCGACGTCCGATCAGGCCGAATTTGTTCGTGATTTATCTCAGCCCAATGGTGTTTCAACTAATTGGGCGAGTAAGATTGACAACATATTGGGCGTGCAAGCGAGTTGGCAGCCGTCCTCCGAGTTCGAAATGTTCACCCAAGTGGTCAGTCGCTATCAGTACAACGGGAGTCGTACGCCCGAACTGACCTGGGCGTTTGCAAAATGGGAACCGGCCTCCCTGTTAGATTTGCGTGTTGGCCGGTTGGGAGCCGATTTTTTAATTGGCGCCGACTCACGGCTGGTCGGTCATTCCTATTTGGAAGTTCGCCCGATGCCAAATTATTTTGGCCCCTTGTTTTTTTCATACTTCGACGGCGTGGATGCGACGTCAAGTCTCAATGTGGGCGACAATATTATTCGCACAAAAATCTACGGTGGTCTTACCCGCGAAAAATCGACCGTAGCCGGTCAAGTATGGGATGCAAATGGTTCAAATTTATACGGGGTCGTATTGGATTATCTGGCTGGCCCCTGGCAATTCCGTGCCAGTACGGCTCAAATTCGACTGTCCAATGATTTGCCGATCGGTGCGCTCACCAACGGTTTGCGCGCTGCCGGTACGGCCTTAGGCATCCCTGCTGCAACCTCGGCAGCACTCGCGATCTCAACGGGTGGAACGACCAGCAAGTTTACGACGATGGGTGCCGAGTATAACGAAGGGGCTTTAAAAGTAAGTGGCATGTTGAATACGATTAGTCATCAAAGTTCAGCTTTTCAAGACTCTCGTGCCGCTTATTTGCTGGCGGGTTATCGCGTCGACAAGGTGACCCCCTTTGCGGCTTATTCACGCTGGTCCAGTACTGCAAAAAACATATCGACGGGTTTGCCCAATTTAACGCCAGGCTTAATTGCGCTTAATCAAGGCTATGATCAGGTCTTGAGAGATTCTGGATGTGACCAGACAACCTATACGCTAGGCGCGCGCTGGGATATTTTAGAGAATGTAGGCATCAAATTCCAGTGGGATGCCGTGCGCGGTTCGCCGCGCTCACTCTTTCCCGTTAGAGGGGAAAAGCCGGGTTGGAACGGTCGTACCGATGTTTTTACGATGACGGTTGATTTTGTTCTTTAACCCCATGCAGATCGCTAAACTTATCGTGTTGCTGTTGATTGCCCTGCCAGCTCAGGGTAATGAATGGGTGCTGGTTGCCAATGCCAAAGCGCCTGTCACTTCCATGTCGAAAGACGAAGTGATCAATATTTATCTGGGACGGTTTTGTTATTTCGCTAACGGGGATAAGGCCGAGCCTTTTGATCTGCCGACGGACTCAAAGATTAAGGTCGGTTTTTATCATCAACTGGTCAATAAAGATTTAGCGCAAATCAATGCCTATTGGTCACGCCTGGTTTTTACTGGCAGAACACGTCCTCCCCGTGTTCTGGCCAATAGTGAAGCGGCCATTCAGTATGTGTCTCATCACCCCGCCGCACTGGCTTACGTGGAACGCGAAAAAGTGGATGCTCGGGTTAAAATCGTTTTCGCGATAGCACCGTAATTCCCGATGAAAGAAAACAAAACAGCTTGGCGTAATGGGATTGTCTTTCGCAGTCTGTCTGCGGTCACCTTAATTTCGTTGTTGATTGGCTGCACCATGATTGCGGTTGTGTATTATCAAACGTCCAGTCGGGGGCAAGACGAAGCGTTAGCGCGGTTAGACCAGCTTTTAGAGACGGTGGCAAGTACCGCCAGCGTGGCATGTTTTGCGAATGATGAGCAATTAGCGCTCGATGTTGTGCAAGGGTTGCTCAGCAATAGTGATGTTTTTAGTGTCAAGATCACATCTGCTAACACCACGCTTGCCGGGCGTACGCGTTCAGTCGGTCAATCCGAGGATAATGAGCGGGTTCATCGTTTTCTGTATTCTCCCTTCAATAATCAGCAAGTGATTGGAGAAATCGTCCTCGAGTCCAATTCGAGCATAATTGCAATCAAAGTCAGGCGTAATGCCCAATTTTCGGCGCTGATGCTGCTAGGCCAGTTGCTGCTGATAATTTTTGGCACGGCCGGTGCGGTTTATCTCATTGTTGCACGCCCAATCAAGCAAACCTCAGATGGTTTGCATCATCTGGATGAAAATGAGGGCGAGATGCTCGCGGTACCCTCGGGTCATCGTCAGAGCGAAATAGGCCGGCTGGTTGGCGATATCAATAGCTTAATCGCCCGATTTTCGAGTGCCATCTCTCAAGCGAAAAGGGCGGAAGAACAAGCCGAAGCCGCTAATCGTTCCAAATCGGATTTTTTATCCAACATGAGTCATGAACTCCGTACGCCGATGAACGGGGTCATCGGCATGGTGGATATTTTGCAGCAGAGTTCACTAAATCCCGAGCAATATCGCCTGCTCGACGTGGTGCATCACTCCTCATTGAGCTTGCTGCATATCCTGAATGACATACTCGATTATTCAAAAATTGAAGCGGGAAAACTGGCGATTGAAATCATGCCGATCGATCTGCGTGAAGTCGCCGAAAGTGTTGTCCAGCTATTAGCCGGTTCTGCGGCGAGCAAGTCCGTCGCCCTCTCTGTGTTTGTGGATCCTGCGCTGCCCGAATGGATTGCTTCCGATCCGACCAGGCTGCGGCAAGTGTTGCTTAACTTGTTGGGAAATGCGATTAAATTTACGAATAATCTGGAGAGCCGATTAGGACAAGTGAGCTTACGTGTTATGCCGGCCACCATAGCCGATGGGCGCGCGGGCGTTCAACTGCGCATTAGCGATAACGGCATCGGCATGAGTCCAGCGCAGCTCCAAAAATTATTCCTACCCTTTACGCAAGCTGATGAGAGCGTGGCCAGAAAATATGGCGGAACCGGTTTAGGCTTGAGCATTTCTCAGCGCTTAGTCGAGTTGCTGGGGGGCACCATCACCGTGAGCAGCACAGAAGGCCTCTGTTCCGAATTTACGGTTGAGTTGCCGCTGCAAGCGGCTGATTCACCCCGTACGTCCAGCGTTAAAACAAGCTTGTCAGGCGTGCAGATCGTGGCGTTTATTCAAGATGAAATGGATGTGCAGATCGTTACGGATTACTGTCGGGCGGCAGGCGCTCATGTTATCCCGGTCCCAGATCTGACGGCGCTGCGCAGGTCGATACAGGATGCGTTACCCGCCGAGTTCAATTCGCGTGTCGTATTGCTGGAGGGGGAGGGGATTGATCCTGATGACTTCGCAGGCTTTAAAGAGATCGGTGTTGTTCACTTGATGAAGTGTCAAGACAGGCAAGTGCCTGAACATCACATCACCGTTCCCTCACATCCGATGCTCTACCGCGACTTGATTCAGGGCGTGGCGCGTGCCTGCGGTAGAGCGGTTGTTGACGAGGACAGTGGCAAAATTGAACGCCGCAGCCATGCTCGTGAGCAGACCAATTTGAGCGTTGATGAGGCTGCTCGACTCGGTCAATTGATCTTGTTGGCCGAAGACAATGAAACTAACCGTGAAGTCATGCAAGAGCAGTTGCGCCTCCTGGGCTACACCTGTGAAATGGCTGAAGATGGCGCCCAGGCGTTGCAGATGTGGCGCACCGGTCGGTATGCTTTGCTGCTGACAGATTGCAATATGCCCAATATGGATGGCTTTGAACTGACCGCGCAAATTCGTCAGGCGGAGCTGCCAGGCACACATCTGCCCATCATCGCTGTTACGGCGAATGCGATGCAAGGCGAGGCGCAACGCTGTCTTGAGCAGGGAATGGATGCCTATCTGTCCAAACCCTTGCGCTTGAATGAACTGGGGCAGATGCTGGCTAAGTGGATGCCAGTACGTGCGGTCGCAAATGAGGTGCCCGAATTATCCGGACACGACGTCAATAGCCCGTTATCTGCCGCTAATAATGCAGATGCGATGCGGTTCGTTGCATGGGATGCGGGCACGCTGATTCGGATGGTGGGCAACAGCCCGAATTTACATCGCTGCTTGTTGGGGAAGTTTATCCATGAAGCCGGGGAACAGATTGCCATGATTGTTGAGGCGATCGAATCGGGTGATATCGTCCTGGCGGCGGGTGAGGCGCATAAACTCAAAGCCAGCGCACGCACCGTGGGTGCCATGATCCTGGCTGAGCGATGTCAGGCGCTCGAAACTGCGGGTGATGAAGGTGATGTCAAAACCTGTCGCGCATTAGTCGATCCCTTGAAAAATGCTTTTCACGAAGTGAACTCAATCATTATTGAACATTTGAGTTGAACCTGCCGGTAGGGATGGGCGAATTCACGAGTTTATTAACTGGCTTGGTGAAAGGTAACTCATGAGTTACTGCTCTAAATCGTGGTCATCAAAATTCAAGAATATATAAGCCGCGAACAAAAAATCACTACAGCGAGTAGCTCAATAACTTACCCATTGAATTTGCCGCGGCACGCGCAGGCATGATGGATGGCAGCATGGGAAATGTAAGCCCATCGACGGAACTCTCAAAGAATATAGGATTGATTGGCGGCCAGAAATTCGGATTTACTGTCTATCCCTGATGGCTAATACTTCCGTCCGGAGTCGTATGCTACATTGAAGAAATAATCGCAACATTATACCCCCCTGAATGTTCCGTTTGCGATGTAAAGTCACGGTAAGTTAGCTGACGGTAGCGATGGTCTACAAGGTGCCTTCAGCAGCCCGTCGAGTCGCTGGAAATTTTGATTGCAATGCAATCATTGGTCTGATAGATTGTAATCATTGATTGCAAAGTATGGAGATCGAAATGGCTACCAACTTAGTCGTTCGCAATGTTGAGGAAGATATCGCTCTGGCGCTAAAGCAGCTTGCCGCATCGCATGGAAGAAGTGCGGAAGCCGAGCATCGTGAAATTTTGCGTATGGTTTTGCAGCGCCCAAAACGTCGTACGGTTGCCGATGTTTTATCGAGCATGCCCAATGTGGGTGAGGATGCCGACTTTAATTTTCGGAATGCATAATCCATGTACCTGGTTGATACCAATGTCATCAGCGAAGCTCGCAAAGGTGCCAAGGCGAATAGAGGCGTGCAGAAGTTTTTTCAGAGCATTGCACCTGAAGATATCTATCTCTCAGCGCAAACCATAGGTGAAATTCGGCGTGGTTTAGAGAATATTCGTCATCGTGGTGATCTGCCACAAACCAAGAAGCTGGAAAAATGGCTGGATTTAGTTGTGTCAGATTATGCTGATAAAATTTTGACCTTTGATGAAGAATGCGCTCAAGTGTGGGGGCGGTTGATGTCGCCTCACCCTGAACAGCCGATAGATAAACAGATTGCGGCAATTGCGCTGCTTCACGACATGGCAGTAGTAACGAGAAATGTGGATGATTTTCGCGGAACTGGGGTTGAAATTGTAAATCCATTTGAGTAATTTCGGATGCTGATGTAAGTTTGTT
>SESD01000553.1_pt1 | contig 22977 bp, 13 predicted proteins | sample 3171411 | NCBI WGS metagenome assembly SESD01 (sample SAMN06051880, study PRJNA518727) | freshwater metagenome | biome: subpolar coniferous forest; feature: holomictic lake; material: water; isolation source: holomictic Lake 442, 16.5 m depth | place: Canada: near Kenora, Ontario | collected...
GCGTCTCGTTATGAGTAATCCAGTTTTCTATTTCGCGGATCTGCTGCAAGGTGCCTGACGGCAGCACAAGATCGTCCCACTCCATGTCAGTCTCAATGTATTCAGCCGGGAACTCCATGCTGAAACGGGGTTTGCTGACGGTACCAAGCGTGAGTTGTTCAACCACCTCCGGGTTGAGAATCAGGCGACCGCTCATTGCCGGTTCGCCTTCACGAACAGATTCCAGCCAGAGAATGTGCTCTTTCATAAACCAGTGCTCACTGCCGAGGATGCTCTGAACCTCAAGACGCTTTTCTACATTATCGCCAGCCAGTATGAACTGGGCAGTTTCGCCAGTAGGCAGGATACCACGGTGGTTCGTACCTTTGACTCCACCAAATTCGGGAAAATCTCCGCCTTCGGGGAAATGTTCGGCGATGATTTGGCTGAAATAATAAGGACTGATATGAGGGACAAGTGCAAGAATAAATGTGACAAACTCTTCATAGGAGGGCCTGTACTTTTCTACAAATGTTGCCAATCCAGAATCATCAGTGTAAAAGTCAAAAGAACCAACTTCATAATGCTCACTTTGCCCGAATTTCATGTCAAGACAACCAGCAAGGACAACGTGTAACCAATCAAGGGTGGATTGAAGATTTACTGCAAAATGTTTCATGAATACAGATTATGTTGCATTGTTGCATCAACAATGAAATAAACAAGGTTAAATTGAAGTTCTCAGACCGGCAATGGACTAGCAACTGGTTCATTTATTAATGTTGTTACATTCTGCCATCCATTACCTTTTCTTTTTATCTCAATTGCAAGCATATGCATGACTGCGGGAAGCTTGTCTGAATCAGGAAAATCAGGCCTTTTGTTATGAAAAGATTCAACAGATACGATATAACGGAGAGTTTTCTTTTCATCAAGTACAGCTTTTTTAACGACTGACTCTCCTCTGCGTTCCATTTTGTTGTTTGCACCAATAGTGACCGGAATAAGATTCATTTTTATTCCCGGACCATGAACGTGATGATTTAAGAGATGGCCTCGAACGTATTTGCCTGGATAGCGTACCTTAACCTTATTCCAAAGTTTTGACTCCTCAGCAGGTTGACTGCCTGCATATTTGCCGGGATTTATAGATAATGGCTCTGCAGTCATCGAAATTCCATCCTCATTTGGATGAACCCAGTTAACCATGGTTTCAGGAGAAGCCTTATCCCCTTCAAGCTTTGCTAAAAGAGTTACTATTTCGGTATACAAAACACGTATTGACTCGCCATCTTCAGTATTAAATGCACTCCGGTTGCGAGTACCATTCCTGCTTTTGATATTTTCAATGTTTGTAACTTTACTGCGGATTTGAGCAATAACTTTTTTCTGGACATCATCAGGCTTTTTTCCCTTTTCATAATTGGCAAGAAAGGTCACCAATGGACGTGGTGTAGATTCAATTGTAAGTGTAGCTGATGCTTGTTCGCCTTGAAATGAGAGTGTGTGTGATTCACCATCGGCATTTGTAAAGTTCGCCCGATTTTTCCACCACTCAGAAATAGCTCCTTTTGCATTTGCCAGCATCTTCCCCAACCAAGCTACAATCTTGTCCAGTCCCTTGTCAATTGGTTGACGAATCTTCTTCACAATACTGACAATCTTCTCGGGTATATTGCCAAGCCCGGCAAACTTGGCGAGAAACGCAATGATTAGTGTCAGGGTGTTGGCCATGGTCTGTTCAACCTTTTTAGCGGCGGCGTCAACCTGACCCGACGCTATCGCTGCTATCGAATCGACAAACGAGGCAACAACGGCTGCGATCTGCTGGATTTTCTGGATGAAAAACGTGATGGTATTGTAGATGGCAATAATCGCCTGAATAACAGCTCCTGCCGGATTCAGCATGCTGACCAGCTTTATAACAGCGGCTTTGACTACCTCGATGGAGATCATCTCTGTAACTTTCCCAATTAACTGCTCTTTCAACTCACTCAGTTCTGCCTTGATTTGTTCCCATGCTGCTGCAGGGCCATCCTTGACGAGAGTAACAAGAATAGAGGCCGTTTTTTCAAGCCCTGCCAGCACCGGCTCGGGGATAATCTTCACCAGCTTGCTGCGAATGTTCTGCCATGTCAAACCAAGCACCGAAAGCACCAGCTTGACAATTTCCATGAGGTCAAAAGATTTTGGAATGTAAACCCCTGCCTCACCCAAGGGGCCTGTAATCCATTTGATCAGCGCTGTTTTGAGATGCGTCCAGATATTGGATGCAAACATCTGAAATCCCTGCTTGCCGGCACGCACAAGGTTACCGACAAAAGCAACGGGATTTTTAATGATGGTGATGAAGGCGGCCTGAGCTTTCTTGATGTAGGGCATAACTCCGGGCGCAACGACGGAAAAGAGAATTTCCAGCAGGCTGATAACCTGGTCGAGCCCCCAACGGAGAAAATCGCCCACAATAGAAGCAAATACCTTCACCACTTTGATAAAGGCGCCCGCAACGGTAATGATATCAACAAAGGTAAGGGAGGTGAGCGTCTCTATGATTTTACCAGGGATGGCACGAACTAATCCCATCAGCCCTCCTAATGCACCCTGAAACCAGGCCCATGCTCGTGCGATAGCGTTACCTTTCTTGATATTCTCCCAGATCTCATCCTGACCGATAAATTTCATGAAGCCGCCGATAAGCGTATCGGCATTACGCGGTACGGCTTCACCTGTAATTGGGTCTTCACCAAGAACTGCTTTGAGCAGGTCGTAACCTCGCGTACCCTGAGCCAATCCCGCCAAGGGTTTGAGAATGGCATCCTTGACCATTTTCAGAATATCAGTTACCACCCCTTTCGCAAAAGAGATAAGTCGATCAATGGGGGCTGTGAAGATGCGCTTGGCCCTGTTCCAGACATCCCCCCAGTTCCATGGAGCCAAATCTGACAATCCCAGCGAATCAATAAATTCGGTCAAGGCATTTTTAAACATCTGCCCAACCATACCCAGCGCTTTTATTTTGCCATCAATCCAGGTCGCGACTTTGGCAAAAATCCCATGATTGTCAAGTGCCTGTGTAATAAGTGCACCGCCGGGCATAAATTCGATGAGCGCCCTCAGAATGTTCGGCGCGCTCCGCTCCACCGTGCTCATATTGACAGGGTTCATACCAAGAATAACAGTCAGCATGCGAAAGCCGGGAATGTTGTTCGCCTTGTCGGCAAACCAATTCAGTATGTCACCCAAAGCGGAGCGCTGAATATGCGGTTGCGTGACGGTTGCGCTGACCTGTGGACTTCGCTGTACGGCTTGTCCCTGCTGAATGGTATGGGTCAGTTCATGGGCCAGCAGTTGCTTGCCCTCACTGCTGCCAGGCTGGTACTGATTGCGGGAAAAAAAGATATTGTTCTGGTAGGTAAATGCCCGGGCACTTAACTGGTTGCTCAGAGCTCCGGATTTCTGGTCGCTATGAACTCGCACCTTGCTGAAGTCTGCATTGAAGCGTGGTTCCATGTAACCACGGAGATCATTAGAAAGCGGCTGACCACCACCTCTTTTACTATGGATAGCTGACTGTACGTTAGCCCCGGCAACTGAAATTCCATCCCCTCCCCGAAGCTGGATCTTCTCTTCTCCTGCCGGGGCTTTCTGAACTTTCTCCTCTTCTTTCTTTTGTACTTTTTCTTCAGCCTTTTGAAGCTTCTCGTCAGGTGTCCGCTGTAATTTTTCCTCTTTTCCTGGTGTCGGCGATACTGGCGAAGGCATTCGCATCACCTTATCAGCCATCCTGTCCGCTTCCTGCTCGAGCTTGTCTCCAGGCTTACTGACCGCCATTTTCATCTGAACGGCAGGTGCAAAAAAATCGCCACCTCCAGCTTTTATAAAAAAAGGGCGACTCGCCGCTTTCGTCGGGGGCATCGAGGTGGTTATCGATGATTTTTCTGTGCTTGTTTTCATTGGTCTGGCATTATGCTTCAAAAAGTCCGGCTATATCCACTCTACTCTGAGCATTTGTGACATCCACGGCAGCTTGATCATAGAAATACCCCAAGGAAGCTGCTCTAACAAAATATCGTAGCTTTTCGATTCGACTTGCAGTAACCACTCATTATGATAACGGGAAAGTTTTCCTGAACGTTTAAGGAATGTCTCCCGAAGCCCTTCGATACTGGTGTTTTTCAAGATTTCCCAGTGACGAATAACTGTTGAAAGCAAAGCTTCAGCCTCTTCCTGCTCATCGACTGTAATTATTATATCCGATTCCACCACAGTCTCAAGTGAAATATTACACATAATTTTTGGAAGAACTAACTCATATTCCGGGGCATAACTCTCTCCGGTAGCCAGAAAATACAACAGGTAAAGAGCCTTGTTTGGTTGGAGAAGTGTATCGTCATCAGCAATACCCAAAGCTCTGAATAATTGGGGCAGAAAAGGATGTAAAAGAACCAGTCCGGCAAGACCGGGATAGATGCCCGATTGTGCATCGGGATGTTCGACAGGAAACGGTGAACCTGATTCATCTGTCACTCGAACATTCTGCTCTGTCAGCAATGATTCATCGAACAGAACAGACTGGATCTGATTTCCTGATAAAGAATTACGAAGTTCTGAATTACTCAATACTGATCTGATTTCCGTAAGAATCGTTTTTTCTGTTAAAGGGCTCCCTGACGCAAGGGATGCAAACGCATGTTCCCATAGCAGTGGTTGAAGCTGTTTTGCATCAAGTGATAAAACATCGGAACGGCGGAACAGTTGTAAGAAGCCATCCAACACTTTTTTATTTTCGGGTGAAATCAGCTCCAACAGGGTTTCAAGAAAAACAGGAGTAAACTGATTAATTAGCCGTTTTCGTGCTGTAACTGACGTTAACGCATGTCTGATGAGTTCATGGATGCTTTCAAACGTTTGAGATGCTCTTAAAAACTGTTGAACCATCTCTTCAAAACTTGAATCGGGAACGGGGTGAAATGACCAGGGCAGAGTGCCATTTTTCAGAAAATAGATGAACGATTCACCAATATCCATAGCTTCTGAATGAGCAGCTTGAGTTTGTGCGACAATCATCTGCTCCGTGAAGGGGCTCCCGGATGCAAGAGATGTAAACGCACTTTCCCACAGGAGTCGTTCACGCTGTTTCACATCATTCATCAGCAATACTTCAGATTCAGGGTTCAGTTGTAAATAACTTCGGAGAACTTTGCTCCTTTCTGGCGACATCAGGGTAAGTAAGGTTTCCAAAAAAACAGGCGTAAACTGATAAACCAGCCGTTTTCGTGCCGCAGCGGAAGATAATGCCCCGACAAACTCTCGTCTGATGAATTCAGGAGTGCATTCAAAGGTCTCCGGTTCTCTCAATAAATGTTGAACGATCTCTTCAAAACTGGAGTCGCCAGAGAGGTGAAACGACCAGGGAAGTGTACCGTTTTTCAAAAAAAAGATGACCGCTTCACAAAGACACTCCCCTTTCGTTTTGCTTGTGATATTGCAAGAAACCCTGGAAGAGGCTGGATATCCTGACACAGATATTTCCTGCAAAGATTTTTCAAGAGCCTGAGTGATTTTTTCGGACAGCTCAAACTCCAGCTTATTGATAGTCACTGTTCCTGCATCGATCTCCAGCCTGTCAATTGTCAGAATAGTATTATGGAGCGCCAATCTGTTGAATGCTTTTTCAACAGCCGGCAGAATAAATTGATCACATATATCGGGCAAACGGTGTTGCAAAGCCACTACCTCTGCTTCAGTTCCATTGAATTCAAGATTCAGGAATTGCCGTCGAATCTTGTGATGCCGGGAATCCATTAAAAAAAAATTTTGTAAAAATTACAGTAATATTGTATAATACTCTCACTGAGGAGGGCTGTACATTGCTTTGTATAGACCTGATGCGGGGAGTGGTTGCTCAAGGCTATAAGGCCGAGCAAGGTTGAAAGGCTAAGACCCCCCCCCTGCACAGTCCACCAGTAAGCGACGCAAGGGAGTAGTGATGATTTCGTGCGTAATAATGTTGTGATGATGTTCGGGCGCATGATGTGTTCGATCATAAAACTGCAAAAATACGTAAGGAGTAAACATGAACCTGAACAGTAGTTTGCTGGTGGATTTTTCCGTTTTATGTTATTTCCTCTCTTCCAGAAGCAATCCTTTCTGTGCATCTTTTTTCCCTCTGATAATGGTTATCGAGTAACCTGTTGTTACGTTGATCATATCGGAAGTGATCTGTTCTTCGCTTTCAACAAGCAGATGAATATTGCTATAACCAGTTTTACAGGTAACTTTCTGCCGAAGGTCAAGGAATTTTTTGAAGGCACTCTTGTCATCCCTGAAACTGCTCATATTTTCACGATAACTCCTCGAAACCCAGCTACCATTGGCCCAACTGCCGATCAAAATAACTTTAGCGTTTTGGTCGATTCTTCGGATAGCGGATACTATCTCAACAAGAACAGATTTATAGATCGGAAGTTTTTCTGCAGAAGAGTTTTCTTTCGCCCGATTCAGTGTCATCTTTTCCCATGCAATCACCTCTTTTACAGTAGGAGCTGGAACCGGGTCAAACAGAACAGGTGAAAAATTCTGATGCAACCACTGATACTCTTTTTCATTATACTTGCCACCAGCAGTATGGCACTTCACACCTCGCTCCAAATTCCCGTCGATCACTTCCCATAAATTATTCTGCCAGCGATAGATCACACCATTTTCATAGGCATAACGAATCTGGTTCCCCTGTATTCCACCTAATTCAATTCGGTATTTCTGGCCATCAATTGAGCGGATGACAAGTTTATCGGTACCAGCAACATGATCAAAAACAACTCCAAGAGAAAATTGTGCATTCAGTTTTTGGGCAATGGCTGCAAGCTTGTGGGTTTTAATACTGAATGCACCATGTATCGGGATAACAACATCGACAGGATTATTTCCTGATAACAGAGACTGGTTCTGAATTGCATACATATATATCCTGAAGATATAATTGTCTTTCAGACGAACGCTTTCATGTTCATGTGCCGCAGGCGCCTCCATTGTTTTTTCTGGCCGATAATCGCGTAACGAAATATAATTCAGATGTTTTATTGAGTCGATCCATTTGTATTCACACTCTTTTACATTAATACTCGAAACAATATCCGGCACAGCTATTTGGTAAGGCAGGTAAAAATCTGCGATAACAGTCTCAGCTTGAATCCCATTGGGATAAGATGAAGAGGTATCACTATAAACCAGAAGAAATGTCCCCCCTAACGGGACACCCGCTTTATGCTGAATACCCGGGTGGGATTTCAAAAATGTATGAAGAGAAGATTGGGCAGCTTTTGCCCGATTAAGAGTTTCTGAAGTTCCAGTGCGTAATGCGACAACATCTATTGGCAACCGGTTTTCGGCAATCATCGGAAGAAGCTCATTCAACACATTCTGGTATGTTTTTCCCAAATGCCCTTCTATTCGCAGGAAATTGTGAGGTTCCAGGTCGTAGTGTAAAGGGTTGCTGACGAAATCCGGTAAGGGTTGAGGTTCGTACTTTTTGTACTCATTATAGCGATAGCTTAAATTCAGGTGGGCGCGATGTCGCCTCGTCTTTTCGTAGCTCCAGAGCTGATATAAAGGTGGTGTTCCGTCTTGTTGATAATAATAGGGAATGGCCTTGTCGGATAAGGTTCCATCACCCATATTACTGGGGGTAATTCGGGTACCTCTTTCTTCCGGCGTGTCGGTAAAACGCTGAATCATATCAACGAGGCGCATGAAGAGTTGCACGACCTCCCTGGATCGTTCGGCGCACGCACTGATAGCAGGAGAGGCAATGAAATTCTGACGGTAGATGTTCTCCGTCGGCTTTATCGGAGACAACGACCCAAGCATCAAATGGTGCGGAAAGAGTCCTTCTTGTGGGCAGCACGCGCAAACCAACCCGACTCCCTTCCAACGAAACTCATCGTATGCTTGCAGCAGATCATCAAAAAAATCATAGTAATATTGTAAAAAATAAACCTGATCGCTTGTTGTCGGGCTCTTTTCGAGAAAGCCAAACTTCTTCATGAATATCTCTTTAAAGGGATCATCCTGATAAATCTCCCTCAAAAGCGGTCGGAATGCTTCGTATGCTGCACTTAAGGCTTTTGCTGTATTACTCACCAGATTAACATGGAACACCTTGAGAAAGCCTTCAAAAATGTCATTGGACGTAACAGGAGTGGTGTTCGAAACGTCAAAACGTGGCAGACGAATATCAGGCAGATCCAGCCGCTGAAGAAGTGTTGTTTCAGGATCACCGGAGGACAAGTTGTCGCTGAGCAAGTTCGCAGCATTAATAATCTTGTCGAGATTAGCTTTTTCGATCAACAATGGTTTAACAAGAGTCGTTACTTCAGAACCCTTGTCGTCGCAATTTTTGGGACTGCAGTTACGAAGCGATGTTTTTTTTAGCTCCAGAAAAAGCAGCACTGCCTTATCATCCAGAAAGCCGGCATCGCTGTCGCTGCCCAACGCAACAGTTGCCTGCTCCCCTGCAGGGAAAAGTTCCCACAAGGGATACTGTTTTCGGGTATCAGGGTTTCTGAACTCCGGGTAATCCACGTCATCAGGAATCAGATAATCAGCCTTGTACGACACAAGCGTCAACCCCTCTTCGGGCACAACAATCAGATGGCCCTGTGAAGTAACTCCACAGCCTCTCGACACATAAATCGTCGTCTTGCCATCTGAGACTGGAATGCTGATTTCCATACCGCAGACAATGCCTATACCGACAAGGTTTGCGCGTGTCAGACGATCCTGTTCATCAAGATAGTTGAAAACTTCATTCAAGTGCCTGCTGGTAAGCACCTGATTGGCGACAAAAACCGGATAGCTATTTTGAGTAGGTTCCATGGTACAGTTGTTTGACCGTTATCATTTAATATCGGATGATGAACTCAACGGATAGTCACCAAGAGCGGTGTTGTTTAAACGTACCGGGTTGATATCACTGCCTTCATCACAATCATGCAGAGTTGCAACGGGATAGATGTTGTGCAGTTCCCCAAGTATATTCACGACATTCCAGAGCCGGAAGGAAACTTCTTTATAGCTGTTATATCGATCTTTCAGAAAGTGTAGAATGTCGTTATCTGTCCCTTCCCTGAATATCATTCCAGTGCACAAACTGATGGCTGATGGATTGAAATCGGAATCCGGCAAATTCCCGTTTTTGACTTTGCTTTCTATCCAGTGATAAAACTCCATTCCGCATTTTGCCAGAATCTCCGTAGCGCATTGACAGATCTCTTTCTGCTCGGCAACCGCCAGAAGATTCGCGGTAAGCATGGCTTTAATGCGTTCATGCAGGTGCTCTTCGGTCCAGTCAAATCCGGAATTAACCATGAGCCATTCATACCATGCCTCTTCAAAACGGTCAAACTGGCTGTCATCATTGCCTATCCAGCAGGTTTTACCAAGCAGATGCGAAGGTGTTTCCTCCCGGATGGTACGTTCAGCAAATCCGCGCATGTCCAGATTGTTGGTATAGAGTGTCGTCCAGCCGGGCATGACAAAGGTAAGCCTGAATGAATAGGGGTCTTCATCACAACAGGTCAGGCCACTTCCTTCGTCGCAGGGTTTATAGAGCGCATCTCCGGGAAACTTCGGACGCAGCAAAAGATGCTCAACAACAATCAGCCGTTCATTTGCACTCCATGCCTGTAACTCTTTTTGCAGCTCTTCCGCTGCCGCTTGTGTACTGAACAATGAAGGATGCAAAGCATGCATTTTGCTTGATTTATCGTTAAAGACAAGCTGGAAAAGGCCCTTTTTTTGTTTATGAATGATGTCGTAGTATTGCGATTGATGCATCCGGACAAGCAGTTCATGGACTGCCTTTGTTTCTGCCTCAGCCGACGAGAATGCTGGAAGGGTTATTTTTCCCTTCAGCCATATTTTGTTGTTTCTGTCCTTCAGCTCAAACGGGACGGTACACCCCGGTCCATAAGCCGGATGAGTACCGGTGAAGAATAAAGTCAGATCAGGATAACCCAGCAAGAGACTGATGCGCTTTTTGATGCATGGCTGGTTCTCCTGCAGGGATGAGTTCTGTGTATAATCATAAGCTTTAGCCCGATTATGACTGATCAACGGGTAAGCTTTAAGGAAGGCTATCTTGTCGTCGATTAAACGCTCAAGAGCCACCTGCTTGCCATAGACATTGTTCAGCAACAGGGCATACTCACTGAAAAGTTCACCGAAACGTGCCAGCAGATGATCAAGAAACCTGTTTCTGCGCTGAAAAAATTCGGCGCGGGTTTCTGTCATTTGTTCAAAAGCTTCACTTCCATAGGCGCCGTTTTTGATCTCATCAAATCCTTTAATCAGCTCTTCGCTGAACACCTTAACGAAATAGGTCTGCCTGATGTCAGGGTCGAGGGAAAAGAGATCTGCGGTATGGGCCAGTTGCGCCAGGGCATTACCGAGCATCTGTTCAAACACCATCAGATAGGCTTTCATCTGTTTCGCCTGAGCCTGACGGAGTTCGGTTGCCTGAGATGGAACTCCTTCCGGGCCGGTACCATAAACCAGAGGGAGGCTGTATTGAACGGGATAATACTCCTTGCAGTCTCTGAAAGTACCTGTTGGAATGCTCAACTCCATATCGACATTGTTCAGTTTCGGACGTTCAGCCTCACCATGCAACTGATTCAGGGTATCTGACACCTCATCCATCCTCGGCAGAAATGGCAGTCCGTTTTTATAAAACAGAAACCGGGAAGCATTCTTGTACAAACGAGGCTGGTGCTGTTCGCTGACGTCTAACAGCCATGAAGCGCTGGTTTTGTTCGGATCAAGATCGGCAGCACCCTTGACCGCATTTCCTTCAGCGTCATATTTGGTGAGCAGCAACTGATTGACCGCTATCACGCCATCAATCTCCATCAGGAGGTTGATAATATCCGAAACTCGCAACTCCGTCTTGAGTGAGGCCTTCTCCAGATCATCAGCCCGAATAAAACCGCAGTTGAGTTCTGGCCCATTGAATATCTCTTCGACTGGCTCTCCGGCCTCCTGTAATTCCCGGGAGGTAAAGAAGCGGATCGGAGGATTGAAATACTGTTCTATTTCAATCCAGATTTTCGCCTGTACCCATTCGATGTCGGCGTCGGCCGTCACCTCCACATCAGCACAGACGGCGACCTCCTCTATACCGACGACGGTTACAGAACAATAGTCCTCATCCAGATTGCGATGCATCAGCAATTCAGCTTTTGCGCTCAAAACAGCATCCCTTGATGCGATGGCTTTCCTGCGGTAAAGCTGCAGAAAGCCTCCGGCACGCTTGTCCTCCAGCACACCTTTCAACGTTTCGACAGTTATCGCGTTTTTTGCGGCAGAATCGCTGAAAACACGAAGGGCCGAATTACTTATGCGAATGGTCTCGCTCTTTTGGGAATTGTCAGCAAGAGTATAGGTAAACGTAAGGGTAAAATCGAGATAAAATACTGTTCGCCAGTGATTGCGAAGATAGTTGTTGCGCCCCTCTTCATCGAGCGCCGGGTCGCTGAGCAGATCATAGGTTTTCGTTGCGCCAAGTCTGGTGAGCGTCACCGTAAACAAGTCGTTGTCAGCACTCTTGGCAAATGCCTCGTCACTGTCAAGAAAAAGCCTCCACAAGTGGCTGTCGGCAAGATTGAGCTCAGGAAAGCGCAATTCCATAATGGTCGAGTGCGCTCCGTCGGCATCGTGAAAATTAGAGGTATACTCGATCTTGCGATCATTCAGGTCACCCTGTCCGGGGTCAGCTTCGAGCTCTACTCGTACACCATAGAGCCCCCGTGGCGCAACCTTTTTGACCGGAGACTGGGGCAAATCGCCGGGATTCAGGTAAGAAAGCTGCAGTTGACCCTTGTCACACCAGGCGTAATAGCTTGACTGGCAAGAACATTCCTTGCAGAAAACCCAGGCATTGCGGATTTTTGGAAGGTCGATAAGTACCCGGCGAAAATCGTCGGTGGTCACCGGGTTGATCGTCAGAATCTCCCTTGCCGTAAAAAACGGCTGGTTCGGGTAAGGCCGGGAAGAATCCGGAGAGAGTGTTTCCGGCGAAAGAATATCTTTGATATCCCAGCCGATACGATAGGCAAGGTCGCTCATTGCATAACAGAGCGCTTCCAGCGTCGTAATGCCGGGATCATGGGTATTATAATCTGTCCACAGCAAGCTTGCCATCTGTTCGATGAAGCCGATACCATCCCTGCGCAACTTGTAGAAATCTTCCGCTGGCTTAAGGACGGGATGTTTCGCTATGTTTTTTTGACTCTGGCTCATGCTTCACACTGACAAATTTTACCGGATGCATTTTCCGGCGTAGAGGTAATGAGCGTAATTTCGTGTTTTATCGCCGGAGCTGAAACCAGAACAGAGACAGCCCTGGAACCTTCCACCTCACTCAGGTGATCCGCACTCGGGGGTTCCCCATTGATATCCTGAAACAACTGAACATCAGTTACATAATCAACGTATGGCTGCTCTTCAATAAAATTGATCAGCACTGATTTGTAGATTTTTCCACCAAATGAGAGTCCTCCGCCTCCGGCAAATGCCCATGGCGACAGAAAGCGGGTGATTGCCTGCTGCAGCAGGTTCACGTAAAAGGTTTCATCGAAACCGTCATACAGACGCAGTTTGAAACTGACACGCACCTCTTCAAACTGAGGATTCTTGACGTGCGGCACGGCAAAACAACCGAGACGTTTTTTAACAAACAAATCAATCTCCTGCAGCAAGCCAAAACTGGTATAGGGCCTGAGCGGATCTCGCAGATTATGGAACTGCAAGTTTGGAATGGTGATAATGGTGACATGACCCGGCGCCAATTCCCTGTATATGCCTGCGCCGCTTTCGCTTGGCTCATAGCAGGTATGGTTAAGGCACTTTACCTTATAAATCTGCGGAAAAGCCTCAAGGATCAAACGTTCGTAATCCCACAGGGTAATAGCGCGGTCCTTGTGGCGCAGGCGTTCGCTGATTCGCGTATTGAACGCTTCAGTTTGCTCAATCCCACGCCCTCCAAACGAAGCAAATGGTTGACTGACCGCTTTGACTTCCGCATCAGGTTGAGCGAGCTTGCTGATTGTTCCTTCGGGCAGCGGGGTTGCTGTAAAGGTTGGAGAATTTCTGTGATCGACAAAACTTGCTTTCAGTGCCTGTGCTTCAAGCAACTGCAGCTTGCAGACCGCATCACTTTTTTCGGAGACTGCAGCACGAATCCAGAAGAGTCCTGCCGGCAAAATGGTGTTATTCGCCGTTGCCTCACGAGGAATCGCCATGGTCATGATGCCGGAATTCAGGAGTTCATCGGTGCCATCCTGCACCTCGTTTTCCGCAAATCCTATCCATTCGTTATTGCTGAGATAACTCCAGTCAATATGTGGCGTTGGCTTCAAGGCGAGAGGATTAGCCGTTCCATCTTCAACCTGAAACAACAGTGAGAGATTTTGGGGGGCCTGTAATCCGCTGAGTCCAATATAAAATTCAGCCTCGCTTTGCACGATGGTATTATCACGCAGAAAACTGAATTGAGGCAACAGTGTGGTTGTTTTCGATGAACGTAAAAAGGGATGTTGCTCGGCTTGCCCGAAAGGAGCAAGATGAAAAAAGCGACCTTTCCGGTTTTGATAAGCCTCCTGTGAGGCGGAATTGAGCTGGAAAGTGGTGCTGGCGCTATAGTCAAGCGTCAGTGAGGCGATAGTTGGGGCAACAGGCATACTTGCAGGTTTATCAGTTGCCGACTGGCTGATGAGATATTTGATCAAGTCAGCCTGGTATTCAGCAGATCCAAACCCGTCAGTCAGCATTAACCTGAAAAATCCCCGGCGAGAACTTGTTGAAAAATATTCATTAGCGGTAAAGTCAGGCAAATCAAGCAATGAATAGTCGACATTGTCAGATAAGTCAATAACCGGTTCCTCTTGATAGAGAGCCGAACTGTAGCCAGAGGATGCCCAAGTTCCCTGGCCCAGGAATTCAACGGCAATGGAAGGTGTTTTTTTATAGGGAACGGGTTTTATCTGCCAGGTAATATCTGCGCTTACCTTATCAGGCTTTTTCTGAAACAACTCTTTCGATCCGACAATCAGCGCATTTCCTTTGAGGGGAGAAGCCCCAAACGGCTGGAATGGCTTGCTGGCATCAACCGGACCAAAATCGTTGGAAATAGCGATGGATTTGAGCCCTTTGACATCAACGGTCAGTTTAATTGCCCCTAGAACCGCCTCCCGGAGAAGAGGATAGATGTAGTTGGCATTATCCCTATGCCGCAGCTTGACAACCAGGACAGGCAGCTCAGTCTCAAACATATATCCATGAACTTTGCTTGAGTACGGAGTAATGGCAGGATCATTGCCGCTAAGTACAATCTGCAATTGTAGTTGAAGGTCGCTCATGGCTCTGAAAGTGACCTCTTCTGCAGTCAGCCATCCTTTTTTCGTGGTCAGTGAACAAACCACGTCGCTGCCATGTTCTTTGCTGAATCCTGATAAAGGAGCGGCCAGCGGGAATTCAACCGTGATGGTTCGGCTCCCCTCCTCCAGCAGCAGATAATGTGAAGCAACGGCAAATCCAGTCTCTGCTTCAGGCATGTTGATGTTTTGCAGAATCCCTTCAGTATAGAGCTTGTTGAAAAATGGATGCCAGGATGGGGTGGAAGAATTTGTTACAGGTGACGCATAAATCCGACCCTCGAGGGTATTGCGAAACAACATGCGCCTGGAAGCAAGAAACCTCCCTTTATAGACACTGTTCGGGATTATAGTGCCAATTCTTTCGTTACCATGCCGGTAAAGGTTTTTCAGGGCAACAACCTTTGCCTGGTTGAGAACAACATCATGATCATTTGCAAAGAAGGCGTCCCGTCCCCCGTCATCTTTTCCTGCCTTGAACTCTTCACCTGCCTTACATTCATGAGAACGAGCATGCTTTGTCAGCTCTACCAGCAGATGCACATGACCTGGTTGGGCAGGTTTTTCCCTGAGACGTAGAACCTCCCGGTAATAAAAATCCAGATGACGACGGGAAAGCGTATTGGCCTCACTCCGCACGTATTCAAACAGACGCAGGAAAGCAAGAAAAAGAGCATAATGGGGTTCATGTTTATCCCATTTTGTCAAAGTATCACCAAGTGCGGCTTCAGCCCCACTGATAATACGGGCAAACACCTTCAGAAACTGGTCAAAAACAGATTTGAACAGGTTGTGCGTCGTGCAATGATTGATTTGAAGAAAGATCTTCTCCCCGGGGTTATCGGGCTTGTCACCATACACCGATTCATCTTCAGGAATCAGAGCAACGTAGTCGCTCCATACTTGCTCTTCACTCCAATCAGAGGATAATCCCGAGACAAGAACTGATGCAAAGGGTACAACCGGGCTGCGCAGGATCAGTATTGATGGGGACGGGATGATATCGTGAATCAAATGAAGCGCTTTTCCTGCCTTGTAATAGGTAATCAGGCGCTTTAATGCTGGCGCCAACTGGCTTTTGACAAGGTTTTGCAGTGTTCCTTTCAGACCGATTTCAACTGGCAGATTCTTTTGAAACTCATCAAGCTGGAGGGTCATGGTTCCCAGAGTGCTGAAAAGAAAACCAAAAGTATTTTTCAGACGATCATGATCATGCTGATGATCACGCATGTCCAGATAATCAAACCATGATTTGATGGTCGCCTTGTAGGTATTGATATCTTCAATGGCCACAAGGGCAAGTTGGGCAGAAACATCACCGCTGAAAAAAGGCTGCCAATCTCCTGCCGCCATATTGGTCGCATCGAAATAGTTCAGCATGGCGGCATAGTTTTGAGCAAACACCATACCGTATGCCGGGCCATGCTCATTGACCGGAACAGAAGCCGTATTCAGGGCCGCAGATGCCCTCTGATTTTGGCTTGTGCCCTCCCTGAGGTTTTTATCGGGATCCGTATTGCTCTGGCATTCATTATCTGTAGACATACGTCAACGGTTATCGGGTAATAAAGTAACGGTCGCGGCCAGATTAACATCCGTAGCTTCCTGCTTGTAATAAGGAAAAACCAGATTAAAGCGGGAATTGGTCGTTTTGACCCGGTAAACAATATTTATCAACACGACCCCCTCAAGCTCCGCACTTTCATCGAGTACAATATTTTCCAGCTCAATACGCGGTTCATGATACAGAATGGCTGACTCCACTTTATCGGCCATCAGGGTTTTCATGCGCGTATCAAGGCTCTCAAAAAGTAACTCATCCAGGTTACAACCGTATTGAGGCAGCATGACCCGCTCACCCTGTGCGGTACTGAGCAGAACCTGGAGGCTTGAAACAATATCAGCCTCACCCTCAAGCATCTCAACTCCAGAGGCCGTCCGGTTGAATGTGGGTGGAAACGACCAGCCGCGACCGAGAAATGGAAGATCCATCTGTTTCTTATAAGCGTTTTAATTGTTCCAGAAAAATAACATAGACTGCCTCTCCCCTGCTGTTACCCTCCAATAAGTACAGTCAGGGCTCCGGGAGGCAACACGGAGCCTCCCGCAGCAGTCAGGTCGCCGATTCTTGCCGCATGCATTCCTCCAATCAAGACCGTCGCAGAACCTTTCAGGATGGCATCAGCGCCACATGAGTCGCCCATGCGTGCGGCTGGTAAACCCCCGAGAAGCACGGTTGGTGCTCCTGGAGGAATAATGGGCACAGGTGCGCCTTGAGTTGCTGAACTGACGATCATATCGCCGACCCTTGCTGCTGGAGGCATTGCTCTAACATTTTATCAGTTAATCTGAACGACGCCACCACTGATGGTCGTTGTGGCGCTTCCTTTTACCGTTGTGCTTGCTCCTGAAACTTCTGCGCTTCCGGCTCCAGATGCCTTAAAGCCTGTCTGCGCTTTTAACTCTATGTTCATGCCTTCGGCGCTCATATCCTTTGAGGCTTTCATAATGAGATCCTTGGCGCTTTCAATCTTTACTCCGCTATCGTCAAGGGTAATTTTATTGCCGTTCTGGTCTTCAATGACAATTCCTTTGTCTTCCTCTGAAAGCGTCAGTTTGTTGCCGCCGGGAGTTTCGAGTACAATGATTTTCTTTTCATCATCAAAGGTGAATTGCATTTTTTCCCGGCTGACATACCCTTTCCGGTGGTTGCTGTCTTTGGCAGGCTCAGGAGCAGGTTTGGCGCTGCTGTGGCACATGCCCAGTATTATCGGATAACAGGGATCATCACTGAGAAAACCTACTACCACTTCGTCACCGATTTCAGGGCGAAAAAAAGTGCCTCGATTTTGACCGGCATCCAGTGTAGCAACACGCGCCCAGACACCCTCTTCCGTAGCGCTCACCAAGGGAAGTCGCACCTTGATGCGTTCTTCGCCATCCGGATCATTTTCCAGTACCGTGACAATGCCTATCTGCAGTCCACTGACGGCAGGCAGCAAACCTGATGCCGGTAGAGGACGAAGGTTGTAGGTCTCAGAAAAAAGTGCCGGATTCAGTCCAAACTGCACATCTGTTTCCCAGTTGCCATTGTCCACAGCATGACGCACACCGGAGACATACATCTTTCCCTCAAAACGTTCTCCAATACCGGTAACCTCTATGATGTTTCCGGGTAAGACACCCGAAAAGCCCTGAAACCGTACCCGTCCACGAACTTTCGCAAAACGTTCTTTCACCAGGCGACCATTGGCCCATGCCTGAAGTGCAGACTCCGTGAGTTTACCGCCATGGCGGATGACATGGGCATCTCCGCCAATGATTTGCGCAAGATTTGCCGCTGTCAGATTCCCGCTGTTTGTTATGGAAGGCTCGCTGGCCTCCGCTTCAATCACATTCTGGTCAGTTGCATTCCAGCTACTCGCCTTAATGCCTTTGCTTTGCGATCGGGCATCTATTTCAGCATCAAGTTCGAGAATGGTTGATCCATAGTTTACCTTCACCACAGCACTTTTACTGCTGTCAGGTGAGGCAATTGTGATCTTGTCGTCTCCGGCAAAGAGCACTTGTCCATTGGCTTCGGCACGACACAGAAGGAAATCCCAATCTGTAGCATCATACTGAACAACTTCTTTCAGTTTGGGCTTGGTCACCTCGACATCCTTGTTGAAGCCGTATAAACCGAGAATCTCCTCCATAATATCGCTGTCCAGCTTGTCGATATAATAACGGCTCTTGACTCCGCTGGTCATCCTGACCGCCTCATGCCGACATTCCACAAGAAGCAGCGTTGCAGACTTGCGTATTTTAATACTGTGCTTGATGATGATCCCCTTGAACACACTGTCATTCTTTGAGCGGTATCCAAGCTGGATTTCAATTTTTTTACCCGGAATAAAAAGATCACCGTTACTGGCTGCAAAGGTTGATTTTGCAGCCTCTCCATCCAGAAGCTGAAGCGTCGCCACAGGAATCCTGTTCAGTTCCCTTGTTACAGAAACCGACAACACGTGAAATGTACCGGGAATTTCAGCGCCATCAATCAGAACCGCTACCGTGCATACATCCGGAGTTGCAGGTGTCGGAATAGTCGTTTCGTTGCTCACATTACCCGTTATTTACTTTTTCCAGAGGAGGAAAAACAATATCCATCCCCGGTATCAACGATCGAAAATTGCCGAGCCCGTTGGCTTCAGCCACAGCAAGGTAGTATTTCGGGTCTCCGTAAATCAGGTAACACATCAAGGGCAGCGTGTCGCCAGCTTTCACTTTACGGACATGCGTCAGGTCAGCCGATTTCTTGTCTTCCTTTGCGGCCCGCTTCTGCTCCTCAATACTGCTTTTAAAGGTCACCTTTGCAGAGGCCCGAATCGGAGTGCCGTCAGGTTTGAATAACTTGTAGGTGAAATTCGCCTCCGTTACCCGTCCTTTAAAAATTGAGTTTTTTCCCCAGACCAGCTTGAAATGGCGAGGTTCATGTGCATCGCCCTTGTACTCAAGCAGAACCTGTTTGAACTTTTTTAGATCATCGGCAATAGAATCACGAGGCTTGCCATCAATAATACCGGTGTTATCGAAAAGAAACTCAAAAGAGATCTCCTCAGGCTCAGTGTATTCATACTTGAGCTGCTTGCCGCTGCTGCCCTGCCCTTGTCCTGATTCGGAAAACTTGAGCTTGTAGTTGAGCGTACAGGTTTCCGGATTGATCAGCGCCTCAACATAGTCGTCAGCCTCTTTTTTGCCGCCGCTCTCTGCCTTTTGTGAATCGGCAAAGGCGAGAATGAGCATTTTTTCAAGTTCTCCTTTGTCAGCCATCAGCGCTCCAATTTGTTTTGCAGTACCTCAAGCACCTGTTCCACACATTCAGCAATAATGTGTTGCCGGTCAACATCACTCTTGTTGCCCGAACTGACTGTTTGTTGATTCGGTGATGCTCCTTCTGTCGCATTCACGGTCACCTTAATATGCAGCTCTTTTATTTCAACCGGCATTGTTCACTCCTTTACTGAATGGTGAAATAACGATAGGCAAGCTCCATCGTCTCGACAACAATGCCATTCTCAGTTGCATTCAAATCGCTGACAAGCCATTTTTTCGGAATGGCATCAACAACATTCCAGCTTCTTAATGGCTCACTTTTTTCATTCATCAGGTTTACGGTGATCGTTGCTGGTTTGAATATCCGGTTATTAAAAGCATCAAGAAACCATTTGACGACACTGGAATCCAGCAACATTCCTCGCTTCAGTACCAGATCCGCATATTTAGTGCGGACCGGTAGCTTGTGCTCAAAGCGATTTTCACCGCCCTCCTTGTAACTCTCATAGTCGTACTCAACCGACAGGCCCGACACAGACTGAAAACGGACATCATTCTTGTCAGAACTGAGGTCGAATACCACCTTAAAATAAAAGCCCCAGGGCGGATAATAGTCAACCATAAAACCGAGTGTTTAAACCTTCATCAACTTTAGCCCTTCATGGGCAAGCTCAATACTCTCCACTGCAATCTCATTGGCATCCGACTTAAGATCCGAAGCGGTAATTTTGACCGGGAAACAGCGAATGGCCGTCCATGCTGCAACAGGATTGTGCTTTTCATTGAGCAAACGAATGGTCACATCCCGTCTTTTATCCACACGCTCATTAGCGATCTCCTCCAGCCATGTGTTGAAGTCGAAATCACTCTCAAATTTTCCGCGTTTCAGGGTGATGTTATTGTTCTTTACCATTCCCGGCATGCTGATTTTGTTAAAATCCTTGCTGTCACTATGCCGGTACTCAATCTTCTCCCTCTCCATAACAAGACCGGTCACTTCGGTAAAGCTGATTTTAGCGCCGCCCCAATCAACTTGAAAATGAAACCTTGGTACTGGATATTCTTGTGCCATGATGCGTTCTGTTTATGGATTGAATAAAGTAAATACCTCATTACCTTCCCGATACCGATCCCCGGAACCACTACGACTCTGCCATTTTATGTGAGAATCTGAGAATGATAAATTCCGCAGGCCTGACGGCGGCCATCCCGATTTCAACAATCAACCGGCCCTCAAGGATATCGAGCGGCGTCATGGTTTTTCCGAGACCCACAGCAACATAAAACGCATGTTCCGGCTTGACTCCCTGCAGCGCTCCCTGTCTCCAGAGAACCGTCAGAAAATTCTCAATCATGGCCTGAATGCGTACCCAGGTATTAGCATCGTTGGGCTCGAACACAAACTGCTCGGTCGTTTTTTTCGTAGACTCTTCCACAAAATTAAAGAAACGCCGAACACTGATATAGCGCCATTCGTTGTCATTACCCGCAAGAGTACGTGCGCCATACACCAGGGTACCCTTGCCGGTAAATCTGCGAATAGCGTTCACAGATTTACCACTGGTCGGATCAACATTGAGTGCATCAAGTTCCGAAGCGGAAAAAGTATCCTTCGGCCCCACAATGCCGCTGATACTGACGTTTGCCGGCGCTTTCCATACGCCTCTTGTCCTGTCAACATAAGCGTAAATTCCTGCAATGGCGCCGGATGGAGGAACCGCTGTGCTGGTATTCTGGATCCCTGTGAGAATCGTGTTATACAGAGGGAATGAGGCTGCCAGCCCCTCATGTTTTTTTGTTTCCATCTCTCTGGCTACTCCCACCACACTGCTGAGCCAGGCGCTGTTGATCTGATCAAAAAGAGCCTTGAGAAGCGGCAGCACAGCGTCCATCCTGTCAGGATTTGTCGTAGCCGTCACAGGAATAACAGAGGATGCTGACGGGGCAGAAGCTCCAAAAATAGCTCCCCACTCGGCCGCTGACGGGGCAGTCCCACTATCGAACTGGGTAGTATAAGCTGAACCGGAGACTTTAGCGGCCAGTTCTTTATCGTACCCAATCAACGTATTGAAAATGCCTTTGAGTGTTGAAGTAATCAGGCTTGTCAGACCCGTTTTCAATATCGGGTACCTGACGTTACCTGCTCCTGCACCAACCAGCACATCGACTTTTCTTGCAACTTCGAACAGATTGTTAACAATCGGTATGAATTTTGCCAGTGTCTTGCTGCCAAGATAAGCACCTTCAAGCGCAGTATATTGTTCCCTCAAGGTAGATTTCGGACTGGCCAGTGCTGCTGAAGCCACATTGATAGTATCGACATCGGCAAGAACCGTCTCATAATCCGCAACAAGTGTTTTGACCGCAGGGTTATCCGTAAGGTCGGCCAGATTGAATTTGGTAGCTCCAATGTGAATGAGATCCTTGAAATCCCGGTATTTGATATTTTTGGGGAAATTAACTTCCAGCCAGGGAGAATAGACCGCTCCATATTTCAGATCTTTGATACCTGTACCCGAACGGAAAGCGCTCCCTTTCGGATCGTTTTCCTTCACATGAAATAAACCGACACGATCCATCAACCTGCCGCACTGCCCCAGTGCAGCATCATAGACTGCGTAAAAGTCACTGTCTGTCGAGAGCAATGAATTATCAGGAAAAAGGAGAATAGTCGGCTCATCTACCTTTTCGAGCGCTTCAATAGCTTTCCCTGAACCGGTAAAATTGTCAGCATTTTTTACTGCTGAATCATAGAAACCGCCAGAAACAATGTAACAATCACCACCACCATTGGTATAAAACAATCGCAAGCTGTCGTACATGTAAAAAACATTACCAATGATTGCAGATTGAAAGTTTTTGTTGTCATCCAGCGTGACGTTAGTGACAACCGGAGCCGCACCAGCTCCGAAATACTGTTCGTATTCAGTCAGGGAACCAATCCGGGTGGGAACATTAAGCAGATCTCCCGGCTTGACACTATCAGCTTTTTGAGTGTAACCTATAAATGCCGGTATCGCTGTCTCAACTCCTGCAATGGAGGGGGGAAATTTTGGGATTTCTTCGACGTAAACACCAGGAGTCTTATACATTGTTGGCATGGTCTATCCCTTTTAGTTTGATGAATTGTTATACAAATATCTCAAATAATGCTGTATTACTGTTTCGTCATTCACCACCACCCTTACAATTTTTTTAGACGGTTTCAGCTCCAGAACTGATACCCCAATGAATCAAATCGAAAGAGAGGGTTTATGGATCAACTTCGTATCAACGTCAAGGATGAGCGAGCTCTCTTCTGGTACTGCCTTGAACTTCAGATCAAGCATTCTCATCCAGTAGAGCACAAACGGATACTGCTTGCCTCCAAGAGTTCCCCAAAGATGGTTGACCTCCTCCATTGAAGCAGAATACAGGTCAAAAATCAGTTTAAATGACTCTAAATGATCCAGAGAATTTGTTGGTGAGTTCGTTACGATCGAAGCAGGATCAACATTGTCCTGCGTAAAAACATTTTTGTATTGAAAAAAGCGAATCACTCTCGATAGCAACGACAATCCAAGAGAGTAGGTTTCATGAGGGGCGGTCACTAAAATCTGAAAATTTAAAAAGAGAGGAGGGTTTTCATATAACGCCTTGAGCGTTACATCATTGCGGACATAATTTGGAAGATTCTTTAAGGCCTTCTCCTCTTTGATATTGACAACCGAAAAGTAGAGATCTTTTCTCAAGATGCCGCCATTACCAA
>SESD01000554.1_pt1 | contig 22969 bp, 17 predicted proteins | sample 3171411 | NCBI WGS metagenome assembly SESD01 (sample SAMN06051880, study PRJNA518727) | freshwater metagenome | biome: subpolar coniferous forest; feature: holomictic lake; material: water; isolation source: holomictic Lake 442, 16.5 m depth | place: Canada: near Kenora, Ontario | collected...
CTCAAAAAATGAGCCATCCTCAATACTTTCTCGCATCTGATCAACTAAGCCAACAATAAAGTGCTGGTTATGAATTGTGGCCAAGGTAGCTGCCACCATTTCTTTTGCTCTAAATAAATGACACAGATATGCCCTGGTGTAGTGGGTGCAGGTGTAGCAGCTGCAATCTTTTTCAATTGGGAAAAACTCATCCTTATGTGGGGCATTTGAAATATTTACCCGGCCATCCTTAGTAAAGACTGAGCTAGTTCTGGCTTGCCGAGATGGTGCAACACAATCAAAGGTATCTGCGCCATTTTCTACTCCAACAAATAAATCATCTGGCTCACCAATACCTAAGAAGTGACGAGGTTTATCAACTGGCAGCTCCTCATTTACCCACTTTAAAATATCACCAAGAGTTTGTTTATCAAGGGCCCCACCAATACCAAAACCATCAAAGGAGGTTCCATCCATATTCATCTGGGATATATCCTTTGCTGCTTTTCTTCTTAAATCTTCATACTGGGCACCTTGCAACACACCAAAGAGTGCTTGGTATGGTTTACCACTTCGCTCTTTAGTTAACCGATCATGCTCGACTAAACAACGCTGGGCCCATAATCTAGTTCGCTCTAATGCTTTCACTTGATAACTTTTAGTGTTATGCAAGGTAGTGCACTCATCAAAGGCAAAGATAATGTCGGCACCAATTTGGTGCTGCACCTGCATAGAGATCTCAGGAGTAAAGCGGTGCATGGAACCATCAAGGTGTGATTTAAAGGTAACGCCATCATCATCAACATGGGCTAACCGCTCTTTATCATCTGCTATTACATCATCTGCTTGAAAGGTATTTTCATCCATTGCAATAACTTTTTTAAAGCCAACTCCAAGGGACAAAACTTGAAAGCCACCAGAGTCGGTAAATGTTGGCCCTTGCCAATTCATAAATTTAGATAGGCCACCTGCTTTATCAACTAAGGCAGAGCCTGGTTGCAAATAAAGATGGTAAGCATTTGCTAATACCGCTTGTGCACCTAAATCTTTTAATGACTCTGGCAAGACTGATTTTAAAGTTGCTTTAGTCCCAACTGGAATAAAAGCTGGAGTTTTAATCTGACCATTTGGAGTTGAGATAAGACCGGTTCGGCCAAGTCGATCCTTTAATGAGATCCTAACTTTGAAAGAGAAGGCCATATTGATCAATTGGCGCTAGAAAAAACTAACTAAACTTAAGTTAGTTAAGCAACTTTTCCAGTAACCTTAATAATTGCTACTCCTTCATTTGAAAGCACTAGTGAAAGTTCCTCACCAGTTTTTCCACTGCAAGATAATCCCCAATTAAATGAGACTGACTTGCCCACCGCGAGTAGCTCCTGAGGGGCTCCCTCCATACCATTATCACCATCAAAAATATCCACACAGGCACCATTTGCAGAGGTTCCAATAATAATCAAAGTTGTAAGGTCCACCGCAGCTGTCGAGCTATTAGTGATATCAACCTTAAATTTTTGATTGCGATATCCAAGAAGTTGACCAGCTGCAAATTTTCCGGGTTTAAATGACACTGGCGCAGAAAGTGTAAATGAGACACCAGATGGAATTTTTACTGGTGAATTAAAGCCACCAGTTGCCTGCACTTCTTGAACCGGTGGTGCAATTAATTCTTCAGCAGAGGTCGTTGATTTAGTAGAACCACCGCCACCACCACAACCACTCAAAATAAGAGTACTAGAAAATGCAATTGCAGTGACTAAGTATTTAGCTTTCACCATTGACTCACATTCTGGCCGGGTAGCCTTACTGATAATAGGTACATACTACTAATAAAGTAAGCACCTACTGCGCTAGTTTATCGCTGGAGCACCCACCATCTCTTTCAATAAACGGCTTGAGTAGGCTACCTTTACCAACTCAAGATATTTTATCTTTAATGAAGGGTGAGAAATGGTCTCCACCAAGAAGCTAGGAAATGCCAACAGTGCTGGGCAGATAACTGGTCGTAGCCCCCGTCAGATTGCTTGGCGACGTTTTCGACGTAACAAAGTCGGAATGGTTGCTGCTTTGTTGTCAGTTATTATTTTGATGCTCTCTTTATTTGCCCCGGTGGTGTGTAAGGTATTGGGAATTAATCCAGATGAATTAAATCTTGATGTTATTGATAATTCAGGTATACCAACTTTGCCAAATGGCGGCATTAGCCTGCAACATCCACTGGGGCTTACCCCAGGTATTGGCCGAGACTTATTGGCTAATTTACTTTACGGCTCACGAATCTCATTTACAGTAGCAATACTTACTACATCATTAACAGTATTTATCGGCTTAATGGTTGGCATCGTTGGTGGATACTTTCGAGGCCGAATTGATGATTATTTAGGAAGATTTACTGATTTTCTTCTCGCCTTCCCAGCATTCTTCATGATTGTGGCACTCTCTGAACCAATGGTGGCAAGAATTCAAGATACCGGTCTTGTTAAGGGCAATAGCGCTCGGATTGTATTCTTAATTTTCTTTTTATCATTTTTCGGTTGGCCAGGATTTTCTAGATTAGTTAGATCCCAGGTTCTCTCGTTGCGCGAGCGTGACTTTGTTACCGCCGCCCAAGCCATGGGAGCATCTAGGCGTCGAATTATTTTTAAAGAATTAATGCCAAATCTTTGGGCACCAGTAATTGTGGTGGTCTCTCTCTCACTGCCTGGCTACTTAGCAGCTGAAGCAGTCTTTTCATTTTTAGGAATTGGTATTCAAGCACCAGCTACTACTTGGGGAATTTTATTAGATAGCTCAAGGCGGTTTGTAACTGTCTATCCAAACTTCTTTTTAATCGTGGCCGGCTCACTGGTCCTAGTTGTGCTCGCATTTAACTTAGTTGGCGATGCACTTCGCGATGCCCTAGATCCGCGCTCTGAACGCTAACGTTTTGTTATAATCGATAAAAATACAGGCTTAACTGCTCATTTGCCTCACCCTGAACGAGTAGAGATGCTTGCGGGGCTATTTAATAAGTATAAAAACTGGCAATATACGCTCACAGGGCTACCGCCCAAGAATCCTAGGAGGATTTAATGCGAAAAAATGCAATTAGTACTCGCGTGCTAGCTGCGCTATCTGCAGGTGTACTCGCCAGCACAGTAATTACTGTTGGCGCAATATCTTCAGCTAATGCAGCAACACCAAAGGCTGGAGGAACGCTTTATTTTCTAGAGCACACTCCACGTCTTGATCACTATGACCCGTCAAGAATTTATACAGGCCGCGATCTTGCCTTTATGAACTCATTCCATACTCGTACATTAGTTGCTTACAATCCAGTTCCAGGTGCTGCAGGAGCAAATCTGGTTGCAGATCTTGCAACCAATACTGGTGTACCAAGCAATGAAGCAAAAACATGGAAGTTCACTCTACGCCCAGGATCAACATTTGAAGATGGCGTAGCAATTACCTGTGATCATGTTAAGTATGGTGCTTCTCGGGTATTTGCAACTGATGTAATCAATGATGGACCTGCTTACCTACAACAATGGCTTGATATTCCTAAGGATGACAAGGGAAATTCAATCTATACCGGTCCATACAAGAACACGCCAGCTGGAGTTGCCGCTTTTAACAAGGCTGTTACCTGCGTTGGTCGCACAATCACATTTAATTTAAATAAGTCAATTGCTGACTTTAACTACCTAGCAACTTATGGAGTTATTTCACCAGTACAAAAGAAATTAGATACCGGTGATAAGTATGATCTAAACCCACAATCATCTGGTCCATACAAGATTGTTGAAAATAGCGCTACTCAACTTCGTTTGGTCCGCAATGCTAAGTGGAACAAATCATCTGACCCAATTCGCACACCATATCCAGATGAGGTAATTATCCAATTTGGTTTGGATGAGGAAGTAATTGACCAAATTATGTTCGAAGATTCAGTCCCAGGTGCTGTTAACTTCACCGGACCACTTCCAACAAACCGCGATAAGTTCTTCAAGGATGCGAAGTTTGCAAACCGTCGTATGAATAACTCTGATCCTTATGCTCGCTACTTAGCTTTTAACCTTGCTAAGATGCCATGTAAAGAGATTCGTCAGGCTATGTATTACGCACGAAATGCTAAGGCAATTCTTGATTATGCAGGCGGTCCAGATTACTCAGGTTCATATGCAACTGGTGTAATTAGCCCGCTTCTTGCAACAGATTTTGAGCCAACAAAGGTAGTTGGACCTTCTGACTACAAGAACACAGATGATGTAGTAGATCCAACAACTGGATTTAAGCCATCAGGTAACGTAGCAAAGGCTCAAGCTTTAATGGATTCAGCAAAGACTAAATGTCCTGCTGATTACAAGAAAGCTACAGAGACTGGCATTGTTATTGATAGTCGTCCATCTGCAAGTGATAACGACACAATTCCAATTAACGTTGCTGCTTATGCACGAGTTGGAATTAAAATAAGTTACAACTTAATAAAGAGTGGTTACTACCCAACTGTTATGAATCCAGATAAACAGAGCGATCTTTCAAACTCTGGCTGGGGAGCTGACTGGGCTAACGCCTCGACAGTTATTCCAGAGCTATTTACAACAGCGGGTGGATTTAACTTAAGCCAAAACTCAAAAGATCCTGCCTACAAGGCATTTGAGGACAAGGTAACTCTTGCGATGAAGACAACTGATCGTAAGAAGCAAGCTGCACTTTGGAAGGAGTTAGACAAGGAAGCGATGAATAACTTCTGGGTTCTACCAACAGTGTTTGGTAAGACTCTAGAAGTTTGGGGATCAGCTGTCCAAGGTACCTTCTTCTGGGTACCACAGGGCCACCTTGGGTATGGAAAGTTATGGGTTAATCAATAATCCATCAGTAATAAAGATAGATAGGGCTTGCAGTGATGCAAGCCCTATTATTTTGATAGGCTTATAACAAATATTAGAGGAGAAGTTAAGTGCCAAGATTTATTTTACGCCGCGCTTACTTTGCAATTTTAACAATTTTATTGGTATCAATTGTAGTCTATGGAGTTTTTTCAATTCTGCCATTTGATCCAGCAGCCCTTACCTGTGGCCAAAAGTGCACGCCAACAATTGTTGAGGCTAACCGAATTAAATTAGGTTTTGATAAACCACTCTGGGATCAGTACTGGCTATTTCTCTCTGGAATTTTTATAGGTCGCACATATGGTTCAGGATCTGCAGAATTCACCTGTCCGGCTCCAAGTTTTGGTTATTCATTTAATAAAAATACGTGTGTGACAGATATGCTTAAAGATGCACTTCCCATCACTATTAATTTAGCAATTGGTGCCTTTGTAATTTGGATGATTGTTGGTGTTGGTTTGGGCTTAATTGCTGCTAAATTTCGTGGGCGATATCCAGACGCCCTAAGTTCAGTTTTTGTTCTACTAGGAACTTCATTGCCCACATTTGTTACTGGTTTATTCTTTTTAATTTATGTAACTATTAAATGGAAAATTGTGCCCCTTAGTTTAAAGGGGTATGTATCGATATTTGATGAACCAGTTCGTTATTTCCAGTACTTCATACTGCCGTGGTTAACTTTAGCAATTTTATTTGCTGCTTTTTATACTAGATTTACTAGGGCAACAGTCTTGGAGACCTTAGGTGAGGATTACATCAGAACTGCTCGAGCTAAGGGTTTGAGTGAAAAAACTGTACTTCTAAAGCACACCATGCGAGCAGCTTTAGCGCCTATTACCACTAGTGCAGGCTTAGATATTGCTGGGCTTATTGGTGGTGCCATTATCACTGAATCAATATTTAATTTAGCCGGCCTTGGCCGAATGACCTTGCAATCAGTTTATGAGTTTGATCTTTCAGTAGTGGTTGCCACCACAATTTTGGCTGCGGCAGTAGTAATTTCTATGAATTTAATAGTTGATATCGCCTATGGATACTTAGACCCAAGGGTCAGGATTAAGTGAAAAATCTTCTTGAAATAAAAGATCTTAAAGTTACCTTTCCAACAGATGATGGTTTTGTGCAAGCTGTTGATGGGGTTTCTATCTCAGTTGCCCCGGGTGAGACGGTGGCAATTGTTGGTGAGTCAGGTTCTGGGAAAACAGTAACCTCACTTTCAGTATTAGGGCTTCATAACCGTAAGCTCACCCAGATCTCTGGTTCAATTATTGTTAAAGATAAAGATGAATCACTAGATATTGCCTCAGCACCACTTGATAAAATTAGAGGTTACCGTGGTCGGGTTGTTTCTATGATCTTTCAAGATCCAATGTCATCACTTCATCCTTACTACAAAATAGGATCTCAATTAGCTGAGGCTTATTTAGTCCACCATCCAGGCCAAAAAGAGGCAGCAAATAACAAAGCTTTAGAGATGCTCTCCTTGGTTGGTATTTCAGAGCCAAAGGTTCGAGCAAAGGAGTATCCGCATCAGTTCTCTGGAGGTATGCGCCAGCGAGTTATGATTGCAATGGCATTAATGAATGACCCAGCGGTGTTAATTGCAGATGAGCCAACTACAGCGCTAGATGTGACGGTACAGGCACAGATCTTGCAACTATTAAAAGATCTACAACAGAAATTAAATATGGGAATTTTATTAATCACCCATGACTTAGGAATTGTGGCTCAGGTGGCTGACCGAGTATCTGTTATGTATGCCGGCCGAATTATAGAACAGGGAGGCGTAGATGATATTTTCTATAACCCTCATGCCCCCTACACACTTGGTTTATTAAAATCAGTACCGAGAATTGGTAGCACAGGATCAGAACGGTTAAAAGCTATTCAAGGTCAGCCGCCATCACTAATTAATCTACCTACTGGCTGCGCCTTTGCACCTCGTTGTGAATATATTTCATTAGCCCCAGCAGACTCCTGCCAAACTTTAAAACCAGATCTGTTGGGACTAGCAGATTCACACCGCTCAAGATGTCATGTGCCAGAGGAAAAACGGGATAAATCATTCGCAGCTGAGATCAAAGGAGCGCGTGTTTAATGAGTACCCCATTGCTAAGTGTTAAGAATCTACAAAAGTACTTTCCAACTAGCAAAAATGTTGGCTTTCGAAAAGAAAAACTACAGGTAAAAGCAGTTGATGGCATCTCTTTTGATTTAATGAAGGGTGAAACCTTAGGCCTAGTTGGTGAATCTGGCTGCGGTAAGACCACTGCAGGTAGAACTATTTTGAAGTTAATTGAACCAACCGCTGGTGAAATACTTTTTGAAGGTAAAGATATAACTGAATTGCGGCCAGGATTAATGACCCCACTTCGGGCGCAGATGCAGATTATCTTTCAAGATCCATTTTCGGCATTAAATCCACGCCAAACAGTTGGCAAGATCATTTCCGCACCCTTTGAGATTCAAAAGGTGACACCAGAGGGGGGAGTTAAAAAAGAGGTAGCAGCTCTGATGGGGCGGGTGGGATTAAATCCTGAGCATTACAACCGCTACCCACATGAGTTCTCGGGCGGTCAGCGCCAACGAATTGGTATTGCCAGAGCGATTGCACTTAAACCTAAGCTAATCGTGGCAGATGAGCCTGTATCAGCACTTGATGTATCAATTCAGGCTCAGGTAATTAATTTGATTGATGATCTGCAAAAAGAGGATGGCATCTCAATTATTTTTATCGCCCATGATCTCTCAGTTGTTCAACACATCTCAGATCGGGTGGCGGTTATGTATTTGGGCAAAATTATGGAGATCGCAAAGACGCAGGATCTATTTACCACGCCCCATCACCCATACACAGTGGCGCTGTTATCAGCTGTGCCTCAACCTGATCCCAGAGCTGAGCGAACTCGGGAGCGAATTATCCTTACAGGCGATATTCCCTCACCAATTAATCCACCTGCTGGCTGTGTATTTAATACCAGGTGTTGGAAAGCAGCTGATATTTGCCGCAGTAAAACTCCTGAGCTATTAACTGTGGGTAAATCATCTGTTGCTTGCCACTTTCCTGAGTAATTACCAGATTCGCACTCGCTCATTAGCTGGCATAAAGTGTTTATCTTTATCACCAACTGAAAAGGCATCATAAAACTCACTTAAATTAGCAACTATTTGATTACACCTAAACTCATCAGGGGAGTGAGGATCTGTTGCAATTCTTCTTCTAACCTCCTCAGGCCGATACTTACCCCGCCAAGATTGGGCCCAGCCCATAAAAAATCGTTGAGCGCCGGTGTAGCCATCAATCTGCGCTGGCTGCTTACCACCTAATGAAATTTCATACGCCTTGTAAGCAATAGTTAAGCCACCAAGATCACCAATATTCTCACCAATGGTAAGTGCGCCATTGACCTTAACATCAGGGGCAGCAGAGGGGGAGAGTTGGTCATACTGCTCAATTAATTTCTTAGTTCGCTTCTCAAACTCTGCTCGATCCTTATCACTCCACCAATTAACTAGATTTCCATCCCCATCATATTTAGAGCCTTGATCATCAAAGCCATGGCCGATCTCATGTCCTATTACCGCGCCAATGCCGCCGTAGTTGGCTGCATCATCATCTGCTAGCACATCAAAAAATGGTGGTTGTAAAATAGCGGCTGGAAAGACAATCTCATTCATTCCTGGGTTGTAGTAAGCATTAACTGTTTGTGGGGTCATATACCACTCAGATTTATCTACAGCTTTTCCAATCTTGGCATACTCAAAATCTTGGGAGTACTTAGCAATCTGAGCCAAATTTCCAATCAAATCATCTTGAGTAATTGTTAGCTTTGAGTAATCTCGCCACTTATCTGGATAACCAATCTTTGGCGTGAACTTATCTAACTTAACAAAGGCTTTTTCTTTAGTCTCATTACTCATCCAGGTAAGAGCTTTAATATCTATCCGGTAGGCCTGAATTAAATTGGCAACTAATCCGACCATCCGCTCCTTAGCTTGCTTGCCAAAGTGGCGATCAACATAGATCTGCCCCACCGCCTCTCCCAGCGCCCCCTCCACCAAGCCAACCCCGCGCTTCCACCGCTCCTTTAGCTTTGGAATTCCAGAGAGAGTGGTGCCATAAAAGTTAAAGTTCTCATCAACTAATGCTTTATTTAAATAAGGGCTGGCGCCAGAGATGATGTGCCAGGTCAGCCAGCTGCGCCATTTTTCCAGGTCAAAGCTTTGAATTAATTTAGATAAACCCTCAAAGAAGGATGGTTGTCTAACTACTACCTGCTCTAAAACATGGGCTGGGGTATTAGATGCTGCCATCCAAAGCGGCCAATTAAAGGTGGTAGCTAGATCTACAAGTTCGCTAAAACTTTTTTTGTTATAGGTCGCCTCAGCATCCCGGTCTCTAACCTGATCCCAGTGGCAAGCAGCGATTTGGGTTTCAAGCTCTAATACCTGCGCAGCTGCAGCTTTGCCATTAGCTAGCTTTGCCAGATCAAAGATCTTTTCAACATGGATCAAAAATGCATCCCTAATCTCATGGTACTCATCCTCTCGGTAGTAAGCCTCATCGGGCAGTGAGATGCCACCTTGGCCAAGGTAGAGAATGTTTTTTGTGGAGTCCTTATTATCAGTTGAAACGTAGGAGTAGAAAAGACCAGAGAGCCCACGGCTTTCTAGATCACCTAATATTTGAAAAAACTGATCTGCGGTTTTAAAGGAAGCAGCTGCTGCCAAATCCTTTTCAATTGGTGTGGTGCCAAGTTGCTCTGCTTTGGCCTCATCCATAAAAGAGTTATAGAGATCCCCAATTTTTTGGGCATTACTACCAGCAGCAGCACCACTTGCTGCCTGATCTAAAATTATTTGTTTAACCTGTTTTTCAGCCTGCTCATATAACCAGTAAAAAGCGCCGTCACTAGCCCGATCCTCTGGGATCTTAGATTCTTTTAACCACTTGCCATTCATAAATCTAAAGAGATCATCTTGGGGGCGAACTGCAGAATCGATGTGGTTAAGGTCTAGGCCGCTGCGCATAATGGGGCAAGCCTATCTATAGGTGTAGAAATTTTAGGCAATAAAAAATCCCACCATTTAACTGGTGGGATTTTTTAGTTAATAACTTACTTTGCAGCCTTCTTACGACGACGACGCTTTGGAGCAGCCTTAGCTGCTTTCTTACGACGACGACGCTTTGGAGCAGCCTTAGCTGCTTTCTTACGACGACGACGCTTTGGCGCAGCCTTTGCTGCCTTACGACGACGACGCTTTGGGGCAGCCTTAGCAGCCTTACGACGACGACGCTTTGGTGCAGCTTTCGCTGCTTTCTTACGACGCTTTGCAGCCACGTAGATCTCCTATCAAAGTGGTTCGATCCGTCACCGAACCTGTTTCATGGACAAGCGTGGCACTAATTAGCAAAATATTCCACTAATTTGGCAATAAATATGAAGCGTGTCGTAACTTTATTTATTACTTATTTTGTGTATTTTTTTCAAAAAATTAGCCAATTTTCTGCCGATAATTGCCCAATATCTACTGGTGAGTTAATTATTTGGTGCACTCTTACGCTTTTGTGCCTCTAAAACTGCAAATTTATTATTTTTACTGTCATATTTACGAAAATCTGGCAATAAAGCGGTAAATAGCGTCACAAAGCCGATGCAAAGTAGGCCACCTGAGACAACTGAGGTGCGCAGTGAGGTGCGCTCTGCGGTAAAGCCTGCCCTGGTTTGCCCACCTAATGGTCCAACTGAGTAAGAGATAAGTTCTACCCCGGCTAATCTGCCCCGGAACTCATCTGGAATTGATTGATTCCAAAGGGTTGAGCGAAATAAGGCGGAGACCATATCTGATGCACCAGCTAATATCAGAAATAGCAAAATAAGGTAGAGGTTATTTACTACCCCAGCCAAAGTTATCGCTAATCCCCAACCAAGGGCGGCTAAAAATATTGCCCAGCCATGTTTGGTATATGTCTTTACCCAACCACTTGTCAGTGTTACCAAAATAGAACCGATCGTGCCGGCGGCATAGAACAAACCAAGTGCCCATGGCGCACCAACCTGCTCTGCCCAAAATGGAAATAGCGCAGTTGGCATGGCAAAAAACATTGCTGCTAAATCAACAAGATAAGTGCCCATTAAATCCTTGCGACTAGTGGCGTATTTGACCCCCTCCACCAGGCTAGAAAGTGAGGGTTTTTCACTCTCTTTCAACGGTGGCACATTTCTAACCCGACTTAAAATAATTAATGCAAGTATGTAGGTAAGAATATCTAGAATAAATCCAGATTCAACGCCAGCAGTTGCAATTAAAACTCCAGCTAGTGCTGGACCGGTAATAACTCCGATCTGCCATCGCAAACTCATCAACGCACTTGCTGCTGGTAGATCCTTATGGCCAACTAATCTTGGCAAAATTGCATCAGCACTCGGGCGCTGCAGACCATCAACAGCTGAGAAGAGGGCGGCAACAATATAGATCAGCGCTAACTTTGGCTGCGGTAGTAATGCATTTATTAAGAGGATGGATGAGAGACAAAGAGCGGTGGCCTCAGTTGCCCAGATCATCTTTTTGCGATCCATATGATCAGCGAGCACCCCACCATAAAGACCAAAGATGACCAATGGAATGATCTCAACTAAACCAATTAAACCAACCGCTAGATAGGAGTTAGTTAGCTCTTTAATCTGAAAGGGTAGGCAGACATAGGTGATCATGGAGCCGAAGTAGGAGATTAAGCCAGAGAGCCAAAGCCGGCGAAAATCTGGGTAGCGCTTTAAGGGTGAGAAGTCGATCGCTAGGTTTATCTTCAAATCACTCCTATGTTTAGTTAACTAGGTAAAGCTCTGTTCTGCAGTAGGAAATCTACCCGCTGCTACATCAGCGGCAAACTCACTCGCAGCCTCTGTCATCTCTTTTCTTAGATTTCGATAAGCCTTTGCAAGTTTAGGAATCCTGTCTGTAATACCCATTAGATCTGTCCAGACTAAAACCTGGGCATCACAGCCAGATCCAGCACCAATGCCAATAACTGGAATAGTTAGCTCCTTACTTATTTCACTTGCTAATTGGGCAGGAACTGCCTCCAGCACAATTGCAAAAACACCAGCCGCGGCAAGCGCCCTAGCATCATCAAAAATTCGCTCTCCATCCTCTCCTCTGCCCTGCACCTTAAAACCACCAAGTGTGTGAACTGATTGTGGGGTTAAGCCCAGGTGTCCCATCACTGGCATACCAGCTGCAATTAATCGCTGAATTTGGGGCAGTATTTTTCTACCACCCTCAAGCTTTACTGCGCCCACCTTTGCCTCTTTAAAAAATCTTACCCCGGTAATTAATGCTTGCTCAGGTGAGCTCTCATAGGAGCCAAATGGAAAATCTGCCACCACCATCGCGCTACTGCTGGAGTTAACTACCGCCCGTGCCATTGGAATTAACTCATCAACTGTTACTGGGATGGTGTTCTCATAGCCAAGAAAGTTATTGCCAGCAGAATCACCTACTAATAAAACTGGGATGCCAGCTTGATCAAAAATGCTAGCTGTCATCTGCTCATAGCAGGTCAGCATCGCCCATCTTTGCTTGGCCACCTTTTTGGCAGCCAAATCAGCAATTGAAATACGAGTGGTAATAGCATTACTCATTACTTACTCCTTAAGATCAAGGCCAATTACTTAGGTCCCTGTCTTTACTAGGTAGTGCTACTTTAACTTAACTCCCGCCAGATGCGCTACTGGGGTACGCTTGAAAAGTGAGTCAATCCGGTCAGATCAGAATTGCCCTCGCCCAGATCAACCCAACAGTTGGTGATCTGGCTAAAAATGCTGATCTAATCGCAAAGTACGCCTACGATGCCGCCGCAGCTGGTGCGGTAGTAGTTGTCTATCCAGAGATGATTTTAACTGGTTACCCAGTTGAGGATTTAGCAACTCGTCCCTCATTTCGCGCCGCCTCAATTGCGGCAATTAACCAATTAGCAGAGCGAATTAATAATGAGGGCAATGGTGATTTAACTTTAATTGTTGGCTTCCTCGGACAGAGCCCAACGGGTGCGCCGCAAAATTGTGTTGCAGTTATTCATAAAGGTGTGATTGTGGCTATCTATATTAAGCACCACCTACCAAATTACGGTGTCTTTGATGAGTATCGAAACTTCACGCCCGGCAACCACTCCTTAGTGGTCAGAGTTTGTGGCGTAGATATTGGTATTGCAATTTGTGAGGATATTTGGCAGGAGGGTGGCCCAGTTGCCAGTCTGGCTAACCGAAATATTGGGTTACTGCTTGTGCCAAATGGATCTCCATATGAGATCAATAAGGATGATGCCCGACTTGCCTTAGTTAAGAAGCGAGCGCTACAAATTGGTGCACCCCTGGCCTATGTAAATATGACTGGTGGCGCAGATGATTTAGTTTTTGATGGCGACACAATTGTGGTGGGAGCATCGGGAGAGTTAATTGCTCGCGCCCCACAATTTGAGGATGGCTTAATGGTGATTGATTTAGATGTCCGGCTAGCCTCAAGTGATCCAGATTTTATTATCTCTAATCCACCAATTTTAAAGTACACCAAGATTAAAGGTGGGGTTGCACCAAGATTAGGTGAGTTAGCTGAGATCTGGCAGGGCTTAGTGGTGGGGCTTAGAGATTATGTTGAGAAAAATAACTTTAGATCGGTAATTTTAGGACTCTCTGGCGGAATTGATTCAGCCTTAGTTGCCACCCTAGCTGCTGATGCAATTGGAGCAGATCGAGTATATGGAGTTGGCATGCCTAGTAAGTACTCATCAGATCACTCATTAGCAGATGCTAAAGAGTTAGCGATCAATCTTGGTTTAAATTACCGAATCATTGAGATCGCACCGATGGTGGCTAGTTATATTGAGAGTTTAAGAGTTGATGGCTTAGCGGAGGAGAATCTGCAGGCCAGAGTTCGGGGCACCACCTTGATGGCGCTCTCCAATCAAGAAGGACATTTGGTTTTAGCTACTGGAAATAAATCAGAGTTAGCAGTTGGCTACTCAACCCTTTATGGAGATGCAGTAGGTGGCTTTGCCCCAATTAAAGATATCTATAAGACCCAAGTTTGGGCGTTAGCAAAGTGGCGAAATGAGATTGCGGCAAGTCGCGGTGAGAAAACTGCTATTCCAGTTAACTCAATTAATAAGGAGCCCAGCGCTGAGCTGCGCCCTGATCAAAAGGACTCTGACTCACTTCCAGAGTATGGGCTGCTAGATAGATTACTTACTATTTATATTGATCAAGATGGTGGCAGACCAGCTGCCATAGCCGCTGGCTTTGATCCTGATTTAGTAGACAAAGTAGTGCGGCTAGTTGATCGAGCTGAGTACAAACGCCGGCAGTATCCACCAGGAACAAAGATCTCAAATCGTGCCTTTGGTAAGGATCGAAGGTTGCCGATTACATCACATTGGAATGAGTCTTAATTAATTTTAAGCGTAAATTAAGAAGACGCAAACTGTTTGCAATTAGTATTTAATATATAACCTTCCTTATTATTAGGCAATGGCCCAATCAATACTTAATAAACCAAGCAAAATCCAACGTTGGTTTTTCACCCGTAATCGGGTAGTTGATTTTGGCCGCCTCACCTCAACTAGTTGCTAATTTAACAACTCTGCTCGGCCGGCGCCCGTTGGTGCTTTTTTTGTGTATTAAAAATCTAATAAAAATAACTTTAAACAATCTAAGGAGAAAAAGTGAAGATTTATAACAATATAACTGAAGTCTTTGGCAATACCCCGTTAGTGAAGCTAAATAAGATTATGACCAACTCCAGTGCAACTGTGCTGGCCAAGCTTGAGTTTTATAACCCAACCTCAACTGTTAAGGATCGTTTGGCAATTGCGATGGTGGATGCGGCTGAAAAATCAGGTGCACTAAAACCGGGTGGCACAATAGTTGAGGCAACTAGTGGAAATACTGGGATTGCCTTGGCCATGGTGGGAGCAGCTCGTGGTTATAAAACTATTTTGACAATGCCTGAGTCAATGTCTAGTGAGCGCAAAGCCTTACTTAGAGCATTTGGCGCAGAGTTAATTCTGACCCCAGCAGCTGAAGGAATGAAGGGTGCGGTAGCGCAAGCTGAAACCTATAAGGATTCAGGTGCGGTCTACGTTAGCCAATTTGAAAATGAGGCAGGTCCTGAGATTCACCGGCGAACAACAGGGGAAGAAATTTGGCGTGATACCGATGGCACCGTTGATGCTGTTGTCTCCGGTATTGGCACAGGTGGCACAATCACTGGCGTTGGCCAATTATTAAAATCTAAAAACCCTGCGATAAAGATATTTGGTGTTGAACCTGCTGCCTCACCAATTTTAAATGGTGGTGACCCTGGTAAGCACCCGCTGCAAGGAATTGGTGCAAACTTTGTGCCACCAGTTTTAGATAGAAAAATCTATGATGAAATTTTTGATGCCGATGCTGATATTGCAGTTAAGTATGCTCGCGAGGCTGGCACCAAAGAGGGAATTTTAGCTGGACTCTCATCCGGTGCTGCTCTTTGGGCTGCGCATCAAGTAGCACAGCGGCCTGAGTTTGCTGGTAAAACTATTGTGGTAATCATTCCTTCCTTTGGCGAGCGATACCTATCCACAATTTTATTTGCAGATTTGACTGTATAAATTGCTGCACCGAGTTACTGAAGATATAAAGGCTGCGCTGCGGCAAGATCCGGCTGCACGCAATTGGCTTGAGGTATTTCTTACCTATCCCGGCCTGCACGCAGTTTGGGGATACCGGATTGCGCATTTTCTTTGGAATCTAAAATTAAAGTTACTTGCGCGCATCTACTCTAATTGGATTAGAGCAGTCACCGGTATTGAAATACACCCTGCTGCAAAAATTGGTCGTAGATTTTTTATTGATCACGGTATGGGTGTAGTAATTGGGGCAACTGCAGTAGTTGGTGATGATGTGATGATTTATCATGGCGTCACACTGGGCGCTCGCACCAATGAGGCGGGTAAACGCCATCCAACTATTGGAAACAATGTAGTAGTTGGTGCCGGCGCAAAGGTATTAGGTGATATCTCAATTGGCGATAGCGTAAAAATTAATGCCAATTTAGTAGTGACTAAAAGTGTGCCAGCACGCACGGTGGTCGATTCATCGGAGTTTTTCGCCATCTAATCCCGCATAAGGCTGTGCTTATTTTAAATAGTTAACATGGCTGTAATCATTATTGGCTTTAATAGGGGGTATGACCTCCCCAAGTGATTTAGCAAAACAGCAAGCATTTGTGCAGCGCACCTTAGAGGAGCGCAACATTAGATTTGTCCGGCTTTGGTTTACCGATGTATTAGGATTTTTAAAATCAGTAGCAATTGCACCAGCTGAGCTTGAGAATGCATTTGCTGAAGGTATTGGCTTTGATGGCTCTGCCATTGAAGGCTTTGCCCGTGTTACTGAAGCAGATATGTTGGCAAAACCTGATCCAGCAAGTTTTTCTATCCTGCCTTGGCGAACTGAATCCCCGGGAGCTGCCAGAATGTTTTGCGATATCACTATGCCAGATGGCAGGGCCGCATCGGTTGATCCACGAAGAGTATTGCGCCAAACATTAGAAAAGGTGGCAAAGCTTGGTTACACCTGTTACACACACCCTGAGATTGAGTTCTTCTTATTTAAAGATGAACCAAAAGCAGGTGAGATGCCAGTGCCAGTTGATTCTGCTGGCTACTTTGATCACACACCATCGGTAGTTGGTCATGATTTTAGAAGGCAAGCGATTACATTACTTGAAGCAATGGGTGTCTCAGTTGAGTTCTCACACCATGAAGGAGCTCCAGGCCAGCAAGAGATTGATTTGCGTTATGCCGATGCATTAACTACCGCAGATAACATCATGACATTTAGACATGTAATAAAAGAGGTGGCATTAGATCAAGGATTTTTTGCCTCCTTTATGCCAAAACCATTTACAAACCATCCAGGCTCTGCGATGCATACCCACATCTCCTTATTTGAGGGTGAGAGGAATGCATTTTATGAAGAGGGTGCACCAATGCAATTATCTAAAGTTGGTCGCTCATTTATTGCTGGCATTATTAAACATGCCTCAGAAATTACAGCTATTACTAATCAATGGGTTAACTCCTATAAGAGATTAAGCGGTGGCGGTGAAGCACCAGCATTTGCTACCTGGGCACAAAATGATCGCAACGCCATGGTTCGTATTCCAACCTATAAACCAAAGAAGGAGGCATCAACTCGAATTGAGGTTAGATCACCTGATTCGGCTTGTAATCCATACTTAGCTTTTGCGGTAATTATTGCAGCAGGTATTGCTGGGGTTGAAGGAAATTATGAATTAAAAGATAACGCTAATCCAACCGCACTACCTACTGATTTAGCCGACGCAATTACTGCGATGGAAAAGAGTGAGTTAGTTAAGAAAACTTTAGGTGATGATGTATTTGAGTATGTGTTGCGAAATAAGCGAGCAGAGTGGGATGAGTATCGCAAGCAGGTTAGCGCCTATGAATTAAGTAGGTATTTACCAGTTCTTTAGTATCACTAATTAACGAAGTTCTACCTTATTTTTTACCGCTCCCTTTGGCCGATATGTCGCTCTAGGTTGTGCCTTGGGAAATGCCCCAGTTAATCTAAAGTTTTTTGCCACCATTAATAAGATCAACCTCGCCTCAGCTAAGGCAAAGTACTCACCTAAACACTTTCGCCCTCCGCCCCCAAATGGGAAGTAGGCACCATTTGGAAGTGATTTTTCAAAAGTAGCACTAGCCCAACGATCTGGTTTCCACTGCTCTGGATTTGGAAAATACCTTGGGTTTCTATGGGTTACATACTGACTAAGTAATACATGCGCACCCTTTGGAATTTTAATCCCATCAATTTTGCAATCAATAATTGCAATTCTTGGCGCCACCCAAACCGGAGGAGCAAGTCGCATGCTCTCTTGCAAAATAGCAGAGGCAACTGGTGAGCTATCTTCTAACTCTTGATAGGTAGGGCTGCGATTCTCTTTTATCCAGGCAGCCTTATCCGCTTCATCCTCTAATGCTTTTCTAACTACCGCATTTTTAGAAAGGTAGGAAAATGCCCAACTCATAACATTTGCAGTAGTTTCATGACCACTTAAGATTAAAGTTAAAACTTCATCACGAATGTGGTCAATTGAGATCTGATCTCTCATCTGCAAAAGTATTCCCAGCAGATCATCATCTTTCTTCTCATTACTTGCAAGCCGCTTATTTATAATTGCCTCAGCAATATTTACTAAATTATCTGAGGCAATCTCAAACTTTTTGAAGTATCTAAATGCTGATTTATCAAATCGCTCAAGACCTGGCAACATGGTTCGTTCAATTCGATCAATAGCCACCTCCATCGACTCAGCAATATCTTGGGTGTATTGGTGTGAGTCCAGCCCAAATAAACATTGCGAAACAATCTCTAGCGTCAATGCCATCATCTCCGGCGCCAGATCAATACTTGATTTACCCCGCCAGTTATCGGTGTGCTCATTTATTAGGTTATGCATAATGGCGACATAGGAGTCTAAATTTCCATGGTGAAAGGGTGGTTGCATCATTCGCCGGTGAGCTAGGTGAATTGGCTCCTCATTTGTTAGTAAGCCCTCACCTAAAACCTTGCGCATTCGGGCAAAGCCAACTCCTTTAACAAAATTATGTTGCTGGGCAACTGTTACCTCATGCACAGCAGATGGTGAGAAGAGGCCAATAAATAATCTACGGGATAAGAAGAATGAACAAGTATTGCCATACCTTCGTTGCATCTTAAGTAAAAACTTTGGCGTATTGATCATAAATGTTGCGGTAATTAAATCTGAGAAAATTGGATTAGGCCCTGGCAAAAATGAACTGCCATACCAATCTTTGCGATGTATTGGATCAGGAATTGGTGGATACTGATTTGGCCGTGGGGCCTGGAAGGGGCGGCTAGTCTCAATGGACATGGCCTAAAGATAGACAATTTATCTCGTAAAGAAAATGAATTTTTATGATTATTTGGCTTAAATCTTTAATCTGAGTTAGCCTTAACCCATGTTGACCGCAGGAAAGAGCTCATTAGTACTAAGACTTTCTTTGCGCGCACTCTCACTTATCTGCCGCGACGGGGCCAAGTAACCGGCCTCCTCGTCGCGGAGGTTGGTCGCACCGGTAGACCACTTTTAATCGATGAGGAGAAATAAAAATGAGTAACTTTCCAGAACAAAGTAAATCAGATATGCCAATATCGCGTTATGCCCCATTTAATCCATTTCCAAATAATGCTGGCTTAACTGATCGAACCTGGCCAACTAAAAAAATGAGCAAAGCACCTAAGTGGTGCTCAGTTGATTTACGAGATGGCAATCAAGCCTTAATTGATCCAATGGATGCTAATCGCAAACTTGCAATGTTTAAGTTGCTACTCAAGATGGGTTACAAAGAGATTGAGGTTGGCTTTCCGGCAGCAAGTCAGACTGATTTTGATTTCATCCGTAAGATTATTGAAGATAAATTAATACCAGATGATGTAATAATCCAGGTATTAACCCAAGCTCGTAAGCCATTAATTGAGCGAACCTTTGAATCAATTAAAGGATCAAAGCAGGCAATCGTCCATCTATATAACTCCACCTCAACCTTGCAACGGCGAGTGGTATTTGGCCAGGATAAAGATGGCATTAAAAAGATTGCCACCGATGGCGCTCAAATCTGTTTGGATTTAGTAAAAACTGTGCCGGAAACTTTAGTCTCATTTGAATACTCACCTGAGTCATACACTGGAACAGAGCTTGAGTATGCGGTTGAGGTTTGTAACGCAGTAAATGATATTTGGAAACCAACACCTGCTTGGAAAACCATAATGAATCTGCCAGCAACAGTTGAGATGGCAACACCAAATATTTACGCAGACTCTATCGAGTGGATGCACCGTAATTTAAAGTATCGCGACAGCGTGATTTTATCTTTGCACCCACACAATGATCGTGGTACCGGGGTTGCAGCAGCTGAGCTTGCATATTTAGCAGGAGCTGATCGAATTGAGGGAACTTTATTTGGTAATGGTGAGCGAACTGGAAATGTTTGTTTAATTACCTTAGGGCTAAATCTTTTAAGCCATGGTATTGATCCAATGATTGATTTTTCAGATATTGATGAGATCAGGCGAACAGTTGAGTACTGCAATCAACTTCGAGTGCCAGAGCGTCATCCATATGGGGGAGATTTAGTCTTTACCGCATTCTCAGGTTCACACCAAGATGCAATTAAGAAAGGCTTTGAGCATATGGAAAAAGATGCCAAAGTTGCTGGAGTTGATAAGGATAAATTCACCTGGGCCATCCCATATCTACCAATTGATCCTAAAGATATTGGTAGAAGTTATGAGGCGGTAATAAGAGTAAATAGCCAATCTGGTAAAGGTGGAGTGGCTTATTTAATGAAGCATGAGCATCAATTAGATCTACCACGCAGATTACAGATTGAGTTCAGTCAGGTTATTCAAGCATTGACAGATAGTGAAGGTGGTGAGGTATCACCCGAAGCTATGTGGCACACCTTTGAGGATGAGTACCTTCCTGCTAAAGATAATCAATGGGGCCGCTTTAAATTAGCAGCTCTTTCACAAACATCGCAGATGGACAAAGATGTTGATCTATCTATTGAATTACTTGATAAGGGTGATAGTAAAAAACTATCTGGTAAAGGTAATGGCCCTATTGCAGCATTTGTTGCAATTGTTAATGCTCATGAGCCAAAACTTTCTCTGCGTGTTTTAGATTACTACGAGCACGCGCTCGCTGCTGGTGGGGATGCAAAAGCTGCCGCCTATCTTGAGTGTGAGATTGCTGGCAAGGTTTATTGGGGAGTGGGAATTGATCCCAGCACAACAACTGCTGCGCTTAAAGCAGTAATCTCTTCAATCAATCGCGCAGTTCGCTAACTAACTCTGTCTTACTCCTCTAGTAACTTAAGGGGTATGTCTTTATACCGCGATCAGGCGATTGTGCTTCGCACCCAAAAATTAGGTGAGGCCGATCGAATTATCACTTTATTTACTAGAGATCATGGCCGAATTAAAGCGGTAGCAAAGGGAGTGCGGCGTACTAAATCTAGATTTGGTGCACGTTTAGAACCTGCAAGTTATGTTGATCTGCAGTTATATACCGGTCGCACCTTTGACACTATTACCCAAGCAGAGAGTATTGAAAATTACGGAGATGTTTTATCTAGTGATTACCAAAGTTGGACAGTAGCCTCTGCGATCTTAGAAGCTGCTGAGCGATTTACCCAGGCAGAGCATGAGCCAGCGCTGCAGCAATTCTTATTAGTCAGTGGATCATTAAAAGCGTTAGCTGAAAAAAGATATGATGCCTCTTTAATATTAGATGCATACTTATTACGTTCATTAGCTGTTGCCGGTTACGCCCCATCCTTAACTATTTGCTCACGTTGTGATGCGCCAGGCCCTCATAAGTTTTTCTCACTCCAAGGTGGTGGCTCAGTTTGTATTACCTGCAAACCATCCGCCTCTGCCACACCATCTGCTACCACCTTAGAATTAATGGCTCATTTATTAACTGGTGATTGGGATCGAGCACAAGATAGTGAGTCTAAAAATAGAAATGAGGCATCAGGGTTAATTGCCGCATATCTGCAGTGGCATCTTGAGCGTGGCTTACGTTCTCTGCCATTAGTTGAGAGAATAAGTCGTGGCTAAAGCAAAGAAGATAAAACCGCCAACTGCGCATTGGACAGGGGCAAAGCCACCAAAATTAAATCCAAAACAGATACCAAAACATGTTGCAGTTGTTATGGATGGCAATGGCAGATGGGCAAAGCAAAGAGGAATGCCGAGAACAGCAGGCCATGAAGCAGGGGAGGCATCTTTGTTAGATATGGTCCATGGCGCAATTGAGATTGGTGTTAAAGAGTTAAGTGCTTATGCATTCTCAACTGAAAATTGGCGCAGATCACCCGATGAGGTTAAGTTTTTAATGGAGTTTAACCGCCAAGTTTTGCGAAAGCGCCGGGATGAGATGAACGAACTTGGTGTCAAGATTGTCTGGGTCGGGCGAGAGAAAAAACTTTGGACAAGTGTCCTAAAAGAGCTCAAAGCGGCGCAGGAGTTAACTAAGAATAATAAAGTTTTAACATTAAATATGTGTGTTAATTACGGCGGTCGAGCTGAGATGGTTGATGTTGCAGCAGCAATTGCAAAAGATGCTATTCGCAAGAAGATTAGACCAGATTCACTAACTGAAAAATCAATTAATAAGTATCTCTACTCACCGGCGATGAGTGATGTCGATCTGTTTTTAAGATCATCAGGGGAGCAGCGAACCAGTAACTTTTTGATGTGGCAATCAGCATATGCAGAGATGGTTTTCTTAGATGTCTTGTGGCCGGACGCTGACCGTAGGACTTTATGGAAAGCAATTGAGATATATGCCGAGCGCGAACGTAGGTTTGGTAAGGCTTAATTAAAGATTTGAAACTACCGCCCACATAATTACTACTCCAGCTAAAGTGGCAAGCATTGTTACCTTAGAAGGATGCTTTGAGTGCGCCTCTGGCAATATATGTGAAGTAGCAAGGTAAATAACAATTCCAGAAAAGACGGAAAGGTATATTGCAAGATTACTATCACTTATTGTTAAAGCAGAGCCAAGTGCTGCCCCACCAATTCGAGCGATCGCATCAACTGCAAGCAGGTATTTTCCTCGGCTTTGCCATTGATTGGTTTTAATCAATAATGCCACCGTATTTAAACCATCACTAAAGGCGTGAACTAACATTGCTATAAATACTGCATAACCTAATGAGTTACTAACCTTAAATGCTAAGGCAAGTGCGACACCATCTAAAAATATATGTCCTGCCATTGCAATTGCGCCAACCGTGCCAGCAATCTCAACCGCATGGGTATGTTCATGACCATAATCAGACTCTGCAGGTTCATGAGAGCCGGCAAATTGTTCAATAAAATGAAGTGATAGAAATCCAGCAATTAAAGCAACTGAGGTAGCTCGGACGCCAACTAAATTATTAGCATTCATCTCAAAAACTTCAGGCAACAGATCAAAGCCAACTAGACCAAGAAGTAAACCCGCTGATAGGCCAAGTA
>SESD01000555.1_pt1 | contig 22965 bp, 16 predicted proteins | sample 3171411 | NCBI WGS metagenome assembly SESD01 (sample SAMN06051880, study PRJNA518727) | freshwater metagenome | biome: subpolar coniferous forest; feature: holomictic lake; material: water; isolation source: holomictic Lake 442, 16.5 m depth | place: Canada: near Kenora, Ontario | collected...
GCTGGCAGCGGCTCTCTGGAGCAGCGTCACTTCGCTCAGGCTGCTCGTGGAGGTCGAGGGGTAGAGAAGCGAAAAAATCAACGGGGTGTTCGCGGGAATGCCGGCGCCACATTGGGCAGCAGCCAGTCCTGGTTTGGTACAGGTCAAGGTTCCGTTCACGAGCGTCCATCCGTGCGCCAGCAGGAGCGCCTTGGCCGCGGTCGGTGAATAGGGGTTGGCGAGACCGAGGCTCGCTGCTCCCGTCTGCCCGGGAGCCGTGGGTAAGGGCCCCGTGGTGAGGGTGGCGTAACCCTGGAACGCTGTGGTCACCATGCCGCGTTGATCACTGAGCGCGTTGAGGGCTTGGCGCAGGTAGGTCTGTGAGAGGGCGCTGCCGGCGTGTCCGTTCGCTCCGAGCGTGGACGCAGTATTGATGGAAATAAATCCCGTGGACCAGGCGGGCTGGGCCACGACGCTGTAGCCCGCCTTCGTGAGGGCGGTGGGTTGGTGGGCCGTAATCGCGGTGGGGCTCTGCCCCGCCGCCACGCTGGTCAGCATCGAGCTGGGGATGACGGCTTCATCCACACTGCCCGCGCTGACGAGGGCTGCGCAGGCCGCCGTGCTGGCGCAGGGAACATAACTCAGAGCCTTGGCGATGGGTCGTTGGCCGATGTAGGTCGTCGAAGGTCCAAAACTCATCGCCAGAGTGCTCGCGTTGTAACTCGTGAGCACCCATGGCCCGTTGGTGATGCCAAAGAGTCGACCGACTTGGGTGGCCGCGGTCGTGAGATGCGTCGTGGAATTGACGGTGTCGGAGATATCGAAACCGAAGGAAGTCATGGTGGCGATTTCGAAGCTGCACTTCTTGGCCTGGGTGACGTTGGCCGCGCTGACCATGGTCCCGAGGCCGGTGGAGGGGTCCAACCAATTCGCCGCGGGGCCGGTATTAGCGTTGCCAATCCACGACGAGCTCCAACAGCCGGCCACGGAAGTGGGCAGAGTGCCACCGTTGTCGTGGGCCAGAGTTTTCGACGGGAGGTTGCCCACCAAGGACGACCAGGGTGACGAGAAGTTGACGCTCGCGGCAGCGGCGGCCACGTGGGGGGCCGATTGAGCGGCCATCAGATCCCAGGCCTGCGGCAGGGGAACGATCTGAGAGAGTTCGTTAGTGGTGAACCAGGTGGGGTCCACGTTGCGATTGAGCGAGAGCACCAAGGTGTACGGCGAAATAACGGTGACGTTGGAGATGAGATCCACCAGTGAAACGGGGGTGCCGTCAGCGAGCGGTGGGGCGTAATTCGCGAAGGCGCTCGGGTTACTGGCCATGAGGTTCAGCCACGCGACGACGTCGTTGGACTGCACCGGCTGCGCGTTACTCCAGGTAAAGCCCTTCGTCAGCGAGATGATGACCTCACGATTACTGAAGATTGGTGGTTGCGCCAGCGACAAGGTGGGATTAATCGCGACGGAGTTGGCGGCGCCGAACCAGTATAAGGGCCGGTACATCAAATTCTGGAAAGTGGCGGTGTTGGCGGGGGAGTCGGTGGCGATGGAATTCACCGGGTAGAGAAAATTAGGAGCTTGCGAGCTCAACATGGGCAGAGTGATGGTCCAGCTGGCATTGGGGGTGACGGGCGCGGTGACGGCGGCCACCACGGTTGACGAGGCCACGGCCGCGATGACGCCCAGAAGGGCTACACGAATTTTCCGTTGCTGACGACGTCGCGGCATAGGTCCTTTCGAGTCCGTGCGGATGAAAACTCAGTTTCTCACACCCACCGTGGCAGGAGGGGTCAGCGGGGCAGAACGGCGCTGAGAATATCGGCGAAGGTCGGGTGATCGAATTGGAAACCTACGGCCACCAGGCGACGCGGAAGAACGCGCTGCGAGGCCAAGATCGCTTCGTCGGCTAATTCGGCCCCCAAGACGCCGTGCAGGGCGAGCCGGGGCACGGCGGCCAGGGCGGGGCGGTGGAGATGCTTCGCGAGTTGCTGGGTGAAATCACGGTTGCGTAGCGGCGCAGGGCCGGTGAGGTTCACGGTACCTTCGAGGTCGTGCTCGGCGAGATACAAAAGGGCGCGCACTTCGTCGTGCAATGAGATGGGGCTAATCCATTGGCGACCGGAACCGAGTTTTCCGCCGAGTCCGAAACGAAAGAGTGGCAGTTGTTGTCGCAGCGCACCGCCGGCAGGGTCGATCACAATTCCGGTACGCGCCAACGACGTGACGATACCCGCATCGCGAAGTGCCGCGGTCGCGTCTTCCCATTCACGGCATACCTGGGCGAGATATCCCTCCCCCGACGCCGAGGACTCGTCCAGCTCCTCGTCGCCACGTGATCCGTACCAACCGATGGCCGAACCGCTCACCACGCGTTGCGGCGCACGGTCGAAGGCCACGGCCACCTGGGCGACCAAGGTGGTGGACGCCACGCGACTGGTGAGAATCTCGCGACGGCGCTCGGACGTCCATCGGCGGTCGGCGATGCCGGCCCCCGCTAAGTGAATGATGCTGTCGACGTGGCCCACTCGCTGCACATCGTCGCGGTCGAAGGTTCCCGCACTCGGGTCCCAGCGAATCGTCTCACCCGTGGTGGGCGTGGTGCGGGGCCGTACGAAGGCCACGACCTCGTGACCCTTGGCCTCGGCCGCGGCGGCGAGGGCCGTACCAATAAATCCCGTACTGCCGGTGATGGCTAGGCGCATCGTTCATCCCATTCTGTTGTGACCGCGGCCAAGAGTTGGTCGGGCGTCGAAAGATGTGCGCCGTGTCCGGCGTGCGTGAGCTGGCGACAGCGCATGAGGGGCGAGACGCTCTCGAGGCGTTCGGCGAGCAAGCGGTGATGATCTAAACGATGGGAGTCGCCATACACGTAGGTCGAGGGAACGCGAATATCGGCCAGCGAGAACGGCGCCTCCCCCCGCAGGGTCAAAAGATCATCGACCAGGGCTGGGCCGTCGGCCCGGCGAGATGCCCTCTCGGCGTCGCTGAGTCGCTCCCAGGCGCCGTCGGACACCATGCGTCGAAAGAAGGACTCCGCTTCGTCACCCGGCGCCGGGCGAAGCGTGCCGTAGTTGCGGTCGTTGTCGTAGAGCCAATTAACGGGAGTTTCGTAGCCCACCACGAGGGAAGCCACCTCGTCAGACATCACGGCAGCGCCGTAGGCGACCACCCCGCCGTAGCTGTGTCCCAGAACGACGACGGGTCCACGCGTGCGCGCCCAGGCCGACAGCGCGAGGAGATCATCAATATGCGCACTCAGCGAGAGTGGCGTGAGTCCGCGGCTGGCGTGATAGCCCCGCCGGTCGTACGCCAACACGTCGAAACGCTCACTGCGTCGGGCAATGCGGGCGAAGGAACCGCCGCGGTCGAGTCCGCCGTGGACGCAGATGAGCGTCGCTTCGGGAGAGGCCACGCGTCGTTCGAAGGTCGCCAATCCCGTCACGATGACTTCTTCGGTCGGGTGCAGTCCACGCGGAGTGGTAGCGGGCGTGCTCACGAGGCCAACCTACCGGCGAATCTTGGTGTTTCAACCTTGAGTACGGACGAGTTCACGCCCTAGGCTAGAGATGTGACCCCCCCTCCTGAGAGCCCCACCCCGCGCACTGGTTCCTTTGGCCCCAACGCCTGGCTGGTGGACGACATGTACGACCGTTTCCTGGCCGACCCCACCTCGGTATCGGAAGCCTGGCGCGAATTTTTTGCTGATTACAAGCGCAGTCCCGTCGCGGTGGCCACCCCCGCCGCCACGTCGCTCAGTGCCGCACCTTCGGTAATTGACAACGCGGCGACACCCCTTCGCGGAGCCGCCGCCCGCATTGTGGCCAATATGACGGCCTCCCTGTCGGTGCCGACGGCCACGTCGGTACGCAGCGTCTCGGCACGCTTGCTCGAAATCAACCGCGCCGCCTTGAACGAATCCCTCGCACGCACGACGGGGGCCAAGGTCTCCTTTACTCACTTGATCGCCTTCGCGATGATTCGTGGACTCGCACAGGTGCCGAATATGAACGCTTCGTTCGTCGACGCCGTGGACGAAAAGGGAACTCCCGGCGTACGCCGTCACGAGCACGTGGGCCTCGGTCTGGCCGTGGACGTGGAAAAGAGCGACGGCACCCGCACCTTGATGGTTCCGGTCATTACTGACGCCGATACCTACGACTTCCGTGGATTTCTCCTGGCCTACGAAGACAAAATTCGTAAGGTGCACTCCGGCACGGCCGGGGCCGACGACTACGCCGGCGCGAGCGTTTCGCTGACGAACCCGGGAACCATTGGCACGGTGCAGTCAGTGCCGCGTCTGATGCCCGGGCAAGGTGCCATCTTTGGTGTAGGCGCCCTGGGCTGGCCCGCCGGTTTCGAGGCAGCCGATCCTCGCGCCTTGGCCGAGCTGGGTGTGGGCAAGGTACTGACCTTGACCTCGACCTACGACCACCGGATTATTCAAGGTGCGGAATCAGGAATGTTCCTGAAGTACGTCGCCGAATGTCTGACCGGTGGCCATGATTTCTACGACCAGGTCTTTGCCGCCATGGGTGTTCCCTACGCCCCCGCTCGTTGGAATCGCGACCAGCACGATGCGAGTAGCGAATCCTCCGACGAGCGTTTGCTGAAGCAAATCCGCGTGCAAGAGCTCATCAACTCCTATCGCGTTCGCGGTCACCTCAGCGCCCACCTCAATCCTTTGAGCGCCGAGCCGCCGGCTCTCCACGCTGATTTAGATCTGGCCACCTACGGACTCTCTATTTGGGATCTGCAACGGAGCTTCGTGGTCGACTCCTTGGCCGGACGAACGCACGCAACCCTGGAGGAAATTCTTTCCATCGTGCGTGACGCCTACTGCCGCACCATGGGCGTGGAATACATGCACATCGCCGACGTGCGTCAGCAAAAGTGGTTCCAGGCTCGTCTAGAAGGCGTGAAGTATCGCCCCAGCGAGGTCGAGCAACGCGACATCATGGACTCGCTGAATTCGGCGGAAGTATTCGAACGCTTCTTGCACACGCGTTACGTCGGGCAAAAGCGTTTTGGCCTTGAAGGTGGCGAGTCCACCATCGTGGCGCTCAACACCATCCTGAGCCGCGCGGCGCACGACGGGGTGCGCGAAGCCGTCATCGGCATGGCGCACCGTGGACGCCTCAACGTCTTAGCCAACGTGGTGGGGAAGAGCTATTCGGACATCTTTTCCGAATTCGAAGGCAACCTCGATCCCGAAAGCGTGCAAGGTTCCGGCGACGTGAAGTATCACAAGGGTGCACGCGGTGTTTTCACGTCACCCCACCAGGCCACCATCGGCGTCTCGATGGCGTCGAACCCCTCGCACCTCGAAGCCGTGAGCCCCGTGGTCGAAGGAATCGTCCGCGCCAAGCAGGATCTGGTGGTCGCGCCAACCGACGGCACCGGACGTGACGCTGAAGGACAGCCCCACGATTACTTGGCGATCCTGCTGCACGGTGACGCTGCCTTCGCCGGTCAAGGTGTCGTAGCCGAGACCCTGAACCTCTCGCAACTATCGGGATACCGCATTGGTGGATCGATTCACATCGTGATTAATAACCAGGTGGGATTCACTACGTCACCGGGAGCCGCACGTTCGAGTTATTACGCGACGGACGTCGCCAAGATGATTGACGCTCCCATCATTCACGTCAACGGTGACGACCCCGAAGCCTGTGCGCGGGCGGCCGAATTGGCCTACGCCTACCGTCAGGAATTCCACCACGACGTCGTGGTCGATATCGTCTGCTACCGACGTCACGGACACAACGAAGGTGACGATCCGAGCTACACCCAGCCCTTGATGTATCAGGTCATTGACGAGACGCGCAGCGTCCGCAAGCTCTACACCGAGACCTTGATTCGTCGTGGTGATCTCACCATGGACGAAGCCGAAGGCGCCCTGGAGCGATTCAACGCGAAGCTCCAAAGCGTGCTGGACGAAGTCCGCACGGTGCCCAAGCCGGTACTCGACCACGTGCCCTTGATGGAGGTACACCCGGATCAAGCAGCTGACGACACGGGCGTCGTCGAAGAGACGCTGCGCGCTATTACGAGCGCCACTATTTCGGCGCCCGAAGGTTTCACCATTCACCCCAAGTTGGAACGTCAGTTCCAACAACGACTCCAGCTGCTGGAATCCGGTGAAGTCGACTGGGCTCTCGGCGAAGCCTTGGCTTTTGGGACCCTCGTGCTCGAAGGAACCAACGTGCGTCTCATGGGCCAAGACTCGCGACGCGGCACCTTCTCGCACCGTCACGCGGCGCTCATCGATTATCACACGGGTGATCAGTGGGTTCCGCTGAGTCACCTTTCGGGAGCGCCCGGGCATTTCACGGTGCGCGACTCGCTGTTGAGTGAGTACGCGGCCTTGGGATTCGAATACGGATACTCCGTGGAAGCGCCACGCACGCTCGTGGCCTGGGAAGCGCAATTCGGTGACTTCGTTAACGGTGCCGAGATCATTATTGACAACTTCTTGGTGGCCGCCGACGACAAGTGGGGGCAACGCTCTTCACTGGTCATGCTGTTGCCACACGGCTACGAAGGTCAAGGACCCGAACACTCCAGCGGTCGCATTGAACGCTTTTTGTCGCTGAGCGCGCGTAACAACATCCGCGTGGCCCTGCCCACGACGGCCGCGCAGTACTACCACCTCCTGCGCGCGCAAGTTCGTCGCGAACACGTCACCCCCTTGGTGATTTTCACGCCGAAGTCGATGCTGCGCGCGAAAGAGACCCGCTCGCCGCTTGCCGAATTCGTGACGGGTTCCTTCCAGAACGTCATCGACGACGCCACGGTGAACAAGTCCGCGGTCACGCGTGTGGTGATGACCACCGGCAAGATCGGACACGAAGCACTGGCGTATCGCGACAGCTCGGCCGCTGCGACGACAGCCGTCGTGCGCGTGGAGCAGCTCTACCCCTGGCCGCACGAGGACCTGGATCGGATTTTGGCGGGGTATCCGAAGGCCACGGAATTGTGCTGGCTGCAGGAAGAGCCCGAAAACATGGGGGCCTGGCCCTTCGTGCATCACCAATTGCACCGCGAAACGCGTGAGCGCTTCCGTTTGTTCCACGTGGCCCGACAAGAGTCGGCGTCACCGGCCACGGGCAGCGCCTTGGTCCACGCGGCCGAACAAGCGGACCTCATGACGCGGGCCTTTGCGTGAGCGCTGCCAAGAACGTCGTCAAACGTTGGGTGGTCGTTGACGGCTCCAACATCGCCACCGAAGGTCGCACCGCCCCGAGTCTGACCCAGCTCGACGAAGCGGTGACCGCCTATCTCGAAGAGTTTCCCGGCACCGACGTGATCGTGGTGGCGGACGCTACCTTCGAACACCGCGTCCTCCCGGCCGATCGCACGCGTTTTAAGGAAGCCGAATTGGCGGGCGAAATTGTGACGCCTCCCGCCGGAGCGATTGGCCGCGGCGACGCCTTCATTTTGAAGATTGCCACGCGCATCGGGGCCGTGGTCCTTTCGAATGACTCGTTCCAAGAATTCCACGAAGAGCACCCGTGGCTTTTCGAGCCGAATCGTTTAATTGGTGGCAAGCCGGTACCGGGTGTTGGTTGGGTCTTCACCCCGCGTTTGCCGGTGCGTGGAACCAAGCCCACTCGCACCGCGAAAAAACTCACGGTGGCGCTCCCGTCGGGTGCCACTCCCAAGGTGGGCGACACGCTCACTCCCGTAAAAAAGGTGGTGGCCCCCAAGGTGGGCGACACGCTGACCCCCGTGAAAAAGGTCGCGGCCCCCAAGGTAGCCAAAGTCGCAGAAAAGCCCGTCGTGAAGGCCAGCGCCAAGACGCCGGCCAAAAAAGCGGCCGTGAAAGCTGCCGCTCCCGCGAAGAAGGCTGCTCCGGCCACGAAGGTCGTGGCGAAGAAGCCGGTCGTCGACGTGACGCCACCCCTGTCGGTGAAGCGTGGTCGTCAGCCGGTAAATCCGGCCGACGTGTTCGACGCCTTCGTAGCCCGTCACAAGATTTCTTCCAAGGTCACCGGCGTGGTGCTGAGTTTCACCTCCCACGGCGCGGTCATTGAAGTCGGTACCAGTGACGGCGGAACCATTGAGTGCTACGCCCCCAACGCGAATCTCGGAACTCCACCGCCCGCCCGCGCGCGTGACGTACTCCAGCGCGGCGACCGACGTTCCTTTACCTTGCTCGCTCTCGATCCGGTACGACGCATTGCGGAGTTAGCTCTGCGATGAGTGAACTCTCTTTGCGGCCCGAGGACTGGCTGGCGCATCGAGCACCGTTTTTATTCTTGGACGAAATGCTGGAAATCTATCCCGGCCGGCGCGCCGTGGGTCGTTGGACGCTGCGCGAGGATTTGGATTTTTTTACTGGTCACTTTCCCCATCAGCCGGTGACGCCCGGAGTTCTTTTGATCGAGTCGCTGGCGCAGTGCGGCGCCGTGGCGGTACTGAGCCATCCCCGCTACCACGGCAGCCTGCCGCTCTTCGGAGGTATCGACAGTGCGCGCTTTCGCCGCCAGGTTCTTCCCGGCGACACGGTCACGCTGGAGTGTGACCTATCGTCGCTCAGCTCACGCGGGGGCAAAGGTCACGGCGTCGTTCGCCGCGGCGATGAGGTGTGCGCGACCGCCGACATCTTCTTCGTCATCGCTCCGGCGCCCTGATTTTCTGGGGCACCAAGCAGTGGCCGTGCGCCGAACTTCTTTATTCGGCCACGAAACCCGGCCACGCCGACATGTAGTCCACGAAGGGTTCGGATAAGCCCTCGGCGCGTAGCGTCGCCCGCGTCACGGGGAGATCGCGCATGACGAAGTTCGCATCACTACAGGCGCAGCGCGCAAAGTCGTGGTTGGTCACCGCAGCGCGCCCGATGGCCACGAGGTCCGCGCCGAGGTCGAGGCAGCGCTGTGCGTCCGCGGCGGAATAGATTTTTCCGGCGACGCACAGTCGCGTATCACCGCGAGGAATTTCCGCGAACAGCTCCATGAGCTGGCGTCCAGCAAATTCCTCGTCGGCCGCTTCCTTGAAGGAGTCCCACAGGGAGATGTCAATAAAATCGACCATGCCCGTGGCCACGAGCAGGGAATAGGTCGCGATGATGTCGGCGGTGTGGAGCCCGAAGCGTTCAGGGGACAAACGCACCGACACGTTGAAGTCGGCGCGGGTGGCGTGACGAATACCCGTCACGACGTCCAACAAAAGGCGAGCGCGGTTTTCCACCGAACCGCCGTAGCGATCACTGCGCTGGTTGTACGAGCGATTGAGAAACTCGCAGATGATGTAATCGTGCGCTCCGTGGATTTGCACGCCAGCAAATCCGGCGCGTTCGCAGCGAACCGCTGCGTTGATGAAGTCCGCCGTGAGCGTTTCTACTTCTTCCGTGGTGAGCTCTCGGGTTCCCGTGGCCTCGTCCACACCGGGTCCGACGGGATCGGTGCCGATAATCTCGCGCGGACTGCGACGCCCGGCGTGGTGCAACTGCACCACCGCCATGGATCCGTGGGCCGTGATGCCGCTGGCCAATCGCGTGAGGCCGGGGAGGTGGTCGTCACTGAAACAGCCCAGCTGACCAGCAAAACCTTGGCCGATGGCTTGAACGTGGCTGGCACAGGTCATGGTGAGCGCGAAGCCACCCGCGGCGCGCATGGTCAACCACGTGTATTCCTCGTCGCTCAAGGTCCCGTCGGGGTGGCTTTGTTGATTGGTGAGTGGTGCCAGGGTGATGCGGTGGGCGAGCGAACTGCCGTGGGAAAACAACAGGGGGGCGGAAAGTTCAGTCATGAACAGACGTTACTGGTCACGCCACTCTTCGATTTGTGCTCTTTCTACGCCTCGTTCTCGTGCGCGTCGAGGGCGGCGCGCAACTTGGCCTTCATGGAGGCAATGCGCTCACTGACTTGTTCTGCGGGGAGAGGGGAGAGTCGAGCCGATTCGGCCGCGATTGCAGCGAGGATGGGGCCTAAGAATCGCGAGGCTGTGCGTGGTGGCCGTCGCGGGTCCTGCGTGCCGCGGCTCCAGGTCAACAGCAAGGTGGTCTCCGCCCGGGTCAGTGCGACGTAGGCCAGTCGCTGCTCTTCGGCGAGCTGCGATGCCGCGTGCGCTTGGAAACTGGGAAGGACGCCGTCGGCCCAACCCACAACGGCCACGTGTTGCCATTCCAAACCTTTGGCACGGTGAATGGTAGAGAGCGCGACCGCGTTGGGGACATCGGGTTGTGTCCAGCGGGCGGGGGACTCGCCGATGATGTCCGACGCCGGGGAATGTTCCGCCCCGCGTCGCTCGACGGGAATAGCGGCGGCGGTCAAGGCCGTTTCGATGGCCGTCAGTTGCGCGTTGGTGCGGGCTAACACGGCCATGGACTTCCAAGGTGAGCCGGGTTGAAAGCGACTTCGCAGCCAGTTCGCTACGTGCGTTGCCTCTTCCTCGTCGGTGTCGTAGGCGCGTACCAAGGGCATTTCGCCCTCCTCGCGCGCGGGGGTAATCCCGACGGCACCCTCTTCGAGCAAGGTGTTGGCCACGGTGATGATTAAGGCGGTGGAGCGGTGATTTCGCGTGAGGTCCAGCATCGTGACGTGATCCCAGGTGCGGGGGATCTCTTCGAGCAGGGAGGGGCTCGCTCCGTTGAAACCGTAAATGGATTGGTTCTTGTCACCCACGCAGAACAAGTCGGGATCGTCACCGGCCATTTGCTGCAACAACTTAAATTGCAAGGGGTTCATGTCCTGGGCTTCGTCGACGAAGAGGGCGCGGTGCCGGTGTCGAAAAGCTGCCAGCACTGCGGGATGGTCACGCAACAAATTGGTCGCCTCGATGAGGAGGAGGTCGAAGTCCAGTACCGAGCGGCTCCGGCAGAGACCGACGTAGCGATCGAGAAAATCTGAAAAAGCTCGCGCGGGGAGGGGCGTGTCACGTCGCGTCGAGCGCACTGCTCCGCCGTAGGTGACGCCGGTCAGCCCCTGCGAGAGCGACCAGGCGAGCTCTTGTTCGAGTCGAGGTATTTGCCATTCTTCGATGCGGGTGGCTTCGGTCTCGTTGAGTTGCGCCACTAGGACGAGAACGAGACGTCGCCGGTGGGATTCGATGGTGAAAGGTGCCAGGTGATTGTCTTCGCGAAATTGCGTCACAATTTTCAGCGCCGCGCGGTGAAAAGTCCCCGCCTCAACGTCGCGGATTCCGGCCTTGTACAAACGCTGACGAAGTTCGTCGCCGGCTTTGCGGGTGAAAGTCATCGCCAACACGTGTTCGGATTCAATCTCTCCCTCCGCCACACGGCGCTGAATACGCAAGGTGAGAACGTGGGTCTTGCCGGAACCGGCACTGGCCTGCACCAGGAGGCGACGCGAGGGAGAGGTGACGGCTTCGCGCTGCTCGGGGGTGAGGCCCTGGAGCTGGGTGTCGGCGAAGGTGGGACTGTCCATAACCACGCCACGCTACAAGGCGGGTGCCACGTGGCCCAAAGAAACGTCCCGTGCTCACTAACCTAAGAACCGTGCTGCGGGCCTTTGATAACGGTCGTCTTTTTGGCGACGTCTACGGAGATTCCGCACCCCGAGTACTTTTCCTTCACGGCTGGGGTCGCCAGGGAAGCGATTTTCGCGTGGCGGCCGAATCCCTGGCCCACGAGGGCATCGCCAGCGTGACCCTGGACCTACCCGGCTTCGGCTCGTCCCCGGAACCTTCGATTGCGGGGGGTGCGGATCTCTACGCCGATCTCGTGGACCACGCCTGGAAGGACCTCACGGATGGCCCACTCATTGTGGTGGGGCACTCCTTTGGTGGTCGCGTTGCGGTGAGTTTGGCGGCTCGCCATCCCGCACGTGTCGCCGGGCTCGTGCTGACCGGCGTGCCACTTCTGCGATCCACGACGGCGAGTTCCTCGCCCTGGCCGTACCGCAGTCTGCGCCGGCTTCGCGGGTGGCGACTGATTCCGGAGTCTGTTCTTGAGCGCGCCCGTCAGCGATATGGCTCGCGTGACTATCTCGCCGCCCACGGCCGCATGCGCGAGGTCCTCGTCCTCAGCGTGAACGAGTCGTACGAGGACCTGCTGGTCCGGGTGCACGTGCCCACCACACTTCTCTGGGGTGCCACGGATGCGGCGGTCCCCGTCGAGATTGCTGAGCGAGCAGGAGCCCTCCTCACGAAGAGTTCGCTGGTGGTACTCGAGGGCGTTGGGCACCTCCTGCCCACCGAGGCCCCGGCAGCTCTCGCCGCGGCGGTGCGGAGCATGGTGAATCCACGATGAATTTCCTCACCGTCGCCCTCGTCGTCGTGTCGTTGGGCGGAATCGCCACCCAGTCTCTCCGTTGGCTCCGCGTCGCCCAGCGCGAGCACTACATCGCCGGCTCGATCACGCGCTTTTATCGACGGTGGTCGCGCCAGGGTCACTGGCGGCTCGGTCCGAGCGTGGGTCGAATTCCTCACTTTGAGTTCGCAGCCCTCACGGTGTGCGCCGTGGGCATCGCCCTTTCGCCCCTGTCCGCCGTGATGGCTTCGGCCGTGTTTGCGTGGACCTTTCCCTTTGGCTTGGGAATTCGTGGCCGCACCAGCCCTCTGCATTGGACACGTCGCCTCACCACCTTGGCTCTGGTGGTGGTGGTGCTCAATAGCGCGTTGTTATCACTGTGTCTCCTGGTGTATTGGCCCACGGCCTGTCTGGTGGTTTTCCTTGCGCCGTGGACCGTCGAAGCGGGACTGTGGCTCTGCGAACCCTACGAAACACGTCAGGCCATGAGATTCGTGGCCGCGGCCGAGAAAAAACTGCAGGCCGTGCATCCGATCATCGTGGGCGTGACTGGTTCCTTCGGGAAAACCTCTACCAAAAATCATCTCGCCGATCTTTTGGGACCGAACTTTGGCGCGGTAGCCACCCCGAAGAGTTTCAATAATCGTGCGGGACTCTCGCGTTCAATCAACGAATTGCTCGGTGGGGATAGCCGCGTGTTCATCGCCGAAATGGGTACCTACGGACCGGGGGAGATCGCCGATCTCTGTTCGTGGTGCCCCCCGAGCATCGCGGTCATTACGGCCATTGGGCCCGTACACCTCGAACGTATGAAGCACCTCCACGTGATCGAGAAAGCCAAGATGGAAATCGCCGAGCGGGCCCACACGGTGATCGTCAACGTGGATGACGACTTGTTGGCGCAGTGGCCCATGCGTATTTCGGGAAAGAAATTTCTCACCGCGGGAAGTCGAAACGCCGCGGACGTGCGCGTGATTCGTGACGCGCACACCTGGCGCCTTCTTATCGAAGGTCGCGAAGTGGCGGTGGTCCCCGCGGTCAGTGGCATACGAGAGACGAATCTGGCCTGCGCCATCGCGGCTGCGCGCGAACTCGGCGCCACTATGGACGACATAGTGGGTCGCATCGCGAGCTTGCGCGTAGTGGATAACCGATCCACCGTGTCGGTCGCGCCCTCGGGAGTCACCGTCATTGATGACACCTTCAATGCCAATCCCCAAAGTTCCATGAGCGCGCTGGAAACTCTTGTCCGGCTACCGGTCACGGGACGACGGGTAGTGGTGACGCCCGGCATCGTGGAGATGGGCAGCATGCAGTATCCGGCGAACGAATTCTTTGCCCACGAAGTGTTCACCAAGGGCTGCGAATTGGTTATCGTGCAAAGAACCAACGCCTCCGCGCTGCGATCGGGCTTCGGTCCCTCGGCGCGTTTCTTCGCCACCCGCCCGCGGGCGGTGGAATGGGTGCGCCACGAACTCACCGGTCGCGACGCCGTGTTGTACCTCAACGACCTGCCCGACCACTACCCTTAGAGCACGACATCTAGCTCATTGGGGTTTGCGTGACACTGGGAGTTCTCTTTGGCGGTCCTTCGCCGGAACACGACATCTCGATTTTGACGGGCATGCTGGTCGTGCACGAATTGGCTCGTCACCACAATGACGTGGCGGCCATCTATTGGACCAAGGACGGAAACTTCGTCCGGGTCGACAATGCCGTGGAAGCGGAAGCCTTTGTGAACGGGGTTCCCCAGGGGAGCACCGTGCTGGAGTTGCGCCTCGGAGAGACGCGCGGCTTCGTAGAAGTGGCGGGGCGATTCGGAAAAGATAAGCCGCTCGCGCTGGACGCCGTGGTGATGGCCACGCACGGTGGACCCGGGGAAGACGGCTCCCTCCAAGGCGTCTTAGATATCTGCGAGATTCCCTACACCGGACCGTGCGTCGCGGGCGCCTCTCTCGGCATGGACAAGTGGGCCTTCGCCGCCGTGGTCGCCAGCGCCGGTCTCCCCTCCTTGCCGCGCATTCTCCTCACTTCCGCTACCACCAGCCTGCCTTTTTCTGGCCCGTACATTTTGAAGCCCCGCTTCGGCGGATCATCTATTGGCATTGACGTGGTGAGCGACCTCGACACGGCGAAAGCTCGGCTCACCACCAATGTGCATCTGGCGCGCGGCTGCGTGCTCGAGCCCTATCGTCCCGACTTGGTGGACATTCAAGTAGCTCTGCGGAGCTACCCGGAAATTCAACTCTCCGCTATCGAACGTCCGATTCGTCGCAGCGCCACCACGGAGATTTTGGACTATCGCGATAAATACGTCGGTGGTGAAGGCATGGTTTCGGCCCCTCGCGAAATTCCCGCAATTCTTCCCGGCACCCAAGCCGAAGAAATTCGCAGCTACGCCCACCGCATCGGCGACCTGGCCAGTGTTCGTGGGGTGGCGCGCATCGACTTTCTGGTGAACGACCACGAGATCTACATCAACGAGATCAACACCATTCCCGGTTCGCTGTCGAAGCACTTGTTCGTTGAACCACCACTGGCCTTCGCCCAGTTACTCGGGGACTTGATTCGTGAAGCGCGCGAGCGCCCCGCGCACCGCTTCGGGACGTCCGGCGCCGACGGTCTGGTCTTGCGATCCGCGGGAGCGATCGCCTCGAAGCTCGCTTAAGCGCGGAACGGCCGCCGCGGCCTGTCGCAGCGGCTCGCTATAGGGATCGGCGAGCAAACCTTGGCCGAGAGCCCACGCGGCTTCGTCGCAATCGCCACGGCCCATGGCCAAGTCGTGCAGTTCTAAAGCCGCCCATTCGGCGAAGCGCTGCACCTTGGCGAGATGCCCCTCGTGGACGAACCATTCGAAGCCCCGCAGGGTGGCGGCGAGGACCTCGGAGTGAATGAGTGCGAGGGCTTCACGTAGTGACGCCTCGTCACCGGCGTGAGCCTTGGCGCGACCAACATGATTGAAAAATTCGGCGACGTCCGAATCGACGTCATCGAGGTAGTAGAGACCTTGGGATCCGACGCGCCGCAGTCGGGGACGACCGTGCGAGGAGCCCAGGGCACGTCGTACGGAGGTGGCCGTATTCGCCAAGGTGCGAACACTGGCGTCGACGTCACTCTCGCCGTCATTCAGAACGCGGCTGCGTAGTCGATCCCCGGTCACGGCTTCGCCCGCGTGCACACTGAGATAGGCAGTCATCTCCACGCTGCGTCGGCGGAGGGCGGGGACAAAATCGCGCGTGAGATTATCCACCTCCGGATACGAACGCAGGAGATGCACTTTTGGCCGCCCCGTGTTGGTGCCTCGACGTCCCAGAAGAAAAATGCTGAAAAGTCCGTGATGCCCGGGTGGTGTGATATCCGATCGGAGCTGCTCGCGGAAACTGTGGTGTAAAGGGTGCGAGAGCACCACGGCGCTGTGTGTTACCGACGTGGGAGGGTTGGCCGCGCCGCTGGGGCCACCCCACAGAACGAGGACGGTCAAAATGGCGCTGGCGACCGCGGCGATGCCCCCCAACTCGTGGGAGCGACCGGTGCGCCATTGAAAGAGAACTTCGTAGGCAATCGTCACGATGAGGGCCGTCCATAACACGGCGGCACACAGCAGGGCCAGGTGAACGAGCGCGGAGGGGGAGTGACCGTGCTGGCTGTTGCGCCACAGCTCCGGTCCGCGAAAGGGAACCACCACCAGAAAACTGGTGATCGACAGTGCGGACAAGAAACGTACGACTCGATTCACGACAGCTGCACCAATTGGTAGTTCGCACTCGAGTTGGCCTGATCGATGAGGCTCAGGCTGAGCGTGCACGAAGTGGCGCTCGGTACCGTCCACGTATCGGCGACCCTGATGATGGTGCCGGCGCAGTCGAGATTTTCGTTGAGGGGAATATCGCTCAGTAGTTTCCAACGGCTGCTGGCGGTGAGGGGAATCAGACTTTGGGAAAAGAGGGGATCGAGCGTTCCCGATGTGACCGGCTCGACGCCAGATGAGACCACGCTGGGGTGAACGGCCCCGCTCGCGACGGTCACGCTCGTGGAACTCGCGGCGGGCGACGCGACGCTGCTGGGGGAGGGTAGCCACTCGTGTTGAATCACCGTGTGTCGAATTGTCTGGATGATGGTGTGTCCCGGAAGCGTCACGACCGTCGAGCCGTGCAGGGCGAGCACCAGCAATATCGGAATCGCCAGTGTCGCGATGTGACTCGGGGTGACGCGTCGAACCATTACTTGCCGAGAGTACCGAGCCACGTCGCTCCTGTCTCGTCGGGTCATATTCGTCGTCACCTACAAGAGATAGTGGGTGGTGAACCATCGCAACTCTCGATTCAAACTCTGGGCGCTGCACTGTTCTGCGAGTGCCAATTCTTGAAGGGAACAACCCTCAAAGACTCGTCGATACACCAAGGAAGCCATACGGGCCTGCTCCGTCGTGCGGAAATTTTCGAGGCGGGTCAATAACTCCGAATTCTCGGTGGCGGCAAAGTTCTTCGCCACGCCGTCCAGGTCGCCGTAGTGGTGGTGTTGTTTTTCCTTGAGCAACCATCGACGGAATCGGCCGCGCAAAGCCGAGAGCAGATCGGGAGCGGCGTAGATGCGTTGCTGGCCCGCCCAGTCGTAGATCAGTTCACTTAGCAAGGCGACACAGATCCCCATGGCCTCGCCGCTCTCGCTGACGATACCCTCGCCGAAGCGGAGTTGTCGACAGACGCTGACCACGCCGGGCAACATGGTTTGTAACAAGGTCCGGGCGATGAAGGGCTCACGGGCGTCAGCGAGAAGGGCCGTGATGATGTGCGCACGCTGCTCCACGCTGCGACCGCCTCGTGGTTCGAGCGCACGCACGACGTCCGCAAAGTTGCTGCATCCACTCAATGCGAGGGTGTCGTGTTGCGCGGCAAAGTACTCGTAGTGCCGTGTGGATCTCTGCGAGACGCCGGTGTAACTCCATTCGCTGCGCAGTCGTTGCAAGATGTCAAAGTTATTTTCCATGGGGGCATCGTTGATGCCCCCACGCATCGCGAGGCGCACAGCCCAACGCACATACTTCTACGACAGCCAGGACTCCGATGCCTGCAGAAGAAATTCACTGATCTGCTTGCCCTTGTCGAAGAGTCCACACAGCGGGTCTTCGCCTTTGGCGACCCGGGCGAGAGAAATAGGGTGGCGCGCCACAATGGAAATACGCCGTTCTGCCGAGTCGGTGGCCGAGGCGAAGGTATCGGTGGCGGTGACTTCGAGTGGTAGCTCGACCCCACCAACGGGGGCGAGGTCGATGGCCAACGTCAACAAATCGGGGCCCTGCGGGAAGGGCGGTAACGACCAGGTCAGGACTAAGGGAAAATGAAACTCGTCGGGTGGATCCTGGTCGTCAGCGAGGGTGAGGAGGGCGTCTTCGAAAGCCAGTAAGGCGCGTGGGTCTACGTCCAAGGAAAGATGAAGGTCAATGGGCCCACCACAGCCCTCTTCGGGATGTAGGTCCACTTCCCATGCCTGACGGAGGGAATAGGTCTCGACAAAGTGTCGCTCGTCGTGCACGTGAAAGCCGTGGTCGACAGCGTGGTCTTTTAGATCGGCGACAAAACCGGCGACGTCAATAGCTGCCATTACCTTGCGAGGATAGTGCCTTTTGCCGATACGGTAGAAACGTGAACTACGCCGACATCCTCCCCCTCCTGCATACCTGCGTGGACGAGATTTCACTCGCCATTGTGGAGCACCGCGGCCGGGGCTATTCCGGACAAAGGCCCACCCAATATCACCTCGACCTCGCCGCCGACGCCGCGGGGCTGAGTATCTTTCACGCCGCGGGTTACCGCGTGGTGAGCGAAGAGTCGGGAGTCACCGGCGACGGTGAGTTCACGGTAGTCATGGATCCCATTGACGGCTCGACGAACTGCGACCGTGGTATTCCTTTTTACGCCTGCAGCCTGGCCGTATTACGCGAGGGTGAGTTGGTCGCGGGGCTGGTAGCCAACCTTGCGACCGGTACGCGTTACAGCGCCACGCGGGGCGGGGGAGCATTTCGCGACGGCGAACGCATCACGGCGCGAAAGACGACCGTGATGGAAGAGGCGATCGTTAGTTTTTCGGGTCTCGCCCAACATCATCTCGGCTGGGCGCAGGTGCGCGCCATGGGTGCGGCGAGCTTGGAATGTTGCTTGGTGGCCGACGGTTCACTGGACGCCTATTCGGTGGCGCAGCAATCGTCGCTGCATCCCTGGGACTACCTCGCGGGACTTTTGATTTGTCACGAAGCGGGCGCGGTGGCGGGGGACTACCGCGGCGAGGAATTGATCACTGACGTGATGGAAGAGCGCCACCCCGTGTTCGCGGCGACGCAGGAACTGCTCACAGAATTCCTCGCGGCCCCCAGCCTCTAGGATGGACACTTCGGGCGCTTAGCTCAGTTGGTTAGAGCAGCTGATTTACACTCAGCAGGTCGGGGGTTCGAGTCCCTCAGCGCCCACTCCCCGTATAAAGAATGAGGCCCGCATCATGATTCTTGATCTCTTTCGACTCGACGGCAAAGTCGCCATCGTCACCGGCGCTGGTCGTGGCATCGGGGCGGCGAGCGCCATCGCTCTCGCCGAATGCGGCTGCGACGTCATTATTTCTTCGCGTACCACCAGCGATCTCGACCAGGTAGCCGCCGCGGTACGCGCCCTCGGTCGGCGTGCCAGCGTTGCGGCTCTCGACATGTCCGATTTGGCGGCGGTGGATACCCTCGCCGCCATCGCTCGTGAAGAGTACGGACGCGTCGACGTGGTGGTGAACAATGTGGGCGGAGCCATCCCCCTGCCCTTCTTCGACACGACTCCGGAATATCTTGAAGAGTCCTTTCACTTCAACGTCAGCACCGCGCACGCATTGAACTTGGTAACGGTTCCCCTGATGCTCGAAGGTGGCGGGGGATCCATCATCAACATCTCCTCGGTGATGGGCCGCGTTTCGGGTCGCGGGTACTCTGCGTACGGCTCGGCCAAAGCTGCGCTTTCGCACTACACACGTTTGGTGGCCCATGACCTGTCGCCGCGCATTCGAGTGAACGCCATCGCCGCGGGCGCCACGGCAACTTCGGCTCTCGAATTCGTCACGCAAACTCCGGAACTCAAACAAATGATGGAGGACCTCACGCCGTTACATCGAATTGCCTCACCCCAGGAAATCGCCGCCGGAGTTGTCTACCTCGCGTCGCCCGCCGGAGCATTTCTCACCGGCAAGGTTTTGGAAATTGACGGTGGCACTGATGCGCCCAGTCTTGATTTCAATATTCCCGACCTGTAGCAATGCTTGTCCGAGTGTGCCGCCACGCATACGGGTGGCGTAGCGCTGCCCATCGGGGATCTGGAAACCCGTCACTCATTGTTCACCCGTTAAGGGACTGTTCCGGGTCACGAGTGACCGCCAGATTTGCTGGAAAGTAAGGAATTTAGGGTTTTTTTTCACGACGACCCTCGAGATAGTGAATTCCCGCCCACTCGCCTTTCCCGCTACTACATGTGAGCCTATTTGCTGTTAGTTTCCAAGTGGGGAAATGGATGGATAAGTACACGAAAATAATGCGGCGATTACGTAGTTCTTTGTTGACCGTAGCTATCGTCACTTCTTTTTGTGCTGTCCAAATTCCGCAGATGGCAAATGCCGTCTCTTCGCACAATGCTTATCCCGGTCCCATCGCCCAGCCGAATATTCCTTCCCAAGCGGGTCAAGTAACCGTCAACGGTGTCATTGCGCCGTTGAGCACCACCGACCCTTCGGAATCGGGGACCGCTACTCCTTCTGACCCGACCTATCTCTGCGGCTTCACTATCTACAACGGTCAATCCACCGTGCAGGCCTACATTGATTCGGGCAACGGAAATTATCTCAGCAATCCTCCAATGACTTTGACTATCGATCCGACCACTGAATGCGTGGAGTTTCAAGTAGTTGCGGCCGGAGATAACACCGGCACCCCCACGGCCACCGACGCATCGGGCGCACAGGTGTACGTCTCGCTATTGGACGTTTTCAATTCGGGTACCGCAGCCCAAGACGCCAACGGGGATACTTTTCTTCCCACTCTCCGTGGAAATGAAAATATAAAGATTGTCGGTCTGCACTGTGACTCGACCAATCAAGTAAATGGGTGTGGTAATCCCAAGCGCGTTGGTGAAGTGTTTTCCTACCAAATTGCCCCATCGGTCCCCGACAAAGTTGCAGGGGTTACTGCCGTGACGGCATACCTGGGAGCGCAAGTCTCTTGGTCGCCGGCGCTCACACCGGTGGGCTACCCCGTCACGCAGTACGTCGTGACCTCGAGCAACACGTCCGGCAAGCCCAACGGTACGTGTACGACAAGTGGTACGGCGTGTGCGGTCACGATCGCGACGTCAGCGACTTTCACCGCGGCAACCCTGGCGGCCACGAACTACACCTTCACCGTGAAGGCCACTAATGCCGTTGGTACGAGTCCGGTTTCGAATCCATCCGCCGCCGTAAAGCCACGAACGTCCGTGGGCTCTGTACCATTTGCCCCCACAAACCTCACCGTTACCCCTCATAACGGAAACGTCAGTGCCTCTTGGGCGGCTGCCTATGGCGACGGCTTAACGCTCACGGCGTACAACGTCAACGTGACCACAGTCGGAGTCACGTGGCAGCCCACGACCGTCGTCACTAGTGATGGTTCCTTGGCGGGATCCTCTAACAATGACTACGTAGTGACCCTTCCCGACGTGACTGATATTTCCGTGGGCGACATCGCCACGCTGGGCGGGGCACAGGTGGGTACCGTGAGCGCCGTCAACCTTTCCACCAAAAAGGTGACAATTTCTCCGGAGTCGACATTTGTCGATTCTGGCGTTGTCCTCGACCAATCGTCGTCGATCACATTTAATTACGCTGTGAGCTCGCCGAAGCGCATCTCGTTTGTCGGTTGCAGCACTTTGGCCACGAGCTGCGTCATAAGTAATCTGACCAACGCAACCACGTACTCGTTCACGGTGACAGCCCAGGCTGGTACCAAGACATCAAGCGCCTCGGCTGCGGTAACGGCAACGCCGAATATTTTCCCACCAAATCCGCCGACGAATCTCACGGCCGTGGCGTACAACGAAGAGGTTCATCTTTCGTGGACGGCATCCACTTTCGACGGTGGTAGTCCCGTTACCGGTTACTCGGTGTACGACTTCCAAAACCAAGTGAGTGCCAACGGTTTTCTTGGCGATCACTGCACGACAAACGCCACGACAACTGATTGCTGGATTACGGGATTAACGAATGGCACGGCGTATACCTTCTACGCGTTTGCCACTAACTACGCGGCCGGAGTTCGTGGTTCGGGTGCCTCGGCCCCGTCCTTGGCGTCAAAAGCAGTTACTCCAATGACTACGGCTCCATGGGCGCCTACGGCAGTCCAGGGAAGCTACCTAGTCGGCCAAGCAAATAGCGCAACTGGCGGAAAAATTAATGTGTCGTGGACATCGAACACCTACAACGCAGGTGCCGCGACGACCCAGTACACGGTGACGTCGAGCCCCGGTGCAAAAACATGCATTTGGACCACCGGACCACTGAATTGCACCGTGAGCGGTTTGACCGTTGGCACGGCGTACACCTTCTCCGTAACCGCCAAGAACAGCGTAGGAACTTCACCTGCCTCAGCCGCTTCGACGCCTGTGATTTCGTACACCGTACCGAGCGCCGCAACGGGCGTCAGCGGATCTATTCGCTATCAGGGATCCACGGTGTCGTGGACCGCTCCTACGAGCACCGGCGGTACGCCGATTACGAGTTACGTGGCGACGGCGTACTTGACGTCGTCGACGGGCGCAGCGACCACTGCCACGGCCCAGTTTTGTACCTGGGTCAGTGGCCCCTTGAATTGCGTGATTTCTGGTCTCACCAACGGGGTGAAGTACGCCTACGAAGTTGTCGCGGTGAACTCTGCGGGCTCCTCTATCACCTCGGCGGCGTCGGCAGCGGTGACGCCCGGCTACTCGGCACCCGACGCGCCGACGCTCATTAGTGCCAAGACCGGTAACCAAAATATCGTGTTGACTTGGGCAGCACCGGTGTACACCGGTGGCGGCGCGCAGACGATCGCGAGTTACACGGTGACGTATTTGCCGAACACCGTGGGTTCTTCGGGCTGCACCAATTTGGGTCCCTCGGCGACCACCTGCACCATCAGTGGCCTTACCAACGGAACCTCGTACACCATTTCCATCGTGGATAAAAACTCGGGTTTGGTCGGACCACCTGTTATCGCTGCGTTGACCAGTGCTGCTGTGTCCCCAGCGACCGCACTCGTACCTTCGACTGCTCCATCAGCGCCGACAAGCGTGAGCGCCACGGCGAAGCAAAATCAACAATCGGTTGTGACGTGGAGCGTCCCGTCGAGTACGGGTGGCGCCACCATCACCTCGTACGTTGTCACTGCGATTGATGCGACTAATCCCGCCAACGGTAATGAGACGTGTACTTGGACCACGGGTCCATTGACGTGCACTATCACGGGCCTCACCAACGGTGATTCCTACACCTTCACCGTTACCGCGACCAACATCTCGGGCACCTCGGTGGCTTCGAGCGCTTCGAGCGCCATCGTTCCTTCGACCGTTCCTAACGCCCCCACCGCCGTCAGCGCTACTGGTGCTGCCAACGGCCAGTCCGTGGTCAGTTGGAGTGCTCCTTCGGTGAACGGTGGATCAGCCATCACCGGTTACACCGTCACCTCTAACCCGGGCAACTTCACCTGCACGTCAGCCACGACCTCGTGCACCGTCACGGGC
>SESD01000558.1_pt1 | contig 22939 bp, 19 predicted proteins | sample 3171411 | NCBI WGS metagenome assembly SESD01 (sample SAMN06051880, study PRJNA518727) | freshwater metagenome | biome: subpolar coniferous forest; feature: holomictic lake; material: water; isolation source: holomictic Lake 442, 16.5 m depth | place: Canada: near Kenora, Ontario | collected...
GTTCATGGAAAGGCTAAAAGAAAAAGCCTCTGCTTCGTCTGAAGCAAGAGGCTTTTTAATCGAGTAAGTCAGTTGCAGAGATCAAGAAGCGACTGCGAGATCTGAAAGGTAGGTCTTGATTGACTGATGTTTTCCAAGGCCAAGTTTTTTATGCATTCTGTAGCGGATGCTCTCCATTCCTCTTGTCGATATGCCTACAGAGCGGCCAATCTCTTTTGTGTCATAATTCAACTTGACCAGCAGGCTTATTCTTAGCTCACGCTGGTTAAGGTTGGCATGTTTCTTCTGGAGTTTCGATAAAAAAAACGAATCGGACTCAGTCAATTCTATATTGAGACGTTTTTCAATGGTTTCGGTCTCAATCAGGCTTAAACATGAATCAGTCATCATTCTTTTTATGCTGCTATCAATTTCAAGAGCGTGTATCTGGTCAAGGAGATTCCGTAACGAGGTTGTTTTTTCAGCGATTGCCGTCGAAACCCTTGTCAGCTCCAAATCCTGATTCGCAACTCTGGTCCTAAGATCTCCGATCTCTTTTTCGTACTCGAAGGAAGTTTTGTTCTGTTCTGTTTGTGTGTGCATTGTAGTAATCATCCGGGTTATTCGATTTATGATATCATCTTTACGCTGTTAAGACTTGTAAAACGGTATGTTCTTGCAACAGCACCCAAGAATTCCGATACTTCCCAAAGGTACTTCCTGTAACACTCCTTATTTTCTTGATCTTTCCGGGTAGTTATTTGTCCCGCGTTTACCCCATCTTTTACCTCCATTTTTATTTGGTTCCGAACACTTTCTTATGACAAAGCCAACCAATCATTTCCTGACTATTGAACTCAAAAACCAAAAACACAACTCCAACTCCAACTCCAACTCCAACTCCAACTCCAACTCCAACTCCAACTCCAACTGTAGACAAGATATGTAATTTTATAGTGCTTCCATAGCTATTTATACTGTATTTGTGTTTAATTACCCATATTTTATTGCCGACGTGTTCACAGCAGTAATATTTGTTTTTTTTTACATAAACACAAGAGAATATTCTTAATTCTACAGAAAAACACTCTCTTCTTTTTTTTTATACTTCAAAGGAACGTTTTTTCTTGTGATTTGTCATTTATTAATAGAGCGAATTCATTGTAGAACTACTTTAGTGCTATAATTGATGTATAATTGCCGTATAGTTACTTTGTTTATTATGGCGTGTTTTTTCAACTTCCAGCATAATGAATAACTTTTTGCGTTACATTTTTATTTTTAATCCTGCAGCAGACAAAGGTCGTGCTTCGCGCAAGGCAGAATGGCTTAAAGCACAGGTATCAGGACGGACAGACTCAGCACTGTTCACGACAACTTATGCTGGTCACGCAGGGGATATTGCTCGTTCTGAGAAAAGGAAGGGCACCTGTATGATTGCGTGTGGAGGAGATGGAACGCTTCATGAAGTGGTCAATGCTGTTGCTGGAGAAGGCGTAACGATCGGGATTTTACCCATTGGTTCGGCTAATGATTTTATTAAAACTCTGTATCCCAAAAACAAGTTATACTCTGGCATCACTCGTTTTTTTGAGGAGAACAGCAAAATAATTGATATAGGGAGTGTTTTTTATGGTATCGAGCATCGGTATTTTATCAATTCTCTTGGCATCGGTTTTACCGGGCGCATTGCAAGGAGCGTTAAACGGACGAGTTGGTTAAAAGGAGAGCTTGGTTACGTTTATGCTCTTTTTAGCGTGCTTTTTGATTATACGCCTTTGACTATGGGTATCAAGATTACCCTGGAGAACTCTTTTCTGGAGCTTCACGAGCCTGTTTTTGCGTTTTCAGTTTTAAATGGAAAAATTGAGGGGGGGAAATTCAGGATAGCTCCATACGCTGAGTTGTCAGACGGATTGCTTGATATCTGTATTCTCAAGGCGGTGCCAAAGCATAAATTTTTTCGCTATGCGTTCAAATATCTCTGCGGGAGCCATATCACTGACCCACAGGTTATATACTGCAAGGCGAAGGCTGTGGAGGTGATGCTTGAGAATCCGGATGTCATGCATCTGGACGGGGAAGTGTATGACGGCATTTCTGGCAGGATTACGATTTCGGCCGTTTCACAGGGACTTTCTGTGTTATAGGTTACGTTATATCGAGTTCTGAGAGAAAGGTCTTGATTGACTGGTGTTTCCCAAGACCCAACTTTTTATGAATTCTGTAACGTATGCTTTCCATTCCTCTGGTTGATAAACCGATGGAACTGGCAATCTCCGTGGTGCCATAGTTCAACTTGACCAGCAGGCTGATTCTCAATTCTCGCTGGCTAAGGTTTGGAAATATTTTCTGCAGTCTGGATAAAAAAATTGAATCGGACTCAGTGGTCTCTCTGTTCAGTTGTTTTTCGATTACTTCCTTCTCGATGAGGCTCAAGCACGAATTGGTCAGAGCTCTTTTTACGCCGGGATCAATGTCAACTGAAGATATCTTTTCAAAAAGGTTGCGCACTCCTCTTTTGTTGTCATCAAGTACTGTCGAAACTCTTGTCAGTTCCATCTCCAGTGTCTTGATTCTTTTTGTAAGATCGGCTATTTCTTTTTCTCTTTCGCGAGAGGACTTGTTGTTCACCTCCGATTGTGCATTCATTTTTATAACCAATTGGGTTATTCTATGTCCAAAGTCTTGTTTAAGCAGTTGAACTTCGTTCTCTTTTTCTCTTTCTCTTTCTATAAGGTCTGAGCGCATGGAGTCTATTGCCTTGAAAAAAGGATAATAGGGATGACCATTGGGAGGTATTGTTATGCTCTGGTCAAGCATATTAAGCCAGGAAATTCTTGCTATGGCTTCCAGAAACTTTTTGTTCAAAGCTTGCAGGTTGTTGTTCTCGGCATCGGGTTCTCTGGCGGTAAGTTTCCCTGCTTTAAATGCCCTTATATTTTCAATACTCTTTTCATAGGTTTTTTCCAGTATGACGCAAATATTATGAGGAGCTACTGCAGCAAAAGTCTCCACGATTATGCGCATGGATTCTGGAATATTGTAAAACACTATAACCCCGAGGATTGGACTCCAGTTAAAAAAGAGATTGGTAATCGCCCTTTTGTAGTTGAAGGTAATGTCGGAGATATGGTCAAGATCAAACAGGATGTGAAATTGCCTGCTCAGAAGATCAGATTCAGAGAGCACAACCTGCAAGAGCTCGATGTCCATGAAGTCCAGAATAATATCGGATCTTGTTTCTACATCAATCCAGGTGTGGACGATATTGCCATCAATCACACTCATCCATTTGGTATACTCTGCGGCAGGGTGATGACACTTCCAGTGGCTTTTTTTGGTTGTTGTAGCTATTGGCTGTTTTTGTGGTTCCATTGCCTGGAGTGTGTGTTATAACGATACGGATTGTTGTCGACTCGGCACTCAACATAATAAAAATGCTGAACTTGAACGTAATCAACAATGGTTACTTCTGAAAAATGGGAAGAAAACAGAGAGTTGGCTTTTTTTACGTTGTAAACAGCATTTTATTCACAAAAACAGTGGAGATAAATCTGCTAGTGAGGATGGAATGTCATATTCCCGGCTTTTTTTATATTCAGTAGTAGCTTTTTGTCTGATGTGTAACATGACAGCAGGAAACAATATGTAACAGAGAGGGAATTTGGACTATGCAGGTTATTGTTTTTGAAGATACCAGGGTTCTGGAGTTGATGCCACTTGTCAATCTTAAACCTGTTTACGGACTTTATACCGGTTTTCGTTCTCTTCAGGAAAAGCTTGAGCATTCGACGAGAGGGCGTGTGACGCTTACCTGGCATCTTCGCCGCTATCTTGCTTCTTTTTATGCTGAACAGCACCCGGAATACACCGTCAACCGTCTCGAAGAAAAAGAGGTGCTGCTTGTCAATGGACGTATAGTCTGTGATGAAGCGGCAGCCAGAGTGATTATTGAAGGTGTGTTTGATTCGGGGACGGCTTATATGCAGGGTGATAATCTGCTGTTTGCAAGAGTGGACAGCTCTCTTATTACTACGGCTGCGGGTTTGATGCCAGACCTTTTTGATTCATCCATTCTTGCAGGACAGCTTGTTACAGAAGCGGTAACAGGTTTCAGGGTTATCGATAATCTATGGGATGTGACGGTTTTTCATGCTGATGAGATGTTGCGGGATGCTGAAACGCTTGAACTTGGTCGTTTTGAGGGAGATGTGCATCCTTCAGTTTCCATTGTCAATCGTTCGAATATCTATGTTGCTCCCGGAGCTGTTGTTCGGGCTGGAGCGGTACTTGATGCTGATGAAGGATTTGTCGCCGTCGGGGCCGGAGCGATTGTTGATCCGCAGGCGGTGCTGATGCAGAATGTATATCTTGCTCCCTGGTCGAGGGCGAAAATCGGTGCAAAATTGTACAGCAATGTTGCCATAGGGATGGCATCCAAAGTTGGCGGTGAAGTTGAGGATTCTCTTCTTGAACCTTTTGTCAACAAACAGCATGACGGCTTTCTTGGCCATTCTTATATCTCATCGTGGTGTAATCTTGGTGCGGGTACCAATACGAGCGACCTCAAGAATAATTATAGTCAGATTAACTTGCTCATCAATGGCCAGTTAAAGGTGACGGGATTACAGTTTCTTGGGCTTTTAATGGGTGACCACAGCAAGAGTTCAATCAATTCAATGTTCAATACCGGAACTGTGGCAGGAACAGGGGCCAATATTTTTGGCGGGGGATTTCCTTCCAAAGAGATCCCCTCTTTTTCGTGGGGCGGGAGTGGGGGTTTTGAGAACTATGATATTGAAAAAGCGGTTGATACTGCACGGAAGGTAATGGCACGCCGTAAGGTTACCATGAGCTTCGCCTATGAGTCGATGTTTCGTTTCGTTGCAGGATTCGAGAGTTCGGATCGTCTCTTTGTATAATCTCTTAAGTATGACCACATGATTTTTGTTGTTGATAACTACGATTCTTTTACCTATAACCTGGTGCAGTATATCGGCGAGACCGGCGAAACAGTTGAGGTATATCGTAACGACGAGCTTTCTGTCGATGAGGTACTGGCACTTGCTCCCTCAAAAATTGTTATTTCTCCTGGTCCTGGTACTCCTTGCGATGCAGGCGTTTCTGTGCCGTTGATTCACGCTGTCAAAGGCAGGATTCCCGTACTCGGGGTTTGTCTTGGGCATCAGTCGATCGGCGCCGCTCTTGGAGGAAGCGTGGTGAGGGCATCCAGCATTATGCATGGCAAGACCTCAATGGTTTATCATGACAACTGCGGGATTTTCAGGGGTGTTGATAATCCTTTTTTGGCCACAAGGTATCACTCTCTCATTGTTGAACGGGCAACACTTCCAGAGACGCTTGTAATCCGGGCATGGACTGAGGACGGAGTGATAATGGGTATGGATTCGGAGCAGTTTATGCTTTATGGAGTCCAGTTTCATCCCGAATCCATCATGACTGCCGAGGGGAAAAAAATTATCAGGAATTTTCTTGAACTGTAGTATTTGATTCAGAGGATGTGAGTGTATGGATATTTATCGCAGTCCTTCAGGGACAGAGGATGAGAGGAGAGGGGATGGTGTTCCGCCGCATTCCGGTGTACACCGCGAAAGTGATTTCATGGCTGACGGATGGCGAGTGTTCAAAATTATGGCAGAATTTGTCAGCGGTTTTGAAATGATGTCTGATGCAGGACCAGCCGTCACCGTTTTCGGTTCTACAAGGGTGCATGCCGGAAGCCCGGAGTACCTTCTTGCTGAAAAACTTGGCGGTCTCCTTGCTGCGGAAGGGTTTTCAGTGATAACAGGGGGTGGCCCGGGTGTTATGGAGGCAGCAAACAAGGGCGCCCAAAACGCTGGTGGTGTATCTATTGGATTCAATATCAAACTTCCAAACCAGCAGAAGCCAAATAAATATATTGATCACGGCAAACTGGTGAGTTTTCAGTATTTTTTTGTGCGCAAGGTTATGTTCATAAAATACGCACAGGCATTCATCGCTTTGCCTGGTGGTTTTGGTACGCTTGATGAAATATCTGAAGCCATTACGCTTATATACACTGGGAAAAGCGAACGGTTCCCTGTTATTTTGTTGGGCAGAAGTTACTGGGAGGGATTTTACCGATGGGTTCAGGAGACCATGCAGAAAGAGAAGGGCTATATCAGTGCTGCCGATCTTGAATTTATTTACGTTGAAGATAGTCCAGAAAAGGCAATTGCAATAATCAAAAATTTTTATCCTGATGGTTATTCGCTGAATTTTTAAGGAGAGACTCTTGTTCTTCCATTGCGTTGGTTCAGCCATTGAAGGAGTGTTTCTGTTTCCTTAACGGTGAGACGAGTTTCCGGTTTCCAGAGGTAATAGAGCTTTTGATGAGCAGATCCTTCCGAAATCACCTTTTGGATTTTAGTTATTTTTTGTTGGTTGTTCGCCATGTCTTGAATGTTCCATTCTGAAAAATTCAGGGCATTTCTGCCTGAAGCCACTGTATTTGAGGCCAACCATGATGCTGGCGCAATGTAGGCAATGGTATCCCATCGGGTTTCATTCGAGTGGCAGTCATAACATGCTTTTTTCAGTGAGCTTGTTATCAAACAGGGGAGTTGGATGATGGAAACTACCGGTGGGTTGATTCGTTTCAGCGGTGCAAACTGCATGAGTATCAGTACGACAAGAGACCAGCTTGCAATTGATTTGAATGAAAATGTCATTATTCCCGGAAAACGCTGAATGAGATTGTTGTATTTCTTCCTGTTAACGTCAAAAGAGTGTTATCGTGATATTTCCCTGTGAAAAAGCGGTGTGGTACTATCTTCCTCAAATCAGGGCGGATCTTGCCATCGAGCTTGTAAAAACCGGAATGACCCAATCGCAGGCGGCAAAGAAGCTTGGTGTCACTCCTGCAGCAATCTCTCAGTATATTCATAAAAAGCGTGGCATGCAATCTCTGAAGAGCAAGAGCTACCGCAAGGAGATTGCTGATGCGGTTACAAAAATTTGTGAAGAGGCCTCGTCCGCTGACCTTCATCGTATTGTTTGCAACTGCTGTCACCTGCTGCAAAAGGAGGGTGACGAACAAAAGGATGTCTGCTCGTCTACAGCTCCACAATGATATGGGCTTCAGTTGAATGTCCGTTAAGCAAATTCTTCAGGGTGTCGATCAGTTCCATTCCGTATTTGTTGAGATAATAAAAAACATTGATTAACCGTTCTTGTGGTATTCCTTCCGGAAACAGTGCGGTTTCTGCTTTCAGGATTTGCTCAAGCAACTCTTCGTGTTTGCGTCTGCTGGCCTTCCATGTTTTTTGTTCAATACTTTCGACAATTTTAGTCGACTGGACGGCTGAAGCGGCCAGGAGCGGCTCCAGGGTGGGGTCAATCTTTGCGAGCACGGGCCCAAGAGTGGCAAAAGCCCGATGAATATCCTCTTTTGTTTTTTCGAACAATGCGTCAAGTTGAGGGCTTTCAGCGATGCCGACGGCATTTTTTTTCAACTGTTGAAGGTCGCCGAATACAGCAAGGTAAATCTGCTTCCGTGAAAATCCGGGTTTTCCGATAACATGGAGCAGTCTGTCCATGATCCGGCTTATTTTCGGTTCAACAAGGGTAAAACTTCCCCTGGGAATAATAAACGGCATAGTGATTCCGAAGTGTTCATAATTTTTTCGGTACTGCGCCAGATAGCTTATTTCACCAGGGCCAGCTATGCATGCAAAAGTAGGCAGGACGAAGTCCTGAACAATCGGTCTGAGAACGACATTTGGACTGAACTGTTCAGGGTGATCCTGACACAGTTCAAGCATCTGATGCTTTGAATAGTGCTGTTTGTCGGGTACAATCGAGAAAGAGTTTTCTGAAGGTTGCTCTATTTTTTGTCGTTGCCCATGATGGTTGATATAAAACAGATTGACGGCTCTTGGTTTTGTCTGTGCAGTGTAGCCGAGATTTTCCAGACGGGTACTTTGCGAAACGACATTATAGGAGGATGCTGGCGAGGATGAGAGCTCTCTCAAAAAGATGGTGGACGAAAGCCTCTTGAACTCAGGATCTTGACTCGACAGCAGAATCAGCGGCTGTTCTCTGAAGAGCCGCATCATGGTGCTGGCGAAGCTTATCTCGAAGGTGCTTCCCGGATAATAACACTCCGTGAGGATATCCGAAACAGTCTGCTTGTGGGATGAATCAGGCAAGAGCCTCAGGAACTCCTCAACGGTACGGTTGATCTCTTCGCCGAAGCAGGTGTTGGCAACCATCTGTTCCGGCATACGCCTGTAAGGTTCCTGCCTGAAGTGGACAACCTGATTTTCAGAAAAAATGGCGGTGTGGGCCGATTCGTCATAGTCGTGGTCTTCTCCTTCGAGCCAGAAGATCGGGACAAAATCGTATTCAGGAAAGAGTGCGTTTTGACGTTCAGCAAAAATAATAGCGCTGAGCGCTTTGTAAATAGTATAGAGCGGCCCGGTAAACAGTCCGAGTTGCTGTCCGGTTACTATGGCCATACATCGTGGTGAGCGGAGCTTTTCGATCTCCCTGAGCTGGCGTGCGGTGCCTCCCCAGCGGCTGTTTTGCCGCGAGAGAAGCCGAACAAGAGTTTCCCGATCAAACGTTCTCGAACCGAGCAATCCGAGCTGTCGGTAGTAATCTGCCTCTTGTTGGTAATCAAGATGAAAACATTCTGAAATCAGTTTGGAGCGTTCGGGGCCGTCCGATGTATAGTCACGGAAAAGCTTTGAAAATCCTTTTTTTGGTGTCAGGATATTTTTGTAGTCAAGGAGAAAGGTGTTCACTGTTTTATTTTTGCAGGTTCCATTGTTCAAGGGTGCTGATATACCCGTTATTGGTCAGATCGCAAGAAAGCGGTGTAACGGCCACATAATTGTGCCGAACAGCGAATTCATCTTTGTGCAGGGTATCGTCAAGCAGCCGCAGGGTGCCATTCAGCCAGTAGTAGGGGTTGCCAAACATATCGTTTCGTTCAATGGCATCTTCTTCCCAACGCGAACGCCCCTGTTCGGTGATCATGATCCCGGCAATCTGCGATTCTTTCACATTCGGAATATTGACGGAAAGAATGGTGTCTTGTGGTAGTCCTTCAAGAAGTACTTTTTTGGCCAGTTTGCGTGCAAATTTTCCTGCGTAGGTAAAATCAGCATTTTCATAAGTTGTCAGCGAAAATGCCAGAGAGATAATTCCCTGGATAGCTCCCTCAAGAGCTGCCGCTACTGTTCCCGAATATAAGGTGTTTGTTGCGGTATTGCTTCCGTAATTGATGCCTGATACAATAAGATCGGGCTTCGACTGTAGAATATGGCTTAAAGCAACCTTGATGCAGTCGACAGGTGTGCCTGAAACGGTGTATCCAAAAAAACGACCGTTTTTCAAAAACTTTTTGATTCTTAACGGAGTACCGAGTGTCATGGCATGGCTCATGCCGCTGTGTGGTTCTGCAGGTGCAACGACGGTAACCCTGCCGATTTTTTTCATCGCAGCCGCAAGTGCATGGATTCCCTCCCCTTCAATGCCGTCATCATTGCAGACAAGTATATGAGGTTTTTGCAGTGTGTCCATGCTTTGTTGTGTTCGTGTATTATAGGAATGTTGCCGTGTCTGATGTCTCGCGGTGTTTTGGATTTGACTGGTGCGTAAAAGTACAAAAAAGTTCTGCTCAAAAGTTATGACCAATACTGAAATAAATAATGGTCTGTGAAAATTTCAGGGAGGTGGATGCTGTATTACTTGCTTCTGCAAGAAAAGGGAACGCTTTTGAAACGGTAAACATTGCTGGCCCAAGAGGAGTTTCCCATATCAAGCTTGTTCCGATACCGTGAATAAGGTGAGCAGAGGAGATGTCGTCCAGATTTTCCCAGACATTGCCGACATTGTAATGCAGGAGCAGCGATGTAGGAAAGAGAATGGCGACTGATGGCTTGTAGCCAAGATGTATTCCTGCAGCCGCCATATTATTGCAGGGAAGATCGTTTTCTTTCAACCCTATAAAACGCTGGCTGTAGGTTGTTCCAGGGCCACCAAGGAAAAATTTCTCTGACAATGGCATGTTGCTGCTGCTCAGACCGAAAAGCCCCGAAAGCTGCAGGGTTGTTTTGCCTGTAAGCGGGATATTTTCTTCATGATTACCTGATACCTGCCAGAAAATATTATGATTGTCAAAAATTGACGGAGTCACTGAATACTTGATGTTTGTATACGTTCCCGAAGTTGGGGTCAATGAGTTGTTTCTCGAATCAAGGGTAAATTGTGTGCCGATGGAGAGCATCGTGTTATTTGCGGTGCTCAGCGCTGCAAGGTTATCCTTTTCAGCCCAGGATTGGGCGTTTTGCAGGGTGATTTCGGCAATCAACTGACCGTTTTTTCTGATTCTTGTGCCGAAAGCGTTGCCGATACCGTACTTCTGGATTCCGTAATTATTGAGAGCTCCTGAAACATCGCGATGTCCAAAAACATGCTCGTCATAAAAAAGACGTGAAGCCATCGTGAAGTGGGACTCACCTATCCTTGGCATATTAAGTTCAAGATTAACTACGGAACCTTTTCTTCCTGCTTTCAGCCAGCCGCCGAATGAGTTGGTTGTTCCTCCGAGATTTTCGTTTCTGACATCGACGAGGAACTGGGCGTTGCTTGTTTCATCATAGCGCAAACCGAGCCGGAGCACTAACGGTGGTTTTTCTTCAAGAGAAAAGTTAAGCAGGGGATTGCTTCCGGGCACAGAGGCTGCGGCTGGCTTTGCGAAGATGGATACACGATTGAAGCTCCCTGTTTCGTAAAGATTATTGACAGACTCTTCAGCTTTCTGGATGCGGAGCGCATGAGTGGTATCGATTTTTATTTCCCTCATTACAGGAGTGATGCCGGTAATGTTTTTGTCCCTGCGGATCTCGATGCCGTCAGTTTTTCCAGAAGAAACATTGACGTGCAGGATGCCATCTTTCAGGGAACAGCTTTTGATGGTGACAAGGCAGTATCCTTTTCTACGGTATTCTGTTATCAGTGCTTCAAGGGCTTTTGTTCCAGTGGTATTCGTGTAAAGCTGCTTCGTCACCGGGCTGAAAATGTGTTCAATCTCTTCTGCTGCAAGTGCTGCGAGAGGTCCCCCCACAACGGTTGTTTTTCTTATTTTGGGAAGTGGGTCAAGGTGAAAAATTACTTTTTTATGGAGGTGATCAAGTTCGGCAGAGACCCTGGTAAAGAGATCAGTTGCCAGCAACTTCTGAAAGGTTTTGTCCAGGTCTGTTGCATTGTGGATAATGGCGGATGCAACAGGGCTATATTCCGGATTTTCTTGTGCAAACAGGAATGTTTTGGTATACGTTCCGATAGCAATACTTCGGGAACTCTTTTTTTCTATCCTGAGTCTCATGGTTTCTGCAGCGGCTTTTCCTTTGGCATAGCCTGCGGCGACAAGAGCTTTGATATCTGAAAAATCGGTAGCTTTATGGTCGCCAAGTTCGGGAGTTATAACAATATCGGCGGCTGCAAGTTGCGCTGGATACTGCAATTTTGTGAGGATGGTCATCGCTTGATCGGCGGCTTTCCAGGGAAGATCAAGTTCGCCGCCAGTTGCATACATGCTGCCGTGCGTATCGACCGCAATTTTATAGTCGGCATTGAACGCATCGAGTTCGTCAACCGGAAGATTTGCAACGAGCCCCCCATCAACCAACTGGTAACCGTCACGGATGATCGGTTCATAAAGAATCGGAATAGTACTACTTGCCCGCATTGCTTCTGACAGGGAGCCACTGGTAAGTGTTATACGCATTCCTGAAACAAGATCGGTCGAAACTGCCCTGAAATTGATCGGAAGAGTTGAGAAATTGCCTGAAGCACTATAGAGAGCGTTCAATGCAAGGAGGTCAAGGGTTCCGGTCATCTCCTGGGCTGAATTAAGTGCTTTAGGAATAAGGAGTTTCAGCTTCTCAATACGGATGGCCAGAGATGCACGGTCGCGGATTCGTTGCTGTTCAAGAAAAATGTTTGAACGGGTATAATTATCCTGGAGGGAAATAATAGATTGCCAGGGCAGTCTATGGGCGATCTCTTCAAGTTCTTCCGGACTGTATCCAGAAGAGTAGAGCCCTCCGATAACGGCACCCATGCTTGTACCGGCAATACAATCGACGGGAATACCTGCCTCATCAAGAGCCTTGAGGATGCCAATTTGCGAAAGACCATTAGCGCCGCCTCCGGAAAGTGCAAGACCTACCGTTTTTCTTGCAGGCCTCATGAATTTGAACAGGGTAAAGCGGTGCTGGGGAAGTTTTAGCGTGTCGGGATAGATCAGTGTAGTCGGTGAGGCCACAGCATCAGCTTGTGTCGTCATTTCCGTGAAGAGAGTGGCGATGAGTAGTGCGGTTATGCAGAAAATTGTTCTGACGTTCAACAAAGGTGGTGCTCCTCGTTTATAAAGTCGTTATAAAAGGGTTTTATATAGCTCGTTTTTGAGATCTCCTGTGGAGTTCATATCTTGAGGTTTAATGTATAACCTTTACTCTTCATTGTAAACATGGCATGGTTTAATCGGGTAAAACCCTCAATACGTCCAACCGACAAGCGAGATATGCCGGAAGGATTGTGGTCGAAATGTGAAGAGTGCGGAGCGATGCTTCACAAAAAACAGCTTGAAGATTACGTTTACACCTGTTCGGAATGCAGTCACCACTTCAGGATATCTCCCTATAAGTATTTCTCGATTCTTTTTGATTGCGACAAGTACATCGAGTTTGACGATAACCTCCGTTCTGCCGATCCTCTCAGTTTTACCGATACGAAGAAATATCCCGACCGGGTTCATGATACAATTGAAAAGAAGGGAAAAACCGAGGCGTGTCGCAATGCTCATGGAGAATGCGGAGGTCGCCCCCTTGTTGTTTCAGCCATGGATTTTGGTTTTATCGGTGGTTCAATGGGTTCTGTTGTTGGTGAAAAAATAGCTCGTGCTGTGGACAAGTCGCTTGAACTTGATGCTCCTCTTCTTGTTATTTCCCAGTCAGGTGGCGCCCGGATGATGGAAGGCGCATTCAGTCTGATGCAGATGGCTAAAACTGCGGCCAGGCTTACCCGGCTCAGTGAGAGGAAACTGCCCTATATCTCTCTTCTTACCGATCCGACAATGGGTGGTATTACCGCCTCTTTTGCCATGCTTGGCGATATCAATATCAGTGAGCCGAAAGCCCTCATAGGATTTGCCGGTCCAAGAGTGATCAGGGATACCATCAAAAGAGATCTGCCCGAAGGATTTCAGCGTGCTGAGTTTCTGCTTGAACATGGGTTTCTTGATCGCATTATTTCCCGGAGGGATCTGAAAAACGAGCTGGTCACTCTGCTCGGTATGCTCAAGGTCTAACTCCAGTGAAGCGCTGCGGCTGTAACCGGGAACTGTGCCATGAAAATCTTTTTTATCTCAATGGCAATTTCCCGGTGCTCCTGTTGCGTGCTTTTGTCTGTTCGCACCTCCAGATAGTGGATCCAGCTTCTTGCCGATCCCTTCATATAGAGTTTTGTTTGGGTGCCCAGCGGCAAGAGCACTCTTGCGCACTCCTTGGCAATGCCCTTTTCAAGCGCCTGATTGTATTCCTCAAGCGCCATTCGGGCAATACGATCCTGCGCCTCATCAAACCACTGTAGTGTCGTTTCATCAAGATCATCAAGGGAATTTTGGCGGTTTTTGCTGTCCTGGCGCCTTGGCCGGTATCGCTCAATCTCCTGTGCTTTGGCGTACCGTTGAGAAAATTCCTGGAACTGAAAACTTTTATGACGGAGAATCTGTGGTGAAATGGCTCTTGAAGTCACAATTTCAACAGTCATATCCACCATTTCAAAGACGCTCCAATGCTTGTGTGCAATACAGTAGGCAAGAAGCTTTTCATAATCCAGCGTTTCCTGATTGGGGCTGGATACTCGTGCACAGTAAGCAATAAGCCCTTCAGATGAAAGTGGCTGGTTGTCAACCTGTACGAGTGGGGTGGTGACTGAAATGAGGCGTACCTGCATGTTCCGCAACGTTTTGATGTTTGTTTGGCCCAGAATATAGAGAAATGGCGCCATTTTTCCTGCTTTCATGCAAGACAGGATAACTCTCTTTTTTTGCTAATTGAAACGGGAAGTCTTGATTTATTGTTGTCACTGAGTATTTTGACAATCAGTATCAGGAGCTCCAGTTGAGCTGCTCGAGCGGGGCGCATGTTGTGACAATCTGATTTTGAACGACTTACCAATTTCAAACAACAGGATAGCTATGGCAAATATTAATTTTGGTTTTGAGCACCATGCCAAAAAAATGTACTCAGGCGCTATAGAACAGGGGATTACCAACACTCTTGTTCCCATGGTTATAGAAACTTCAGGACGTGGCGAGCGTGCTTTCGATATTTTTTCAAGGCTTTTGCGTGAACGCATTATCTTTCTCGGAAGCGGGATTGACGAGCATGTGGCTGGCCTCATTATGGCCCAGCTTATTTTTCTCGAATCTGAAGATCCGGAACGGGATATTTATATCTATGTCAACTCTCCGGGCGGAAGTGTCTCTGCCGGTCTCGGGATATATGATACCATGCAGTATATCCGTCCGGAAGTCTCAACAGTTTGTGTCGGTATGGCTGCAAGCATGGGTGCATTTCTTCTTGCCAGCGGAGCAAAAGGAAAGAGGGCCTCACTGCCTCATTCAAGGATTATGATTCATCAGCCCTCCGGCGGTGCGCATGGTCAGGAGACTGATATTATTATTCAGGCCCGTGAAATAGAGAAGATCCGCAGGTTGCTTGATGAACTGCTTGCCAAACATACAGGCAAGGATGTGAAGCAGGTACGGGAGGATTCGGAAAGGGATCGCTGGATGAACGCACAGGAGGCTCTTGATTATGGTATTATCGATGCCATTTTCGAAAAACGTCCCCTGCCTGAAAAGAAGGACTAACCCGAACGATGTTATCATGAGCGATCAGACCGAACTATTTAATTTGGACAAAAGCTATAACCATCACGACGTCGAAGATCGGTGGAGAAGTTCGCACTGGGAAGCAATTGGCAGCTTTCATGCCGAAAGCTCCCGTGTGCTCGAAGAGGGAAAAGAGCCCTATACCGTTCTTATGCCTCCCCCTAATGTTACCGGCAGTCTTACATTGGGCCATGTCCTGAACCATACGCTGCAGGATATATTTATCCGCTACAGTCGTATGACAGGCAAAGAGGCATTGTGGCTTCCCGGCACCGACCATGCTGGTATTGCGACACAGACGGTAGTGGAGCGAAAACTGAAAAAAGAGGGAATAACCCGCCACGATCTCGGCCGAAAGGAGTTTCTTGGTCACGTATGGCAGTGGAGGGAGGAGTACGGCGGCCTTATTCTCAAGCAGCTTCGACGACTTGGCATCTCCTGTGACTGGCGGCGTAATCTTTTTACCATGGATGACAGCGCCTCCGAAGCGGTTATCAATGCCTTTATTACACTCTATCGTGACGGGTTGATCTACCGTGGTACCCGCATTATCAACTGGTGTCCGGTGTCACAGACAGCACTCTCCGATGAGGAGGTGATCATGAAGCCTCGCAAGGACAAGCTGGTGTATGTGCAGTATGCTCTTGTCAGCCATCCCGGCGACTTTATCACCATTGCAACGGTCAGACCTGAAACCATTCTGGCAGATGTTGCCATTGCCGTTAACCCGGAGGATTCCCGTTTCCGTCACTTGATTGGGGAGCTTGCCGTTGTGCCGGTGGCAGGAAGGCATATTCCCATTATTGCGGATGACTATGTTGATATTGAGTTTGGCACCGGTGCACTGAAAATCACTCCGGCGCATGATGCCAACGACTATGCCGTCGCACAGCGTCATAATCTTCCGATTCTTTCTGTTGTCGGTAAAGATGGCAGAATGACCGATGAGTTTGGTTATGGCGGTATGGACCGTTTTGACGCTCGCGAAAAAATTCTCAGGGATCTCGACGAACTCGGCAATCTTGTGCGTGTTGAAGAGTACGAGCATAATGTTGGTTATTCCGAGCGCGCAGACGTGGTTGTTGAGCCCTATCTTTCCGAGCAGTGGTTTGTCAGGATGAAACCTCTTGCAGAACAGGCGCTCCAGGTTGTCAATGAGGGAGAAATCCGTTTTCATCCCCGGCACTGGATCAATACCTACCGCCACTGGATGGAGAACATCCAGGACTGGTGTATCTCCCGCCAGCTCTGGTGGGGACATCGTATTCCGGCCTGGTATGACACTGAAGGCAGGGTGTGGGTTGCTGCCACCTTGCAGGAGGCCTGTCATCTTGCCGGTACCGACAAGCTTGTGCAGGATGATGATGTGCTTGATACCTGGTTCTCTTCGTGGCTCTGGCCGCTGACAACGCTTGGCTGGACGGATAAACAGAGTGTCAACGACAATCTCAAAGCTTTTTATCCGACCAGTACCCTCGTGACCGGACCGGACATCATTTTTTTCTGGGTAGCCAGAATGATCATGGCTGGGCTCTATTTCAAGGGAGAGGTACCCTTTCGTGACGTCTATTTTACCAGCATTATCCGCGACATGAAGGGGCGCAAGCTCTCAAAGTCTCTCGGTAATTCGCCTGATCCGATCAAGGTGATGGACACTTATGGTACCGATGCCTTGCGTTTTACCATTATCTATATTGCGCCTCTTGGTCAGGATGTCCTGTTCGGTGAAGAGAAGTGCGAGCTCGGGAGAAATTTTGCAACGAAAATATGGAATGCTTCACGACTTGTTTTCATGCAGCGCGAGAAGTATTTCAGTGATCAGGATGACTTTGCCGCCGTTTATAGTGACTTTAATCCTCGTTCCGGAAGTTTTAGTCTTGCGGAGCAGTGGCTTCTTGCCGGGTTCAACGGGATGCTTGAGCGGTATCATAAAGCTTTCAGCCAGTTCAGGGTTAATGACATTGTCAGGCTGCTCCATGATTTTTTCTGGAGAGATTACTGTGACTGGTATCTGGAAGCGCTGAAGGTGAAGCTTTCAGGGGAGCTGACAAGAAAAGAGGCCCAGGAGGCGGTTTGCCTTGCGGTTTATGTGCTTGAGGGCACCCTGAAAGCGTTGCATCCGGTGATGCCGTTTATTACTGATGAGATTTGGCATCATGTTCTGCCGCGTTCACTGGAAGAGAGTATTGCCCTGTCACCGATGCCCCTTGCTGATGCCGAACTCTCAGGTCTTGATGTGCGCAGTTTTTCTTTGATACAGAAGCTGATCACTGAGGTCAGAAGTCTGCGTTCATTGTTTGGTGTTCCTCACAGCAGTCAGGCAGAGATTCTTCTCAGGCCAGCCAATGATGGCGATCGTCTGGTGTTTGAGGCGAACCTTCCTCTTGTGGCCACACTTGGTCATTGTACCCCGAAACTTATGGCCGACAGAGATCGCCCGCGTCATGCGGCAGGATCTGTTGTTGAAGGGAATGAACTATTTGTACTGCTTGAGGGGTTGATATCATTTGAAAGGGAGCAGGTTCGTCTTCAGAAGGAGATAGACAATGTTTCTTCTTATGTGGTATCTGTTCGAAGGAAGCTTTCAAACCGCAGTTTTGTGGATAATGCGCCTCCGGATGTCGTTGCAAAAGAGAGTGAAAAGCTCAGGGAGGCTGAGGATAATCTTGAAAAACTCATGGGTAGCCTTGCTGTTCTGAGCGATTGAGGATGACCCGGATTTCGGTTTGCAGTTGCGGTTATGGAAGAGAGTGAAATCTTTTTATTAGGTTTAATTCGCTAAAAGCGGTATCGTCCGACTTTTCTGGTTTATCAAGACAAATCGGTGGGAGTAGTTTAACTTGCTGAAGTTCTCAAGGAGAGTTCTATATGAGGCAACTCAAAATAAGCAAACAGATAACCAATCGCGAAAGCCTTTCTCTTGATCGTTACTTGCAGGAGATAGGTAAATATGATCTTTTGACCGCCGAAGATGAGGTTCGGCTGACCAAGGCGATAAAAGAGGGTTTTGATATGCCGGTCGATACGACCGAATACAAGAGGGCAAAGCGCGCTCTTGACAAACTGATAAAAGGCAACCTGCGATTTGTTGTTTCGGTGGCCAAGCAGTACCAGAACCAGGGCCTCACCCTCGGTGACTTGATTAATGAAGGGAATCTTGGTCTTATCAAGGCGGCAAAGCGGTTCGATGAAACCCGTGGATTCAAATTTATCTCTTATGCGGTATGGTGGATCAGGCAGTCCATTCTCCAGGCACTGGCTGAGCAGTCGAGAATTGTCAGGCTTCCTCTTAACCGGGTGGGTACTCTCAATAAGATCAGTAAAGCTTACAGCCAGCTTGAGCAGGAATTTGAACGCGACCCCAATACCAGGGAGCTTGCTACCCTGCTTGAAATGGATTCACAGGATGTTGCCGATACACTGAAAATTGCAGGGCGTCATGTTTCGGTTGATGCGCCATTTGCCCAGGGTGACGATAACCGCCTGCTTGATGTTTTGCAGAATGATGGTCATCTGCCTGACTACGGTCTCAACCGCGATTCACTGACCCTTGAGGTTGAACGCTCGCTTTCTGTTCTTGCACCGCGAGAAGCTGATGTTATCAAGTCATATTTCGGGATTGGCATGGATAATCCGCTCACGCTTGAAGAGATTGGAGAGAAATTCAGATTAACTCGGGAGCGTGTCCGGCAGATCAAGGAAAAAGCGATACGGAGATTGCGTCAGTCGGCATACAGCAAGATTCTTAAGGAGTATATCGGTAGCTGAGAGCTTGTTCAGAATTATCTTCTACTAACACGATGATGACGTGAAGCGGGGAGCGCTGGCAAACATTTGTTGCCAGCGCTCCCTCCTGCGTTTAAGCATGTCCCTGTCAGCCAAACCATTGTTTCGAGCCCTCAAGCTCAGTCGATAGCAGTTTTATAGATCACATAGCCGATGCCGAGGAAGAGCAGATTCGGCAGCCATGCGGCGAGCATAGGGTGTATAAGTCCCTGATACCCTGTGATCGCAATGGTTTTCTGCAGTGCGAGATAGAGAAACCCCGCGAACAGTGTGATGGCGATTTCAGAGGCGAGCCCTCCGCGTTTTTTTTTGGCGGAGAGTGGTACCCCGATCAGAATGATAATGAGCGAGGCGAATGGCATTGCAATTTTGTTATGGAATTTAACCATTGAGCGTTCAAGACCTGAAAAGCCTGCGTTACGTTTTTCTGAAAGATAGCGGTAGTGTCGGCTGATATTCATTTCGTCCGGTTGCAGATTGAGTTCTGCCAGTGTGTGGGGTGAAAGTGCAAGTTTTACCGGTTTCAACGGTACGACACTATAAATCTCCCGCTCTCCAGTAAAAATACGGGTTGAAACATTCTGCATGATCCACTCTTTGTGTGCAGGGTCATAGTGCATTGCATCGGCATCCATTCGTGATCTGAGTCGGGAGCCGATGAACTCCTCTATGGAAACAGCGCTGAGGTTTGATCGGTCAGGATCAAGGCTGCCTATCGAGACAATACGGGCGCCTGGTTCAAGAAGATGAATATTGCTGTTCTCTTGTGGCTGTGATTTTTTTTTGCCTAAATAATGCTGTTTAAAGGAGTTGGTTTTGGTAAATGCCGCAGGAGCTATCCACCATGCATTGGCAAGATTTATCAGGAGAATGAGGATGCCGCCGATAAAAAAAGGGTGCAGCAGTTGACGCATACTGACGCCAGCCGATCGTATTGCCGGAAGTTCGCTTGAAAAAGAGAGCCTTCCCGAGACAAGTATTGATGAAAGAAGGGCGCTGACCGGCGATGTTACCAGAAAAGTGGAAGGTATCGAGAGAAGGTAATAATAACCGATATCCCACAGAGCAAGCTTGTTGTCCATGAACTCATCAAGTTTTTCAACCATGTTGATGAGCATGAACAGGCAAACAAAGACGATGGAGCTAAAAATAAATGCTTTAGCAAACTGCCTGAATATGTATTTGTCAAGAATTTTCATAGTAACAATTCAGGCAGGCAGGTAACCTTGCATGGGTTTAATAGCCGAAAATATCATCAACCTTCAGCTCTTTAACGGTTCCGTATTTCCGCAGGGTCTCCATATCAAGATTTTCTTTTTTGCCCAGTACCAGCATAACATGCTTTTTGTTGTTGAAATGCTTGCTGTGGAATTTTTCGATATCGCTGAGGCTCATCAGCGCTGTATCATGATAAATTTCCTTTCTGATATCATTGTCGTGTCCGAGTTTGACAGCCTCTTCGTAATTGAAAAGTATCTCAGTTTTTGTCAGTCGTTCGGTTGAAATTTTCTGTTGAATGCCGTTTTGTGCCGAAGCAAACAGTTTTGGTGACATTGGCAGCTCTTGCATCAGGTTGCTGATTCCTTCAATCGCTTCGGGCAGCTTGTCAGCCTGGGTGCCGATGTAGCTAACAATATAATTATGCTCTTTCTTTTGTTTTGGTGTCTTGTATACCGAAAAAACCGAGTATGCCAGAGCTTTTGCTTCACGCAGTTCCTGGAAAACCACAGATGACATTCCCCCTCCGTAATATTCATTGAAGAGGGTTGCTATGGGTACGATCGATGGACTGTAGAGTTCATCTCTTGTCAGCAGAATGACCTCGGCTTGCGTCATATCGTAATCAACGAAATAGACAAGATTATCCGCTTGATCCAGATCCTTGAACAGGTCGTTTGTTGGCGGAGTTGTAAACGATTCTGGATAATGCCGAACTGAACGAAGTTCACCGAGTACCTCCTGCGAAGAGGCTGGACCGTAGTAGAGTACCCGATGGCTGTACTGCAAAAGCGTTCGTATCTCTTCAAGCAGCTCTTTCGAGGTGACTTTATCAAGCTCACTGTTTTTCAGCACGTTGGTGAAAGGCGAGACAGACCCGTACTTGCCGTAACTCGTCATGGCCTCAAAGAGTATCTTTTTCTTGGACAGCTTGTCATCTGCCCGCTCTTTCATCACGCCAGCTTTAAGATTTTCAAGTGCCTCTTCATCAGGCCGGGTATCAACGAGAAGTTTTTCAAGCAGCCGAATTGCGGCCGCAGAGTTTTTCTGAAGTCCGGAAAGTTTCAGGTACACGTAATTATCGGCGGTAAATGCTGAAAAGCTTGAACCGATTTTATAGAGTTCCTGGCTGAACTCTTTGGGGGTGAGGTCTGATGTACCGAGATAGGAGAGATAGTCGAGCGCGAGATCGATATTTTTGCTGTTATTTTTTCCGATATCAAAGACATAATAGAGCGAGTAGAGCTCGTTTTCACTGTTTTGCACATAATGCAGCTTGATGGAGGGATTGACATCAAAAAAACCGATATCCTTTTTATAATCAAGAAAAGAGGGTTTGGTTTGTTCTGATTTCCTGGCAAGGAGTTTTTCTGCAAAATGTGACGAGGTATCCCGATTTACCGTGAGAGGGGTGATCGGTGGCTTCTGGATTTTCACCTCACTTTTTGGTGTGCCGTGCTCTTTGTAGACTGCGACATAATTCGAGTTGTAATGCTTCCGGGCAAACGCAATAATATCTTCTTTAGTGATTTTCTGGAGACGCTCGATCTGGCTGACATACTCTGGCCAGGGCATTCCCCATACGAATGCATCAACATAAGCCTCAACTCTTCCATGGTTGGTTTCATAGAGTTTAAGCTGCTCGATTTTCAGGTCATTGATTGCCGCTTCAAGCAGCCAGTCAGGAAACTCTCCCTCTTTGAGAAGTTCAATCTGGCTGAGCAGCTTCTCCTTTACTTCGTCCAGACTTTGGCCTTCTCTCGGTTTTCCACTCAAAATATGGGTGGAGTAGTCTTTCATCATAATCAGCATCGAACCGGCATCAAGGACTTTCTGCTTCTGGTTCAGGTTAAGGTCAATCAGACCGGCAGTCTGGTTGAACAAAACCTTGTCAACCAGTGTCAGGTAATCGGCATCGGAGCTGCTGACTCCATTGAACCGGTATCCAATGACCAGTTCTTCAGATTCAGGTCCCTTGACCTTGATGACCGAGGGTTTCGTGATATTCTCTTCAACAGCGGGCGTAAACAAAGGTACCTCTTTGGGTTGCAGCACTGAAAACTTTTCGTCAATCAGTTTGATCGTTGTCTCAGGATCAAAATCGCCAGCGATGCAGAGAGCCATATTGTTCGGAACATAATGGGAGCGGTAGTAATCGACAACATTTTTGATCGAGGGGTTTTTCAGGTGCTCGGCTTTGCCGATGGTGGTTTGGGTCCCGTAAGTGTGTTTTTTAAAAAGTCCGGCAAAAAGATTTTCCCATATCTTGCGGCTGTCACTGTCCATGGTCATGTTTTTCTCTTCATAGACGGTTTCAAGTTCGGTATGAAAGAGCCGCATGACTGGATTTCGGAACCGTTCGGCTTCGATGGTCAGCCACTGGTCAAATTTGTTTGACGGAATATCATTGACATAGACGGTCTGTTCGACCCAGGTGTAGGCATTGGTGCCCTGTGCACCTATTGAGCTGAGCAATTTGTCATACTCATTGGGCACGGTATAGCCTGCGGCCGCGTTGGAGAGTGAGTCGATTTTCTTGTAGATTGCCGCTCTCTTCTCAATATTGGCGGTTGAACGGTACTGTTCGTAAAGTTCTGTAATCTTTTCAAGTTCGACATGCTCCTTTTCATAGTCAAGCGAGCCAAGGGAATCAGTTCCCTTGAAAAGCATGTGCTCCAGATAGTGCGCAAGACCGGTCGTCTCTGCAGGATCATTTTTGCTGCCAGCCCGGACGGCAATAGAGGTATATATCCTCGGCTCGTCATGATAGGGGCTCATGTAGACGGTCAGTCCGTTTTTGAGCGTATAAATTCTCGTGTGGAGGGAATCTCCGGGAACTGTCGAGTATGGGTAAGGCTTGATTTCTTTTATCATGGGGGTACAGGAAATTAAATGCAGAAAAAGTGTTCCTATAGTGAACATTGGGACACTGCGTTTCATACATGGTTGAAAATGATCCGGCATCTAAAAAAGATAATAATGGGATTAAAAGCAGATAAT
>SESD01000559.1_pt1 | contig 22939 bp, 25 predicted proteins | sample 3171411 | NCBI WGS metagenome assembly SESD01 (sample SAMN06051880, study PRJNA518727) | freshwater metagenome | biome: subpolar coniferous forest; feature: holomictic lake; material: water; isolation source: holomictic Lake 442, 16.5 m depth | place: Canada: near Kenora, Ontario | collected...
GGCGACCTTTTTCGGCGGGACTCAAATTAGGGGAGGGCAGGAAAATCGAGTTGGTCGTGGGGGAAGAGGAGGGAACGCTCGATTTCTCCGACCAGGAGCCGTTGGGGTCGTGTCTGGCTTGTCAGGGGCGGATGTTCATGAGCCAGTTACGCTATGTCTGTGAGCACAGCGTGTCGAAGCCTTCGACTTGTACTTTCAAGGTTTCGAAAAAGATCCTCAGTCGGGATATTGCGCTGAATGAGGTTCAGGATCTTCTGAAAAACGGCAAAACCGCTTTGCTGGAGAAGTTTATTTCTAATAAAACCCGCCGTCCTTTTTCTGCCTTCTTAATGTGGAAGGATGGAAAAGTATCTTTTGATTTTCCTCCACGCGAACCGCGGAAGCCAAAAGTTAAAAAAACGGCAAAATCGCGGGCTAGCGCGGAAACCTGAAAACAAACTCTAAAACTGACGGAGATCTGAAAGTGAAGGCCTTCCTTTCTCATTTGGCAGATGAGCGAGGCTTATCGCCGAATACGGTGCGCAACTACCGGCAGGTGCTGGGAGAATTTCAGGTGGGGATGCCGGCTGAATGGAATGCGGTAGGGGAGAAGGAGTGTCGCAGTTATCTTCACGGGTTAGCGGGAAAAGGAAGGCATGGACCTGCCTCGGTCCGTCTGCGTTTTTCTGCGCTCCGCACGTACTTTCAGTGGATGCAGTCGAGGGGGGAAAGAACGGATAACCCTGCGGCGGGACTTCGCCTGCCACGGCCTCGACGTTCATTGCCGCGTTTTCTGAGTGAGGAGCAGATGGAAAGTCTGCTGGCGGCGCCTTTGCAAATTCTTCGAAAAAAGCCAACTAAGGAAACAGGGCGGAAGGAGCCTGCTTGGACGAAGTGGCGGGATGCGGCTTTGTTGGAGCTGTTGTATGGAACGGGATTGCGGCTAGGGGAAGCGCTGGGTCTTTCATGGCGGACTCTTCACGCAGAGGGGCGTCGCACGCTGAAGGTACGCGGCAAGGGAGGCAAGGAACGGTTGGTGGTGATTGGGGAGACGGTACGAGTTGCGATGCAGAAGTATGAGGAGAAGCTTCCTGCGACATGGAGGAAAGAGGGGGGAGCGGCTTTTCTTGGGCCGAGGGGGGAGCGACTTTGCGCACGGGTTTTCCAACGAAATCTGAAAATGTATTTGGTCGAGGCTGGTTTGGATGCCTCGTTGACTCCGCATAAGTTGCGACACAGTTTTGCGACGCATCTGTTGGGTCGAGGTGCTGATTTGCGGGCGGTACAGGAGCTATTGGGGCATGCGCGATTGACGAGCACAGAAATCTATACACGAGTAACTCCCGAGCGATTGCGCGGTGCGTATGGGAAGGCCCATCCAAGAGCATGACAACGATCCCTGAGCCTCTTTTAAAGATCGGATACAACCTGCTCTTCACGGCAGGTTTTGCTCTGACCTGGCCGTATTTCACTTATCTGATCTGGCGACGTCAGCCGTTTTGGGAGCGGTTGGGAGAACGACTGGGCCACTATCCGAAGGAGTTGAAGGAGTGGTTGAAAGATCCGCGGCGTCCTGTCTGGATTCATGCGGTGAGCGTGGGGGAGATGTTGCTGGCGCGAGTTTTAGTTCGGGAGTTACGAGCACAGAGGCCTGATCTGCGGATTTTACTAACAACCGGAACGCCGACGGGTCGAAAGGTGGGGCAACCGTTGCTCGATGAGAAAACGAGATTGGTCTATGTGCCAACCGATTTTTATTATTCGATGTTGCGGGCGTTTCGCAGAATCAATCCTTCGGTGTTGATCTTGGTGGAGAATGAGATCTGGCCGAACATGCTTTGGCGGGCAAAGAAGATGGGGGTGGAGATTCTTTTGGTTAATTCACGGCTCTCGCGACGGAATCGGCGTTTGTTTCGGATGGCCCGGACATTTGTCAGGCCCGTCTTGCAGTTGTTTGATTGGATCGGAGTACAAAGCCCTGAGGATATGCGGAGATTTGCGATTGCTGGTTTTCCTGAGAAGCGATTGCATTTGATGGGGAGCATGAAGTATGACGTAGCGGCGTTGGCGGCAGATCATCCAGGCAAAGGAGTGGAGTTAAGAAAATTGGCAGGGTGGGATCAGGGGCAGGTTATTCTTTTGGGCGGAAGCACCCACCCTGGAGAGGAGAAGATTCTGGCGGACATCGTGAATGAACTTAAGGGGCGGTATTCACAGCTACGATTGATGCTGGTGCCTCGGCATGTGGAGAGGACGGACTCGATTCTTGGTGAGTTGGAGGGGGTGGGGTTGAGGGTGGTTCGACGATCCCGGTTGGAGAGGGAAGGAAAAACGGATCCTGATATTCTGCTAGTGGATACGACGGGTGAGTTGCGGGATCTCTACCCAACGGCCGATGTGGTTTTCATCGGAAAGACACTAACGGGAACGGGAGGGCAGAACTTTCTTGAGGCGGCGCGGCATGGGCGGGCGATTGTGGCGGGACCGCACATGGAAAACTTCATGCCACTGCGTAGGGAATTTGAAGAAAAGAGGGCGATATTGATTGCGGGTTCTGCGAAGGAACTAAGAGCGGAATTGGAGGGATTACTTTCAACAAAAAAAGGACGGGAGGAGTTGGGACAGAGGGCGGCGGATTGTTTTCAAGAGCATTTGGGTGCAGGAGCGCGTTGTGCGGCGGTGCTCTTGGAGAAGATAGCGCAGTCAGAAAAGCGAGGATCGAGGTGAAAGGCTGGGCGTGGATGGTGGGACTAGGAATCGGGTTGGGATGTGCTGGAGGATGGGCGGAGGAAAAGGTGATGGAGTCTGGCCCTGAGCGGGTGGCGATGGTTGAGCTATTTACGTCGGAGGGGTGTAAGAGTTGCCCTGTGGCGGAGGAGTGGTTGAGTCGGTTAAAAGAAAGGGAAGGTCTTTGGACAAAATTCGTACCGGTGGCTTGGCATGTGGATAGTTGGGATTCGTTGGGTTGGAAGGATCGTTGGTCGTCGGCCAGTTTTAGCCAGCGTCAGTGGGCTTATGCAAAAGGCTGGGGGAAGGATAGTGTGGAGACTCCTGCTTTTGTTTTGCATGGGAGGGAGTGGGCGAAAGTGGAGGAGGGATCGTTGACGGCGGTGGGTCCGATGGCGGGGAAGTTGCGGGTAAAGATTATGGGTAATCGAGTGGAGGTCTTTTGGACGCCGGTGGTAGCGGCGAGCAAGTCACAGCGGGCTTTTCTGGCTCCGATGCGAAGTGGGATTCAGAGTGAGGTGACGGCGGGAGAGAACGCAGGGTGCAAGCTGACCCATGACTTTGTGGCAGGAGAGATTGTGGGGCTGGAGTTAAAGGAGAAAGATGGGGTGTGGGTGGGTGAGGGAAGAATAAAGGAGCCGAGGGATGCTCTGGCAGTATGGATTAAGAGGGAAGGGGAGGTGGAGCCGTTGCAGGCGGTGGGAGGTTGGTTGAATCCTTAGGTTGGATGGTGGAGGCTTTGCAGGACGATGAATGCGATTTTTTGTTCTCCTTTGCGGTACACGCAGGGTTATGCGGCGACGGAGTCTTTGGGTGCGGAGATGAAGGTCTTGGGGTTATCAGGACCCGCGCTGATTGTGACGAGTCGATCTCCGCGCAAGATACTGGAGGCGATCTGGCGGAAGACTTTGGCTGAGTCGGGTTTTGAAATGCATCTGCATGAAATTGAAGGGGAGTGCACTCGAGCCGAGATCGGGCGGATTGTGGCCGCGGCCCAAAATGCCAAGTGCGCCACGATCTTAGGGGCGGGTGGGGGTAAGGTGTTGGATGCGGCGCGGGCGGCCGCGGCGCAGTTACGGTTACCCTTGATTAGCTGTCCGACGATTGCCTCGACTGATTCTCCCTGCTGTGCGATTTCGGTTCTCTACAACGAGGAGGGAGTGTTTGAGGAGGGGATTGTCCATGGGAGGAATCCAATCCTGGTTTTGGTGGATACGAAAGTAATTGTGCATGCGCCCTTGAGAACACTGGTGGCGGGGATGGGCGATGCTCTTTCCACGTTGTTCGAGGCGCGAGCTTGTGTGGCGGGAAAGAAGCCGAACACCCGCGGAGGTTCCTGCACGATGAGTGCGTTGGCCTTGGCGGAGCTTTGTTACCGAACCCTATTGGCGGATGGAGTGGAGGCTTTACGAGCAGCGGAGAGGAAGGAGGTGACGCCTGCGCTGGATAGGATTATTGAGGCTAATATTTTACTTTCTGGATTAGGATTTGAATCGGCGGGTCTGGCGGCGGCTCACGCTGTGCATAACGCTTTAACGGAGGTGCCTGGGTCGCACAACTTTCTCCATGGGGAAAAAGTAGCCTTTGGGGTGCTGGTGCAGCTGATGCTTGAAAAGGCCGAGTCGGAGCAGGTGAAGGAAGTACTGGGATTTTGTCGTTCCGTAGGATTACCGACAACGCTTGCGGAAATTGGCTGTGGGGATTTATCGCAGGAGATGCTTTCGAAAGTGGCGATTCGGGCGACCTTGCCTGGGGAGTGGATGAGGAACGAACCCTTCCCTGTCGATTCGAAGATGGTAGAAAGGGCGATTCGAGATGCGAATGCCGCAGGGCAAGCCTGGGTGTAAAAAAGCGGTCTAACTCTTTTCGGAGAGTGGGGGCGGATAGGTCATAGCGTAGAGGATAACGGCGGTGGCGGCGTTAACGGAGAAGGAGTCGATGGAGGAGGTCATGGGAATCGCCACGGAGAGGTCGAGACCTTGGCGGAGGGGATGAGAGAGGCCTTTTCCTTCGTGGCCGATAAAGAGGGCCATGGTTTTGTTGGGGAAAGATGCGTTGGGCAGGAGGGTATTTGCTTCCGAGGTCGCGCCGATGGTGAAGACCTGATTCTCGCGGAGTGTCTGAAGAAGGGCATCAGTGGAATCGTGGCGAAGGATGGGGATACGAAATATACTTCCCATGGAGGTACGAGCGGAGCGGGGATGAAAGGGATCGGCTCCACGCAAAGTGATAAAGAGATCGACGTGAAGTGCGTGGGAGGTGCGGACAAGGGCGCCGACGTTGCCTGGGTCTACCATGTCTTCGAGAACAAGGATCTTTCTGCGTTGCGGTTGCTTTGCCCATTGAGCGAGGAGGAGGGGCAGATCGGGGGAAGGAGGGATTTGGGCTAAGGCGAGGATGGATCCGAGCGTTCGATTCTCGATGAGCTTTTCCATGGCCTCATCGGGAATGCAGGAAACGGTTTGAGAGATGGCTGTGAGTTGATCGAGCAGTTTACGAAAGCGGGGTTGTGGATCGGCGTATTGGCTTTGACTGATGAGGACGTGGGCGAGAGGGGTGGAGGTAGCGAGGGCGCGTTCGAGGAGGCGAAAACCCTCGATGGAGAATAAGCCAAGTTGTTTGCGACCTTCGACCGAAAGGGCGCGGGAAAATTCAGCAACGAGATGAGGCCAGTGAGGATCGGGCTGGGGCGGATTCATTTCCAGATCAAGGAAATGGGTTAAGAGAGGAACAAAACCAAATTTAGCATATTTGCAAATATACTAATCTTAAATGAGTGCTCAGTTACCATTCGATGAGGGCGCTGGCCCAAGTGAGGCCGCCGCCGAACGCTACGAGCAGAACTTTATCCCCTTTTTGTAGATTCATTTCGGTTCCAGCTTCATGGAGGGCGACGGGAATGCAGGCGGCGGACATATTTCCGTAGCGGTGGACGTTGACGAAACAGCGTTCGCGCGGAAACTTTAACTTCTCCACCAAGGCATCGATGATGCGGATGTTGGCCTGGTGGGAGATGATGCATTTAACATCGTCCAACTTAACCCCTGCTTTTTTTAAGGTGCGTTTGGCTGAGTTGGCCATAGCGGTGACGGCGAGTTTAAATATTTCTTTGCCTGCCATAACGAAACAGTCGGGCGTGAGTGGGGTGGGTGGGGTGAGGGCAACGGGCCGAGATTGGACATTGCCGAGGTGGAGGAGGTGTCCGCTGGAGCCGTCGGCGCCCCAATCGAAGGCGAGGAGGCCACGACGTCCTGGTTGAGAGCGGAGAATAACTGCGCCTGCGCCGTCGCCAAAGAGAACGCAAATATTGCGGTCGCGCCAATCGATAACCGAGGAGAGGCGCTCGGTACCTACAAGGAGGATATTCTTGGCGGCTCCGGTACGGAGAAATTGTTCAGCGAGAATCAGTCCGTAGACAAAGCCTGAGCAGGCGGCTTGTAGATCCAAGGCGGGGCAACCGGTGGCCCCGAGCTCGGCGGAGATGCGACAAGCGGCGGAAGGGAAAAAAGAGTCGGGCGTGACGGTGGCGACAAGGATGAGGTCGAGGTCGGAAGCGGAGAGTTGGGCTTGAGCTAAGGCTTGCTTGGATGCGGCGACACCCATGAAAGTGGAAGTTTCCTGCTCGGAAGAGATGCGGCGTTCTTTGATGCCTGTGCGGGTAACGATCCATTCATCGGTCGTATCGACGAGTTTTTCTAGTTCTTGGTTGGTGACGATGCGAGAGGGGAGATAGACGCCTGTCCCCGTGATCTGGAGGCCAGAATCAGGCTGGGACGGCATCGGATTGTGATTCTTTGTGGGCCCCTGCGATGCCGGCTGCGCGGATGATGCGATCATTGACGCCGTGTTCGATGGCCTCGACGGCCACGCGGATGGCGTTGCGGATGGCCTTGACGCTGGAACTGCCGTGGGCAATGACGCAGATTCCGTTGACTCCGAGGAGAAGGGAACCGCCGTATTCTTCGTAACTGGTTTTTTTCTTGATGGCTTTAAAGGCGGCGCGGGCGAGCCAAGCTCCCGCCATACGGAGGGGCGTTTTTTGGATTTCGTGTTTGAGCCATTGGAAAATAGCGGCGGCGATGCTTTCGCTGGTTTTGAGTACGACATTTCCGACGAATCCGTCGCAGACGACGACTTCGACGGGGCGTTCAAAGAGATCGCGTCCTTCGATGTTGCCGACGAAATGGATGGGGGCGTTGGAGAGAAGTTTGAAGCTTTCTTTAGTGAGGCTATTGCCTTTGGCGTCCTCGGAGCCGATGGAGAGGAGGCCGACGCGGGGCTTGGAGTAGCCGAGGACTTCTTCGGAGTAGATGGAGCCCATGAGGGCGTAGTCGAGGAGATGTTCGGGGCGGGCGTCGAGATTGGCGCCGGCATCGAGCAAGATGAAGAGATTGGTTTCGGTGGGCATGACGGAGGCGATGCCAGGGCGACTGATTCCTGGAAGGGTGCGGAGGCGGATGGTGGCAGCGGCAACCATGGCGCCGGTATGACCCGCGGAGACGGCGGCATCGGCTTCCGCATCGCGCACGGCTTCGATGGAGCGAAGGATGGAGTTATCCCTTTTACGGCGGAGGGATTCGACTGGGGAATCTCCCATTTCGATGACTTCTTTGCAGTGCCGAATTTCGAGGCGGGGAGGGAGTTGATCTTTGCCGAGTTTTTTTAATTCTTGGCGGATGCGATCTTCCTGGCCGAAGAGGAGTAATTTCTCAATTTGGGGAAAGGTGGCGAGGGCCTCCAAGGCCGCGGCTACTGGGCGTTCTGGGGCGTGATCCCCACCCATTGCATCGAGGGCAATCTTCATAAAAATACCCGCGAGAGCGCGGGGGGAGAATTAAGCGGCGGGGGTCTCGAGAGTGAGAACCTGACGATCGCGATAGCGGCCGGTCGCTGGATCGACGACATGGGAGAGGTGAAGGCTACCGCTTTTGTCGCGGCGGAGCTGAGGCAGGTCGCGGCGATGCGCAGCGCGGCGCATGCGTAGTCGCATTTTTGAGGTTTTGCGTTTAGGGACTCCCATGGTTTCAGTTCTCCGTTGTGAGTCGGTCTAAATCCCGCCAGACCGTGGCTCGTCTTTTTTCGGCGAAGTCGTCCTGGTCAGAAAAAGTAAAAACTTTTCCCGAACGCGGGCACTTTCCTGCGCCGTCCAACTCACAGCGGGCTGCAAGCGGAAGGGCTAGAATGATGTCCTCTCGGATGAGTGGCGTCAAGTCGAGCAAATCCCCATCAGTGATGGGGCAAAGATGACCGAAGTCCTTCACCTCGAGGCTCCAAGGAATGAAATCGAGGCAGCGGGCGCAGGAGCTTTCGAACTTCGCAGAAAGGGAGCCGAGGACGGTGACTTCCGATTCCATCCTGTTGAGGGTCAATTGGTAATCGATTTTGTCCCAACCGCGGATACCTATGGCGGGGACATCATAATCGGCGAGGGGTAGGGAGCCGGTGAGTTGGAGGCCTTCCTCGGGGATGGTGCGGGGGTCGATTTTCATTTTTTTAAGAAGTGTTGGCGCAGGGTGGTGGCGGTGGAAGGAGGAACGAAGTCTTCCAGGGGGGCACCGAGCCGAGCTAGTTCTCGAACAAGTTGGGAGCTGATGAAAGAGAGGGTTTCGCGTGGCATCAGAAAGACCGATTCAAGATCGGGATGGAGGCGGCGGTTGGTTAGCGCGAGCTGAAATTCGTATTCGAAATCGGAGACGGCGCGGAGACCGCGGATGACGGCGACGGCTTTTTTCTGGCGAGCGAATTCGACGAGGAGGCCATGGAAGGAGGTGACTTGGATTTGGGGTGCCCAGGTTTCGTGGCGGATGCTTTCCTGGAGAAGTTGTATCCGCAGGGCGGTGGGGAAGGTTGGGCTTTTCGAACTATCTTCCGCGACGGCAACAATCACCTCATCAAAGAGGCGGGCGGCGCGGGCGAGGACATCGAGATGGCCGAGGGTGACGGGATCGAAAGTGCCTGGATAAATGGCGCGTCTCATGACAGGTGTATTTTCACGCAAAGATAGGAAGGAGGCAAAGAGGAATTTATTTTCGCGGAAGTGGAGGAGTGATTAGGGATCTCGATGGGCTTCGACGAAGCGTGGGCGGGAGGTGAGGTCGGGGTGGATGAGAGTTCGGCGAAAGCCTGCGGCTTGGGCGAGGGCGGCGACTGTTTCGGTTTGGGTGGGTCCACATTCGAGGAGAAGGATTGAGGTAAGGGGGAGGGCTTGGGGGAGGAGGCGACGAATGAGTTGGAGTCCATCGGGCCCGCCGTCGAGTGCGAGGAGGGGATCGTGGCGGACTTCGGGTTCGGCTTGGGCAATTTCTTCTGGGGTGAGATAGGGCAAGTTGGCGGTGACTAAGACGGCGGGGGTGGATTGGCCTTCGAGCAGGTCATTTACTTGCCAGTTTACTTGGGTTCCTGAGGGGGGAGAGGAGGAGGCTTGGGCGGAATTTTCTTGGGCGAGGGCGAGAGCTTGGGCGGAGATATCGAGGCCGAGGTAGCGGTGTTGGGGTTGGTGGCGGGCGAGGGCGAGGGGAATGGCTCCGGTTCCTGTGCCGACATCGATGACCAGACCTGGGGGAAGTTCTTGGAGGAGGCGGGTGGCGTGTTCGACAAGGAGTTCTGTTTCTGGGCGGGGGATGAGGGCGGTGTTACGGCAGAGTAGGGAAAGGCCAGAGAAGGCGGTGGAACCGGTGAGGTGCTGGAGGGGTTCGCGAGCGGCGCGGCGGCGGACGAGAGTGCGCAAGGTTTCGAGTTCGGCTGGGGTGAGGTCGCGTTCGAACTGCAGATAAAGACCGAGGCGGGGTAGGTTGAGGGCGTGGGCGAGGAGGAGTTCGGCTTGGAGTCGTGGGGAGGGGAGGAGGTTGCGCGAAAAGTGGCCGGTGGTGGCCTCGAGAACGGCGAGGAGTTTCATGGTGTGGGTTTGAGGTTGGAGGATCGAAGATCGTTGAGTTGGCGTTTGAGGTGGTCGGCGGCGAGGGCTTCGACGAGGGGTTCGAGTTTGCCCTCCATGACGAGGGTGAGATCGTGGGAGGTGAAGCCGATGCGATGGTCGGTGAGACGATTTTGGGGGAAATTATAGGTACGGATCTTTTCGTTACGTTCGCCTGTGCCGACCTGTTCACGGCGGGTGGCGTCGACGCGACCCTGTTCTTCGGCCCGTTTTTTCTCGAGGAGCCGTGCGGAAAGAATTTTCATGGCGTGGGCACGATTTTTAATTTGGGAGCGACTATCTTGGCAACGGACAATGAGGCCTGTGGGGATGTGCATGACTTGGACGGCGGAATCGGTGGTGTTAACGCCCTGGCCTCCTGGACCGCCCGAGCGGCAGACTTCGACGCGGACTTCGTCGGGTCGAATATGGAACTCCACTTCTTCGGCTTCGGGGAGGACGGCGACGGTGGCGGTGGAGGTATGGATGCGGCCTTGGGCTTCGGTGGCGGGAACGCGTTGGACTCGATGGACGCCGCTTTCTTGGCGCATGGCGGCGAAGACGGAGGGGCCGCTGAGTTCAAAAACAATTTCTTTGAGACCGCCGAGTTCGGACTGGCTGGCGGAGAGGGTTTCCATTTTCCAACCCCGCACTTCGGAGTAGCGACTGTACATGCGGAAGAGATCTCCAGCGAAGATGGCGGCTTCGGTTCCTCCTGCGCCGGCACGAATTTCGACGAGGGTATTGCGGTGTTCGTCTGGATCGGGGGGAAGAATGGAGCGCAGGACGGCTTCTCGGGTGGTGGCCTCTTCGCGGGCGAGTTCGGTGTCTTCGTCGACGGCGAGTTGGCGGAGTTCGGGATCGGTGGTGGAGGTGCGGAGGGTTTCGTTTTCCTGGCGTCGGGTGAGGAGGGAGACGAGGCGGCGGGCGGCTTCGGTGCCTGTGCGGATGCGAGAATGTTCTCGGGCGAGATCGCGGGCGCGGGTGGCTTGGCGGTAGAGGCCAGGCTCCGCCATTTCACGATCCAGTTCTTGGAGGCGGTTTTCGAGAAGAGCGAGTTGGGCGGAGGGTTCCACGAAGGAAAGGGCGGCACCATACCCGTGCCGTTGGGCTACGGGTAGGTGAATCCGCGCGGGCGCCTAGGCGCGCTTTTTGGCCTTGGGTGCGGCGGCGGCGGCGTCGAAGCGGCGGCGGAATTTCTCCACGCGACCTGCGGTATCGACGAGTTTCTGGGTGCCAGTGAAGAAGGGGTGGCAGGAGGCACAGATACCCAAGCGGACTTGGGCCTTGGTGGAGCGAGCATGGTAGACGGCCCCACAGGCGCAGGTCATGGTGCAGTCGATGTAGGTAGGATGGATTTCGGCTTTCACAGAACCAGTAATCAAACCAGACGGGAGGCGATGAGGCAAGCGTTGTGTCCTCCGAATCCAAAGGAATTATTCATGACGGTCTGGATCTTTTGCTCCCGGGGTTTCTGGGGGATGTAGTCGAGATCGCAATCGGGGTCAGGGTCTTCGAGGTTAATGGTGGCGGGGAGGATGTTGGTTTCGAGTGCTTTAAAGCAGATAGCCATTTCCACGGCGCCGGCGGCCCCGAGAAGGTGGCCGAGGCTGGATTTGGTGGAGCTGACTGCGACTTTTTTGGCATGAGCCCCTAAAACGGATTTGATGGCTTGGGTTTCGCAGATGTCGCCTTGTGGGGTGGAAGTGCCGTGGGCGTTGATGTAGTCGATCTGGTCGGGATTCATTCGGGCGTGTTTTAAGGAGAGGGCCATGGCGCGGGCGGCTCCAGCGCCGCCTGGGGCGGGGGAGGTGAGATGGTAAGCGTCGGCGGTGGCGCCGTAGCCGAGGATTTCCCCGTAGATGCGGGCTTGGCGGCGGCGAGCGTGTTCGAGTTCTTCGAGGATAAGGACGCCCGCGCCTTCGCTGAGGACAAAGCCGTCGCGGCCTTTATCGAATGGGCGGGAGGCGCGGGTGGGTTCTTCGTTGCGGGTGGAGAGGGCTTTCATGGCGCCGAATCCGCTCATACCGAGGGGAACGACAGCGGCTTCACTTCCACCTGCGACGATGAGATCGGCCTCGGATTCGCGAATGAGGCGCCAGCCTTCGCCGATGGAGTGAGTGGCGGTGGCGCAAGCGGAGACGATGGCGAAGTTGGGTCCGCGCAGTCCGAAGTGCATGGAGATGTGGCCGGCGGCGATATTATTGATCATCATCGGGATCATAAAAGGGGAGACTTTTTTGGGTCCACGATCTCGGAGAATGGTGTGCTGTTCCTCGAGGGTGCTGAGACCCCCAATGCCTGATCCGACAAGGACGCCGGCGCGATCGGCGTCGAGGGTGGCGCCTTCGAGTCCTGCATCTCGCCAGGCTTCGGCGGCAGCGCCCATGGCGAGGTGGGTGTAGCGATCGGTGCGGCGAACGTCCTTGGGATTTTTGAACGCTTTTACGGGATCGAAGTTACGAACTTCGCCTGCGAAGCGGCAGTCGTAGCCGGTGGCATCGAAGGCGGTGACAGGAGCGATGCCACTGGCGCCTTGGAGGAGGCGTGCCCAGGTGGTGGGAAAATCGTTGGCGAGGGGCGTGAGAGTACCTAGCCCGGTGACGACGACGCGGCGGGTGCTCATAATAAGGGCGCTCAACGCCCAGCCGAGGGGGACCTCCGCTCGTGGCGGAGGGCGGCCGGGGTTATTTGGACTGCTTGTCCTCGATGTACTTTACGACATCGCCCACGCTGAGAAGTTTCTCGGCATCGCTGTCAGGAACTTCCACGCCAAACTCTTCTTCGAAAGCCATGACGAGCTCGACGATGTCGAGAGAGTCGGCCCCGAGGTCTTCGATAAACTTGGCCTCTGGGGTTACTTGCTCAGCGTTGACGCTGAGTTGTTCGACGATGATGTCTTTAATTTTCTGATCGGTGTTTTTTTCGCTCATAGTGTGGGTACTCCTGTGTTTGTGCGGAGCGCAGTTAGGATTCTCGGAGGCAATTAGGCAATCAAAAAATGCAGGAATTGGAAATAGATTTTTTCACATGGTCATCCCTCCGTCCATGGCCCAAGCCTGTCCGGTGACATAACCGGCATCTGGACCGCAAAGGAAGGAGACCAGTCCTGCGATTTCCTTGGGGTTACCTAAACGCGATAAAGGTATGGTGGTAAGTACTTTAGATTTAAGTTCATCGCTCAAAACGGCGGTCATATCGGTTTCAAAAAAGCCTGGGCAGACGCAGTTGCAGGTGATTCCACGGGAAGCAAATTCTCGAGCGACCGATTGGGTGAGGCCGATAAGGCCTGCTTTGGCGGCGGCGTAGTTTGTTTGCCCCGCGTTGCCTACGAGGCCGACAACGGAGCCGATATTGACGATGCGGCCTGCGCGGGCTTTGAGCATTCCGCGGGAGGCGGCGCGGATCCAGCGAAAGGCGCCGGTGAGGTTGGTATCGATTACGGCGGACCAATCTTCGTCGGTCATGCGCATGATGAGACCATCTTTGGTGATGCCGGCGTTATTGATGAGGGCGCCGAGTGGACCGCCGGACTCCTTTTCCACGGCGGTGATGACTTGGAGAGCGGCGGAGGGATCGGAGATATCGGCAGGGTGGACGGAGGCGTGGCCGCCGGCGGCGACAATGGCGTCGCGGACTTCGTTGAGTTTGTCCACTTGGCGTGCGACGAGGGCGACGGACCATCCTTCTAGGGCGAGTCGTTCGGCGATGGCGCGGCCGAGGCCACGGCTGGCGCCAGTGATGAGGGCGGTGCGGGAATTAGCGGGGGAGCTCATGGATAACTTTCTCTAGTTCGGCCAGAGTTCCGGCGCTGGTGCAAGGAAGATCGGGGAGAGTTTTTTTTGCGAGAGCGGTGAGGACGCCCCCTGGGCCGAGTTCGAGGAAGTGGCGGATTCCGGATTCGGCGAGTTGGCGGAGGCAGGTTTCCCAGCGGACGGTGCCGGTGACTTGATCGAGAAGGCTGGAACGAATTTCGGCTTCGGAGGAGGCGGGGCGTCCGAGAAAATTGGCGGAAACAGGAATGGTGGGGGTATTAATTTTTGTGTCGCGGAGGGCGAGGGCAAGGCCTGTGCGGGCGGACTGCATGAGGGAGGAGTGGTAGGCTCCAGCAACTTTGAGGGGGATGGAGCGTTTGATGCCTGCGGTTTTGGCGGCGTCTTGGGTTTGGGCGAGTTTGCTGGCTGGGCCTGAGAGGACGACTTGTCCGCCACCGTTTAGATTGGCGACTTCCCAGCCCGAGGCGGTGGCGATTTGGGTGGCGACGGCTTCGGTGGTGCCGAGGAGCGCGAGCATGGCCCCTTGATTTTGGGCGCAGGCTTCTTCCATGAGTGTGCCACGGCGGGCGACGAGGCGCAGGCCCTCGCTGGCGGAGAAGGTGCCTGCGGCGGCGTGGGCGGTGAATTCGCCGAGGGAAAGGCCTGCGGTAGCGGCGGGATTAAAATCGGGGCGTCGTTCGTGGAGAATTTGCCAGAGGGCTAAGCCGTGGAGGTAGAGGGCGGGTTGGCAGTAGGAGGTGCGGGTAAGCGATTCTTCGGGTCCATTTTTTAGAACCGCGAGAAAGTCGGGCGGAAGGATTTCGTTATTCAGCTCGAGAATTTTTCGGGCGGCGGGAGAAGCCTCGGCAAGGTCGGTCCCCATGCCGACGCGTTGGGCCCCTTGGCCAGAGAAGAGGAGAGCGGTGGATTCCATCCAAATTGAATCCTAGCGAGACCAAGCTGAATCGAATAGGGAGAAGTGACTAGAATGGGTGGTTTGACCTCTGACCCCAAAAAATTGAAAAAGGCGATTTTTGGGAGGAGAAAAATGACCTCTGACCCCAAAAATTTGGAGGGGGCTAGGACAGGGCCTGGAGGAGAGTGGCGTAGACGGTGGGGAGGTCGCCGGGGTGGATGCGGGTGGTGCCGACAGTGGTAAGAAAATTGGAGTCGTTGGTCCAGCGTGGGACGATGTGGACGTGAAGATGCTTAGGAACGCCGGCGCCGGCGGCGGTGCCTAGGTTGATGCCGAGATTAAAGCCGTCTGGTTTCAGAGTGGTTTTCAAGGCGGCGACGATACGGTTGACGAGGGTCCAGAGATCGGCTGATTCCTGGGCTGAGAGGGAGGAGAGATCGTCTACCTCGCGGTAGGGGCAGACGAGAACGTGTCCGAGATTGTAAGGGTAGCGATTGAGGACGGCGAAGGAGGCTTTGGTGCGAGCGAGAACATGGTGGGCGGCGTCGTCGGAAGAGTCGGCAATCTTGCGGAAAAGATCTTCACCAGGTTTTTCTTCTCCAGTGACATAGCGATTGCGCCAAGGGGCCCAGAGGTGTTCCATTCCTCTACGATGGCAACGGCTAGCAAAGAGGGCAAACCGCAACATATCTTGGTGGGGGGAGGCGATGAGCCAGAGGTATCGCGGCGAGGAAGGGAACTTTTTAAGGAGTGGGCGCCTGAAGATGCGCTGAATGCGGAGAGGGTGGATGGGCGAGTGGAAACGGTGGAGGGAGCTTTGGACGCCATTCGCAAAACAAGAGAGGGGCTGGAAACTTTGCCGTTTCTGGGTGGGCGCAAGTTGGTTTGGTTGTCGGACTGTACTTTTTTGGGCGACAATCCTGCGGGGAAAAGTGAGGCGGTGCTGGATGCTCTGGCTTCGCTACACGAGTTGCTGCTGAAGATTCCTGCGGGGGATGCGCAGATCCTGGTTTCGGCTCCAGGAGTGGATAAGCGACGTTCGTTTTTTCGGCAGTTTGAAAAGCTAGGGCAGGTGGAGGTTTTTGATCCGCCCGATTTGAGGCGGGGGCGAGATCGAGGCGAGTGGATGGATGAGATTGGGGAGCGTCTGCGGTTGGCGGGGCTGAGTGCGGGACCTGGGGCGGTGGAGTTGCTCATGGAAATCGTGGGTTGGGATGGGAGGGCTTTAGAAAAAGAGATTGAAAAGCTACGACTGTATTTGAAGCCAGAGACGAAAGTGACGGAGCAGGCGGTGAGGGAGATTGGGGCGGGACGCCGAGAGTTGGAGGTGTGGGACTGGTGTGATGCGGTGGTGGCGGGAAAGATTGGGCCGGCGCGGGCGGGGTTGCGACGGTTGTTGGATCAGGGAGAGAGTGAAGTGGCTCTGGCCATTCTGCTGGCCTCGAGCCTCCGGCTGGCGGCGTTGGGAAGAGTTTTGCAGGAGGCACGTTTATTGCGACTACCGCCTCCTGGAGGATACGGGCAACCGACTTTGGATCCGGCGGCGGAGTCGATTTTGCCGAGGAATGCGAAAGGGGAGAAAGCGAACCTATGGCGGTTGGGCAAGGTGACGGGTATTTGTGCGCATCGTCCTGTAGCGGGGGTACGGCGGGCTTTGAATCGCCTGCATGAACTGCAGATCGAGTTGGTTTCGGGTGGGGACCGAGTGAGAGCCTTGGAGGAGGGGATTTTAAGACTTTGTTTGGATTGAGAGCAAAAAGTCGCTATTATTTTTCTTATGTCACTGGATGATCCAAGAGAGAATCGCATCGCCGAGTGGTTTCGGAGTTTGACGATGGGGGTGAGGATCCAGTTGGTGATGTTTACCTTAGTAGGAATTATTTTGGGGGTGGCGGCGGCGATCGCCTTGATTAAGGAACCGGTGGTCTTGCTTCCGACGATTACTCCCGATTCGAAACCGGTCGCGGGGGAACCAGAACGAATGGTCGTAACGAAAACGGGCAAAGAGTGGCGAGAAGCGAGGTTGATGACGGGGCAAGACGGCAAGATTGCTCAGACGGCGGAAAGTAAAGGGGAGATCGAGGCGATGCGCAGGATGGTGGCGTTGAAACCAGAGGAGGCGGACGGATGGGATCGGCTGGGTAAAAGTCTCTACCTAGCGAAGCAGTATGATGAAGCGGTGAAGGCTTTTCGTAAGGCTTTAGAAATAAATCCTAAGTCCGGGGAAACGCTGGCGAATTTAGGGGTGACGCTAAAAACGAAGGGGGAGATGACCGAGTACGAAAAGACGGTGCAAACGCTGAGTTTGGTGGATGCGAAGTTAGCCAAGAGTTTGATGGAGTTTTCGCCAGCAGTTGAGGCCACGGCTCCTAGCGCAGGGAAGGGGCAACCCGCTGCGGTAGTTAGCGCAGCAGACCAAGCGGCGATGCAAGAACCAGGGGAGATTGGAGCTTTGAGGAAGTTGGTGGCGATGGATCCCAAGGATGTGGACAGTCTGAATGCGCTGGGCAAGGCGCTTTACCAAAAGGGGAATTTAAAGGAAGCGGTAGAGTGTTTTGAGAAAGCCCTAGCTTTAAAACCAGGAGTGGAGGAGGTGTTAGCCAACTTGGGGGTAGCGCTGAAGACTCAGGGGTCGACACGGGAGTACGAAAAAGTTTTAGAAAAACTGGCGGCAGTGAATCCGAAGACGGCGGAGGAGTTGAAGGCGTTTGTGCCCCCGCCGAAGAAGCCTTAGGAGGATTTTTCTTCGACGACGACGATGTCTTCGGGGTGGATTTTAGCAAAGACCTTGTCTCCGCGGTGAATGATCTGTTTGTCGGTGCCGAAATTAGGGACAAGCGAGTGAATCCGAAGGGGGTAAACGCCTTGGGCGGAGGGCTCGAGTCCAATGACCAATTCATCGGCGGGTCCTTTAAAGATTTCTTCTAAGACGACGGCAGGGTAACAGTTTTCTCCTTTGAAAGGTTTGTGTTGGATCTGAACTTTTTCGGGGCGGATGGAGAGGAGGACTTCGCGGGTATCTGGAAGAACGGAAAGAGGCGGGAGTTTGAGTTCGTGATGAGCCCCGATCTTCACGGTGAGGTGGTCGCGGTTACGATTGGAAATCTGACAGGGAAAGAGATTGGTTTGGCCGATGAAGTCGGCAACGAAGTGGGTTTTTGGGTGATAGTAGAGATCGTCGACGGTGCCGAGTTGTTCGATTTTACCTTTATTCATCAGGGCGATCCGATCGGACATGACGAGTGCTTCCTCTTGATCGTGGGTGACAAAAACGAAGGTGATGCCGAGTTTTGTTTGCAGATTTTTCAGTTCGATTTGCATGTTTTGGCGGAGCTTGGCATCGAGGGCAGAGAGAGGTTCGTCGAGGAGGAGGACCTTGGGGCGGCAGACGAGGGCGCGGGCGAGAGCTACGCGTTGGCGTTGCCCGCCTGAGAGCTGGTCGGGTTTTCGGGTCTCGAGGTCTTGGAGGGAAACGAGTTCGAGGGCTTCGAGCATACGGCGTTTGCGTTCGGCGGGTTCGACCTTTTGCATGGTGAGGCCGAATTCGATATTATCGCCGACGTTGAGGTGGGGAAAGAGGGCGTAGCTTTGGAAGACTTGATTCACATCTCGGCGATAAGGGGGAAGGGTGGTGACGTCAGTTCCGTCGATAAAGACTTGGCCTTCGCTGGGAGTATCGAGGCCTGAGATCATGCGCAGGGCGGTGGTTTTTCCGCAACCCGATGGCCCGAGGAGAGTAAGAAACTCGCCCGGTTGAATTTCTAGGCTGACATGGTCGAGAGCTCGAAAGATGGGAGACTGGCCTGGCTTGGGGGAGGGGTGAGGAAAACTCTTGGAAACATCCCGCAGTTCGATAATTGGATTCAAGATAGGCGTCTTTCCCCGAGGCTACGGATCACAGACAGAACCATAGCTGATAGTTAGGCCTAAGGGTCAACTCGGATCGGTCGTTTAGAAATCAACCCAAGTGGCGTGCGGTTAAACTTTGAGGAGGTCGGCCTCTTTGGTGGTGACCAAGAGATCGATTTTGGCGACGTGCTGATCGGTGAGTTTCTGGATCTCTTTTTCACCTGAGGAGAGTTCGTCCTCGGTGATTTTGCCATCCTTCTGCTCTTTTTTGAGACCTTCGAGACCGTGGCGCCGCTCGTGGCGGAGGGCGACGCGACCGTCTTCAGCCATTTTGCCGATGAGTTTAATAAGGTCGCGGCGTCGTTCTTCGGAGAGCTGGGGAATGGGGAGGCGGATGAGTTTGCCATCAACTTGAGGAGTGATGCCCAGTTGAGATTCTTCGAGAGCTTTACGGACGGGGTCGAGGGTGGCGGCGTCCCAGGGTTGAATGACGAGGAGGCGCGGTTCGGGGGCGGTGATACCTGCGAGTTCTTTGAGTCGCATGGTGGAGCCATAGGCTTCCACCCGAATATTTTCGACGAGAGCGGCGGAGGCTTTGCCGGTGCGAACGCCTTGGAAGTCCTCCTCCACCTTGTGGAGGGTCTTGTCCATTTTTTCCTCGGTTTCGAGGAGGATATCGTCGGAGGCCATAAAGGAGGAATGGCTAAAGAGAGGCGGGTGTCGCTTGGGGCGACAGTCCGCCTCGTTTAGCTTTTGGGTTGGCTTTCGCCGGGACGGTATTCCTCTTCCGCTTTGTCGAAGGCTGCTTCCATTCCGCCCAAGAAGTCGGACGATTTGGAGTTATCTTCGAGCACGTTGCGCTCTTTTTCAAAGGCTTCGTCAGAGTAAGCGGCGGCTTTGATGGAGAGGCCGATTCGTCGTTCCGCTTTATTTAAGCGGATGACGCGGGCTTCAATCTCTTGGCCGGGCTTGAGGACGTCTTTGACCTTGGCGATACGCTCTTCGGAGATCTGCGAGATGTGGACGAGGCCGTCGAGGTCTCCCTCGAGTTGAATAAAGGCGCCGAAGCTGGCGACTTTACTGACGGTGCCTTTGACCATCTGACCGATCTTGAAGCGGCTCTCGACCAACTTCCACGGATCTTCGGCGAGTTGTTTGAGGCCGAGGGAGATTCGTTGATTGGCTTTGTCGATGCCGAGGACTTGAGCGTCGACGGTATCGCCTTTTTTGACGACTTCCGAGGCGTGAGTGGGTTTGCGGGTCCACGACATATCGGAGACGTGAATCATGCCATCGATGCCTTCTTCCAGTTCGACGAAGGCGCCATAGGCGGTGGTATTGCGGACGACCCCTTTGACGGGGCGACCGACGGGGTAGCGCAGGTGGATCTCTTCCCATGGATTGGGTTCGAGATGGCGGACGGAGAGGGAGAGTTTCTGCTCTTCCTTGCTGACGCTGATGACGATGGCTTCGATCTCTTGGCCGTCTTGAATGACATCGCTCGGACGAGCGATGCGGCGGGTCCAAGATAGTTCGGAGACGTGAACCAATCCTTCGACGCCGGGTTCGAGTTGAACGAAGGCGCCGTAGGGCACGAGGCTGGTGACCTTGCCACGGATCTTGAGATTGACGGGATACTTCTCGGCGATTTTGTCCCAAGGATTTTCCGACATCTGTTTGAGGCCGAGGGAAACGCGGAGGCGTTCCTTATCGATCTCGAGAACGATGACTTCGATTTCCTGGTTGGTTTGCAAAAGTTCGGAGGGGTGACCGAGGCGACCCCAGGTCATATCGGTGACGTGAAGGAGGCCATCGAGACCGTCGAGATCGACGAAGGCGCCGAATTCGGTGAGATTTTTGACGCGGCCTTTGACTTTGGCTCCCTTGTCGAGGTGGGAGAGGAGTTTGGCACGTTTCTCGTTGCGTTCCTCTTCGATGAGTTCGCGGCGAGAGAGGACGACGTTCTTGCGGTCTTCGTTGAGTTTAACGATGCGGCATTCGAGGGTTTTGCCGAGGAACTCGCGGAGATTTTTCGGCGGATTGATATCGATCTGGGAGGAGGGCAAGAAAGCTTCGACGCCGACATCGAGCATGAGACCACCTTTGACGATATCGCGAACGATGCCTTGAACAGTTTTACCTGATTCACTGAGTTTAACGATTTTGTCCCAGTTTTGTTTATGGGCTGCTTTTTGGCGGGAGAGGACGACTTGACCGTCTTCGTCTTCGAGACGTTCGAGGAGGACTTCGATCTCTTGGCCGATGGCCAAATCGTCCGCGGGGCTAAATTCGCCGAGGTCGATGGCGCCCTCGGATTTGTAGCCGATATCGACCATGACTTCACGAGGGCGACGTTCGATGATGCGGCCTTTGACGATGGTACCTTCCTTGAAGTTTTGCATCGACTGGGACAAAAGAGTTTCGAAATTGGTCATATGGATTTTTTCTTAGTTGAAAGAAGCGGACAGAAGAATCTGACTGCTTGGCAAGATGGTCACGAGACCATCGGAGTACTATGTTGAGGGTTTCTTCCCATGTCCCCCAGATTGCTCTGGGAGGTAAGACACGAGAGGAAAAGAATACGCTTCTGGGGGGGGCGGGCAAGCTCGGGGTTTTGAGGCGTGCGGAGTGGTGGGTTGGGGAGGCGGGTAGGGATCCTTGGGTGAGTGGGAAGGGGGGGAGGTGGTTAGGGGAGAAGGGTGGGGCGATGGTGAGGGCGGGTTTGAGGGCGTGGGGGGAGGGGCAGATGGGAAAAGTGGAGGGAAGGAAGGTGGGGGTGATTGGGGTGGTGGAGGGGGGAAGTTGGCCGGAGTGGTTGGAGGGGATGAGTCCGAAGGATGTGGCGGAGAGTTGGCGAGAGAGATCTCCTTTATGGCTCTTGGAAAGATTGCCGAATTTGGCGGCGGCACAGTTGGCGGTGGAGATTGGGGCAAGAGGTCCTGTGGAAACTGTGCGGGAGAAAAAGGGAGTGAGGGAGGATGTGGAGAGACGAATTCAGCGGTGGGGGAGGCGTGGGGTGGAGTGGGCGGTGTTGATTTGCATTACGGAGAAGGGGGCGGCGGCGGAAGTTTGGGGATTGGAGAAGAAAAAATGAAAACGGTGGAGGAGTTAGGAGAGTTGGTCAGGCAGGCGGTGGCGGAGACCTTACGAAAAAAGGATGGCGTATTGGAGGGGCAGCGATTGGGGGCGGATTTGGGGGCGGAGAGTATTGATCGAATTGATTTAACCTTTCGCTTGGAAGAGGCGGTGGGAAAGGCGTTGGACGAGAAAATTCTTTTTGCGGAGCCTGATCCGACGTTGGCGGAGTTGGCGGCGAGATTGGCGAAGATGATTGAGGAGAAAAAGTGAGCCGGCGTGTGGTTATCACGGGAGTGGGAGCGGTCACTGGGTATGGGGTGGGGAGCAAGGTTTTTTGGGAGGGTGTGGTGGGAGGACGATCGGCTGTGCGCGCGCTGGAGTGGGAGGGGTGGGAGAAGGCACCTGTTCAAGTGGCCGCACAAATTGTCGAAGAGAAGTCGGAGAAGAGGGAGGAGTGGAGAAGTTTGCGTTGGGCCAGATTGGCTTTGCAGGAGGCGATGAGATCGAGCGGGGTGAGTCGGGGGGCGGGAATCGCTGGGGCGATCGGTTGGCCGGGGCCTGGAGAAAAGTGGGAGGGACAAGATTCATTAGAAAATTTGGCTAGGGAAGTGGGTCTGGAGGGAGAGAGGGTGGAAAGTTTGGCGGCGTGTGCGGCGTCGACTCAGGCGATTGCGGAGGCGTTTTGGATGATTCGTGAAGGGGAGGTGGATGAGATGGTGGCGGGGGGAGCAGATGGAAGAGCGCATCCCGGAGGATTATTGGGGTACGACAGATTGGGGGCGTTGGCGCGGGGATTTCGGGAAAAGCCGGAGGAGGCTTGTCAGCCTTTTGGTTTGGGGCGATCAGGATTTGTGGTGGGGGAAGGGGCGGGCTTTCTTGTTTTAGAAGAGAGAGACAAAGCAATGGCTCGGGGAGCCAACATTTTGGCTGAGGTACGCGGCGCGGCTGTGGGTTGTGATGCTTGGAGGGTGACGGACCCGAGGGAGGATGCGGTGGAGGCGGGGGAGTGTGTCACGGCGTGTTTGCGGGATGCGGGGCTCGAAGCGGGAGAAGTAGATGCGGTAGTGGCGCATGGGACGGGGACGGTGGCGAACGATCGGGCGGAGGCGAAGATGTTGAGGGAGGTGTTTGGGGAGAAGAACCCATGGGTGATCGCTCCGAAAAGCAGGATTGGGCATTTATCGATGGCGTCTGGGGCGGTGGAGTCGGTTTTGGCGGCGCAGTCGATTGCGGAAAATTTTTTGCCTTCGACTTTAGGAAAGGATTGGCGGGCGGATCCGGAGTGTTCGGTGCGGATGGTGGAGGTTGGAGGGAAAAAAGGGGTGCAGGCTATTTTGAAGCCGTCTTTTGGGTTTGGGGGGCAGAACGCCTGTTTGCTGTTTGTACGGACTTAAGCTTTGAGGCTGGGAAAAGCGAAAAAAAAGGATAGGTTAAACGCTTATGCCGACTTACGAGTACGTTTGTAAAAAGTGTAAAGCGCACTTAGATATTTTTCATTCGATGAAGGATGCCGATTTAAAAATCTGCCCGAAGGAGAAGTGTCCGAAGAAAGTTTGGGGAAAGGGTGCGATTGTGAAGCAGATGGGGACGGGGGCGGGCTTTATTTTTAAAGGGAGTGGATTTTATATCACTGACTATCGCAGTGCGGGGTACAAGAAGGCGGCGAAGGAGGCTTCGGGGGGTGGAGAGAAAAGTGGGGAGAAGAGTAGCGAGAAAAAGAAG
>SESD01000561.1_pt1 | contig 22914 bp, 15 predicted proteins | sample 3171411 | NCBI WGS metagenome assembly SESD01 (sample SAMN06051880, study PRJNA518727) | freshwater metagenome | biome: subpolar coniferous forest; feature: holomictic lake; material: water; isolation source: holomictic Lake 442, 16.5 m depth | place: Canada: near Kenora, Ontario | collected...
ATGCGCGAGTGGAGGTCGGAGACGACGCCGGGATGCAGCAGCAGGGCCATCTGCTCGCGCTTGCTCAGCGCGGCCGGACCTTCCTTCAGCACGCGCTCCATCAGCAGCCGGTAGTAGCCGCCCACCTCGTGATCGGTCTTGCCGCCGCGCTGGCGCAGCAGCGCCACGTGCACGGCATTGACCAGCGGGTCGAGGATCACCTGCATGAAGCCGCGCTGCGACCAGAGAGCCATGGGCGGCGGCACGACCTCCTCGTAGGCGGCCAGGCGGCGTGTCAGCTCCGTGATCTCACGCGCCGGGGCGGTGTCCATCGGCGTCACCAGCAGGCGGGCGCGCTGGAGCAGGTCGCTGAACCCCTGGTGGCTCAGCAGGATTGAAAGCGGCACGGAGAGGATCATGCCGGAGAGAACCGGCAGCATCCACGCAAAGAAATACGGGTCGATCCGCAGGGCCAGCAGGCACCAGGCGGTGCCGATGAGAATGTGGCTCAGGTGGGTGAGCATGGCCTCGCGCCAGTCCACGCCGGAGAAGTCGCGGTTCTGCGTGGTCCAGTGCACGGTGCGGCCCAGGAGCACGGAGACCACGAACACGGCGTTGAACAGCATCTGGATGGGCGCCATCAGTGTGGCGGCCACCTGCTCGATCAGCACGCTGATGACAAAGCGAGGCCCGCCGCCGAAGCGACGCCGGCGCTCCGGCCGGTCGAGGATCAGCAGCGCGGCCAGGACTTTTGGCACCAGCAGCAGAAAGAGCATGGTGACAAACAGGTAGAACGGCAGCAGGTGGATCCCCTTGCGCGTCAGGAAGCCGGTGCTGACGGCATCTGCCGGGGACATGATCTGCGTGCTCTGGTACCAGTGCAGGGTGCCGGCCAGCAGGAAGAGCAGCCAGATCAGCGACGAGGCATAGGAGAACACGCCGACGCCCAGGTGCAGCCGGCTGATCGGGCGGAACCCCTTGGCAAACAGGAGCCACGCGTGCTGCAGGTTGCCGCGGCACCAGCGCAGGTCGCGCTTGGCGTGGTCGATCAGCGTGGGCGGACCGCCCTCGAAGCTGCCGGGCAGCTCGTAGGCCATCCAGACCTCGTAGCCGAACTTGGCCATCAGGGCCGCCTCGACATAGTCATGGCTCATGAACTTTGCGGCGGTGCCGGCGGCGCCCGGTATGTCCGGCAGGCCGCAGTGCTCGATGAACGGCTGCAGGCGGATGATGGCGTTATGCCCCCAGTAGTTGCCCTCGTTCAGCTGCCAGTAGTGCTGGCCGGCGCTGAAGATCGGCCCGTAGGCGGCGCTGGCAAACTGCATCAGCCGCGCAAAGGGCGTGGTGCCGCCGTAGAGCACGGGCGAGCTCTGGATGATGCCCACGCGCGGGTTGGCCTCCATCAGCGCGACCATGTTGACGAGTGTGCGGCCGGCCATCAGGCTGTCGGCGTCGAGCACCACCATGTACCGGTAGCTGCCGCCCCAGCGGCGGCAGAAGTCGGCGATGTTGCCGCTCTTGCGGTTGATCGGCATGCGCCGGCGGCGGTAGAAGATCCGCCCGAACCCCTTCAGCTGCTTGCAGAGCTCAACCCAGGCGGCCTCCTCCTCGATCCATTTGTTGGGGTCGTTGGAGTCGCTCAGGATGAAGAAGTCGAAGCGCGAGATCGCGCCGATGCGGTCGAGCGAATGGTAAATGACCCGCAGCCCCTCGTAGACTTCGCGCACGTTCTCGTTGTAGATTGGCATCACGATGGCGGTGACCGGCAGGCTGTCCGGAACCACCGGGTTCGGCAGGGTGCTGGTGATGCGGGTGCTGTCGCGGCCGCGCGCCAGCACCATGAACCCGGCGCAGGCCTGGACAAACCCAAGGGCCACCATGGCGCACAGCGGCACAAACAGCAGCAGCAGCAGCACGCGCGCGGTCGAAATCTGGTGCGACCAGAGGATGTCGCCCAGGACCGCGGTGGAAAGGCCGGTGATCAGCACCACGGCGGAGAAGAACAGAAATCGCCGACGCTCGCGGCGCTGCGGCGAAACCAGCGGCTGGACCACCCCGTGCAGCTCGCCTGCCGCGGCCGGCGAAGGCGGGTCGCCAGAAGCGGGTGTCGGTAGCGCCGCCGGCGGCAGGTCGGCTGAAATGGGGGTCTCACTCATCAAAAATTACCATTGGCGCGTCTTGTAGAACAGGTAGGCAAGCAGCAGGATAAAGAGCGCCCAGGCGACCAGCGCCTGCAGAAACGGCCGGCGGTTGAGCGATCCGAGCGTATCGCCGGCAATCCCCGGGAACCATCCATAGTCGATCGCGCGCGGCACCATGTTGCTGATCGCCAGGTTCGGACCGGCCACGAGGATGCTTGCGCGCATCTCCTTCACAAGGTCCGGCGGCAGGTCGCTTGGTGTCAGGAAGGCATAGGGCCAGCGGTCGGGGCCATCGCACAGCAGCAGCGCCACGCGGCCGTCGACCAGCGAGAACCGCCCCCCTTCCCCGCCGGGCTGCAGCAGGCGCGCAAACCACTCCTGCATCATGATCTTGGTTTCGCTGATGGCGGCGGTGGAGAGCACGTCGCCGGCGGGCACAGGGCCATGTTCGGCCACGCGCTGCAAAATGCGGTGGATCAGCCGCGCCCGGTGCAGGCGGCTGTTGATGCGGCAGGCGCGAAGGTAGTTTTCCACCTTCTCATAAGCCTCGTTCCATTCCTCGGGCGAACCCCATTGCGGAACGAACGGATTTAGTGTGTCACCAGCGGGTAAGTCCATGTTTCACTCAATGCGCGCCCGGTCCTGTCGCGCAGGACGACCTGCACCGCCACCGGCCTTCCGGCCAGGGTGTCGAGGACCTCAAAGCCGACCCGCCACCCGTGAATCTCGGGATTTTCGAGCATGTGCACGCCATGGAGCTTCCCCTGGTCCAGGGTGATGTCCGGCACGGGCTCATCCTTCAGCGTGCCGGCCAGCCTGCCGCCGGCAAAATCGAGCACCACGCGGCGGCCTGCCACGAACGAGTTGACGGCGCGGGCCAGCGGCGGCCAGACGGGATTGTCCAGATACCAGTGCAGCCGCCAGGCGGCCTCCAGCGGGGTGCCGGGTTTGAGGTCGGCAGCCGGCTGCCAATACGCGACGATGTTGTCACCGTACTCGTTCCAGGCCGGAAGCTCGGCCAGCATGATATACCCCTGCCCCCAGTCGCCCAGCGGCTCCACCCAAACGCTCGGACGCTTGTGGTAGTTGGCCTCGATGTCCTCATAGCTGGTGTAGCGGCGGTCGCGCTGCAGCAGGCCGAACCCGCGCAGCTGCCGCACCGGGAACCGCTGTTCCTGCAGGGACGGCGTGTTGCGCAGGGGGCGCCAGAGCCAGGCGCCATCGCCGCGGTTCAGCAGCAGGCCGTCGGTGTCGTGCACTTCCGGGCGGAACTCGCCGTGGTGGTTGACGGTGTTCTCGCCAAACCAGTACATGCTCGTCAGGGTGCCCAGGCCATAGCGCGAGAGCGGATGCCGCGCGAACAGCACGCACCGGACATCCATGATCGTGTTGCTCCCCGGGTACAGGGTGAAGCGGTAGGCGCCGCAGACGCTGACGCTATCCATCAGTGCGTCGATCACCATGTTCGTGGCGGTTGCGTCAGGCCGCGTGATCCAGAAGGACACAAAGCGAGGGAACTCCTCTTTTTCCTCGCAGCAGGAGTTCACGGCCAGGCCGCGCGCCGAGGTGCCATAGATCTGCCCCTTGCCCAGGGCCCGAAAGTAGGAGACACCCAGGAAGGAAACCAGCTCGTCGAATTTACCGGGCTGATTCAGCTGATTCAGCACGCGAAAGCCGGCAAAGCCCATCGTACCGGGAAGCTCGTTCGTTTTCACGGGAAGCTGATGGTAGAGAAACGTCCCGGGGTTGAACGGCAGCGCGCGGGCCTGCCCACCCTCGACCAGATTCAGCGAAACGCCCTGCTTCAGCAGCGGGCCTCCGAGGTGGTACATCATCAGGCGGAACGGCAGGTTCTCCGCGCGCCAGACAGCCTGGTTGGCGTCAAACTCAATGCAACGCATCTCGTCATAGCAAAGCCGTTCCAGGGACGGCGGCAAGGGCGTGGCCGAGTCCTGAAAGGGCACGGTCGCGCGTGCCTCGGCCAGGGCGCGCACCTGCTCGAACGTCCAGGCCGGATCCGCCGCGCCAAGAAAAGCTGGCGACAGCGCGATAAGCAGGGGGAGAAAACGTGCTGCGTAGTACATTTCGCCTGTTATTGTAACGTTCCCGCGCCGCAGTGCCAGCGCAAAAAGTGGCCCATGCCGGATTTCGGATTTCCGCCACGGCAGGCAGACAACAGGGTTGCGTATCCTCCGCACGGAGGCTAATCTACACGCAATTCACGCCGAATGGCCGTGCATGGCCCACGGCAAGGTGTGAATACAGGAGGTTTCTCATGGCTGACCCGCGTCCAATGCAAAAACTGCAGGCATCCCTGGAAGAGGCTTTCTTCCTGCAACAGGAGCGCAAGATCCTCGAGCGCCGGCGCGCCGTGCGTCAGCTGGAGGAGACCAAACGCGACCTGGCCGCCGCCTCGGGCATCCGGGACGAGGCCGTGCTGGAAAAACTCGTCGCCCTGAACATCCGCCCGGAAACCGTGGCCTCGCTGGCGCTGGCGCCGCTGGTCGAAGTGGCCTGGTGCGACGGCGAGGTGAGCGCGGACGAGCGCAAGGCGGTGCTCGACGCCTCGAGCCAGACCGCAGCGAAACCCGCGGGGATGGATCATGAGCTGCTGGCGCAGTGGCTGACGCACCGGCCGGAGCCGGCGCTCTTTGCCGCCTGGGAGCAGTATGTGAAAGGGCTGTGCGATCTGCTTGCCGCAGGCGAGCGCCTGGCGCTGAAACAGGAGATTCTGGACCATTGCCGTCAGGTGGCCCGCGCCAGCGGCGGGCTCCTCGGCCTGGGCGCCGTTTCCGCGGCCGAGAAGGCGGCGATGACACGCATCGAGGCGGCGTTCGCCGACTAGCAGCTTGTCGGACTTAGCCTTTGCTATTCACAAACTTTGTGCCGACAAAGCTGCTAGTTTGTGGGACGCAACCGCCAAGCGCCGGAAAAGGGTGAAATGCGCAACAAACAAATCAGCCGGGACAATTATTTGTCTGTAACTGAGTCTTCGCCACCCGCGGGCAGCGGGTGGCTCAACTAGCAGACTGTCGGCAGAAGGCCCTGGATCGATCCGTGGCCTTCTCCCGACAGTCTGCTAGTCCCGCGTTGCACACGCCGCGTTCGTTGGTGTAAGGTATCGGACAACCGGCATAGCCTGCAGACACCTCACGGCCACGTGTGAACATGACCAGCAAAAACAGTTCTTCCATCGTCGACAAGACGCCCCCGGACGCCGCCAGACGCATGTGGCGCATCCGCACGGAAAAGGGCGACATCTTCGGCCCCGCCGACCTGGCCACCCTCAAGGCCTGGGCAAAGGATGGTCGACTCGCGCCCACGCATCAGATCTGCGACGACAGCCAGGACTGGATTGCGGTGACCTCGATGTCCGAGCTCGAGATGGACTGGGTGGCCGAAGTGACGCCCGGTTCGTTTTACGGCCCCATTCACAAGGAGGCCATGGCCGAGCTTGTCCGGGAGGGCTCGATCAGCGCGGCGGCACCCAAGTTTCAGCGCGGCTCCTCGGCCCCGCGCGGCCCGTCCGCGCAGGAGCAACAGCTCGAAAGCCGCGTGCGTGAACTGCAGCAGCAGCTGTCCAGCCGGGTTGCCGAACTGGAAACCCAGCTGACGGCCGCGCGCAACGCGCAGGAGCAGTCCCGCTCCGCCCTGGGCGCACGCGACCTCGAGTTCGACGCCGAGCGCCAGGAGCAAAAGGCATCCCATGCCCGACTGCAGGCTGAGCTTCTCAAGCGCGACGGCCGGATTGCGGCCCTGGAAGCGGACGTGCAGCGCACGGAGCAGCTTGCCCGCGACCGGCAGGCGCTGGAAGCCAGGCTGGCCGATGCCGAGCGCGCTGCATCCGAGCATGCGCGCCAGGCCGTGCAGGTGCGCGAACAGCTGGAGCAGGCCCGCAATCTCCAGCGCGAAGCGGAGCGCAACACCGCCCTGCTGAAGGAGCTCGTGGCCAACCACGACCGCGAAACCGGATCGCTGCGCGACAGCGTCCGCTCGCTGAAGCTCCGGCTGGAATCCGCGCGCAAGCTTTTGCAGCAGGCCAGCTCGTCGCTGGGGAGCATGGAAGAGGCCACCGACGCTGAAATCGTCGATGCCCCTGCCCCGTCCGCCGGCACGGCCAAGGACGGCCCGCCGCCCCTGGCAACACCGGCCGGAGGCGTCAAGCCGGGCATGTCGCTGGCCGACCTGGAGGCACAGGCGCAGCGCGAACTGCGCCAGCTTGGCAGCAAGGGCGGCTCCTTGTTCAAGGGACGCCCCAAGGGATAAGCGCATCGCAAGGATACCCGCATGGCGAACGAAAAAGTTGATTTGAACCAGTGGTTTCTTCGCATTGCCGGCGGGACCGTGTTCGGCCCGGTCTCCACCAAAGGCCTGATCGTCTGGGCGGAGCAGGGGCGAATCGTTCCCGGCAACGAAGTGTCGAATGACCGCGAAACCTGGATCTCGGCTGAAACCGTCCCGGAACTTGAGATGGACTGGTACGTCAATGCCGGAGCCAAGACCGAAGGCCCCTTCAACCGCAACGCCGCGGAAACTTTCCTGAAAAGCGGCAAGGCGCCGTCCGGCGCCAAGCTGATCCAGGCCAAGGAGGTCGACCCCGCACGGCTCGCCCCGCGCACGGCCGATCCGGCGGAGTCTCCGGACACCCTGGCACCCGCACCGGAAGTCAGGCGGGAGGCCAGCGCCCCCGCCCGGCAGGCCGGCAAGAGCCAGGGCGCAATCGAGGATGAGCGCGATGCGCTGCGCAAGCAGATGCAGGAGTTGCAGGCGCAACTGGAGAACGTCCGGGCAAACGCGGAAAAGGATGCCCAAAAGCGCGAGCGCAAGCTGGATGGTCTCAAGCAGGAAGTCACGCGCCTGCGGCAGGAGCAGGAAGAGGCCGCGTCGCACCCCATGCTGGAGCTGATTCCGGAAGCCGGCAGCCGCGACGCCGGGGATGATTCCCGGCAGGCAATGGAAGAGCTCCGCCGTCAGGCCGAGGATGAGCGCCGCGTGCTGGACCGCGACGCGGAAGTCCTGCGCGCCCGCATCCAGCAGCTGGAGAAGGATCTGGCGGATGCACAGGCGGAAAACAAGTCCCTGCTTGCCAAGATGGTCAAGCTCGACAAGCGCGCGGCGGAATTGGCCAGCCAGGTGGGACAGCTGGAGACCGAGCGGCACAAGGTCGCCGCCGAGCGTGAGAAGCTGCAGCAGCAGCTCGGCGTGGCCATGAGCGCGGCCACGGATGCGACCAATGAGGCCGCCAACGGCGAGCTGCGCCGGCGCGTGGAGCAGCTCGAGGCGGTCACCGCAGGTCTGCGCACGGAGCTGGCGCAGACCGACCAGGCCCTGACAGCGGAGCGCGCCGCAATCGCGGAGCTGCTCGCGTCGTCCAATGAGCGCGACCTGGCCAGCCGGTTGCGCATCGAGGAGCTGGAAACGGTGAAGACCGGTCTGGACGCCCGCCTGAATGAACTCGGAACCGCCAGCGAGCGCGAAGCCCGCCTGACCGCCGAGCTGGCGACGGCGCGCAGCCGCATCGCCGAGCTGCAGGGGCGGCTGGCCCGCCTGCCGGAGCATGCCGCAGCGGCGGCGCCGGAGGCGGAGGGGTGGCTGCGGCAGTTTGCAACCGATGAACTGACCACGCTCGACAAGGCGCTGCACGAAGAGCGGCAGTCGTTCAACGATTTCAAGTCGCTCAGCGCCGTGCGGCAGGAAACAATCCAGTCACGCATCCAGGCCATCCAGCGGCTGCTGTCCGGAAACCACCCCCACCCCGACGGGCGTCGCCCCTCAACCGCCGCACAGCGCATGTCCGGCCTGGATCCGTCCCGCATGCAGAACGAGGTTGACCTGCTCCGGGAGGAGCAGCAGAAGGAGACCAAGCATTTTGAGGAGCGGGAAGCCGAACTGCTCCGCCGCGTCCGCGTGCTGGAGACCGAGGAGACCCGCCTGCGCAGCCTGCTGGAAGCCACGGACATGGAGGGCGGCAGGAAGTTCGAGCTGATGGAGACCATCCGCCGCCGCGAACAGGAGCTCGCCCAGGAGCGCCGCATCCGCGACCAGGACCGCGAGCAGTTTCAGGCCACGCAGCAGGCGCTGCACCGCCGCATTGAGGAGCTTGAGCGCGCCGCCGGCATCAGCCCCGAAAACCGCGCCGGCGACATCAAGGAAGCCGCGCCCGGATCCGGCGCCCCCCGGCGCCTCGCCAGTTTCGGCGCCTGGCTCAAGCGATAGGTTTTCCTGCCGGCAATTTTGTTTCCTGCCGGCCCGTCCGCTGCCGCACGGCCTCGAACATCACCAGCGCGCCCGCCACACTGGCGTTGAGCGAGGCGACCCTGCCCGTCATGGGGATGCGTGCGATGAAATCGCAGCTTTCGCGCACCAGGCGTCCGATCCCCTGCCCCTCGGCGCCGACGACAATGCCCATGCGCCCCTTGAAGTCCACCTCCGTGTACAGCCGCGCGTCCTCGCCCATGTCCAGCCCCGCCAGCCAGGCTCCGGCCTCCTGCAGCTGCTTCATGGCGCGGACCAGGTTGACGGTCCTGGCAATCCGCAGGTGTTCCGATGCTCCTGCCGAAGCCCGCACCACGGCCGGGGTGATGCCGGCCGCGCGATCCTCCGGCAGGATCACGCCGATGACGCCCGCGGCCTCGGCGCTGCGCAGCAGGGCGCCGACATTCTGCGGATCCTCGATGTGATCCAGCAGCAGCACGAGCGCCTGCGGCTGCGCCCGGACATCGTGCGCCACCTGCTCCAGGCCGATGTAGGGATAGCCGCCCACGCGCAGGGCCACGCCCTGGTGGTTGCCGCCGGCAGACAGCAGGTCCAGCTCCTGCCGCTGCAAGGCATGCAGCGGCACCCCGGCGGCCAGCAGCAGCGTACGCAGTTCCGCCACATCCGGGCTGTCACGCCCGCCGCTGGGAAGCACCGCCTCGTAGATGTGCCGGCGCTTCGCATGCAGCACCTCGGCCACCGGCCGCCGGCCGTATACCCATTCGCCCTTCGTATCCATCGGTTCCCTTCCGGAATCCGCGTTCCGCGGTTGCCCTGATGCCAACGACGCGTGACACGCGGTTCTGTTTGCGGGCGGTTGTCCGCCGCGCGTTATGGCTGCTGTGAAAGCCGTTGCCGATGCTGCTGCGCTTTGGCTCGGTCGCCAGCTTCGCCGTAGGCCCGGATCAGGTTCTGACGCTCGCGGGTGCGTGCCGGATCGATCTGCACCACCTGCTCCCAGAGCGCAATCGCCTCGCCCCGCTCGCCGCGATGGATGGCATGATACGCCAAGGCCGTCATGGCATCGAGCACATCCGGGCTCCACCCGGCCCGCTTGGCGATCGCCTGCCGGTAACAGCGGACGGCGCCGTTTGTGTCGCCGCGATGCTCGTCGAGGAGAAACCCCTGGAAATACCAGCTCCAGGATCGATCCGCGCCACCGTATTCCATGACCCGGTCGAGCTCACGCTGCGCCAGCGCGGCGTTGCCATGCCGGGCCGCAACCAGCGCGCGCAGCTCATGCGCCTCGCGGCTGCGCGGCGAGATGGCGAGCGCCCGATCCGTCAGGGCCTGGCACTCGTCATACGCTCCCGCGCGGTACCGGAAGCGGGCGCATTCGTTGATCACGCTGAAGGCGCGCGGAAAGGTCTGGAGCGTGCGCCGGGCGATCTCCTCCGGGTCGTTCCAGGCCCGCGCCCAGGCGAAGCTCTCGCCCGCGGCGGCGAGGCGCCAGACCGCCAGTGCCGCCAGCACCAGCAGCGCGCCGCGCGCGCGCCGGCCGCGCCCGGTCAGCATCCCGATGCCCCATCCGAAGGCGAGCGCCAATCCCATGCTCGCCAGGGCCAGGTAATAGTCGCCGTACGGCCCGTTGCGAAAGGCCAGGATGTTGCTCATGGGCAGGAATGCCGTCAGGCACCACGCCACGCCCAGCGCCGCAAAAGGCAGGCGACGCCGCAGCAGCAGGCACCCGGCTGCCAGCACGAGGCCTCCGGCCCACGCACACCCGAGCGCCAGCAGCGAAGCCTGCCCCGGCACGTATCCGCCCAGGATCGCCTGCCGGTTGAACGGCCACAGCCAGATCGAGAGATGCTGGAAGAAAAACCAGGGCGCCGCCGCACAAATCTGTCCGTCCGCCAGTTCGCCGAAGTTGGGCGAAAAGATCTGGTGCGCCGCGGTTGTGCGGACCGTGCGCAGCAGCAGGTACAGGATTACGGCTGAGACGGGCACAAGGTATGTGCGCCAGGCCCGGCCGCCGCAGAGGCGATCCGGGTACAGATAGAAGTCGATCAGCAGGATCACCACGGGGAGGCATACGGCGCCCTCGTAGCAGAGCACGGCCAGAAGGGTGGCCATCCAGGAACCGGCCAGGCAGCGCTGCCGGAGCCTGCCGGCGGCTTCCTGCGCCGCAAGCCACAGCAGGATGGCCACGGCGGCAAACCCGGCCATGACCTGTATGTTGACGCAGCTCAGCCAGGCCGTGCACGACAGCAGGGTCGGCGCGAGCAGCCAGCAGGCGATGGCCGAGAGGCCGGCGAGCGCCGACGGCAGCAGGCGGCGGAACAGGGCGTACACGGCGGCGGCGCTGGCCAGGCCGATGGCCACGGCCAGCAGCCGGCTGGCGGCCATGCCCAGCGGCAGGAGCGCATCAAAGCCGAGAAATAGGAGATTCTTGACCGGCCGGAAGAAGAAGAAGCAATCCATCTGCAGCAGGCTGCTGATCGATGGCCGGGAGCGCAGATAGGCCATTTCCGCCGTATCGTCCCCCACGACCAGCGGGGCATGAATCGCCTGCCAGGCGATCAGCACGTAGGCCAGCAGGATCGCACCCAGCAGCCACAGGTGCCAGCGGGAGCAGAAGCTGTCCGCCTCGTTCGGTTTCGCCGGCGCCAATCGATCCATGGCTTTCCCCTTCACGCTCTGCACCGCTTCCGGGCTTCCCGGGTTTCCGATTCGTCCCCGTGCAGGAAGGCCAGCACCGCCAGCAGGGCAATGCAGGCGGTATCCGTGCGAAGCGTGCGCGCACCCATGGAGAGCGCGGCGAATCCGTGCTGCGCGAGGAGGTCGATTTCAAACGGCGTCCAGCCGCCTTCCGGGCCGACGGCCAGCAGGATGCGTCGCGCCTGAAAATCCGCTGCGGGCGGGCAGGCGGCCGCGCCCGGATGCGCCACCAGCCGCAGGCTGCCGGCGAACGCCGCGTCCAGGCGGTCCTCGATGTACGGCCGGAAGCGGCGCTCCACGGAAACCGTGGGCAGGCGCGTGGTTCCCGCCTGCGTCAGCCCCTCGATCAGCAGCGGCCGGTAGTGGGCCTCCTCGATCCAGTGCGTGGCAAAATACTCGCGCTCCACGCGCGCCGCACGGATCAGGACGATGCGCCCCACCCCGAGCGCGGCCAGCTGCGCCCACAGCCGCTTGAGGACCTTGGGCCGCGGCACGGCCAGGATCAGGTCGATCCAGGGCGCCGGGGCCGCAACGTTCAGCGTCACCGCCAGGAGCAGGCCGTCCGGGCTGTCCTCCATCACGCGCCCGGTGCCGGCCATCCCGTCCACCATGCCAACCTGCAGGATGCGTCCGATGTCTGCACCCAGCACGCCGCGGATGTGCGCGGCACGGGCGTCGGTCAGGCGCACCGTTCCGTCAGGCAGGAGTTCGTTCGGCTCGAAAAGAATGCGGTTCACTCGATCGCATCGCCCATTTCCAGCGTATCGAGGTCAATCACGCCGCGGTACACTTCCCTGGCCGGACCGGTCAGGGTCAGCCCGGTGCACTTGCCGTCACGCCAGTCGCCATCCACGAGCAGTTCATAGCCGGCGGTGGTGCGGACCCGCACGGGCAGGCGGAACCCGGCGGTTTCCACGGCCGCCACGGCGCAGGCCACGGCGCCGGTGCCGCAGGCGCCCGTTTCCGCCTCCACGCCGCGCTCATAGGTCCGCACGCTCATGCGGTCCGGCGCCCGCCACATGACAAAGTTCACGTTCGCGCCATCGGGCATGAACAGGTGATGGCGCCGCAGGGCGCGGCCGTCGCGCGCCACGTCAACGCCGCCGATCTCCGCCACCGGCACGACCAGGTGCGGCACGCCCGTGTTGATGAAATGCCCGCTGACGAACGTGGCGCCGAGCGGCACCGACAGGTTGTACCGCCGCTTGTCCGGCTCGGGCATCCAGACGCGCACACCCTGATCAGTAAGCTCCGCGTCCATCAGCCCGCACAGGGTTTCCATGGTCATGGTTCGGCCCGCCGCGCCAATGGCGTGGGCAAAGGCAGCCACGCAGCGCGCGGCGTTGCCGCACATCTCCGCCTCGGCGCCGTCGGGATTCAGAAAGCGCATGCGAAAGTCGGCGCGCGTCGACGGCTGCACCAGAACCACGCCTTCGCTCCCGATGCCGGTGCGCCGGGTGGCCAGGGCGGCCATCAGGAAGTGATCCTGCCAGGGAACCGTCCCGGCGCGGTCGTCCAGCATGACAAAATCATTGCCGGCCCCGTGCATCTTGACAAAATCCAGCTTCATGCCACACCCCCAAGCGCTTTTTCCGGAACGGAAATTTACAGCCCGATCCCGAACATCCGCAGCATCTGCAGGCGCAGGTCTTCCTTGTTCTCCCACGGCATCTCGGCGCCGCCGCTGACCTCGATCAGGTCGGCCAGGATGCGCAGCGACTCGTCCATCATCAGGTCTTCCTTCGGGCCCTTCTCGTCGGCAACCTTGACCTCCTCGTTCTGCAGCTTCTGAATTTCACGCTCCGTGGCTGCCAGCTGCAGGCGGGCCTTCTTTTCCAGCGGCACGGACGTGCGCTCGTTGAGCTCGCGCAGATGCTGCACGAGCTTGCAATAGCTGGCATAGCGGGGGCTTTTCGACAGGCGCTCCGCCGATCGCGACCGCAGCGCAGGGAGCCACCGCGAGAGATCCCAGACCTGCGCATACTGCGATGCCGGAACGCAGGTCCACGGCATGGCATTGGGGAGCTTGTCCTCGCCCAGGTCCAGGGTGTCGAAGACCGAGGGGATGACGATGTCCGGGCGGACGCCGCGCAGCTGCGTGGACAGCCCGCTGATGCGGTAGTAATTCGCCGTGGTCACCTTCAGCTGCCCGAGCTTCTCGTCGCCCAGCGGCAGGATGGTCTGAACCGAGCCCTTGCCATGCGTCTGGGGGTCGCCGACGGTCACGACGCGGCCGTAATCCTGCAGCGCGCCGGCCACGATTTCCGACGCCGAGGCGCTGATGCGGTTGATCAGCACCACCATGGGGCGGCGGAACGCCACGGCCGGGTCCGTGTCCGGGATCGGCAGCAGGTGCACCTGCCGCACTTCGCGCACCTGCACCACTGGCCCGCTGCGAATGAACGCGCCGGCCAGCTCGACCGCCTCGCGCAGCGAACCGCCGCCGTTGTTGCGCAGGTCGAGCACCAGGCCCTCCACGTGCTCGGCGTTCAGGCGCCCCAGGATGCGCATGACATCCGCGGCGGCGCTGCGGTAGCCGGGCGTGCCGGGGCGCTGCTGCATGGTGCCGTAGAATGCCGGCAGCCGCACGACCCCCAGCTTCCGCTCGCGGCCGTCCGGCAGCGTGACGCGCTCCACGCGCCCGGTGGCCGCCTGCTCCTCCAGCTTCACCTCGTCGCGAATCAGGTCCACGAGCCGGGTGCTGGCGCCGCTCGGGTCGCTGGCAGAGATGACATTGAGCACCACCTTCGTGTCCTTGGCGCCGCGGATCTTGCGCACGGCCTGGTTCAGCGGCATGTGCAGCACGCTTTCGATCGGCCCGCTGCCCTGGGCCACGCCAATAATTTTGTCGCCGGGGCGCAGGCGGATGTCGCGCGTGTCGCGCGCGGCCGGGCCGCCCGGGATCATCTCCTCGATCTTGGCGGTGCCGTCCTCCGAGCGAAGCTGCGCGCCAATGCCGCACAGCGAAAGGCTCATGTCGATGTTGAAGTCCTCCATCCGCGCCGGCGACATGTATTCGGAATGGGGATCGTAGGCGCTGGCCACCGCGCCCAGGTAGCGCGCCAGCACGAACTCGGAGTCCGCGTCCTGCAGCACCAGCAGGAACTGCTCGTAGCGCTTGCGCACAAACTCTTCGGCGGTCGGCGGCGGCGGCGGCGCGTGTGCGGCGCCGTTGGTGGCGGCGGCGGTCGCCACCGCCGTCACGGCGCCGGTGACCGCGCCGGAGGCGGTCAGGCTCTGGTTGGTGGCGCGGGCGGCATCGATCTCGCGCGCCACGACATACCCCAGATATTCGTTCTTGACCCGCCGGCGCCAGAGCTCATCCTGCTCGGCGCGGTCCCGGGGCCAGGGCGCGTCCTTGCGCTTCCACTGGTAGCTTTCATTCACGGACAGGTCAATTTTCTGCGCCAGCATGTTGGTGACAAACGTGGCGCGCTCCTGGACGCGCTGGCGGTAGACGTTGAACACATCGTAGGCGAACTGCACGTCGCCGCGCCGCAGCGCATCGCCGATGCCGCTGCGGCTGGCGGCAAATCGGTCGATGTCCGGCTGCAGCAGACAGCTGTGGTCGAAGTCCAGCGTGTTCAGGAAGTTGGTCCAGGCGCGCGCGGACATCTCCTCATCCAGCGGCGACTGGAGCAGGTGCACCACGGGCAGCATGCGGGCCAGCTGCTTCGCCACCTGCCCGTCGCGCGAGTTCGGAGCAAGGTTTGCGAGCCCGGCGAAGGCCGGTGCGGCCGCGAGGAGCAGGGTCAGCAGGCATCGAATTACATTCATGGTATTCCTGGAGATCATCCGGCGCGGGTCGAGCTCAACGCGCTGGCCACACCCGCCACATCCACCCGCGCGCCGGCGCGCCGGCGTTCATCCGTCAGCACATCCAGCAGCGAGGCGGCGTTGCAGACCACGGCCTCGCCGTCGGCCTGGCTGGCCGCGGCAAGGCAATCGCTGGCAAAGCAGACCACGGGCACCACGTCCACATGGTAGATGCCTGCGCGCCCCAGCCGCACCTGCAGCGCCGAAACCGCCTGCCGCACCTGCGCCAGCGGCTCGCGGCGCGGCGCCGCGCCCGCCAGCAGCAGGCGCCCATCCGCCAGCGTCACCGGGCCGCGCCAGTTCTTGGTCTCAACGGCAAACACGCCGGTGGGCCCGACGACCACATGGTCAATGTCACCGCCGCGCCACATGAGCAAGCCGCCGCCCGCGTCCAGCGAATGAAACACGTGGTAGCCGGCCGGCAGGCGCGCGAGCTCGCGCGCCACAATCTCCTCGCCGGCCGCGCCCGTGAAAAACGCCGCGATCCGCCGGGATCCGGACGTGGCGCCCAGCAGCAGCAGCACGCCGGCCAGCAGCAGAATCGTGCCCGCGGCCCAGCCGCTGATGGTGGCGCCGGAGGCGGCACCGGCCACATAGCCGATGCAGAACAGCGCCACCAGCAGCGGGAAGATCGCGCGGGCAATGCCCGCCATCCGCGCCCCTTCCCCGGGCGATCCGTGTACGCTTGCGTGGTCTGATGCAGACATCGTCGAGCCCTCCATACAAAGTTTTGAAGCGCAAAGGCTGCGCCCGGCAAGCTGCTAGGATCCCACGGCCTGCAGCGTCTTCTCCAGGCGCTCCAGCCGGGCGATGGTTTCCGTCAGCTCCACCCGCTTCGCACGCTGCTGCTCGATGACCTGCGGCGGCGCCTTGGCGACAAAGGATTCGTTGGCCAGCTTGGACTCGACGCCCTGCAGGAAGCCGCGAGACTTGGACAGCTCTCCCCGCACGCGCGTGACCTCGGCCGGCACGTCGATCAGGCCGGCCAGCGGCAGGTAGATGGTGCCGAGCTTGCCCAGCGCGCCGGGCATGCCGCAGGCCTCGCCACCGGAGACGATCTCCACGGCCTCGGCGCGCAGGAGCGCCAGCAGCGGACGCCGGTCGAGCTCGAACCGCGCCGCCGTGGCCGCGTCCACGGTGTGGATCACGTAGCGAATCAGCTTGGCCGGAGCAATGCCGTACTCGGCGCGCAGGGTGCGCCCCGCGCCAATCAGCTCGTGCTTGGCCTCCACATAGGCGGTGGTGGCGTCGCCCAGGCCATATGCGGCCGCAGCGGCCTCTGCCAGCGACAGCGGCCACGGCGCCAGCAGGATGGTCTCTTCCGCCGTGGCGTACCCCATGGCGTGCCAGAGCTCTTCGGTGAGGAACGGCATGTAGGGGTGGAGCAGCTTCAGGATGTTTGCAAACACGTGCGTCATCAGGCGCAGCACCTGCTCGCGGCGCGCGGCATCTTCGCCGTAGAGGTCGCCCTTGGCATACTCGACATACCAGTCGCAGAAGTCGCTCCAGACAAAGTCGTACAGGAGGCGCGCGCCGTCCTGGAAGCGGAACTGCTCCAGGTGGGCGGTCAGCAGGCGCACCGCCGCATCGCCCTTGGCCAGCAGGTGGCGGTCGTCATCCGTGAGCCGCGCCGGATCAAGCTGCGGCGCGGCGGTGGCCAGCGCGCGCCAGTCGAGCCCGGCCGTCTTTTCCATGTGCAGCTGCAGGAAGCGCGCGGCGTTCCAGATCTTGGTGCCGAAGTTGCGGCCGATCTCGAACTTGTCCAGGTTGACCTGGACGTCCTGGCCGGTGGCCGTGATCATCATCATGCTGAAGCGCAGCGCGTCGGCGCTGTACTGCTCGATGATGTCGAGCGGGTCGATGGAGTTGCCGAGGCTCTTGCTCATCTTGCGGCCGCGGTCGTCGCGCACCGTGCCGTGGATGTACACGTTGCGGAACGGCGGCTCGCCCATGAACTTGCAGCCGGCCATGATCATGCGCGCCACCCAGAAGAAGATGATCTCCGGGGCGGTCACCAGGTCGTGCGACGGGTAGTATTTTTCCAGCTCCGCGGTTTTCTGCGGCCACCCCAGCGTGCTGAACGGCCAGAGCCACGAGGAGAACCAGGTGTCGAGCACGTCCGGATCCTGCGTGATGGCGCTGCTGCCGGCGCCGCACTTCGTGCAGGACGCCGGCGCGGCGGGCGCGGCCCATTCGTGCCGGCAGCCGCCGCAGGTGTAGACCGGGATGCGGTGCCCCCACCAGATCTGGCGCGAGATGCACCAGTCGCGGATGTTTTCCATCCAGTCGAGGTAGGTCTTTTCCCAGCGTTTTGGGGTGAACTGCACCTGCCCGCCGCGGACCGCTTCAATGGCCGCGCCGGCCAGCGGCTTCATGCGCACAAACCACTGCAGCGAAAGCCGCGGCTCGACCACGGTGTCGCAGCGGTAGCAGTGGCCCACGGCGTGCAGGTGCGGCTCGACCCTGTCCAGCAGCCCCTGGGCCTCCAGGTCGGCCACGAGTTTCTTGCGGCAGGCAAACCGGTCCATGCCCGCGTACGGGCCGGCGGCCTCGTTCATGGTGCCGTCGCCGTTCATCACGTTCAGGGACGGCAGGCCGTGGCGTTGCGCCACCTGAAAATCGTTGGGGTCGTGGGCCGGGGTGATCTTCACCACGCCCGTGCCGAACGCGGCGTCCACGTAGTCGTCGGCCACCACGCGCAGCGCGCGGCCGAGGATCGGCAGCAGGACCGTCTTGCCGTGCAGGCCGGCGTAGCGCTCGTCCTTCGGGTTGACGGCCACGGCCGTGTCGCCGAGCAGGGTCTCGGGGCGCGTCGTGGCCACGGTCACAAAGGTGCCGTCCGACACGGGGTAGCGGATGTGCCAGAGGCTCCCCTGCGTCTCCTGGTGCTCGCTCTCCTCGTCCGAGAGCGCGGTGTGGCAGCGCGGGCACCAGTTCACGATGTAGTTACCGCGGTAGATCAGCCCCTCGTTGTAGAGGCGGCAGAAGACTTCGGCCACGGCCGCGCTCATCCCCTCGTCCATGGTGAAGCGCTCGCGCGGCCAGTCGCAGCTGGCGCCGAGCTGGCGCAGCTGGCGCACGATCGTGCCGCCGTACTCCCTGCGCCAGGACCAGACGCGCTCGACAAACGCCTCGCGTCCCAGTTCATGCCGCCCGGAGCCCTCCTTGCGCAGCGCCTTTTCCACCACGTTCTGCGTGGCAATGCCGGCATGGTCCGTGCCCGGCATCCAGAGGGTGTTGCGCCCCTGCATGCGGCGCCAGCGCACCAGGATGTCCTGGACGGTGTTGTTGAGCGCGTGGCCCATGTGCAGGATGCCGGTCACATTCGGCGGCGGGATCATCACGCAGTACGGCTCACCGCCCTGCGCGAGGTCGGCATGAAAAAAGCCCTGCGCCTCCCACCAGGCGTACCATTTGGCCTCCACGGCCTTGGGATCGTAGTGCTTGTCCATGGGAAAAATGTTTCTGCGTTCGGGGTTCTGGACTCGGGTTCAGAGATTATCACGATTGCGGTCGCGACACATGAGGTTAGTTAGCTCCTTTCCGGTCAACATACACGTTCTTGCGTCTATGTAGGAGCATCCAAGTGGACGGACACAGAGGCCACAGAGAAAGCAAGAGAGCACAGAGAGAAATTCATGCTGCTGCGGCCGGCTCGCCAGCCGTGGACAGGCAGTTCTCTGTGGTCTCGGTTGTTCTCTGTGCTCTCGGTGTCCTTGACGTGTTCATTCGTTGGGTTGCGGGCTGATGCCCGCCTTACGATCCATAGGCGACACGTGTGCCGCGGAGGTTATGCGCCAAAGAATTCCCGGTACAGCCCCTGCACGGCGCGGTCGCGGTCGGAGGCCTTGACGCCGAACATGATGCTGATCTCGGATGCGCCCTGATTGATCATCTCGATATTCACGTGGACGTCGGCCAGGGCCTTGGTGGCGCGCGCCGCCATGCCCACGGCATACTGCATCCCCTCGCCCACAACCATGATCAGCGCGTGGCCGCGTTCGACCAGCATGTTGTCCGGCGCGAACTCCGCCTTGATCCGCGCCACCACGCGCTGCTCGCGCGCAGCATCGAAGCGTGCTTCGCGCAGCACGACGGACACGTTGTCGATGCCCGAGGGCATGTGCTCGATGGACACGCCCTCCTCCTCCAGGATCTGCAGCAGACGGCGGCAGAAGCCGACTTCGCGGTTCATGAGGTACTTGTCCACATAGAGGTTCACAAACCCCGTGTCGCTGGCAATCCCCACCACGGCGCACTCGCCCGGCTTGACCTCGCGCTTCGGCACCACCATCGTGCCGGGCTGGCCCGGGCGGTTGGTGTTGCGGATGTTGATGGGTACGCCAGCGCGGATGGCCGGCAGCACGGCTTCGTCGTGGAACACGCCGAACCCCGCGTAGGAGAGCTCGCGCATCTCGCGGAAGGTCATCACGTCGATGGCGTGGCGCACGTCGGGAACGATCCGCGGATCCACGGCAAAGACGGAGTCCACGTCCGTGAAATTCTCGTACACGGTGGCTTTCACCGCGGCCGCGAGGATGGCGCCGGTGATGTCGGATCCGCCGCGCGGGAAGGTGGCCACGGCGCCGCTGCGGGTGTAGCCGAAGAAGCCCGGGAAAACCACCACCGCCTGGCGGGTGCTGAGCGCCTGCGCCAGGTTCGGGTAGGACTCGTCGAGAAGCTGGGCATTGCCGAACTCGTCGGTCAGCAGCATGCCGGCATCGCGCGGGTCGACATACTCGGCCTCCACGCCGCGGGCGCGGAAGGCGGCCGCCGTGATCCGGGCGGCGTTGTCCTCGCCGGCCGCCTTCATGGCATCCAGGAACATGCCGGCGTGATCGCGCCGTCCGTCCAGGCGCCGCCGCAGGTCAGCCTCGATCTCCGGCACGATGCCGGCATCCAGTCCGAGCGTGCGCTGGATCTCCGCAAACCGGTCGACAATCTCCTGCAGCACCGGCTCGTACGCCTGGCCAGCCAGGGCGCGGTTGGCGCAGTCGATCAGCAGGTCGGTCACCTTGGTGTCCTGCTTGCTGCGCTTGCCGGGCGCCGAGACCACCACGATGCGGCGGGTCGGGTCCGCCAGTACAATGTCACACACTTTTCTGACCTGGCCGCCGTCGGCCAGGGACGAGCCGCCGAATTTACACACCTTGAACATATTCCTCTACTCCTCCAGAATCCGCAGTTTTTTCGGCAGCTCACCCACCACGCCCGCGGCGTGGATCTCCGCCAGGGCCGCGTCCAGCTCGGCCTCGCGCGCGGCGTGGGTCAGCACCACCACGGGGACGTGTCCGCCCTCCTTCTGCACGGCGCGCTGCGTCACGGCCGAGATGCTGACGCCGTGCCTCCCGAGAATGCCCGTAAAGATGCCGAGCGATCCCGGCTTGTCGAGCACGTTCAGGCGCACGTAGTAGTGGCAGGTGATCTCGCGCAGCGGCCGGAGGCGCGGGGCGCGCCCCGGCGACGCGCTGCACAGGCGTCGGGGCTGCCCGGAGGCCAGGCTGCGGGCCACGTCCGCCAGGTCGGCGATCACGGTGCTGGCCGTGGGGTCGCGTCCGGCGCCGCGCCCGTAGTACAGCGTGTCGCCGGTGAGGTCGCAGCGCACCATCACGGCGTTGAACACCTGGTTCACGGAGGCCAGCATGTGGTCCACCGGCACGAGCGTCGGGTGCACGCGCACCTCGATCTCGTCAGCATCGCGACGGATCACGGCCAGAAGCTTGATGCGGTAGCCAAGCTCGCGCGCGTACTGCACATCCACGCCGGACAGGCCGCGAATCCCCTCGACGGTCACGCCGGACATCGGCACGTGAAACCCATAGGCCAGGGATGCCAGGATGACAGCCTTGTGGGCCGTGTCGAACCCGTCGATGTCCAGCCCGGGGTCGGCCTCCGCATAGCCGGCTTGCTGCGCCGCCTGGAGCACCGTGTCGAACGCCGCGCCCTCCTGCTCCATGCGCGTCAGAATGTAGTTGCACGTGCCGTTCAGTATCCCCAGCAACCGCTGCACCCGGTTGCCGACCAGCCCTTCGCGCAGCACGCGGATAATCGGGATGCCGCCGCCCACGCTGGCGCCGAAAGAGAGGTCCAAGCCCTTCGCTTCCGCCAGGGCAAAGAGCTCCTCGCCATGCTCGGCCAGCAGCTTCTTGTTCGCCGTGACCACCGGCTTGCCGGCCTGCAGCGCCTCAGTCACCAGGGTGCGGGCCACGCCGGTGCCGCCGATCAGCTCCACCACGATGTCCACGGACGGGTCGCGGATGACCTCGCGGGCGTCGCGCGTGAGCACGCCGCGGTCCACGTGCACGCCGCGGTCGCGGTCGAGATCGACGTCGGCCATGCGTCGCAGCACCAGCTCAAAACCAAGCCGGTCTGCCAGGACTTCGCGGTTGCGCCGGAGGCCATCCACGACCCCTGCGCCCACGGTCCCGAACCCGAGCAATCCGATGCCGATCTGCTTCATGCCGCTAACTCCCAGACACACATGTGCTGCTGCAGAAAAACGATAGAATAGGATATGATGCTGTTCGCCACAAGGGGCAAAAGGGCGCAGGCACACCCGCGCCGAAGGGCCGAAGGCTAACGCGACGCCGTCACGCATGACATCTCCTTCTTGACCCGCCCCATGCCGGTTTGGCTACCCACAGCCTACTGCACCGTGTTTTCCCGGCAACTCCCCCAAAGGCTACTTCTCCGGCCCGAATTTCCGGGCGAAGGGAATGTCGACGGAAGTGCAATGCGCCCAAATTCTCTCTGTGCTCTCCTTCATTCTCTGTGGCCTCTGTGTCCTTACGTTTTGTCGTACCCGTTGCAGACGACGTATTTTCCGTTTCGTGTGGCTTTCCGGAACCGCAATCCTCACAATCAGGACACTTGTGAGCACGGCTGGCTCCAACGAGCCGGCGCGGTGATGGATCCACTCGACCGACAGGAGCCCTGCGGGTGAAGGCCAGGACGCAGATCGCCACAACCAACGCCCCGGACGGCAGCCGCCTGGTGCTCTACCGGCACCAGGATGACTTCGTCATCACCGTGGGCCAGCACGACCTGATGGTGAGCCGTGCCCACGAGTCGGAGAAAGAACTCGCGCGCCTCGGGTGCGCCCGCCTGACCGGACATCGCGCGCCCCGGGTCCTGATCGGCGGCCTCGGCATGGGCTACACCCTGCGGCAATCGCTCGACATGCTGAAAGCGCGCGCCACGGTGGTCGTTGCCGAGCTGCTGCCCGAGATCGTCCGGTGGAACCGTGACTACATCGGGAACCTGGCCAATCACCCGCTGCGGGACCCTCGCGTGGTCCTCAAGGTCGAAGATGTGGCCAGCGTCATCCGCCAGTCCCCCGGCGCGTTTGATGCCATCCTGCTCGACGTTGACAACGGCCCCGAGGCCATTACCGATAATCGCAACGAGCAGCTCTACAGCCCGCAAGGCATCCGCGCCTGCCTCGATGCGCTCCGGTCAAACGGTTGCCTCGCGGTCTGGTCCGCCTTTCAGGATGCTGCGTTCGAGCGCCGCCTGCGGCAGGAGCAGGTCCGCGTGCAATGCATCCCTGCACCAACGTACAAAGGCGCGCGCTCCCGTCATTGCTGCATCTGGGTCTGTACAGCCAGTAAATAGATTGTTCGTTGTGCGAGATGCAAATGCGGCGCATCTTCATTCATGCGACGTCAAGGACACAGAGGGCACCGAGATCAAATGAGAGCGCAGAGTCAATTTCTGCTTGCCCGGGCCGGGAAGCCGGCCGCAGACAGGAATTCCTCTGTGCCCTCTATTCCTCTCTGTGCTCTCGGTGTCCTAGGAGGCTGTCGGACTTAGGCCTCGGATCGGTCCAGGGCCTTCTGCCGACAGTCTCCTAGTTGTGCAACCCGCTGCCCGCGGGTTGCGAAGACTCAGTTACAGACAGAAAAATTGTTCCGGCTGTTCTTTTGTTGCGTATTTCACTCTTGTCCAGCGCTTGACGGTTGCGTCCCACTAACTAGCAGCCTGGTCGGCACGAACGTGTGCAGACGCAAAACCTAAATCCGACAGGCTGCTAGACTTATGCAATTGTTGGACTGCGGGCGTCAGC
>SESD01000563.1_pt1 | contig 22840 bp, 25 predicted proteins | sample 3171411 | NCBI WGS metagenome assembly SESD01 (sample SAMN06051880, study PRJNA518727) | freshwater metagenome | biome: subpolar coniferous forest; feature: holomictic lake; material: water; isolation source: holomictic Lake 442, 16.5 m depth | place: Canada: near Kenora, Ontario | collected...
GCACCGCTGGGCGCCGCGCACGCGGCCGGTGGCCTGGATCCGCAGGTGGGCGGGCTGATGCCCCTCGCTGCGCAGGGCCAGGGCGTCGAAGCGGACAGAGGCCAGGTAGTCATCCAGCACATGGGTGGCTTCCACCCAGATGGACTGCACGGGACACCCGGCGGCCATGGGGCACACCCGGCGGTCGCTGACGCAGTGGTTGAGAGCGACCCCGCCCTCCATGGCGTGGACCACCTCGCCCAGGGAGATGTCCGCCGCAGGCCGGGCCAGGCTCACGCCCCCACCCGAACCCCGCACGGTCATGAGGACGCCGGCCTTCACCAGGTCGCCCACGATGCGCCGCACGAAGTCCAGGGGCAGCATGCGGTGCTTGGCGATGTCGGAGATGGGCACCCGGGCGCCGGGGGCCAGGCAGGCCAGATGGAGCACCACCCGTGCCGCATAGTCCGTTTGTCTAGAAATGCCGAGCATGGGTCCACCTGAATGGACTCAAATATGACCTTGCTGGTGCTCTTGGTCAATGAATTGCACCACCCGGGGGTCTCCTAACTCAGGCCGACCCCGAGAGGTGGTAGAGCACTGCGTCCTCGCCATCCGGGTAGTACCCCGTCCGCCGGCCGCAGGGCGTCCAGCCGCAGGTGCGATAGAGCTGGATGGCCGGGGCGTTGGACGGCCGCACCTCCAGGTACAGGTGCTCCAGGCCCTCCGCTGCCAGCTCCCGCTGGCAGGCCTCCAGCAGGCGCCGTCCCAGGCCCTGCCCCCGGGCCTCAGGGGAGACAGCGATGCGCAGCAGCTCGGCCTCCCCGGCCGCTGGGATGCGAGCCCAACGGGCGAAGGCCCACGGCGCCACCACCCAGAGGGCCTCGTGGTTGGCGGGGGCCTTCCAGGCGGAGCCAAAGGCCGTTCGGTCCAGGCGAGAGACCCAGTCCGGCAGGGGCGCCGCCAGGGGCAGCCGCTGGACCTCGGCCTCGGGCCAGGGGCTCATCGGGGCACGCCCCGACGCAGGGCCTCAGGCAGGTGCGCAGCGGCCAGGGGGAAGTTCACCTCGGCGTCAGTCTCCCGGAGGTAGAAGGGGGCGAGGGGGGCTTCGGGCGTTCCCTGCGCCACCCGGCGGGCCAGGGCCACCAAGCCAGCGAGGGTGGCCGCGCCTTCGTCCACCAAGGGGATGCGGCCCTGGGGCAGCAGCTCCACCACCCGGGGGGCGAAGGCCTCCGGCGCCCACCAGGGCTCCAGCCCCACCCGGCCGGGCAGGTCAGCCAGAGCCAGCTTGGCCGCAGGGGCCGTGGCGGAGCCATCCCAGCGCTGGTAGAAGGCTTCGCCCCGCTGGCCGTCCAGGAGGATCCAGAACGGCGCGGCCACCCCGGCCTGCACCAGGGTCTCGGCCCGCAGGGCGAAGGCCGTGAAGCCCCAGGTGGGCAGGCCCGTGAGGCCCAGGCCCTCAGCCGTGGCCACCCCGATGCGCAGGCTGGTGAAGCCGCCAGGGCCCAGGCAGGCCACCACCCCAGTCAGACCCTGGGCCGTGGCCCCGGCTTCGGCCAGGAGGCCTTCCAGGGCCGGTAGCAGGCCTTCGCTGTGGCTCCGTCCCGGGCCCGACCCCACCCGGCAGGTCCAGGACCGGTCCGCATCGATCAGGGCCAGGTGCAGGAACTCGGTGGCAGTGTCCAGGGCAAGCAGCATGGGATGAGTGTGGCAGGGGAGGTTTCGCCTATCACCTATCCGCAATCACCACCCCCAAACGCAGAGCGGCGGCCCCGGGGGCCGCCGCTCTGCGTTTGGGGACGTCCTAGCAGGCCTTGAGGACCTTGCCCGCCTGGATGCAGGAGGTGCAGACGCGCAGGCGCTTGGGGGCGCCGCCAACCAGGGCGCGGACGCGCTGGATATTGGGGTTCCACCGGCGCTTGGTGACGTTGTTCGAGTGGGACACATTGTTCCCGAACTGGGGCTTCTTGCCACAGATTTCGCACTGACGGGACATGGGAACCTCACGATCGGAAGCGGCAAACGGCCAAGACAATTAGTTTATCCGTCCAGGCCCGAAGCGCAAGGGGAAAGGCCTTGCGTGCCACCCTGCCCAGACCCAGGATAGCCTCGCACCCCCTGGATTCCCCATGGAACTCCGCATCTGGGCCCTTGCCTTCGCCATCCTGGACTGGCCGGAACGCCAGAAGGCCGACCTCTGGGCGGCCCTCGAGCAGGGGGAGGCCCCGAACCTGCCCCCAGCCCTGGCAGCGGACCTGGCCGGAGTGGCTGCCAGCCTGCCTCGGCGGATGCAGGAAGCAGCCGACCGGGGGTCGCAGCTCCTGCTACCCGGCGATCCCGGTGTGGATGCCCTGCTGGCGCCCCTGCCCTACCCCGTGGCCCTGTGGGTGCGGGGGACCCTGCCCCCCGAGGGGCCCCGCCTGGCGGTGGTGGGGAGTCGCCAGGCCAGCGTGCGGGGCCGGGCGCGTACCCGGGACTGGGCCGAGGCCCTCACCCGGGCCGGGGTGGCGGTGGTCTCGGGTCTGGCCCGGGGCATCGACGCCGCCGCCCACGAGGGCGCCCTGCGGGCCGGGGCCACCTGGGGCGTCCTGGGCTCGGGCCTGGATCACCCCTACCCGCCGGAGCACCGGCCCCTCATGGACCGCATGGTCGCCGCTGGGGGCGGGGTCATCACCCTCTTTCCACCGGAGGCCCGCCCCCTCAAGTGGCACTTCCCCCGGCGCAACTGGCTGCTGGCGGCCTGGACCGACGGAGTGCTGGTCACCGAAGCCCGTCTCCGGTCCGGCTCCCTGGTCACCGCCCGCCTGGCCCTGGACCTGGGGAAGGAGCTGTGGGTCTGTCCGGGCTCCCCGGAAGATCCTTCTGCAGAAGGTCCAAACATTTTGTTAAGAGAAGGAGCAGCAAGGATTTGCCTATCCTCGGCAGGCCTCCTGGAGGACCTGGGGCTGGACCCCGCCCCTTGACAACCCTCCGGTTCCAGGTCCCATCCTTAGCCCCCAGGGGAGTTCTCAGTGACCAAACTCGTGATCGTGGAAAGCCCATCCAAGGCGAAGACCATCACCAAGTACCTCGGCAAGGGCTACAAGGTCATGGCCTCCGTGGGTCATATCCGCGACCTGCCCCGGAAGCTGGGCGTGGATGTGGAGAACGGCTTCCAGGAGGAGTACGAGATCAGTCCGGCCAAAGAGAAGGTGGTCCGGGAGCTGCGGGCCGCCGCCAAGACCGCCGACGAGCTGATCCTCGCAACGGACCCTGACCGCGAGGGGGAGGCCATCAGCTGGCACCTGCTGGAGGCCATCAAGCCCCCCAAGGCCCTGCCGGTCCATCGCGTCCTCTTTAATGAGATCACCCCCGCCGGCATCCAGAAGGCCATGGCCGCCCCCACCGTCATCAACCGCAAGCTGGTGGACGCCCAGCGGGCCCGCCGGGTGCTCGACCGGCTGGTGGGCTACAAGGTCAGCCAGGTGCTGTGGGAAAAGGTCCGCCGGGGCCTCAGCGCCGGCCGGGTGCAGAGCGTGGCCGTGCGCATCATCGTGGACCGGGAGCGGGAGATCCTGGCCTTCAACCCCGTCGAATACTGGGTGCTCAAGGCCCGCTTCGCCGCCCCCCTGCCGCCCTCCTTCTGGATGAAGCTGGTGAAGCTGGGGGGCCAGGCCCTGCAGACCGGCAACCGGGCCACCCAGCGCCGGGTGGCGGACGCTGCCCAGGCCAAGACCCTGAAGGCCGCCCTGGAGAAGGCCACCTATAAAGTCACCAGCCTGGAGACCAAGGAGAAGCGCCGCAACCCGGCGGCCCCCTTCACCACGGCCAAGCTGCAGCAGGAGTCCGCCCAGAAGCTCAAGATGAGCGTCAGCCGCACCATGCAGAACGCCCAGCGCCTCTATGAAGGTGCGGACTTCGGCGAGGGCCCCGTGGGCCTCATCACCTACATGCGCACCGACTCGCCCCGCATGGCCCCCGAGGCCATCGAGGCCACCCGCGACTTCATCGCCAAGAAATACGGCAAGGAGTACCTGCCCGCCAAGGCCCGCGTCTACACGGGCAAGGCCGGCGCCCAGGACGCTCATGAGGCCATCCGTCCCACGGACATCACCCGCACCCCGGAGAGCCTGCGAGGCCACCTGGAGCCGGACCAGTTCCGCCTCTACGCCCTCATCTGGCGGCGCACCATGGCCTCCCAGATGGAGGCCGCCCGCTTCGACGAGACCGTGGTCCAGACCGAGGCTCCCGTGGGCGCCGATACGGCCGTGTTCGAGGCCAAGGGCGAGATCGAGCGCTTCCCCGGCTGGCTGGCGGTGTACCGCGCCGACAAGACCGAGACCGAGGCCGAGGCCATCGCCGACGCCACCTCTGCTGATGGCGAAGAAGAAGATGACGGCACGGCCCTGCCCGCCATGAAGCAGGGCGAGCCCCTGCGCCTAGAGCAGCTGGACGCCGACCAGCAGCACACCAAGCCGCCCGCCCGCTTCAACGAAGCCACCCTGGTGAAAGAACTGGAAGAGGACGGCATCGGCCGCCCCAGCACCTACGCCAGCATCATTTCCACCATCCTGGACCGGGACTACGTGAAGAAGCACGAGGCCCGCTTCAAGCCCACGGAGCTGGGCATGGTGGTCACGGACCTGCTCATCCAGGGCTTCAAGGACCTGCTGGACCCCAGCTACACCTCCAGCATGGAGGCCAGCCTGGACCGCATCGAAGAGGGTGGCCTTACCTTCAAGAAGGCCATGACCGACTTCTACGGTCCCTTCGAGGCGTCGCTAAAGGCCGCCGGGGCCGATATGCAGAACCTCAAGGCCGGCGTCGCCACGGACAAGACCTGTCCCAAGTGTGCCGGCGCCATCCTCAAGCGCATCGGCAAGAACGGGCTCTTCTTCGGCTGCTCCAAGTACCCGGAGTGCAGCCACACCGAGGAAGTGGAAAAGATGGAGGAGCCGGAGGACGCGCCGGAGTGCCCCCTCTGCGGCACCACGCCCATGAACCTGCGCAAGGGCCAGTGGGGCCCCTTCTGGGCCTGCCCCAGCTATCCCAAGTGCAAGGGCATCGTGAAGGCCGATCCCAAGGGCATCCCCGTGCCTGCGGACGAGCCCACCGGTGAGCCCTGCGGCACCTGCGGCAAGCCCTTCGTGAAGCGGCACGGCCGCTATGGCGAGTTCGTCTGCTGCATCGACTACCCCACCTGCAAGACGGTGAAGAAGGACATCCTGGCGGTGCCCTGTCCCAAGTGCGGCGGCGGCCTCAGCCCCCGCAAGACGCGCTTCGGCAAGATCTTCTACGGCTGCACCAACTACCCCAAGTGCGACCACACCGCCTGGGACAAGCCCGTGCCCGTCACCTGCCCTGCCTGTAAGAACCCCACCATGGGCGAGAAGACCAAGAAGCCCCGCGGCAAGGACCCCATCCAGGTGCTCATCTGCCCCAGCTGCAAACACGAAGAGCCCATGGGGTGAGGCGTTCTGGCGAACGCCTCTAGGGGAAAAAGAACTGCCAACCACAGAGATGGATGTTTCCTTCGATCCTGCGAAGAACGCCAAAAACATTGAGCTCCGAGGCCTGTCCTTTGAGTAGGTGAAGGTGTTCGAGTTCGCCAACGCATGGATCGTCGTGGACGACTGAAAGGACTACGGTGAAACCCGCTACCGGGCCATTGGCATTCTGGAAGGTCGACTGCATGCCCTGGTCTTCACGGAAACCCAGACAGGCCTCCGGGTGATCAGTCTTCGCAAGGCCAATTCAAGAGAGGAGCAGCGCTATGACCAAGCGAAAACCCACCCCTGATTTCATCGACTCTGAGAACCCCGAATGGACCGCCGCTGACTTCAATAAGGCCCGACCTGCCAGTGAGGCCCTGCCCCCGTCTCTGGCCCAAAAGCTCGGGGTGCGTGGCCCCCAGAAAGCGCCGACCAAAGAGCTGGTCTCCATTCGCCTCTCCAGGGATGTGGTTGAGACTTTCCGGGCCTCAGGTGAGGGCTGGCAGACCCGCATCGACCAGGCCCTCAAGGAGTGGCTGAAGGCCCATCGACCTGCCTAGAGTCGGGGCCATTCCAAGTACCACGCTGGTGCACTGTAGACCTGTGACCTAGTCGTTCAGGGGCGCCGCCGCCAGCAGAACCGGCAGCGCTGCCAGGCTGTCGAGGACGGCATCGGGCTGGGCCTCGCGGATGTCGCGGCCGTGGTTGTAGCCGTAGCTCATGCAGACGATGGCGAAGCCTGCGGCCCGGGCGGCCTGCACGTCGGTCACGGAGTCACCCACCAGCAGGCTGTCTGCGGGCGTGACGCCAAAGTGGGCAGCCGCGTGCAACAGCGGTGCTGGATGGGGCTTCATCTCTGGCAGGGAGTCCCCGCTGAGCACGAGCCCGAAGGCGTCCAGCAGGCCCAGTTGCCGCAGCACCGGCTCTGTGAACCGCGCGGCCTTGTTCGTGATGCAGCCCAATGGATAGCCTGCGTCCGCCAAGGCTAGGAGGCACTCTCGCGCACCGGGATAGAGCACCGAGTGCACCAGGGTGTGCTCGGCGTAGGCCGCCATGAACACCGGCAGGGCCTCAGCCACCACCTCTGCGCCGGGATCCCCGTCGAGGCGGCCCGTCAGGGCCCGGCCCACCAGCCGCGCCGTGCCGTTGCCCACCCAGGTGCGTACGTCGTCCTCCGAGCAGGAGGGATGGCCGAAGTGCGCCAGCATCACGTTGACGCAGTGGGCCAGGTCCGGCGCACTGTCCAGCAGGGTGCCATCCAGGTCGAAGAGGATCAGTCTCGGGCGCCGCATGGGCCAGGATACCCGCACCGAATGACCTGCCTCAGGGCGTCTGCTGCGCGGCTTCCCACACCAGTCGCAGGCCCTCGCGGGTGCGCTGGACGGAGCCCGAATACCAGAGCTTGTCGCCGTAGAGGTGGTACTCGCTGGCTGGGGTGGGTGCCAGGTCGCGGAGCCGGGCCCCATACTTCTCCTGGAGCAGCGCCACAACCTCATCGAAGCGCCAGACGGCCTCGTAGCGCACGGGTTCCCGCCAGACCTCCCGCTCCCCCAGGCGGAGCACGACATCATCGCCTTCCTGGTCCCAGAGCAGGTCCAGCACCGGTTCCGGCAGGTCGGGAAGGGCGTCTGCGGTTTTCAGCTTCAGACTCTCGAAGCGGCTCACCGAGGCCTCGATGGCCTCCACGTAGCCTTTTTCGTGTTCAGGCAGGCTGGCCCAGTTCCGCCGGGAATCCTCCAGGGTGGGAAAGGGCAGGATCGCCAACATGGGCCGATCCCCGAAGCCATGTTCCCCAGGGCACTCACAGTCCTCCAGCGCGTCGTACAGCTCAGTCAAACCCTCCCGGAACGTGCCTGTCCAGCCACAGCTGGGGCAGGTCAGCAGGCGGGTCTTCCAGTCGCCGAAATAATCCAGGATGATTGCGGCCATGACATCTCCGTAAGAAGGGATGCGGAACCAGGGTCCCTTGATCGGTGAATCCCCATCGGCCTTGCATCCAGATTGTCGGTGGGATGCTTATAGTCTGGTGCTTCCGATACGCCAAAACATGTCCAATCTATGCCGATCCTGGGATACTTCCACCCATGTTCCAGGACACGGCCTCCTTTCTTTCCTACTGGCGCAACGCCCGGCTGCGCACGGTGCGGGTGCTGGATGCCCTCACGGCCGAGGATCTGGAGTGGGCGCCCGCACCAGGGGCCTTCACCTTTGGCGACCTGTTTCGGCACCTGGCGGGGCTGGAGCGCTTCATGTGGGCGGAGAACGTGCAGGGCCATCCCAGCCGCTACCCCGGCCACGGGCAGGAACTGGCCTCCGGCGTCGAGGGCGTTCGCACCTACCTGGACCACTGCCACCGGGAAGCCTTGGTCGCCTTCAGCGGCCTCAGCGATGCGGACCTGCTGGCTCCCTGCCGGAACCCCTCCGGCTCCGAGATGGCCACCTGGAAGTGGCTGCGAGCCATGATCGAGCACGAGGCCCACCACCGCGGGCAGCTCTACCTCATGGCCAGCCTCCGCGGCCGGACCGTGGCCCCCCTCTTCGGCCTCACCGAAGAACAGCTCACTGCCGCGAGCCGTTCAGTGAAAAGCGAAAAGCGGAACACCGATGAACACCGCACCAAACTGAGCTGACGGACAGGAGGCCAACTCCCATCATCGCTATGAACCCTATCTTTTTCAGCTTTTAATCGGTGTTCATCGGTGTTTATCGGTGGTTAAAAGCTTTGCTGTTCGTTCGGCCAGAGTGACGGTCCCCCGCGATCCTGGGATACTCGCCCGGTGCCCGCTTCCCCGCTCCCTCTGCTGGTCCTGCTCCCGGGCATGGATGGCACGGGCCTCATGTTCGCGCCGTTCCTGCCGGCCCTGGGGGACTTCGAGGCCAAGGTGGTGCGCTACCCGACGGACCTGACCGCCTACGCCGACTGCATCAACTTCGCCCGCAAGGCCCTGCCCACGGACCGGCCCTTCCTCCTGCTGGGGGAGTCCTTCTCGGGCCCCGTGGCCATCGCCTTGGCGGCAGAGCGTCCGGCGGGCCTGGTGGGCCTGGTGCTCTGCGTCACCTTTGCCAAGAACCCCCGCCCGGGCCTGGCCTGGGCTGCGCGAATCCTCCACGCCCTGCCCCCGGTGACCCTGCCCTTCCCCCTGCTGCGGCGCCTGCTGCTGGGACGCTGGGCCACCGAGCCCCTCCTGGCCCTGGTGCGGAAGACCCTCGCCCAGGTGCCCCCGACCACGCTGAAGGCCCGCCTGCTGGCGGTGGTGGCCGTGGATCACACGGCCCTGCTGGGCCAGATCGAGGTGCCCATCCTGGCCCTCCGCGGCCGCAGCGACCGCCTCATCCCCCGGAGTGCCACCCGCGCCATCCGGGAGCACCTGGACTGCCTGGACATCACCACCCTGAAGGGCCCCCACTGGCTGCTGCAGACCCGCCCCGAAGCTGCCGTGCAGGCCATCAAGGACTTCCTCAAACGCGGCGCCTGAACTTGGGAAAGCTAAAACTCACCACCAAGACACCAAGACACCAAGAGGACAAATCCTCATGCAGTTCTTGGTGTCTTGGTGCCTTGGTGGTTCATTTCCTTTTTCTCTGATGCTCACTGCACTTAGTTCGCCTTGACGGTCCAGAAGGCGGGGTCGCCGGCGACGGTCTTGGGGCCGGGATAGCTCAGCTTGGGGCTGAAGGAATAGAGCTGATTCTCGACCGAGTTCACCGTGTCGGCGAAGGTCTTGGTCATGGCCTGCTGGCCGGCCTCGCCCAGGGCCTCCTGGAACGCCTTCTCCGCCACCTCAGCGGCGTCCATCTCTGCCAGCGACTTCATGGGACGGAACACCATGTAGGTGGGACCTCCCGTGCCCGCCGTGATCTGGTAGAACGCGAAGGAGGCGGGGTAGCGACTCTTCTCATAGGCCGCCAGCGCCGTCTTCACGCCCGCCTCGAAGGCCTTGTTCTGCCCCTGCTTGACGCGGAAGGTGCGGACGCGGAAGTAGCGCATGCGAGCGATCACCACATCCGGGCCGTAGCTCAGATCCTTGCGGTAGCTGCCCAGCCAGGTGCGGATGCTGGTGAGGTGCTCCCCATCCTCCCGGGAGATCTTTTCCACTTCGGCCTTGGCGGCGGGGTTGGCGTCGAACTCGTTCTGCTTGGCTTCGTAGTCCGCATAGGAAGCGTAGCCCATGAAGAAGAGGGCCTCCGAAGACCCGGTCATGGCCGTCATGCCGATGTAGTGGTCGGTGGACTTGCCCTTGGCCATGATCTGGGTCCAGGCGGACTCCGTGGCTGCGTGGCCCGCACCGTGGCCCGGCTTCACCTCCTCGCGGACGAGCTGGATGAGGGGGGGCGGCGGCATGGTGCCCTGGCCCAGGAGGGCAGTGGACAGCAGGAGCGCAAGCCCAGAGATCAATGGGGGAACGAATGGATTCTTCATGGCGGCCCACCTCCGGGGGGCGGCCCTGAAGGTAGTCGCGTGGCGGACTCAATACCAGTAAAATAACTGTTGAGACAATTGTGCCTGGTCGAATTAATACAAATATTGAAAACAATGGGAGACCCAAACCCACGCTGGGCCTGCGGGGAGCAGGTCGGCAAATTCGGCCCCCGTTGCGGGCGACCTCAGGGCCCGGATTCGGACCCTTCGGAGGCCTTGAAGCCACGGTAGAGCAGGAGGTCATAGACCAGCTTCAATCCCCCGGCGACGAGGAAGATCGCTCCCGCCAGGGCGGGCACCGCCAGGAGGGGACCCGCCAGCACCGGTGACAGCGCCGCGCCCGTGGTGCGGGCGATGCCGGTGAGGCCTGCAGCAGCGGAGCGCTCGTCCGGAGCCACCAGGGCCATGGTGTAGGCCTGGCGGGCCGGGACATCCATCTGGGAGATGCTGAACCGCAGCAGCAGCATGGCCACCGCCAGGGGCAGCGAGGGCATGAGGGGCACCAGGATCAACAGCACATTGGACGGCACGTGGGTGAAGACCATGGTGCGGAGCAGGCCGATGCGCCGCGCCAGGCGTACCGCATAGAGGGCCGAGAGCCCCGCCAGCATGTTGGCGGCGAAGAAGATCGTGCCCAGCACCCCCGGCGACACGCCGTAGCGCTGGTGGAACCAGTAGGCCACGAGGCTCTGCACGACGAAGCCCCCGGCGAAGGCATCCAGCGAGAAGAGGGCCGAGAGACGCAACACCACCCGCTGGGAGCCGTGGAGGCCGAGGCGCCCCGCCCGGCTGGCGGTGGGCGGCGCTTCGGCCGCTGGGGACAGGCGTAGGAACAGCGCGGCGAGTAGGACCCCGGCCCCGGCATAGGCCGTGACCAGCACCCGGTAGCTGGCCACCGGGGCCATGCCACCGGCTTGCAGGGCCTGGGCGGTCCAGCCCCCGGCCAGGGCGCCGGCGGCCGTGGCGAAGGCCCCCGCCAGGTGGTACCAGGCAAACACTCCGGCTCGGCGATCCTCCGGCAGCACCTGCGCGAGGGCCGCCTGCTCGATGGCCAGGAAGGGCCCCACCTCATTGCCCGAGGGGCTGATGACACCCAGCGTGGCTGCCACCAGCAGCACCGTGAAGTCCCCGCTGAGGGCGAAGGGCACGCCGGCGGCGGCCATGAGGGCGGCGCCCAGCACCAGCATGCGCTTCCGGCCCAGGCGGTCGGCGTGGAGCGTGATGGCCAGGGAGACCAGCGTGTCCCCTGCCAGGGTCAGGGTCAGCAGGAGGCCGATGCGCCCCTCGCTGAAGCCCAGGCCCGCCAGGTAGAGCGCCAGCACCACGGACAGGAAGCCGTAGGAGAACATGCGGACACTGCGCGCCATGAACAGCAGGCGGCCATCGGAGCCGAGCGGGGCGGGGAGCGATTCTGCCATCGGAGCCATGATGCCAGGAGGCAGCCTGCGTCACAGCCTTCGCCAGGGGGGACCGCTCCTCTGTGATACTTCCTCCATGGCCGCCCTCTCCCGCCCTGCCCTCCGCTGGACCGCCCTGACGCTGCTCTGGGCCCTGGTGGGTACAGTGCTGTGGCTGACCGCCGTGCAGGCCTTTCTGGTGGCCCTCAATCCCTTCTGCCACCTGCAGCGCCCTGGCGTGAGCCACCTGGCCATCCTGAAGGTGGAGCCCAACCCCGACAGCCAGATCACCGACTATGTCACCGTCCGGCAAGGAGATGACGAGCAGGTGCTGAGCATGGCCAAGGGCGAGGCCTACGACCTGCGCCACGAGGACGAAGCCTGGATCATGGAGGCCTGGTACGAGGACGGCCTTCGGCCCACCCACTTCCGCTTCAGCCTGCTGCGGATCCTCCTGGAATACCCATCGGTGCTGCTCCTGCCCGCAGCGTGGGGCCTGTGGCGGGTGCGCCGCGCTCGCCAGGTGGCCGAGGCCGAGCCGCCGCCCCCGGTGCGCCGGACCTTCACGGACGACTTCCATATGAAGGCCCAGCGCTTCGCCAAGGAAACCCCGGCGGCAGAGCCACCCCTTGAGCCCCCCCCGGGACCACCCGCAGCCTGATGCACCCGCACTCGCCGGATACGGCACTCCCCAGTCAATGAGGCCCCATGGACATCAAGCTCACCCCCGACACCGAGAAGGCCCTGCGGGGGGCCATCCAGAAGTTTGTGGCCGAGGAATACGGCGAGAGCCTGGGCGAGGTGGGGGCCGGCACCTTCCTGACCTTCTGCCTGAAGGAGATCGGCCCCGCCATCTACCACCAGGCCATCGCCGATGCCCAGTCCTGCATGCAGGAGCGGGTCAGCGACCTGGACAACATCTGCTTCGTGGACCCCGGTGGCTACTGGGACAAGAAGAAGGGCATCCAGCGTAGGCCGGACGTCCGCCGCTAGACCTCCCCTGCACTGGAGCCCCCATGGTCGATGTCATCACTCCCCGCCAGCTGACCCTCCTTTCCCTCGTGGCGAAGCACCCGGGTCTGGAGCGGGAGAAGCTCCTGGTCGTGGGCGGCCCCACGGCGGCAGCGGACCTGGCCTACCTGGAGCAGCACGACCTGCTGCGCGAGCGGGAGCCCGGCCGCTACCGCGTCTCCCACTTCGGTGACCTGGCTCTCAAGCGGGGCCGCTAGGATGGGCCATGCTTGAACAGTGGCTCAACCATCCCCATGCAGCACCCTGGCTGGTGGTCATGTGGATCGCCGGTCTGCTGGGCTCCCTGGGGCACTGTGCGGGCATGTGCGGGCCCATCGTGGCGGCCTTCGGGCTGTCTCAGGCCCGGCAGGGCGGCGCTCCCTGGGGGCGGCACCTGCGCTTCCAGGCGGGCCGCATCGCCACCTACACCCTTCTGGGCGCAGCCATCGGCTTCCTGGGGGGCTTCGCCCGCCTGCAGACCGTCCAGGACATGCACGCCTGCTGCCGGCCCGATGGGGCGGCCCTCATCGCCGCCCAGGCCTGGCCCTGGCAGCTCTGGGTGAAGCTGGGCGTGGGCGTCCTTATGCTGCTCATGGGCCTGGTCATGCTGCTGGGCAGCCGGGCGGACGGCCTCATGGAGTTCCGCCTGCCCGCCCCCCTCCAGCGCCTCCTGGGCCGGGGCCTGGCCCTGGGCCACCTGCCCTTCGCCCTGGGGATGCTCTGGGGCCTCATCCCCTGCGGCCTGGTCTACATGATGCTGCTGCGCACCCTGGACGCCGGGGACTGGCGCATGGGCGCCGCGGGCATGGCCGCCTTCGGCCTGGGCAACGCCCCCCTGCTCCTGGGCCTGGGCTTCGCCAGCACCCGCCTCTCCCAGGCCTGGAAGGCCGTCCTGCTGCGCCTGGGTGGCCTCCTGGTGGCCGCCATGGGCGCCTATATCCTCTGGCAGGCCGTGACCCTGCTACGGCTCCAGGCGGCCCTTTAGCCCTTCACCGGCGGGGACCGTCCGCTGGCCGATCCTCAACCAACCCCCCGGAGGTGGCCCCGTAGCCTGGGCACACCTCAGGAGGTTCCATGTCCGACCTTGCCGCTCCCCGCCCAGGTTACTTCGCCGTCCTGGCCCTGCCCCGGGCCTACACCACGCTGCTTTACCTGCTGCTCAGTGCCCCCCTGGGCATCTTCGCATTCACCTTTGCGGTGACGGGCCTGTCCCTGAGCCTGGGCCTGGCGGTGCTCATCGTAGGAATCCCCTTCGTCCTGGGCTTCTTGGCCCTCACCCGGGTGCTGGCGGTGGCCGAGTCCTCCCTGCTGCGGTCCCTGGTGGATCCCAGCGCACCTGCGACCCCGGCCCTCCTGCCCGAGGGCCAAGACTGGAGCGACCGCGTCCGCGCTTTGATCACCGATCGGCGCACCTGGACCAGCCTCGCCTACTTCCTGCTGCTGCTGCCCCTGGGACTGGCCTACAGCGTCCTCATGCTCACCGCCCTGGCCCTACCCCTCGGCCTGCTGGCAGCGCCCCTCCTGGGCCTCTTCCAGGGCCTGCCAGAGGTGTCCATCCCGGGCGTTGCCTGGGCCAGCAGCCACCCCATGGCCCTCCTGGTGGCCTGCGCCCTGGCGGGCGCCCTCCTCCTGCCCCTGACCCTGCACCTGGGCGTGGCCCTGGGCCGGTTCCAAGGCTGGCTGGCCCAGCAGCTGCTGGTGCGAGTCTGATACCAAGCCGCAAGGGGAAAAGGACTAAAGGCCTTTGCCACCAAGGCACCAGGTTTCAGTGCGTCTCGCGCCCCAGGCGCATGGAGTTGCCGATGACGGAGAGGCTGGACAGCACCATGGCGCCAGCGGCCAGGATGGGATTCAGCACGCCGGTCATGGCCAGGGAGATGCCCAGGACGTTGTAAAAGAAGGCCCAGAACAGGTTCTGGTGAAGGATGCGGAGGGTGAGGCTGGCCAGACGGAAGACCCGGGTGATGCGATCCAGGGAGTCCCGCATGAGCACCACGGGGGCTGCGTGGGTCGCCAGGTCGGCCCCGGAGCCCATGGCGATCCCCAGGTCCGCGGCCGCCAGGGCCGGGGCGTCGTTCACGCCATCGCCCACCATGGCCACCACCTTGCCCTCGGCCTGCAGGCGCCCCACGGCCTCGGCCTTCTCGGCAGGTGAGACCCCGCCCACCCAATCATCCACACCCACCAGGCGGGCGATGCGCTCCGTGGTGGCGGGGGCGTCCCCCGACAGCAGAAGGGTGCGGATCCCCCGGGCCCGCAGGTCGGCGATCACCGCAGCGGCCTCCGCCCGGGGCTGATCCCCGAAGGCCATGGCCCCCACCGAGACGCCGCCCACGGCCGCGAAGGCCACGGTGAGCCCCTCGGCCTCCCAGGCCTCTGCCATGGCCCCCAGGCCCAGTGGCAGGGTCACGCCTTCGGCAGCCAGCAGGCGGCGGTTGCCCACGGCCACCCGATGGCCCGCCACGGTCCCCAGGAGGCCGCTGCCGGCCCGGACCTCGATATCCGTGGCATCCACCGGGGCCAGCCCCTGGGCGGCCGCATGGCGCACGAGGGCGTGGGCCAGGGGGTGCTCGGAATAGGACTCCAGCCCGGCCACCCAGTCCAGGTGCTCCAGGGCCGCATGGCGCACCTTGAAGTCGCCCTCGGTGAGGGTGCCAGTCTTGTCGAGCACCAGCAGGTCCACCCGGCGGAAGGTCTCCAGCACCCGGACGTCGCGGATGATGATGCCCTGGCGGGACGCGGCACCGATGGCGGCGGTGGTGGCCAGGGGCGTCGCAATGCCCAGGGCACAAGGGCAGGCGATCACCAGCACAGCGATGGCCCGAAGGAGGGCCTCGGTGGCCGGCAGACCCCGCAGGAGGCAGACGGCCAAGGTGAGGACCGCCAGGCCCAGCACCACCGGGATGAAGATCCGGGACACCCGGTCCACGGTCCGCTCCAGGGGGCTCTTGCTGGCCAGTGCCCCCTGCACGGACTTCACGATCTGGGCGAGGGTGGAGTCCTCGCCGCAGCGGGTGACCCGCACCGCCAGGACCCCCGTGGTGTTGAGGCTGCCGCAGATCACAGCCTGGCCCGGGGCCTTGGTGCGGGGATCTGATTCTCCAGTCACCACGGACTCGTCCACTGCCGACTGGCCGTCCACCACAATGCCGTCCGCGGGGATGCGCTCGCCCGGCTTCACCAGGAACACTGCGCCGGGCTCCAGGGCCTCGATGGCCACGAAGTGTTCCTGGCCCTCGAGGCGCAGGCGGGCCTTGCGAGGCAGCAGGCGGTGGAGCATGGCGATGGCCTTGGCGCTGCGGTCCTTGGCACCCCGCTCCAGAGCCTTGCCCGTGAGCACCAGGGTGACGATGGCGCAGGCCGTGTCGAAGTAGAAGTGCCGGCCACCAACGAAGGCCTGCACGCTGCTGTAGACGAAGGCCGCCAGCACGCCCGTGGAGATGAGGGCCTCCATGCGGAGGTGGCCCGAGCGCAGGCCGAACCAGGCGATGCGGTGGATGGGCCAGGCCGAGTACAGCACCGCCGGCAGGGAGAGGCCCATGAGGATGAAGGGTACGAAGTGCTGGGCCCACCCGGAGATGCTCTCCCAGTAGCTGGCGTAGATCACCAGGCTGAAGAGCATCACGTTCATCCACATGCCCCCGGCGATGCCCAGGCGCAACAGCATGTCCTGCCACTGGCGGCGGTCCCCCTCGGGCTCGGTGCCGAACTCGGCGGCCCGGTAGCCCAGGGCCTGCACGCGGTCCGGCACCGTGCCCGGTGGGACCAGCTGCGGGCAGTAGGTGACCTTCAGCAGGTCCGAGGTAAACAGAACTTCGGCTGAGACGATGCCCGGCTCCCGGTGCAGGGCGTGCTCGATGACCCAGCCGCAGGCTCCACACCACATCCCGCCGATCTGATACAGGGCCTCCCGCTGCTCGAGGCCCTCGGGCACCGGAGCGGCTGCCACTTCGCCCCGCCCCAGCAGACCCAGGCGCAGGCTCTCCTGGTAGAGCGTGGTGGTCTTGAGGTCCACGCCTGCCTCGATGGCACCACTCTCCAGGAGGATCCCGTAGACGTTCAGGCAACCGGTGCAGCAGAAGCGCTGCTCGTGGCCCCGGAAGGTCTGGACCTGGGGGTTCCGGGCGGCCGAGGCGCCGCAGAGGTCGCAGGCCGCGCCAGAGGTCATGACGGTCGGGTGTGCTGGGGGTGGCCCTGGTCGTCCAGCATCACGGGATTGGCCTTCCTGGAAATCTGGAACACCACGATGAGGATGGCGATGAAGAGCAGGCCGATGAGACCAAACAGCGCCAGGAACCCCTTGCCCATGCGCTTCGGTTCGGTCATGGTCACTTCCTCTTCAGTGGCGTGATGAAGGTGAGCTCCTCGGCATCCGAGGAACGGGCCGCGTTGGACTGGGCCAGGATGCGGATGTGGTGCACGTCCTGTCCATCATCCCCCATGGGGGCTCGGAGTTCCACCGTCCGCTCAAAGGTCTCCCCGGGCTGCAGGGCCACGGGGTTGACGGGCAGTGCCAGGTCCGCCCCGGGCAGGCCCTCTACCCAGAGGCGGACCTGCACCGGCTTGCCCGTCCGGTTGGCCAGCTTCAGGCGGATGAGGTTGGCGATGCGGCCATCCTCCAGCACCCGGAACATGATGGAGCGGTCCGGGTTGATCTCCACTAGGACGGGGCGGCGCAGGGACAGGGCCAGGGCCAGGCCCGTGAGGTAGAAGGCCAGGATGAGCAGGACCCCCACCCGCTTGGCATCGCGGAAGCCCCAGCGCATGTACCAGGGCTCGCGGACGACAGCCTTGGGCTGGTCGCCCCAGGTGTAGTGGATGAGGCCCGGCTTCCCGACCTTCCGGAGGATGTCCTCGCAGGCATCGATGCAGTCGCCGCAGTGGACGCACTCGATCTGGAACGCCGAGTCCCGGATGTCGATGCCCATCTCACAGACCCGGACGCACTTCTTGCAGTCGATACAGTCCCGGTTCTCGCCCTTGCCGTCCTGGTAGCTCACCAGCAGGGTGTGCTGGTCCTGGAGCATGCCCTGGATGTAGCCGTAGGGGCAGACCGTGGTGCAGAACTTCTGCCGCACGATGGTGAAGTCGAGGAAGGTGATCAGGGTGACCGTGGCGCCCGTGATGCCGCCGACCGTTGCCACGTCCAGGCGGAGCAGGCGGCCCAGGAGGTCTCTGGGCTCAATGAAGTAGGCCGTGAAGACAAAGGCCAGGAAGACCGAGGCCAGCAGCAGGACCCCGTAGAACACGGCCGCAGCCGCAGCCTTGCGGAAGCTGGGGCTGGCGGTCTTCAGAACCTTTAGCGCCATCCGCTTGGCCCAGGCCTCCACGGACTGGCTCCACTCGCTGAAGATCATCTGCGGGCAGGCATAGCTGCAGTAGATCCGCCCGTGGATGATGGCCGAGGCAGCGATGATGAACATGAGCAGCATGATCGCGAAGAAGATGATCGCGAACTCGCTGATCCAGAGCTCCACCCCGGCAAAATAAAACCGCTGCCGAGGCACGTCAAAGCGCATCAGGTTGGAGAAGGGCGCCGCCACAAAAGCCAGCACACAGGCCACGTGGACCCGTTTCCGGATCCGGCGGTAGACCGTCTCCTGGGGGGGCAATGGGGGTAGCCGCTCAACCTTGGGTTTGGGGGCGGCGCTTGACTGTATGCTCATTCAAGAATTATACAATATCCTGGGATTCGGAGACGGGATGGAAACGCACTCCGTGTAGTGCTCGAATCGCTTCATCAGGATGGCGTGGGTCGGGCACCGCGAGGCACACATGGCGCAGCGGATGCAGGTGCTCTCGTCCTTGAGCATGATGCCGCCCAGCTCGTCCCGCTCCGGCTTGGAGAGGGCCTGGTAGTCGGCCAGACTGAAGTCCGCTCCGGCTCCGACCAGGCGGGCGTGGGCGTCCTCGTCCGGCAGGGTGCTGATCCCCACCAGCTTGATGAGGTCCTCGGGGCAGACATCCACGCAGCCGTTGCAGGCGATGCAGTGGTCGGTGTCGAAGATTGTGTTGATGTTGCAGCGCAGGCAGCGGGAGCCCTGCTGGCGGGCCGTGGCCTCGGGGTAGCTCAGCTCGACGTTGTCTACGGAGGCGGCCCGGAGTTCGCTCTCCAGCACTGGGGCGTTGCGGCGCTCCTCGCGGTGCCAGCCCTCGGCCATGGTGTAGACGGCGGGCAACCAGCGCTTGCGGACCACCACATCGGTGCGGGTGCCCCGGAGGAAGTCGTGCATGGAGCGGGCGGCCGTGTGGGCCGACGCAATGGCGTCGATGAAGAGGCGCGCGCCGTGGGCCACATCGCCGCAGGCGAAGACATCCGGGGCGGTGGTCTGGTAGGTGGCGGGGTCGACCTTGATGAGGCCTCGGCTGATCTCAACGCCATCCTCGGGTTTGAGGAACGAGAGGTCCGAGGTCTGGCCGATGGCGAAGATCACGGTATCGGCGTGGATGTCGGTGAGGTCGGCTTCGTCGAACTTGGGGTCGAAGCGGCGCTCCTCGTTGAACACCGAGAGGCACTTCACGACCCGTAGGCCCTTGAGCTTGCCGTTCTCGACGATGATCTCCTTGGGGCCGACGCGGTTGTGGAGGTGGATGCCTTCTTCGGCACCCTCCTCGACTTCCACATCGTCGGCGGGCATCTCGTCCCGGGACTCCAGGCACACCACATGGATTTCCTTGTCCCCGCTCATGCGCAGGGCGGAGCGTGCCACGTCGTAGGCCACCTTCTCGCCGTGGCCCATTTCCAGGAGGGCGTCCTCCTTGTTCAGGGCCTCGAAGGGACGCAGGGCGGAGCGAGCCACGTCATAGGCCACGTTGCCGCCGCCGACCACCACCACGCGACGGCCCATGGGCAGCGGCGTGCCTTCGTTGAAGGCCTTGAGGAACTCCATGCCATCGAACACACCCTCGGTCTCGCCGCCCGGGAGGGACAGCTTCCGGCCGTTGGGCAGGCCGACCCCGAGGAAGATGGACTTGTAGCCCTGGGCCCGCAGGTCGGCGAGGGTGAAGTCGCGACCCAGCTTCATGTTGCACTTGAGCTCGACACCCATGGAGAGGATGGCCTGGATCTCGTGGCGCACCAGGTCCCGGGGCAGGCGGAAGACCGGGACGCCGGCCGTGAGCATTCCACCGGGCTCGGCATTGGCTTCGAACACGGTCACCTTGTAGCCGATCTGGACCAGGTCGTGGGCCACGGTCATGCCACTAACGCCAGCGCCGATAACGGCCACCTTTTCATAGTCGCCGTGGTTGGGCGGGAGCATGCGCTGATTGCTGCCGGCCCGATAGCTGGCGTAGTCGCCAGTCTCGGGGCCGTACTGGTCGGTGACAAAGCGCTTAAGGGCGCGGATGGCCACCGGCTCATCCAGGGAACCGCGGCGGCAGTTGGCTTCGCAGGGCGCTCCGCAGACCCGGCCGCAGATGGAGGCGAAGGGGTTGGTGGAGCGGGCGATGCCGTAGGCATCCTCGTAGCGGCCCTCGGCGATGGCCGTCACATACCCGCACGCGTCCGTGTGCACCGGACAGGCGTGCTGGCACTTGACCATCTCGACCCAGTACTGCGAGTCGTCGGGAACCCTGTACTGCCAACTGGCGTTATCCACGGCGTCAATCCTTGTGGGGTTTGCGGAAGGCGAAGATGCTGACGATGGCCACGTAGATGGCGGCCAGGGTGGCGATCCCGTACATCAGGCCCGGACTGGTCCGGGTGGCGGCATTGAACTGCTGAACCAGGGGTCCCCGGGTCGCATGGTTCACATCGCCAGTCATCTGCACCACCAGGTAGGCGGCGCAGCCAAAACCAATGATGGGGAAGACAAGCTTGAGGAAGCCCGGCACGTCCGTGCCCTTGCGCTCCGTCAGCCAGCCGCCCGCATATTCCTTGAGCTCTTCCTGACCGTTCTTCTGTGCATCGCTCATGGGGTTCTCCTGTGGGTTTCGTCGTCCTCGAACATCTGGTACTTGACCTCCTCGCCGTCCTTGCCTCCCCAGTACCCTTCGCGGCGGGTCTTGAAGAAGAAGTAGACCGCCAGCCCGAACATCAAGGCGAAGAACAGGTAGGCGAAATAGACGCTGGGGTAGGTGTAGTCTTCGGGGATCATGCGGCTACTTCTCGTAGTCGTTGGCCGGACGCCAGTCCTTGCCGCGCCCCAGGTTCTGGAGGTAGGCCACGAGTGCCTTGAACTCGGCGGGATCGTTGGCGATCCAGGGGTAGGGCGGCATGACGGAGCCCTTCACGAGATCCCGGGGATTGCGGAAGTGGGTCTTGTGCCACTGCTCGTCGTACTTGCCGCCCACGCGGGCCAGATCGGGGCCCGTGCGCTTGGTGCCGAACATGTGGGGATCGTCGTAGACGAACTCGTCGGGGGTGGAGATGGGGGCATCCACGCCGCGCCAGCCGTAGCGCTTGGTATCGGCAAGCAGGGTGCGGATCTGCTGGGTGTGGCAGTACCAGCAGCCCTCACGGACATAGATGGCCCGACCCTTTTTCTGCAGATCGGTGAGGGGCACCACCTTGCCGGTGATTCCCTTGGCGGGGTCGTGGTTCTCGAAGGGCTTGGCCCAGGTGGTGTCCACCAGGGGCGGCACCACGGTGGTCAGGATGCCGCCGATGAAGAACAGGGCGAGGGATAGTCCGATGGCCCAAAGGGCATTGTTGTCGGCTTTCTGGAACATGATCGCGCTCCTTTCCCGGGCCTAGGCGGCCGCTCGCTCGTCAGCGCCGAGGGCGGTGGCGAGGATGTTGTAGGCGAACAGCACGATGCCGGCGAACATCATGACCCCGGAGACAAACCGGACGAGCCAGATGGGACGGAGGGCGATCACGGTGTCGATGAAGGGGATGCTCCAGTTGTTCCACTGCCAGCCCTGCCAGAAGCCGCCCAGCCAGAGGGTGACGAAGAATCCGAGCCCACCGACCATGAGGAGCCAGTAGCTCCAGTTGGCCATGGCCTCGCTGTGGAGGGCCTTCCCGAAGATCTTCGGCATGACGAAGTAGGTGCCGGCGATGGCGAAGAAGCTGAAGCAGCCGAGCACGGCCATGTGGGCGTGGCCGGGGATCCAGTCCGTCTTGGAGACGATGGCGTTCACCGTCCGGAGGCTGTGCATGGGCCCCTGGAAGCAGGTGAGGAGGTAGAAGACCACGCCGCTCATGAGGAAGCGCAGGGGCACGCTCTCGCGGAGCTGATGCCACTGGCCCTTCATGGTGGCGAAGAGGTTGTAGACCACAGCCCAGACAGGGATGAGCAGCATCACCGAGAAGGCGATGGAGATGGTCTGCAGCCACTGGGAGATGGGCCCGTGGAGCATGTGGTGCGCCCCGGTCCAGACATAGACGAAGGCCAGGGACCAGAAGCCCACCATGGACAGCTTGTGGCTGTGGAGGGGGGTGCTGGAGGCGCGGGGAATGAAGTAGTAGGCAATGGCCAGGCCGATGGGCGTGAAGATGAGGCCCACGGCGTTGTGCACATACATCCAGTTCAGGTTGGCCTGGTTGGTGCCGGTGGCGAAGAGGGTGGCGAAGTTGCCTGTCAGGTAGACGAAGGCGGTCCACAGGATGCAGCCCATGGTGTACCAGACGGTGACGTACATGGCCTGGTGCTTGCGGCTGGCCACCGTCATCAGGATGTTCACGCCGAACATAATCCAGGCGACCACCACGAGGATGTCCAGGTACCACGGAAGCTCGGCGTACTCCCAGCCCTGGTTGAGGCCCGCCAGGAGGGTCACGACGGCGCCCAGGATGATGACATTCCAGAGGATCGCCGTGGCTAGGCCCAGCTTCTCGCTCCAGATCTTGACCCCACAGAGGCGCGGGATCACATAGTAGGCGAGGCCCATGTCGGCGGCCAGGAGCCAGCCGAAGAGCATGCCGTTCACGTGGAGGGGTCGCAGGCGGCCGTAGGTCAGCCAGGACATGGTGCCCATGAGGTCGGGCCACACGAACTTGGCGGCGATGATCACGGCGATGATGCCCACGATGAAGAAGTAGGCCACCGAGCTGATAATGAACCACTTGGCCGTGGCGTCCTCATGGACGATGGCTCCTTCCGGTGCCGAAGCCACCTCGGCCTTACTGAATTGCGCCTGCATGCTGGCCTCCCTTTGTCTTGGGGTTAATGCTGCGGATGAAGTTGACGAGGTCGCCCACGTCATTGTTCGTAAGTCCGTAGTCGATCCAGGGGGGCATGGCCGTACCCTGTACGCCGTACTGGATGGACTCAAAGAGCCGCTTGTCGTCGACGCTGTTCACAAAGAAGGCGTTGCGGAGGTTGCGAGGCTTGGGCAGGATGTCCAGCGAGTTGGGCCCCTTGCCATCCCCCTTGCGGCCGTGGCAGCCGGCGCAGCGGTTCACAAAGAGCGCCTCGCCCCGGGTCACGGACTCCGTGGAGTAGGCCACGGGGTTCTTCTCGGGAATTGGGCGGGCCTTGAGCTCCCGGCGGGGGTCCTTGGTGAAGGTCGTCTGGATGTAGGCCAGCACAGTCTTGGCCTGCTCTTCGGTGACCAGCTTGCCCCAGGCCGGCATGGAGGTTCCACCGACGCCGTTGCGGACAGAACTGACGAGG
>SESD01000566.1_pt1 | contig 22812 bp, 20 predicted proteins | sample 3171411 | NCBI WGS metagenome assembly SESD01 (sample SAMN06051880, study PRJNA518727) | freshwater metagenome | biome: subpolar coniferous forest; feature: holomictic lake; material: water; isolation source: holomictic Lake 442, 16.5 m depth | place: Canada: near Kenora, Ontario | collected...
GCGACCCGCATCCGGTTCGCGGGTCCGCGGCTATCACCGGGAACTCCCCCAGCGCCTGGACGGGGACCTGTTTGTGGCGGAGCTCCTGGCCGCTGCCAAATAACGCCGCCGCGGGAGCTCTGAAAAGATCTCCACGAAGGACACGAAGAACCGCCTAAACAGGACACGAAGGGCAGTCCTGCGCCGTCAGGGCGCCTTGGTGTACTTCGTGGAGCGTATTTCGATGGCTGGCCAAGGTGCGGGGACTGCCCACTGGCTGTCCAAGGCCCATAGCTTGCTGTGGCTCGAAAGGCTGGTCTGTGGAACACTAGGAGGTTCCCTGGGAGTTCTCTGTGGCCAGCTTTTTTTCAACCCAATTCTGGTCGAACCTCTTCAATTCCGACCTTGCGATCGACCTCGGCACGGCCTCGACCTTGGTGCATACCAAGCAGTCCGGCCGGATCGTGGTGTATGAGCCGTCCATCGTGGCCGTGAACACCCTCACCCAGGAAGTGGAAGCGGTCGGCAACGAGGCCAAGCAGCTGCTGGGTCGCGCGCCCCAGGGTGTGCGCACGATCCGCCCCATGAAGGACGGCATGATCTTCGAGGTGGATGCCGCCGAAAAGATGCTCGCCGCTTTCATCGCGAAGGCGCGGCCCAACCGCGGCATCGCCCGCACCCGCATCGTCGTCAGCGTGCCGCCCCGCGCCCATCAGGTGGCCCGCCGCGCCGTCAAGCAGGTCTGCTATGACGCCAAGGCCGGCGAGGTCTTCCTCGTGGACCAGACCATGGTGGCCGCCATCGGGGCTGGTCTCGCCATCAACGAGAAGCGCGGCTGCATGATCGTCGACATCGGCGGTGGCACCACGGACGTGGCCGTCATCAGCTACAACGGCAAGGTCTTCTCGGACTCCATCCTCATCGCCGGCGACGAGATGGACGAGGCGGTGGTGAAGTACATCCGCGAGAAGTACAACGTGCTCATCTCCGAGTCCTCGGCGGAAGAGGTGAAGTGGAACCTCGGCTCGGCCTGGCCCTCCGAGGCCATGCGCACCATGGAGGTGAGCGGCCGGGACCAGTTCGAAGGTCTGCCCAAGACCCTCACCCTCAACGACGCCGAGATCCGCGAGGCTCTGTCCGAGCCCATCAACGCCATCATCGACCTGGTGCGCAAGGCGCTGAACGAGACCCCGCCCCAGCTGGCGGCGGACCTCATCGACCGCGGCATCTGCCTCACGGGCGGTGGCTCGCTCATCCAGGGCCTCGACGAGCGCCTGCGCAAGGAGACCCACCTGCCGGTGTTCCGGGCGGAGGAGCCGCAGACCGCCGTGGTCCGGGGCACCGCCATGCTGCTGGAGAACATCCCACTGCTCCGCCGCATCCAGATCCTCGACTAGCCCCGCGGTCAGGGGCCTGTCCCCCAGGAGGTTGAATGCCTGCCCGTGCAGCCAGGAGAAGGTGGAGCCGGGCGGCCTGGCGGCGGCTGGCCCTGGTCCTCCTCTGGCTCGGCCACGGTGCCTGGGTGCTGCTGGGGCCGGATGCGGGCCGAACCTGGACCCGGACGGCGGACACCCTGGCTCTGCCGGCCCAAGGTGCGGCCCGGCAGTGGGAAGGCTGGCGCTCCCGCCGCCGGGATGACTCCCGCAGCCTGCAGGACCTGCAGGCTGAAAACGCCCGCCTGGCCGGCGACCTGGCCGCCCTGCGGCTGCGGGATGCCCAGGAGGCACCCCGTCTGGCCGAGGCCGAGGAGGCCCTGCGGGTGCTGGGCCTCCGCAAGCTCATACCCCTTGAGCTCAGTGCCGCCCGGGTGCTCTACAGCACGCGGCCGGCGGCCTTTGGCGGCCTCATTCTGGACCAGGGCCGGGATCACGGCCTGGTGGAGGACCAGGGCGTCCTCGCCCCCGAGGGCATCGTGGGCCGCATCTGGTCCGTGGGCCCCACCCAGGCCAAGGTCCTGCCGGTGGACGCCCCCAATGCCTCCGTGGCCGTGATGCTCATCCGCAGCCGCGCCACGGGCGTCCTGCAGGGCCTGGGGGCCAGCCGGGCCCACATCCGCTATGTCAGCAACCAGGAGGTGGTCCAGCCCGGCGAGGCCGTGCTCACCAGCGGCCTGGACCGCGTCTTCCCCCGGGGCCTGCTGGTGGGGCATGTGGTGCGGGTGGAGCGCGGCGAGCTGGAGCTGGAGCTGACGGTGCAGCTGGCGGCGCCCCTGGACCGTGTCAGCACGGTCCTGCTGCTGCCTTCGCAGCCGCCCCTGGAGGTCCAGCAGCCCTTCGTCCAGCCCGAGCAGCCGAAGCCCGCCAGCCGCAAGAAGGGGACGCCATGAGGCCCTTGCCCCCCACCGTCCTCCGGCAGAACCTCCTCTGTGCCGCCGGTCTGGCTGCCGTGCTGTTGACGTCGCCCTTTCCCAGCCTCCAGGCGGTGGTCCATGCCGCCCTGGTGCTGGCCCTGGCCCCTCGGATTGGCGCCCCCCTCTCCGGGGCGCTGTGGGCCCTCGCCGCCGGCTGGGCGGTGGAGCTCAGCCTGCGCCTGCCGCCCCACCTGGGTGGCACGGCCTGGGCGGACCTCACGGTGGTGCTCATTGCCGGGTGGACGGCCGCCCGCTGGCCCCTGGACGGCCTGAAGGACTGGCTGGCCCGCCTGGCGGCCCTGGCGGTCCTGCACGTACTCCTCCTGCACGGGATGGTGCGGTTGGCGGCTGGGCCCCACCCCTGGGGCTGGAGCTGGCTGTGGACCCTTCTGTCTCTCCCCTTCTGGGGCTGGGGCGTCTGGCGCCTGCTCCATCCCGGCTCCACCACCGGCCGGCGCTGAACCATGGATCCGCGGCAGCGGCCCGTCCTCCACCGGCGCATTGGCGCCATGCGGGTCATGGCCTGGGGCCTGGTGGCCCTCCTGGTGCTGGTCTACGCCTGGCTGCAGCTGGTGCGCCACGGCGAGTACCGCCAGATTGCCCTCAACCAGGCGGTGAAGGTGCGGCCCCTGGCGGCGCCCCGGGGCCTGGTGCTGGACCGCAACGGCCACCGGCTGGTGGACAACCGCCGGGCCCTGCACCTGGTCATCCAGCGGGAGGACCTGCCCACCCGGCCCGAGGTGGTGGCGGCCCTGGCGGAGGCCCTGGACCTCGACCCCCAGGCCCTGGCCCGCAAGGTCCAGAGCTACCGGCAGGCGGGCAAGGGTCGGCCCCTGGTGCTGCAGGAGAACCTGGACGAGTCCGGCATCGCCCTGGCAGAGCGGGTGCGGGCCCGGTTCCCCTTCCTGGGCGTGGAGGTGGCGCCCCGGCGGGTCTACCTCGGTGATGAGCTGGCGGGGCACGCCATGGGCTACGTGGGAGAGGTGGACGAAGAGCTGATGAAGGCCCGGCCGGGGGCCTTCCATCTGGGCGAGATCATCGGCAAGGAGGGCTTCGAGGCCGCCGGCAACGACCGCCTCAAGGGCATCGACGGCCAGAAGCGCATCCTCGTGGATCAGCTGGGCACGGAGGTCGCCAACTTCGGGCAGATCGACGCCGCCCCGGGCCGCAGCCTCTACCTCACCCTGGACGCCGGCTTGCAGAAGGTGGCCCAGGAGGCCATGGGCGAGGAGGCGGGGGCCGTGGTGGTGCTGGACCTGAGGGACGGCGGGGTGCTGGCGCTCTACTCCAGCCCCTCCTACGACCCCAACCTGTTCCTCAACCGCCTCAGCCAGGACATGGTGGATCGCTACCTGGCCAACAGCCGCACCAAGCCCATGCTCAACCGCGCCACCCAGGGCGTCTACGCACCGGGCTCCACCTTCAAGCTGCTGGTGGGGCTGGCCGCCCTGGAGAAGGGCGTGGTCACGCCCCAGACGCAGGTCTACTGTGCCGGGCGCAAGAACTTCTACGGCCGCGACTTCCGCTGCGACAAGCCCACGGGGCACGGCAGCCTGTCCATGGTGCAGGCCATCGCCCAGAGCTGCGATGTGTACTTCTATGAGCTGGCCTCCCGCATGGACGTGGACGACATCCACGCCACCGCCGAGAAGTACGGCCTCACCGAGCGCACGGGCATCGACCTGCCCCAGGAGAAGCGCACCCGCATCCCCAGCCGGGCCTGGAAGAAGAAGGCTGTGCCCCGGGATCCCAAGTGGTACGCCGGCGAGACCATCAGCGTGGGCATCGGCCAGGGCGCGGTGGGCGTCACGCCCATCGGCCTGGCCCGGTTCTACGCCCTGCTGGCCACCCGGGGGAAGCTCATCACCCCCCACCTGTTTCTGGGCCTGCGGGATGATGAGACCAGCCAGCTGATTCCGGCCCCGGTGCCCCCGGTGCGGGACACACCCCTGGACCCGGCCATCTGGGCGGTGCTGGACGAGGGCCTCTACGAGGTGGTGCGCGGCGGCACGGCGGCAGCCTCGGCGCTCAAAGAGATCACCATGGTCGGGAAGACCGGCACCGCCCAGGTGGCCACCTTCGTGGACCGGGCCCACTACGCGCGCCAGGCCAAGGCCCTGAAGGACCACGCCCTCTTCGCCGGCTATGCCCCCCGGGAAAAGCCGCAGATCGCCTTTGCGGTGGTGGTGGAGAATGCGGGCTTCGGTGCCAGCAGTGCCGCACCCATCGCCAAGAAGCTGGTGCAGTACTGGTTCCTGGATCGGCCGGTGCGGCCACTGCCGCCGCCCCGGGGCAAGCTGGTGGATCCCTTTGCGCCGCCGCCGGAGGCCCCGGAATGAAGGAGCGGTTCCGCGCCCTCGATCCGCGCCTCCTCTGGGTGGTGCTGGCCCTCATTGGGCTGGGCACGCTGACGCTGTTTTCGGCGGGCCGCAACACGCCCCAGTCCGGGATCTGGCTGAAGCAGAGCCTCTGGAACCTCATGGGCCTCGGCATCATGGCGGCCCTGGCCGGGGCCGATCCGCGCCGCTTCTTCCGCAAGGGCTTCCCCGCCTACCTGGTGGGCCTGCTCGCCCTGCTGGCGGTGCTGGTGGTGGGCCGCCGCATCGGCGGGTCCACCCGCTGGTTCATGGTGCTGGGGCAGACCTTCCAGCCCTCGGAGCTGATGAAGTGGGTGACGCTGCTCTATGTGTCCCAGCGCCTGGGCTCCCGGCCCCCGGACCAGGTGACGCGCCTGGATCTGCTTGGTGCCGTGGGCCTCGTGGTCTTCCCCATGCTGCTCATCCAGCGCCAGCCGGACCTGGGCATGGCCCTCAGCTTCCTGCCCATCCTCCTGCTCATCCCGCTGATGAAGGGGGTCCGCGCCCGGTGGATTGCCGCCCTCGTGGTGTTCGTCCTCCTCGGTGGCGCCGCCGCCTGGAACTTCGCCCTGAAGCCCTACCAGAAGCAGCGGGTGATGATCTTCCTGGACCCCTCCAGCGACCTCCAGGGGAAGGGCTACCAGGTGAACCAGAGCCGCATCGCCATCGGGTCCGGCGGCCTCATCGGGAAGGGCTTCACCAGTGGGTCCCAGACCCAGCTGAACTTCCTGCCCGTAAAGACCACGGACTTCGCCTTCAGCGTGTGGGCCGAGGAGCGCGGGTTCTTCGGGGTCCTCATCGCCCTGGCCCTCTTCGGGCTGCTGCTGGACCGCATCCTGGCGGCGGCGCGCGTGGCCCTCAGTGCCACCGAGGCCTACTTCTGCGCTGGTGCCGCCGGCATCTTCGCCCTGCACCTCCTGGTGAACGTGGGCATGGTGGCGGGCGCCCTCCCCAACAAGGGCATGGTCCTGCCCTTCTTCAGCGCCGGCGGCAGCAGTACCCTGAGCTTCTTCCTCGCCCTGGGCATCATCATGGGGATCCAACATCGAGCGAGACTGAAATGAGCGACCTGCGACAGCGAATGGCGGACCTGGCGGGCCAGGTGCGAACCCATCGCCATCGCTACTATGTGCTGGACCAGCCCACGGTCTCGGATGCGGAATACGACGCCCTGGAGCGCGAGCTGCGGGACCTGGAGGCGGCCCATCCGGAGTACGCCGATCCCAACAGTCCCACCCAGCGCGTGGGCGCACCGCCGGTGGACTCCTTCGAAAAGCGCCGCCACGCCGTGCCCATGCTCAGCCTGGACAACTCCTACTCCACCGCGGAGCTCGCCGAGTGGGAGGTCCGCTGGCGGAAGCTGGCGCCGGAAGCCGCCCCGCGCTACGCCGCCGAGCTCAAGGTGGACGGCCTCTCCCTGTCCCTGCGCTACGAGGACCGACTGCTGGTGGAGGCCCTCACCCGGGGCGATGGCGAGACCGGCGAGCTGGTGACGGAGAACGCCCGCACCATCGCTGACATCCCCCTGCGCCTGCCGGCGGAGGCACCGGCTGAGCTCACGGTGCGGGGCGAGGTCTTTCTGTCCCGCAAGCGCTGGGAGGAGCTCAACCGCCAGCGCGATGCCCGGGGCGAGGCCCGCTTCGCCAATCCCCGCAATGCCGCCAGCGGCACCATGAAGCTGCTGGACAGCCGGGAGGTCGCCGCGCGGGGACTCTCTTTCCTGCCCTGGCAATTGCTCTGGAACAGTGCCGTACCGGCCCTGTTCCAGAGCGATCAGGAGACGGCCATGGCCCTGCTGGCGACCTGGGGCTTTGCGCGCATGCCCGGCACGGCCGTGGGTGCCATGGAGGACATGCTGCGCTTTATCGCCGCCCAGGCCGAGGATCGCCTGCGTCTGCCCTTCGACACCGATGGCGTGGTGCTCAAGGTGCTGGATCCTGCGACCCAGGCGGCCGTGGGCGCCACGGACCGGGTGCCCCGCTGGGCCATCGCCTTCAAGTTCCCTGCCACCCAGGTGACCACCACGGTGCTGGGCATCACCTGGCAGGTGGGGCGCAGCGGGAAGCTCACCCCCGTGGCCGAGCTGGAAGCGGTGGAGGTGGCGGGCTCCACCGTGCGCCGAGCCACGCTGCACAATGTGGACGAGCTGGCCCGTCTGGGGCTGCGGGTGGGCCACCGGGTCTTCATCGAGAAGGGCGGGGAGGTCATCCCCAAGGTGGTGGCCCTGGTGCCGGGCGAGGCCGAGCGAGACCTGCCGCTGCCCACCATTCCCGTCGCCTGCCCCGTGTGCGCTGGCGAAGTGGGCAAGACGGACGACGCCGAGGTGGCCATCCGCTGCCTCAACCCCGAGTGCCCCGCCAAGCTGGTGGGCCGCCTCCTCCACTTCGGGGGCCGGTCGGCCCTGGACATCGAAGGCATGGGGGACGCCCTGGTGGAGCAGATTGTGGCCTCTGGGCGCATCGAGCAGCCCTGGGATGTGGTGGCCCTGCTGCAGGACCCTCGCTCCGGCCTGGCCTACCTGGCGGGCCTGGACCGCATGGCGGAGAAGTCCGCCCAGAACCTGCTGGAGGCCTTGGACGGGGCGCGCACCAAACCCTTGGCCCGCTGGATCCACGCCCTGGGCATCCCCATGGTGGGCGTGCGCACCGCGGAGCTGCTGGCGGAGGCCTACCCCTCGCTGGCGGCCCTCTGGGCCATCCCGCTGGAGCAACTGCAGTCCGTGGAGGAGGTGGGCCCTAAGGTCGCCGCCGCCCTCCGGGCCTTCGCGGCCCTGCACCCAGACCTGCCGACCCACCTGGCGGGCCTGGGGGTCCAGCCGGAGCCACCGGCGCCCCGGGAGCGGGGTGGACTGCCCCTCTCCGGCGAGGTCGCCGTGGTGACGGGCACCCTGCCGACGCTCTCCCGCGAGGAGGCCGAGGCCTGGCTCAAGCGCCTGGGGGCCAAGGTCACGGGGGCCGTGAGCCCCAAGACCACCCTGCTGCTGGCGGGGGAGAAGGCCGGCTCCAAGCTGGCCAAGGCCGAGGCCCTGGGCATCCCGGTCCGGGACGAGGCCTGGCTGCGGGGCCTGGGCGAATGAAACCCGAGGCTGGCCGCTCCCTGGTGCAGAAAGCCCTGGACGGGGGCCGGACGGGCGTGGATGATCGGGAACCACCGCTCTGGAAAAATCAGTGCTGATGCGCCTTGGCAAGTTCGAGATCGTGCGACTCCTCGCCCAGGGAAGCATGGGCGAGGTGTACCTGGGGCGCGATCCCATCATCGGCCGGGAGGTGGCCATCAAGGTCATCCACACCTCCGCCGGCATGGCTGCGGGGTCCCGGGAGCGGTTTGCCAATGAGGCCCGGGCCGCCGGGGTGCTGAACCACCCGAACATCGTCACGGTCTATGAGATGGGCGAGGAGCAGGGGGTGCTCTACCTGGCCATGGAGCTGGTGAAGGGCGAGGACCTGGCCACCCTGATCCGGGCGGGCAACCTCACGCCCCGGGATGTCCTGGATGTGCTGGCTCAGGTCTGCGATGGCCTGGCCGTGGCCCACCGCCACCAGATCCTCCACCGGGACCTCAAGCCCTCCAACATCCGCGTGATCTGGGACGGGAAGAGCCTGCTGGCCAAGCTGCTGGACTTTGGCGTGGCCAAGGTCCTCAACTCCGACAGCACGGACGAGGGCACGGTCTTCGGGACCGTGAACTACATGGCCCCCGAGTACCTGCAGAGCGGCCACTCGGATGGCCGGAGCGACCTCTTCGGCATCGGCGTGATCCTCTACGAGGCCTTGGCTGGCCTCCCGCCCTTCGACGGCCCCAGCCCGGGCTCGATCATCTACCGACTGCTGCATGAGAACCCGGGCCCCCTCCCGCCCACGGCCTTCCAGGGCATCAGCCGGGACATCCAGGCCCTTCTGAACCGGTCCCTGGCCAAGGACCCGGCCAATCGGTTCCAGTCTGCGGAAGAGCTGGCCCTCGCCCTGCGCGCGGCCCGGGACACCAACTGGCGCATGGAGCAGGAGCGGCCCACGCTGGCCATGATCATCCGGCGCAGCGTGGCAGGCCGTCCCGCTGCAGCCACGCCCCCCCGGGGCTTCCCGGCGCAAAATGCCCCGCGCCGCAGCCCCGTCCCGGAATCTGCGGTGCGGGCCCCCGAGGCCACTCCCACGGGCCCGAGTGGCGGCGCCCCGGATGCCAACACCCCCCGGCAGCAGGCGGAGGTCCGTCGGGACCTCCTGATGACATCCCGGCACCAGCTGCTCCAGGCCTTGGAGATGGACTCTGCCAACGCCCGGATCCTGGCTCTGCTGATCGCCACCCACTACCGCCTCGGCTGGCCCGATGCGGTGATGCAGACCCTCCGCCAGGCGCGGGCCCTGGGGATCTCCGCCCGGTCCCTGCAGGCCGTGCCCCGCTGTGCGCAGGTCATCAAGGAGGAGGCTCAGGCCTGTCGGCTGCCCATGGACCACCACGGCGAGTTCATGGACTACCTGGGCGACTGAAGCCCGGCCCTCAGTTTCCGTCCGCCGTCCGCAGCTCCACCAGGCGCCAGGTGCCGGAGACTTTGCGCCAGCGCAGGTGGAACTCCCGGTGGCTGGCCTCCTCCGGCAGCAGGGCACCGCTCTTGCCGGTGAGGACGAGATCGACCTCCTGAAGGATCTCGCCGTTCCGCTCCGTGAGGACGCTGCGCAGCACCGTCACCCCCACCCGCTGCTGGCGGAAGGTGGCCTGCAGAAAGCTGCGGCTCGAGGCCCGGTCCAGGCCGTCGGGCCCCCGGAAGGCCGCATCCAGGGGGGCCGTGGCGGCAGCGGCATCCCCGGCCTCCACGGCCGTCCGGCAGGCCTCGAAGGCCGCCCGGACCTGGGCTTCGGGCGTCTCGGACCGGCAGCCCAGGAGGAGCCCCGCCAGCAGGATGGAAGCCGCGGCGCGTTTCATCCCAGCCCATGGAGGCGGTAGAGCTCTGGGTAGCTGCGGGGCTCGGCCAGGTCCTCCGACAGTCCCAGGCCGATCCGCACCTCGGCGATGGCTGCCGGCGTCCCCTCCAACTCCAGGTAGCAGCCGAAGGGCGTCTCGTCCAGGCAGGCCTCCAGGTCTTCCCGAACCCACTTGGCGCGGACCTTCTCCATGCGGAGGGTGGGCTGGTAGCCCAGGGCCGTCAGGATGGCCTCCAGGACCGCGCCATCGGTCACGCCGGTCTCCAGCTCGGGCCGGATCTTGAGCAGGGGATCCGGCACCCGGGGGCCCTTCCAGGTGAGGCGGAAGGCGCCGGCGTAGCTCCGGGTGCGGAGGGCCGAGCCGGCGGCGCGGAGGGCGTCGTCGCGGTCCCAGAGCACGCTGTGTTCGGGCTGGGCGGGCGCGGCCTCCCGGAAGCCCAGGGCCGCCAGGAGGGGCGGAAAGGGGGCTGTAGCAGGGATGCGCAGCTTGAGCTCGGTTTCCAGGGGCGTCATCGGAGGCGGTCTCCCGGCGGGGATGGGTCATGATGGGAAGTGAATCCCCGGGTACCCCGTGATCCCCCAACGGTACATCATCGCCAGCCTCTTCATCGCCGCCATGCTGCTGCTCTTCGCGGTGGTGCAGGCGCCGCGTCCGGTGAGCGAGGGCGGGGTGGGGAACGCCGCCGCTCCGGCCATCATGTCCCTGGGTGGCTATGAGTCCGTGGCCGAGTACCGCCTCCAGGAGGGCTGGTCCCCCCGCTTCCAGTCCACGAAGGACCCGGACCAGCCGGACCCCTGGCCCTTCGAGGGCGGCTTCGGCACACCCTGGGAGCCGGCCTCCCCCTACCTGGCGGACCAGGGCCTGGCCCTGAATGGCCCCAAGGGCCGCAGTGAGGTGATCCTGTGGCGGGGCCTGGAGTGGCGCCACTACCGCTTCGACGCCCTGCTCTCTTCCGCCCGCCTGGATCCTGCCAAGGGCAACCGCCTGCTGGTGACCCTGCAGATGGGGCCGGCACGCTTCGAGACCCGCCTGCTGGAGCTGCCGGAGGGCCGGGTGCTCTGGGCCGTCCAGTCGGGCCCCTGGAGCCGCTTCAGCTGGGACGGGAAGGCCGCGCTCGTGGGCTTCTTTGAAGGCCCGGAGGGCCGGGCCGAGTCCCGCCTCCTCCTCAGCGCCCTGCCCCTGGACGGAGATCCCGGGGACGCCACCCTCGCAGCCTGGGATGAGCCGGGCCTGCCCCAGCCATCGCGGGGCACTGCCACCAAACCCGAGGCCCTGTCCGAGGACGGGCAGGACCTTCCGGGGGCCCGCCTGCAGATCCCCTGGCACCCCGGGGACCGCTTCTGGTTCCCCCGCCGGGATCGCCTCTGGGTGGCGGCCCCCCAGGGCTGGACTGCCTGGGTCCTCGAAGCGGGCCACTGGCGCCGCGAGGCCGCCGGCCCGGGCCATCTCTCGGCGCACCCGCCCCAGGGCATGGCTCTCCAGGAAGGCCCCGCCGGGGAGGACGCCGTCCGGAAGATCGCCCCCTTTGCCCGGGTCGAGTGGACGCCTGTGACCGGGGACCTGCCCCCCTGGCCCACCCCGGACCCCGCCTGGGCCTGGCGGGAGGGGGGTGCCTTCGATCCCTGGGACCGGCGCTGGAACGAGACGGCCCTGCCCCCCGAGCGTCAGCGGAAGGCCCTCTTCGAGGCGTTCCGCCCGGAGTGGCGAGCGGCCCTGGGCCTGCGGGTCTCTGTGAAGGGCTGGCTGCCCAAGGGACCGGAGATCGCCCTCCGGGAGCCCCAGGGGGTGGCCTGGGTCTGGGTGGGGGACCGTTTGCTGCTGACCCGCCTGGTGGAAGTGGAGCGGGTTCGGACCCTGCGTCGGTTGCTCCGCTGATGGTTTCCTCAGGGCGTGGACATTTCTGGTAGCGTGGTCCCCAGCCACTCTTTCTTCCTTCCCGCCCCTTGAGGTCCACGATGCCGCGCCTGCTCCTGGTGGACGACAACCCCAGCATCCACCGCATCGCCGAGTCCCTGCTGGCGAACACCGAGGTGGTGTTGGTCTGTGCGAGCTCAGCTCCAGAGGCCCTGGACCTGCTTAGTCGCGGCGAGCGGTTCGATGTGGCGCTGGTGGACACCTCCATGCCGGGGATGGATGGTTGGGGTTTGCTGGAGCGTCTGCGGGCCCTGCCGGAGACCGCCCGCATGCCCATCGCCCTCATGGCCGGCGTGCTGGATCCCATCGATCCCGCTCGGCTGGGACGGTCCTCGATCCAGGGCTTTCTGAAGAAGCCCATCGAGCTGCGGGAGCTGGCCGAGCGGGTGCTGGCCCTGGCCGCCACCCCCGTGGCCGAACCGGCGCCACCAGCCGAGGTGCCTGCTGCTCCCGCCCCAGAAGAAGCGGCAGCCCCGACAGCGGAAGTCCCCGATGCTGAGGGCGACCTGCTGGTGTTGGTGGAAGAGGACCTGTGGCCTGAAGAGGCTGCGGACCTTCCCGAGGCCGCCCCCGAGGTGGTCCTGGACCTGGAAGAGCTGGACCTGGACACCCTGGAAGGGGACTTGGCAGAAGCTGCGCCCATCGCCCTGGCCGCCGAGCCCGAGGAGCCCGTCGCCGACCTGGATGACCTGGACCTGGAGACCCTGGCAGAGGATCTGGCGCCACCTGCGCCCATCGCCTTGGCCGCCGAGCCCGAGGAGCCCATCGCCGACCTGGAAGACCTGGATCTGGAGGTGCTGGCAGGGGATCTGGCGGCGCCTGCGCCGGTCGCCTTGGCGGTGGAGCCCGAGCCTGAGGAGCCCGTCGCCGACCTGGAGGACTTTGACCTGGAGGTTCTGGATGGGGACCTGGCGGAGGCTGCTCCGGTTGTCCTGACGGTGGAGCCCGAGGAGCCCGTCGCCGACCTGGAGGACTTTGACCTGGAGTCCCTGGCAGGGGACCTGGCGGCGCTCGCTCCGGTCGTGCCGGCGGCTGAGGTCCAGGCCGAGCCTGCCGAAGCCGAAGTGCCCGCCCCGGCCGAAGTCGAACCGGCTGCCGCCCTGGGTCAGGCGCCTGCCGCCCAGGGTCAGGCCCCCGCCACTGACGCAGCGGCTCGAGCCCTGGTCCAGGCCGTCCTGGCCGATCCGGAGCTGCTGGAGGCCCTGGCCCGGGCCGTGGTGGCCCGTCTCGGCGATGCTGCCCTCCGGGAGATCGCCTGGGAGATCATGCCGGACTTGGCTGGAAGATTGCAGAAGTAGGAGAATGTTTCCCATTTCCCTCCTTCCCCCCGGCTGCCCGCCATGATCACCGGCTACAACACCGACGTCCGTCACGGGAGCCGCACCTTCCATGTCCAGACCGAGGACAAGGGACTGGCCAACCCGAAGATCGAAACCCTGATCTATGTGGGTGGGGAGATCCTCGACAGCTACCGCTCGTCCTACGAGGATCTGCAGGCGGCTTCCAAGCTGATTGAGCCGGCCGTGCAGACGCGCATGGACGAGCAGCACCGGGCGGTGATCCGGGACATCAAGAACGGCAAGTACGACGTGACCCCCTCGGACACCCTGGAGCCCACGGCCTTCAACGACCGTCCTCTGGACCAGGCCATCCTCGACTTCCTGCTCCTGGAGGGGGATGTGGACACCCTGGAGCTGGTGCTGGACCGGCCCCTGGCGCCGGCCTTCGGGCGGCCCTTCCGGGTGCAGATTCAGGCCCGGCTCTGCCACACCTGGAACCCGGTCCCCGATGCCGAGATCGCCGTGAAGCTGGTCTCCAGCCTGAGGAAGGCCACGGGCCTGCTCACCGGCCGCACCGATCCCGCTGGCCGCTTCGTGGGCGAGGTCGAGCTTCCCCCCAGCCAGCCGGGTCAGTGTGCGGTGGTGGTCACCTGCACCAGCGACCGGGGCTTCGATGAGCTGAAAGCCCTGGTGACTTCCAACTGAAATCAGCTGTCTAGATTTTTATCTAGACGCTGATATACGTAGAATTAATTACCAAGTTTTGCTTTGAAAAAACCTCCCATTCACCTCCAGGTGCGTCCATATTGTCCCCACGCTTCCAGGTTGGAGGGACCATGGCGAAGGACGACGGGACGGGGCTCCTGAGCATCGGGGACATCTCCGCAGTGACCGGATTGTCTGTGGATGTGATCCGGATCTGGGAGCGCCGCTACGGCTTTCCCTCACCCATCCGGCTACCCTCCGGGCATCGGCGCTACCCCGAGGTTGACCTCCAGCGCCTGCGGCTCGTCGCCGAGGCCTTGGCCCACGGGCAGCGTCCGGCCCTGGTGGCCCGGGCGGACGCCGACGCCCTCCGGCGCATGATCCTGCCCATGGGGGGCACCCGTCTGGAGGCCCTCTGGCACGCCGTGGAGGGGATGGATCCCGACCGCATGCGCACCCTCCTGCAGGGCTACCTCGAAGGAATGGGGTGGCAGCCCTTCCTGCAGGAGATCGTCAAGCCCCTGCTGGACCGGGTTGGCATTGCCTGGGCTGACGGGGAGATCGGCCTGCACCACGAGCACCTGCTCACCGAGGTGCTGGAGGACCTCCTGCGGCGCATGCGCCAGATCCTGCCCCTGCTGGCGGGGGAGGGGCGGGTGCTGCTGTGCACGCTGCCCGGCGAGCGCCATCGCCTCGGCTTGCTCATGGCGGCCCTGATCTTTGCCGGCCGGGGTGCCCGCACCGACCTCATGGGCGTGGACCTGCCCATCGCCAGCATCGCCCAGGCAGCCAAGCTCCTGCGGGTGAACCGGGTGGCCATCAGCCTCTCCATCCAGCACACGGGGGAGCCCGTGCGGCGCATGATCGTCGAGCTCAAGGACCGTCTTTCGCCCGACTGCCTGTTGCTCATCGGGGGCAAGGGCGCCGCCCGCACCCGGCGCGTCCGGGGGGTGGGCCGGATGCCGGAACTGGACATGATCTGACCGGGTCAGTCGGCGGGCTCGTGGTGCTCCCACTGCTTCTGGAGGCGGTGCAGCAGGAGCCGAAGCTCCAGCAGCAGGGGGCGGGCCGCCAGGAAGCACAGGAAGCCGGCCAGGGGCACCGTCACCTTGAAGCCGATGTGCTTGAAGCCCAGGGCACCCACCACCCCGCCCCCCAGGAACGAGGCCAGGATGAGGAGCAGGAGGGACAGCTTCTGCCGGTCTGCCACGATGCGGGCGCGCCCGTGCCGTTGGTGCACATTCACGTAGGTTAGGCGGCTCAGCTCGATGCCGATGTCGGTGACGGTGCCCGTGAGGTGGGTGGTTCGCACCGCAGCGCCGGAGATGATGGAGGTCACGGCGTTGTGCATGCCCATGATGAAGCAGAGCAGCATCACGGTGGTGGGCAGGGTGAAGCGCAGCTCCTGCTGCAGGCGGCTCCCCATGAAGCCGAAGACGAGCATGAGGCCCGCCTCCAGGACCAGGGCCAGGGCGTAGCGGCTGCGCATCCGGTGGCGCTGGCCGAAGCTGATGAGGGTGGTGCACAGGAAGGCCCCGGCCAGGAACGAGACCATCATGGCCAGCGCTGCCAGGGCCGTGACCAGGTCGCCGGCGGCCAGCTCATCGGCCATGGAGGAGACCACCCCCGTCATGTGGGAGGTGTAGTGGCTCACCGCCAGGAAGCCCCCGGCGTTCACGGCCCCCGCCACAAAGGCCATGGCCCAGGCCAGCTGGCGGTTCAGGCCGCCGGAGCGCAGGGCCCCCTCTCGCACCAGGAGCTTCTCCTGGATCGGCAGGGTGGCCAGGGCGGACTCGATGGCCGACTGCAGCTGGGGGCCGTCCAGGCGGTTCCTCAGCAGCCGCCGGAGGTACCGGGCGACAATCAGCTGGATGGCGCGGGGAATGCGGCGCATGGGGCCCGGTCCTGGAGTAGGGTTCCAGAGGCTGCTGCCTCGGGGACCTCACCCTGTAGACTAACCCCATGCGCAGGATCATCCTCCTCCACACCGGCGGTACCCTCGGCATGGCGCCCAGCGGCGAGCCTGCCTCCCTGGCCCCGGGGCAGTTCCTCGAGCACCTGCTGGAGCAGGTCCCCGAGCTGGGTCAGCTGGCGCAGCTGTCGGTGGAGGTCCCCTTCAACCAGGACTCCGCCTGCCTCGAGGCCGAGCACATCCAGGTGCTGGCCCAGCGGATCCGGGACACCAGCCAGGACTTCGACGGGTTCGTCATCATCCACGGTACGGACACGATGGCCTTCTCGGCCTCCGTGCTGGGCTTCCTGCTGGCGGACCTGGGCAAGCCCGTGGTGCTCACCGGCAGCCAGCGCCCCCTGGCCTTCGTGCGCAGCGATGCCCGCAGCAACGTGGTCAACGCCGTGGACCTGGCCTGCCGTGCCATCCCCGAGGTGGGCGTCTGCTTCGGCACCCACTGGCTGCGGGGTGTGGCCACGGACAAGCTGAGCGTGGGCCTCTTCGAGGCCTTCCAGAGCCCCAACCTGGCCCCCCTGGCGGAGATCGGCGCGGAGATTCGCCTGAGCCCCCAGGCTGGGACCTTCGAGCGGCGGGTGCCGGCGGGCCTCGGGGCGGTCCTGGAGACGGCCATCCACACGGTCACCCCCCACCCCGGCATGCCCTGGAGCCTCACCCCCCCAGGGGCCCGGGCGGTGCTCATTCAGGCCTTCGGCGCCGGCAACCTGCCCATGGGACGGCCCGACCTCCAGGCTTTCCTGGCGGACTGTGCCCAACGCCGCCTGCCGGTGGTGGTGATCTCCCAGTGCCCCCACGGCGGGGTGGACCTCTCGGCCTACGAGCTGGGCCGCCAGGTGGAGGCCATGGGCGCCCTGTCCGGCGGCCTGCACACCCGCTGGGCCGCCCTGGCCAAGCTGGGCCTGGTACTGGGTGCCGGCGGTGGCCTCGACGAAGTGCGAGCGGCGTTCAGCGTGTCCTGGGCCGGCGAGCCCATGCCATCCGGAGCGTGGCCGCAGGTCTAGGCCCTGAGTTCACCTCTCCGGGTCTGCCGCAGGCAGACCCGGAGCCGGTAGAATGAAGGTTTCCGGGACCTCGCGATGCTTGATGCCAACCTCCTCCGCACCGACCTCGACGCCGTGGCGGCGAGGCTCTCTGAGCGCGGCTACACGCTGGACCGGGCCCTCTACCAGGACCTCGATCGCCGCCGCCGGGCGGCCCTCCAGGAGGCCGAAGCCCTGAAGGCCGAGCGCAACCGCGTGAGCGATGAAGTGGGCCGCCTGAAGCGGGCCAAGGAGAACGCGGACGCCCTCATCGCCCAGCAGCGGGAGGTGGGTGAGCAGCTGAAGGCCCTCGAGGCCACGGAGCGCGACCTGGAGGCCACCTTCCGGGACTTCCTGGCGGGCATCCCGAACCCGCCCCACACCAGCGTCCCCGCTGGCCGGGACGAGCACGCCAATGTGGAAATCAAGCGCTGGGGCCAGGTGCCGGACATCGCAACACCTCGGGACCACGTGGACCTGGGCACGGCCCTGGGCATCCTGGACCTGGACCGCGCCGCCAAGCTCAGCGGGGCGCGCTTCGCCGTCCTCAAGGGCCTGGGCGCCCGTCTGGAACGCGCCCTCATCACCTTCATGCTCGACCGCCAGACCGCCGCTGGGTACACGGAGATCCTCCCGCCCTATCTGGTGAACGCCGAGAGCATGTACGGCACGGGTCAGCTGCCCAAGTTCGAGCAGGACCTGTTCAAGGTGGCCCACGGCGAAGGCGCCCTCTACCTCATCCCCACGGCGGAGGTGCCCGTCACCAACCTCTACCGCGCCGAGATCCTGCCCGCCGAGAGCCTGCCCCTGCGCCACTGCGCCTTCACCCCCTGCTTCCGCAGCGAGGCCGGCAGCTACGGGCGGGACACCAAGGGCATCATCCGCCAGCACCAGTTCCACAAGGTGGAGCTGGTCACCTTCGCCACAGCCGAGGCAGCTGAGGCTGAGCTGGAGCGACTCACTGCGGACGCGGAGGCCATCCTGGAGGCCCTGGGCCTGCCCTACCGCCGGGTGCTCCTCTGCACCGGGGACATGGGCTTCAGCAGCCAGAAGACCTACGACCTGGAGGTCTGGCTGCCCTCCCAGAACACCTACCGCGAGATCAGCTCCTGCAGCTGGTTCGGCGACTTCCAGGCCCGGCGCGCCAACATCCGCACCCGGGGCAAGGAGGGCAAGCCAGTCTTCGCCCACACCCTCAACGGCAGCGGCCTCGCCGTGGGCCGCACCTGGGTGGCCGTGCTGGAGAACTATCAGCAGCCCGATGGCAGCATCCGGGTCCCCGAGGTCCTGCAGCCCTTCCTGGGCACCGAGGTGATCCGCTGACGAACCCCCCTCTGCTCCTCGTGGAAGGCCTCGGCCTCCAGAGGGCGGGGCGGTGGGACCTGCGGGGGGTGGGCTTCGCCTTGGCCCCCGGCGAGGCCTGGGCCGTGGCCGGAGCTAGCGGCGCCGGGAAGACCACCCTCCTGGAGCTGGTGCTGGGTCTGGTCACCCCCACGGAGGGCCGCATCCTGCTGGAGGGTGAGCCCTGGTCGCCCCTGTCGGAGCGGGACCGCCGCAGCCGCCGGCCGCTCGTCCAGGCGGTTCTCCAGGACGCCCGAGCCAGCCTGCCCCCCCATCGAACGGGCTGGGAGATCCTGGAGGAACCCCTGGTGGTATGGGGCCGCGGCACCCTGGCCAGCCGACGGGAAGCCGCCGCGCAGATGGCGGCCCGGGTGCACCTCCCAGAGGCCGCCCTGGCCGAGCGCCCAGAGGCCTGGTCCGGGGGGCTGGCCCAGCGCCTCTGCCTGGGCCGGGCCCTCATGCTGGCGCCGCGCCTGCTGGTGCTGGACGAGCCCTTCTCGGCCCTGGACGGGCCCCTGGCGGGCGCCCTGCGGGACCTGCTGGCAGGGGAGCAGGCCCGGGGCACGGCCCTGCTCCTGGCCACCCACGACCTGCCGGCGGCGGCGGACCTGTGCGGCCATCTGCTGGTGCTGGAGGAGGGTCAGTCGGTGGCCCAGGGGAGCTTCCAGGCCCTGGTTGCAGACGGGCCTCCGGCGGTGCGGCGTCTCTGGGAGGCCTCGCCCCGGCTGCCGCTGGCCTAATTGTCCAGCTGGACGTTGACGGCGCTGTCGTTGATGTAGATCCCGCTCAGGTGGCCCCAGAAGCTGCTAAGGCCGGGGCGCAGGCGCCCCTGCCGGTCCAGGGACTGGAGCTCAGCAGAGAGAAGCTTCTGCGCCTCCCCGGACTGCACTTCCTGGATGAGGGTGCGGCGGGTCTCGAAGGCCAGGGCTGGCGCGGCCTCGCGAGAGGCGATGCGGGCCACCCAGAGCTTGCCGTCCTGGGTCCACTGGAAAGGCGTGGTCTGACCCACGGCGGTCTCCAGCAGGGCCTTCCGGATGCCCGGGTGGGAGGCCAGGTCGCGCAGCCCTGCGATGGGCGCAGCGGCCTGATCGGTGACGGGACCCACGGCCTGGAGGCCGCCGGACTTCAGGGCCGTCTGGGCCTTGGCGAGGGCCTGCTTGCGGGCCTCCTCCAGGCGGTAGGCGGCCAGCACCTTGGCGCGGATTTCCTTGAAGGGCGGGACGGCCTCGGGGAGCTGTTCCTGCACCCGGAAGAGCAGGTGGCGATCGCCGATGGCGAGGGGCTTGGAGACCTCGCCCACCTTGAGGCGGAAGGCTTCGCTGACCAGCTGGGACAGCTCCGGCAGGCCCTCGGACTGGGCGGAGGGCTCGTTGGCGAAGGGCTGGCTGAGCTGGGCGGGACTGCCGAGGTTGGTGGCGGCAGCAGCGAGGTCGCCGCCGTTGGCGCGCTTGCCGATCTGCTCCAGGCGCTCCTGGGCGCGGCTGCGGAAGCGGGTGTCCGTGATCTCCTTGGCCAGCTGGTCTTTCACGTCCTGGAAGCTGCGCTCCCGGCGACCCTCGAGCTTGATGAGGTGGATGCCGAAGGGGGTGCGCACGGGCTGGCTGATCTCGCCGTTCTTGAGGGCGGCGGTGGCGTCAGAGAACTGCTTGACCATGCGAGCCGGGGCAAACCAGCCCAGATCGCCCCCGTTGCCCTTGGCGCTGGGGTCTTCGCTGAGCTCCTCGGCGGCCTTGCCGAAGTCCTGGCCCTTGACCAGACGCTCCCGCACCAGCTTGGCCTTGCTCGTGGCCTCGGCGGCCTGGGTGTCGCCCTCGGCCTTGAACAGGATGTGGCGGGCCTTGAACTCGGTGTAGTCAGCCTTGCGGGCTTCGAAAGCGGCCTTCACGGCGGCCTCGTCAGCCTGGAGGTCCTTGCCGAAGGCGGCCCGGTCCACGGCGACGTACTGGATCACGCGGCGGGGCGGCTGCAGGAAGCGCTCACCACCGGCCTTGTGGAAGGGCTCCAGGACGGCATCGCCGGGGTCGGCCACGGCGCCCGGGGTCACCGCCAGGGTGGCCTGCTGGAAGGCGATCTTCTCGTTCTTCAGGCGGTTCTCGATGGTCAGCCAGGCTTCGTCAATGGGTACCTGGAGGGCGGCCTGCTGGACCAGCTTGGTGCGGAGCAGCTCCTCGCGGATGCTGCGCTCCTGGACGGTGGGGTTGAAGCCCGTCTCCTGGAAGATCACCTTCAGCTCGGCGGTGGTCTTGAGGTTGCCCTTGGGGTCCAGAAGCATGGGGTACTGGCGCAGGAAGGCGCGGAGGCGGGCGCCGACCTCCTCGTCGGTCACCACGACGTGGTGCCGCTCCGCCAGCTCCTCCATGAGGCGCTGGTTCACCAGATCCCGCAGGGCCTGGGACTGGATGTAGGGCTTCAGGGTCTCAGGGCTGGCCTGCTTCCCGTAGCGCTGGAAGAGCTCCTGCATGTGCTCGGCCAGGTCCCGCATCAGGACTTCGCGGCCGTAGACTCTCGCCACCACTGTGTCGGAGGAGACGCCTCCGCCAGCGGGAGCCAGGTAGGCCACCAGGCCCAGCAGGACCACGACCATCACCGCCGCCATGGGCGTGCGGTTGGATTTGAAGACTTGGCGGAAAGATCGCAGCATGCGGTACTCCGGAAGACGGACCTCACAGATTACCGCAGGAGGCTCCTTGGTTTACACTGGAATGCTGGAGAGGTGGAATGACCGTCTTGCCCGTGCTTACCTGGGGGGATCCCCGCCTCAAGAAGAACAGCGAGGATGTGGGGGAGTGGACCCCGGAGCTGGAGCAGCTTGTCGCTGACATGCTGGAGACCTCCCTGTACGAGGAAGGCGTGGGCCTCGCCGCCCCCCAGGTGGGGGTGAACCTGAACCTGGCGGTCATCGACTGCTCCTGCGGTGAGGACTTCGACCAGCGCATCGTGCTGATCAACCCGGAGATCACGGCCGAAGAGGGCATCCAGACCGGCCCCGAGGGCTGCCTGTCCATCCCCGGGGTCCGGGAAGTCCTGGATCGCCCCCAGAAGGTGACGGTCCGCAACCGGGCCCGGGACGGCTCCTGGCATGAGCTGACTGGGGAGGACCTGCTGGCCCGCGCCTTCTGCCACGAGATCGACCATCTCCGGGGCCGCCTGTTCGTCGAGTACTTCGGTCCCGTGAAGCGCCAGTACCTGCAGAGGAAGTACCAGAAACAGTCCCGAGGCTAGGAGCCACGCCATGTCCCGCATCGCGTTCCTCGGCACCCCCCAGGTGGCGGTCCCGGCCCTCCGGGCCCTGGCCACCGAGGGCATCCAGGCTGTCTTCTGCAACCCCGACCGGCCGGCGGGCCGGGGCCGCCACCTGGAGGCCCCCCCGGTGAAGGGGGCGGCACTGGAGCTCGGCCTGCCAGTGCACCAGCCCCTGCGGTGGCGCCTCCCCGAGACCCAGGAGCTCTGGGAGTCCCTCGCCATCGACCTGGCCATCGTGGTGGCCTACGGGCATATCCTTCCGGCCTGGATGCTGGATTCCTGCCCCCTGGGGGTATGGAACCTCCACTTCTCCCTGCTGCCCCGTTGGCGGGGGGCGGCCCCGGTGAACCATGCGCTGCTGGCTGGGGACGAAGCGACGGGCGTGAGCCTGATGCGCCTCACGCCGGGCCTGGATGAAGGTCCGGTGCTGGCGCAGTGCCGCCGGAACATCGGCCACGGGGATACGGCTGAGGATCTGCTGGCCGCCCTGGCCGTGGATGCCGCTGACCTCCTGATGGATCAGCTGCCCCTGCTGCTGAGCGGTACCGCCCGCCCCCAGGAGCAGGACCATGCCCTGGCCACCCTCGCCCCCAAGCTAAATCGGGAGATGGGTCGCCTGGACTGGCAGCGCCCGGCAGCGGACCTCCACCGGCAGGTGCGGGCCCTCTGGCCCTGGCCTGGCACCGAGCTGCAGCTGGAGGGCCAGGCCCTCAAGGTCTGTGGCGTGGGCGCCCTGCGGACCTGCTACCGCGACCCTGGCCAGCTGCTCTGGGGCAAGGAAGGCGCCTGGCTCACCACCGGCGAAGGGGCCCTGGAGCTCACCCACCTGCAGCGGGCCGGCAAGCCCGTCCAGCCCGCCCTGCAAGCCCTCCAGCCCTGGGGCGCCAGCGGCGTCCGCAGCGTGGGGTGAGAGCTGGTCTTCGTCCAAAAAGAACGGCCTTGGTGCCTTGGTGGCGATTTTTTGTCTTCCCTTGATCACTGTTTGCTTTGACGCTGGGCGTTGCTAAGCCAGGCGGGCGGCGACGTCTCGGTAGTCGGGGTCCAGGTCGTGGACGGCCTGGAACGCTTCCGTCGCCAGGTCCCCGTGGCCCTGCTGAAGGTAGACCTCGGCTAGGTCGTAGCGCAGGCCGATGCTGTCCTCTGGCGGGAACCCCGGCGCCTCGATGCCCTGGCGGAGCCAAGCCACAGCAGCGTCCAGGTCGCCCCGGGCCTGCTCGCAGATGCTGAGCATGGAACAGCACTCCAGGGTGCGCTCCGGATCCCCCATGGCCACCCGGAACTCCTCGATGGCGGGGTCGATGAGCATCATCTCCTTGTAGGCGATGCCCAGGTTGTAGTGGGTGTCGTAGTCGTCGCCCTGGACCTGCTTTTCCACGCCTTCCCGGAAGGCACTGAAGAGCTCGTCCACGCTTTGGATCTTCTCCACCACATGGGTGGCATCGTGCATCTCCTCGCCTTCGCCGGCGTCCAGAAGGGCGGTGCCCAGCACATCCGTGAGGTCGAAGAAGGAGTTGGCGAAATCCGCTTCCTGGAGGGCGTCCTCCCGGTCGGCGTGGCCCAGCTTTTCCAGGGCGGCACCCGCCCGCTCCATGCGGGCCACCAGGTCCGGCTGGCCCGGGAACTGCAGGAGAGCTGCCTGGATCTCGAGCTTGGCCTCTTCGGGGCTCCCGTAGTCGAGCTGGAAGTCGATGTCCCCCAGGAGGCCCTCCACTTCGGCGGGGTCAGCCAGGGCCGGCGG
>SESD01000567.1_pt1 | contig 22791 bp, 22 predicted proteins | sample 3171411 | NCBI WGS metagenome assembly SESD01 (sample SAMN06051880, study PRJNA518727) | freshwater metagenome | biome: subpolar coniferous forest; feature: holomictic lake; material: water; isolation source: holomictic Lake 442, 16.5 m depth | place: Canada: near Kenora, Ontario | collected...
ATCATAAAGAAAAAATTAAAGTAACTAAAAACTGCGCCGATAACCCGCGTGAGTTTCAGATTTACAAACTTTTGCAATACAAAAACATTTTGTTGTTTAATTTTAATTTACTTTTTTGAGCAATTCCGCTCAAAAGGCTTTTGGAGATATATCATGGCACTTGTAATTAACACCAACCTTGGCTCAATCAACGGTCAACGTAACTTAAACTCTTCTGCAGCTTCACTTTCTACTTCAATGCAACGTTTATCATCTGGCGTTCGCGTTAACAGTGCAAAAGACGACGCTGCTGGTTTAGCAATCGCTGACAGAATGAGTTCACAAGTTCGCGGTATGACAGTAGCAGTAAGAAATGCAAACGATGGCGTTTCATTAACTCAAACTGCTGAGGGCGCATTAGGTTCATTAACAGATACTTTACAACGTATGCGTGATTTAGCGGTTCAATCATCAAGCAACGCTGGTGTGTCAGCTTCTGACCGTGCAAAAATGGACACAGAATTCAAAGCATTAAACGACGAGTTAATGCGTGTTGTTCAAAACAGCGAATTCAACGGCAAAAAAATCTTAAATGGTGATTTAGCGGGTGGTTTAAACATTCAAGTTGGCGCAACAACTGATACTAACAGCCGTATCAGCGTTAACGTTTCAAACATGAGCCAATTATTGAATCCAGTAACAAGAGCAACATTAAGCCCAGCGAATCAAATTATTGATTCAACTTTGTCTGCAACTGTTTCTGCTAAATCAGTTGATGCAGCAGCTAATCCAATTTTAAAAGCAGCAAATGATGCCGCTGGTTTGGCAAATAAAGCGGTTGTAGCAGCACAAAAAGCAGCAGCAGCTCCAACTGACGTAGCTTTGGCTACAGCGGCAGCAGCGGCAAACACTTTGGCGGCACAAGCAGTTGCATCATCATCAACCACTACACTTACATCAACTACAGCAAATAGAGGTTTGAACCTAGTTTCTCAAGCGTTCACGGATACTGTTTCTGCAGCAGATGCTAAAAATCAAGCAACTGTATCTCAAGTAGCAGCAGTAGTAGTTGGTGGCACAACAGATGCAAGTCAAGCAGCGTCTTTGTTGACAACAGCAACTCAATTAGCTGCATCAGCAGCGGCTGATGTTTCAGCTTCTGGTCAAAACCTTTATGTTCAAGTTATGAATAATTTGACAGGTGACGCAATTGATACACCAGCTTCATTAAAAGATACTACAGGATTATTGACTACATCTAACGTATTAAACGATGCTGTCAACAGATCATACAAAGAAGGCAACGCATTTGGTGCAGACAGAGAAGCACAAAAAACATTGGCTGGTTTATCTATCGCAAGAGCAATTTCTGGCGCTTCTTTTGTTGAAGATCCATTGAAAACAGCGATGTCAAACCAAACTGACAAAGCGTCTTTCATCAACAACAACAAATTAGTAACAGTTGTTTCAACACAGGCTGATGCTGTTGCGGCTGATTATGCGTTATCTGCAGTCAACAACATCGATGCGGCTATTGCGTCAATCGATACTGAACGTTCTAACTTGGGTTCTACTCAAAACCGTTTCACAACAACTATTGCTAACTTGCAAAGTGGTATTGAAAACCAATCTGCTGCTAGATCACGCATTATGGATGCTGATTTCGCAACAGAAACAGCTAACTTGAGCAGAAGCCAAATTTTACAACAAGCTGGAACTGCAATGCTTGCACAAGCAAATCAGTCTGGTCAAAGTGTAATGACTTTGTTGAGATAAGGTTTTATACTCAAATCATGAACTGGTGGATAATATGTCCACCAGTTGATGGAGTGATGAGATAGATGAATTCCTAATCAATAACTGGTGTGATGATCTAATTCTTCCACACTAGCTGCAAAATAGAGGGTGTCATGAGCGAAATATCAAATATAACGCCTGCTGCTATTCCAGTCCAAAGAAGTCAGACGTTTAATGCAAGTGAATCAAGCCGCGTAGCGGTTTCAGTTACTGCATCAGAGGTGACTCCACTTTCAATCGCAAGTACGAGTACAACAAGTGCAAGCGTATTAAGTAAAGTGAATGAGCCGAAAAAACTAAATGCTGAAGATGTAAAAGCTGCAGTGGCAGAAGGTAACACTTTGCTTAAAGCGGCAAACAACAATTTACAGTTTCAAGTGGACGAAGCAACGAAGCAAGTTGTGATAAAAATTGTTGATAACAAAACAGGTGAACTTGTTCGCCAAATTCCAACTGTTGAAATGCTCGATTTTATTCGTGCAATGAAACAGCAGGAAGCCAATGTTGGTAAGTTGTACAAAAACGTAGCGTAATTTAATTTTGAGAGCGGAGGCGAGAAATGGCTGTAACAACTTCATTAGGTGTCGGTAGTGGTATCGATATTGCGGGAACCGTCAGTCAATTAACGGCAGCTGAGGGCAAACCTCAACTGGATGCAATTGCAGCTAAAGTAAATGTCTCGCAAACCAAACTCAGTGGATTAGGCACTTTAAAAGGTGCCTTATCAACTTTTCAAAATGCAGTAAAAATGCTAGACAAAAGCACTACTTTTCAATCGCAGGTGATTACATCGAGTGATGAAAAAGTGTTAAAAGTTTCTGTTGATCCAAGCGCAACAGCAGCAGCTCATACAGTTAAAGTGAACACTTTAGCGACAGCACAAAGATCAGTTTCTACTTCGGAATTTAAAAGCACAGACGTTGTTAATGAGGGGGTTTTAATTTTTAACGACAGCACTGGCGCACCTAAATTCTCAGCCATTATTACAAAAGGCATTAACGATACGTTGGCGGGTGTGCGTGACGCAATTAACAATGCTAAAGGCAATAACAGTGTTGTTGCAAGTCTTATTAATGTCGATTCTAAAACGACACCAGGTACAACTGTTTCTAAATTGGTGCTAACCGCTAAAACAGCGGGAACAGTAAATGCGTTTAGCGTAGATACCTCGATGGGTGATATGCGTTTTAATTTAAATTCAGTTGATACACCAGCTAATTTCAATACAACAGTAGCAACAGATACCAACGTTACTATTGACGCTCAACCAATTGCTGCTACATCACAACGGTCCGTAGCTAATAAAGAATTTACCTCCAGCGATGTTATCGCACCAGGCGTAATTTCTTTTAAAGATGCCTCAGGCGTTGAGAAATTCTCGGTTAATGTCATTAAAGGTAACAACGATAAAATTTTTGCCGCAATGGATGCAATCAATAATAATCCAGCAAATACTATTGTAACTGCCAGCGTTATTAACGTTGCATCGACAACGACTCCTGGTACAAGTGTTTCAAAATTAGTTTTTACATCTAAGCAGCCTGGCATAGAAAATAAATTTAGTATAGATGCTTCAAAAGGTGATCCGTTATTTACTTTAGATTCTTCACCTACAAATGCTCAACAATCTACCGCTACCACAGCTTTTAGTAATACAGATCAAGTAGCACCAGGTGTATTGACAATTAAAGATGCCGCTGGAAATGCTAAGTTTTCAGTGACTATTGCAGCCGATACAACGACAACTCTTAATGCTGATGGTACAGCGTTAGCAGTAGGTGCTGATGGCAATCCAGTTTTAATCGATGCTTCTGGAAATCCGATTCCAACGATTACAAGCACAATAAAAGGCAATAACACGTTGGCAGATTTACGCGACGCAATTAATTACAATCCAGAAAATAAATTAGTGATTGCAAGTATTGCTACAACTACAACTGATGCAGTTACAACTACAGGGACTGATGAGAACGGTAATCCAACTTCAATAATAGTACCTGCTAGCACAGCATCTAAACTCGTTTTGACTGCTTTAGAGGCAGGAGTAGATAAAGGTTTTGCGATTGATGCAACGGCGGGAGATACACGTTTTGCGTTAGATCCAAAACTGTCAGATAATTTTGTTTCAAGTACAACAGCGGCAACATTTGATACAATACCAGCAAAGGCAGCAGGCGATGATGGGCAATCGGTAACACGCACATCGAATACGATTAGTGATGCAATTCCAGGTGTAACATTAACTTTGCTTACAACAGGCACGGCAACAATTGACGCTCATTTAGACACATCGTCTATTGCTCAACCTATCAATGGTTTTGTTGATGCTTACAATAAGTTGAATGCTACCTTACAACAGCTCACTAATTACGTTGGACCTGGTGATGCTAATAATGGTGCATTGCTAGGAGATTCAACACTACAGAGCATTATTTCTCAAATAAAATTAACCATCAATAGTACGGTTAGTTCGGCGACAGGCGATTACAATTCATTGAATCAATTGGGTGTTAGTTTTGATAAAAAAGGCGTGATGTCTTTAGACAGTACGAAACTAAATGCTGCATTGGCAGGAAATTTAACGTCAGTAGCGAATGTATTTGCATCGACAAATGGTGTTGCTACGCAGTTAAATACAAAAATTACTCAGTATTTGGATTCAAAAGGTGCGCTTAGTACGCAGCAAGATAGTCTCAATAAAACATTGACACAGCTTACGACAGATAAAGCTGCAGTGAATGCAAGATTGGCGGCAACTCAAAAGACATTACAAGCACAATATATTGCGATGGATACGGCAGTATCACAGTTTAAAAATACAGGTACCTTTTTAACTCAGGCTTTGACACCTAAAACAACCGCTTAGTATCCAAATTTAACAAATTAAGAGCAAATTTTATGGCACCAGTAATGAACAACAGACGATATGCGAATCAATATGCCGCTGTGCATACTGAAAGCATTGTCGAAGAATCAACACCTCATGCGTTAATTCAAATGTTGATGGGCGGATTTTTAATGCAAGTGAATGCCGCGAAAGGAGCAATAGCTCGGGGCAGTTTTGAAGATAAAAGCACGCACATTTCACGCGCTATTTCGATTGTAGGTGGTTTAATCGATGGCATTGATATGGAACGTGGTGGTTCAATTGCCGAAAATTTGAATCGCTTGTATGAATACATCAACGCAAAATTGTTTCAAGCCAGTGCAGAAAATAGTCTTGAAATGTTAGATGAAGTCGGTGATTTGATGCGTTCTGTCAAAGAAGCTTGGGATGCTATCCCAGAAGCACACCGCTAATATGAGCATGTTGCTGCATGAATTAAATGGCTTTTCAGTAGAAATCACAAAAGCCATTGAATCGAATGATTGGGAAAGCCTTTCGGAAATTTTGATGCAGCGTCAAGCGCGTTTAGAAGAGTTATTAAATACAAATTCATCTGAAGATGACCAACGCACTATTCAAGGTGTGTTGGAATCAATTCAAGCAATGGACAAGTTATTCGTTGATACGGTTTTGTTGAAAAAAACCGAACTACTCAAAGATTTTCAATCGGTAGCGCAGGGAAAAAAAGGCGTTAAAGCCTACTACGCTACCGCCATCAATTAAACCGACGGTTTAATCTCAGTTTTATCTTCTTTATTTTCAACTGGTTCAACAGGCAACACCAACGATTTTGGTTGCAACCAATTGTTCACTTCTTGAATGTTCTGCTCCGTAATCATTCCTACTGACCGCATAAAACGCGCACGATTTTTGATATAAGCGTATTTCGATTGCGATAATTCCCGTTTCGCTTTGAACTCTTCTTGTTGAGCGTTCAAAATGTCTGTGACTGTTTTTACACCTAATCTAAATCCATGTTCATTGGCTTCGCGTGATTTTGCTGCCGAAGCAACTGCCTTACGCGATGCTTCAATTCGACGCACACTCGCATTTGAACTTAAAAACGAATCACTGGTTTCTTTAATCAATGCACGAATTTTGGCTTCATTTTCATTTTTTGCCAATTCTAATTTGTGTTGCGATTCAAATAATTGGTGAATGCTCACGCCACCATCAAAAATTGGCACAGAAACGTTAATTGAACCAGTTTGCATCGCATACTGAGAAGTCTGCATATTTTGATAGCTCGTGTTTGTATTGTAATAGTTCAATTGCAAATCAACTTCTGGCAAAAACTTCGATTTCTGTACTGTGACTCCATCATGTGCTGCTTCAATCGCTTTTAATTGTGCAGCTAAGGTTGGATTTTCACTTTTAGCCACTTCTAACCATTGTTCTAATTGACCGTCTAGCGGTTTATAGTCAACGTTATCCCGAAGTTTATACAACTCAGAAAAAGGGATATTTGTTAATTCTTTTAAACTTTCTTTTGCTGTGACAACAATAGTTTCAGCTTCAATCTCTGAGGCTTTTAATTGATCTAAACGTGCTTCCACTTCATAAACATCGGTTACTTTTACCAACTGTTTGGCGAATTGTTTTTGCGTTTGCTCTAAACGCTTTGCCATTGCACTTCTTTCTGTTTGATAAAAATATAACTGATCTTCTGCTTCCAAAACACCGAAATATTTATCGATAACGTTGTGCATCAAGGCGTGTTGAGCAGCGATATTTTGTGCGCTGTATTGTTCCTCAACCGTGTTAGCACGTCGCCAATTCCAAAATTTCGAGAAATCAAATAATGTTTGATTGATAGAAGCAGAATACCGTGTACCAGGATAAGTTCTACTTGATGCAGGGGTTTTTCCTGAGGCATCAGTAATTTGCTTATTTTCCGACCAGTTCGCACTGCCGCTAACTTGCGGCAACATTTGACCAAGAGCTTCTTGTGTTTGCTCTTTGGTGATTTCCATATTTATCGCTGCCGCTTTCGATTCGGGGTCGGCTTCTAAGGCTTGCTGATAAATTGCCATTAAATCTTCGGAATAAGCATTTGGAGCTTGCGCCAAAATCATACAAGCGACTAACTGTTTTAATTTGAATTTTCTCATAATTTAATCGTCAATCATGGCGTGCGCCCACGCATTAGTTAATGGTTGCATCAAGTATTCAAACACTGTGCGCTCGCCTGTATTAATCAAAACGTCTGCTGGCATACCTGGTAATAATTCCAAACTACCTAATTTAACGTAACTTTCTGGTGAGAGTTCAATTTTGGCACTGTAATAAGGTTGCCCTGTCCGTTCATCGGTAATTTTATCCGCTGACAAACCAATCAAAGTACCTACCGTTTTAGGTGCAACCGCCTGTTTAAATGAGCTAAAACGTACTTCGGCAACTAATCCAACTTGAACACGGTCAATATCCATCGGTGAAACTCGCGCTTCAATAACCAATTCTTCACCCTGTGGAACGATGTCAAGAATCGGTCTGCCAGGTGTGATAACACCGCCAACCGTATAAATAGACATTCCCATCACACGACCATCGGCTGGTGATTTAATTTGAATACGATTTACTTTATCCGTAGTCGCGGCTAAACGCTGATTAACGTCATAAAGTTGCGCTTGAACTTCACCAAATTTATCTGCGACTTCTTCTTGAAATTGTTTTTGAATTTGCATGATTTGCAAACGAGTTTCGCCAATTTGCATTTCACTACTTGCGATTTCAGAACTTAATGACGCAATTTCGCCAGTGTTTGCAGTTATGCTTCGTTCCATATCGCGCAAACGTTGTTTGTCTGCAAAACCTTCGGCAAGTAATTCCTTCAAATCTTTTGCTTCTTCGGTGTAAGACGCATTCAAATGTTGTTTGCTTGTTTTTTGACCTTGCAAACCTTGAATACGCGAATTTAATTGGCTAATTCTTTGATTTAAAACCGATACTTCGCCGTCATGAGCATTTTTGCGGGCATTGAAAATTTGATTTTCACCTTGTCGTGCTTCAATTACGCGAGCATCGTTCAAATTTTGTACTTCTTTTGGATAAACGACTGAACCTAAACGATCACGTTCTGCACTTAAACGCGCCACCTGCGCGGCAAGTGTGATTTGTTGACCGCGTAAGATTTCTGCTTGAGCCTTAATATCCGTACCATCTAAAACCAGTAATAAATCACCTTCTTTAACGATGTCACCATCTTTCGCAATCAATTCTTTGACGATACCGCCGTCTAAATGTTGCACTGTTTTGCTGTGTGATTTAACTGTTACAAAACCAGGTGCTGCTGCTGAACTCGCAATCGGTGCTAAATAACTCCACGTTCCTAAAATACCGATAGTGCTAACTAAAACCGCCATACCAATAGCACGAATCGGCATATCGTTAGTAACAAGAGATACATCAACTTCTTTTTGAGGTTCGACTTTTTTTAACTGATCAGGATGAATTTTTGCTGTTTCTAATTTCATAATTTTGCCGCCTTAGTTAGCAAGTGTAGCCGATTGAGCGGCTTGTGCTTGTGCTTGCTGTTGTTGCAAATGCGCGATAACTTGTTCTTTTGGTCCATAAACAGATACCAAACCGTCATTCAAAATGAGTAATTTATCGACATTTGCCAAAACGTTATTTCGGTGAGTAATGACAATGACTGTCGCGCCTTTTTGTTTTAAACGTTGAATGGCATTCCCTAACGCGGCTTCACCAATTTCATCTAAATTTGAGTTTGGTTCATCTAAAACAACAATTTGTGGATCGCCATATAGCGCACGCGCTAAACCAACACGTTGACGTTGACCGCCTGATAAATTACCACCTGTTGCGCCAATCATCGTGTCGTAACCTTCGGGTAAATGCAGAATCAAATCATGAACATCAGCCATTTTTGCGGCATTGACTACTTTTTCAGGATCAATCTCACCAAAACGCGCGATATTTTCACTGATTGTGCCTTCAAATAATTCAATATCTTGTGGCAAATAACCTATATGAGGTCCTAAATCACTACGATCCCAAGTGAAAACGTCCGCACCGTCCAAACGAATTTTGCCTTGATTACAAGGCCAAATGCCAAGTAACGCTCGAGCGAATGTTGATTTACCCGCGCCACTAGGACCAATCACACCAACTACATCACCTTTACCAATAGTTAAAGTTAATCCTTTTAAAACTGCGGATTTAGCTCCAGGCGGTGCAACGACTGCTGATTCAAATTGAAATGTACCTTCTGGTGTTGGTAATTTCATGCGTTCTGGATCCGCTGGAATTTGACGCAAGATTTCATTCAAGCGTGAATACTGACCACGGGCAGAAATAAAACCTTTCCACGATCCGATTACGATGTCGATAGGTGCCAACGCTCTACCTAATAAAACTGAGCCACCAATCATCATTCCTGATGAAATTTCGTTTTCAACAACTAAATACGCACCAACTGCAAGAATTAAGGACTGTGAAGATAATCGAATAAGTTTTGACACGGCGTTAATTAAACCAGCTCTTGAACTTGCAGTCGCTTGTAAAACGAGAACTTGATTTGTGCCTTTTAACCAACGTTTTTGAATGCTATTCAGCATTCCCATTGATTCAATAACTTCAGCGTTGCGAAGATTTTTATTAACCAGACCACGTCCAGCCATTGCTAAATTATTGGCTTCACCCAACATTTTGCTGGTCGCTTTTTCCTGAACGATAGCAACAATAATAAGCAAAATTGCCGTAAATACTGCCATCCAACCGTACATCGAATGGAAGACAAACATCAACGCAATATAAATAGGCAACCAAGGTGCATCGAAAAATGCGAATAAACCGTTGCCAGTCATAAACTGACGTAGCGCAGTCAAATCATCAAGAGGCTGAGAAGAAGCACGTTGCCCACCCGTGTAAAGTGATTGTTTGTAAGCTACTTTGAATAAGCGTTCGTTGAGTAATGTTTCCAACCGAGTAGAAACACGCACAAGAATCTGAGATCGTACCCATTCGAGTGTTCCCATTGTGATGAAAAGAATCATCATGATTGCAGTTAAAAACCATAGCGTTGAGTAACTAGCAGTTGGAACGACGCGATCGTAAAGTTGCAACATATAAATCGTTGGAACGAGTTGCAAAATGTTGATGACTAAACTGAAACCTGCGGCGGAGACAAACGCGCCTTTACATAATTTTAGGGCTTCTTCTAAATCAGACTTGTTGAGTGTTTTCATATTGTACAAAGTTAGAATTTACTTATAGAAGTGGTCATTATGGCATATTTTATAAGCACTTTCTATTAAGTAGATGCTTATAAAATTGCCGTGTCATTATCAATAATGGTGTGAGTTGCAATTAAAACAAGGGCATTATTTGGCAAACTAAAACCAATTGGTTCACTAATTTCTAATGAAAACGTTTCATCTGCTTCAGCAATTTTGTCGCCCAAAATTGTAACTGAAATAGCAACGTGATTTTCACCAACGTGTAATGTCATTTGCCCTTGTGTCGCAATGTAATCTTTATTAGCAATCGCTGTGCCATTTATAGTGCGAAAATGAAATGAAATATCTTGTGTTAAAGGTTCATTAAATGCAGCAAGAAAATAATTTAATACCGAACCAAAATTAGGTTCGGGTACATTTTTTATAACTTCTGAAGCAAGTGTTGGTGCGGTATAAATTGGATTGCCTTGTGTAACAAAATCAATCCAGTCGGCGTGTATTGAAATGCGAGTATCTGAACCCATTTCACCAACTGATGAGTCCGTCACGCTGTTCACGTCTGTTAAAGCAGAACTAAAAATAAAACTACCAATGCCTGCAATTTTGCCATCAATAAAAGTCCCACCACCCGACAAGCCACTTTGTGACATAGTTTCGTCGCTGCCCAAACCTAAATTCGGTAAATTAAATAACAATCCCAGCGCATCATGTTGCGTTGTGCCATCGTCGTAGTCATAAAGTAATTGTGAACCCGCCTCAATATGACTTCCAAATGAATTATTTATGATGTCAGTTAGTGCGTCATAAGTGTTTTTACCTGCAACTAAATAGCTTCCTGAAAAACCTACCCGTGTGAATGTTTGTCCAATTTCTGTTTTAGTGCGATAAAGTTCATACCCTGACGTTTGTGCAAAGGGTTGCGCGAGCTTGATAATAGCTAAATCATGATTGTAATCAGCGGGATTATTATCCCATTGTGGATGAATATAAATATCTTCCACCTCGCTTACGTTTTGACCTGCCGAATTTAAAATGTGAACATTCGAGAATGCTGGATTTTCAGAAAATAAATGCGCGGCAGTTAAAACATATTGTCCACCTAAAAGTAAAACGCCTGAACCATAACTACGATTTTCACCAACTTGTTCGGTGATTTTAAAAACGTCCGTATAAAAGGGTTGCCCCGCATAAACTTTTATCAGCATAAAAACTTAGACAATTCGTAACGCTTCATTTTCAAATGTAATTCCCGCCCAACCGTGCTGCATAAATTGGCGAATGTTTTGATGATCAGTTGCATCAGGATTTTGTAAAACCTCGATACGATAATAATCACCAAATAATGATAATGTCTGCGTTTCTGTCAATTCATGTAATTTTGCAAATGCGAAAATTTTGCATGAACCTTCATTTTGACCAGCCGCATTTTTAACGGAACTATTACGAAATGCGGTTGGTTGATAAATGTAGTTTTCAGAAATAACGGCAATGGATTCAGTAAAACTCACTGGTGCATTTGCTTGAATTTTCGCTAAAAAATCATTCAATTCCATCGTTAAACCTCAATTCAACAACTGAGAAATTGTTTTAAAATCAGGATGTGCAGCATCTCGCAGCCATTCAAATAATACTGATTCATAATTTGTAATTACTACATTTTGAGCTTGTAAACGTTGAAGTGCATAAAATTTATGTTCCGCTTTACGCGCACAAATCGCATCTTCCACAACATGAACTTGATAGCCCAATGTCATTAAATCCAACGCCGTCTGCATAATACAAACGTGGGCTTCTTGCCCGACCAAAATAACTTGTTTGCTTTTCATTTGTTCTAAAGCGGGCATAAAACCACTCGCGCCCGTACAAGAAAAAGAGGTTTTTTCAAAAATTTGTGCTGTATCGGGACACGCGGCTCGTACCGATGCTTCCGTTTGCCCCAATCCTTGAGGATATTGTTCTGTGACTAAAACAGGAATCGCTAAATTTTTCGCAGCTTCCAAAAGACTAATGGTGTTTTCGTGCATCAATGCGGCATCTATTTCAGGCATCACTGCAGATAATTTACCTTGCATATCAACGACGACTAAAACGCTATCTAACGTTTTTAAAAGGGTAGGGTGTGTATTCATAAATTTTCAAAAGTTTAGTTATAAAAAAACCGCCCGTCATTCATATTCGGGGCGGTTTTGGAGAAATTTTTACATTTAAGCTTTAGCAGCTTCAATAAGTTTATTAAATGCTTCGATTCGAGCTTTGCCAGTATTAACCAAATCCATGCCGATTTCGATAAGTAATTGGCTTAAACCAGGCATTTGATAAACCATCATGCCTAAATAGCCAACAACTGGCACTGCGATAATTGCACCGATAACGCCACCTAAACCGACTAATGATAATAGTTTAATCAACATTACAATCGCATCTAATGGCAATAAAATCATGACAAATGTGTATGCCATAACCATAAATGTGAATAAAACGAAAACTGAAAATTGAAACAGGCGGATTAAAGCGACGTTAATTTTAACTTTGTTCATGTATTTCTGATCCTAATGAGCATTAAAGCGATTTTTATTGTTAATTATGAGTATTTAAAAAGCCACGAAATCAACAGTGGCTTTATGTGACAAGTTTAATTCATTTCACTTTTAAATGGTACAACGCGGAAATATCACAATCGCCAAAACCATTTTTAATTAACTGCTCATAATGCAAACGGGTTTGTGTGGCTAGTGGCAAATTCACACCAACGTTTTCGCTCATGCGTTCACAAATTTCCAAATCTTTATGATGCAAAGCCACTTTAAAACCTGCTGGATAATTGCCTTCCGTCATACTTAAACCACGATGTTGCAAAAACCAATTGCCTGACGCGCCACTCGAAATGACATCGATAATTTTATCCATTGGCAAATTTTGTGCTTTTGCAAAAGCCAAGGCTTCCGTCACCGCTTGATTGATTCCCGCACCCATAATTTGATTCACGGCTTTTGTAGCTTGTCCTGTTCCCGTTTCACCGATATGAACAATTCGGTTTGCCATTGCTTCTAAAACAGGACGTACTTTTTCTAAAACAGCAGCATCACCGCCCACCATCATTGCCAATTTTCCAGAATTTGCACCTTCGACACCTCCTGAAACAGGTGCATCAAGAAAATCGACATCATTGCACGCCAAAATGGCGGCAGCTTGTTTCGCGGTGTGGCTGCTGACGGTGGACATATCGACCACAATAGTATTTGGACGAATGGTTTTGGCGAGCGCGTTGACGACTTCTAAAACATCTTCATCACGCGAAACACACAAACAAATTACATCGACTTGCGTGGCGAGTTCTTCGGGTGAAAGTGCGATTTTCACGTTTAATTTTTGTGCGAGTAATTGCGCTTTTTCAGTGGTTCGATTGTAAACAGTGTTTAAAAAACCTGCGTTGGCTAAATTTGTTGCCATGCCGATTCCCATTGAACCTAAACCTATCATGCCGACGTTGAACATAAATTCCTTCTTTTCGATGATGGATAAAATTTGTACTTTTACTCGAAAAAAAAGCCGCGAAACCTTATGGTTTGCGGCTTTTAATACTTATTGGCGAAGAGAGAGGGGTTCGAACCCTCGATACGTTACCGTATACACGCTTTCCAAGCGTGCGCTTTCGACCACTCAGCCATCTCTCCAAATATCTTTTATTTTACTGCTTGAAAGGGCGCAAAGAATAATCGACTTCGTACTGTATTACAAGGTCATCCAGCGTTTTCTTCCAATTCATCCCATCGCGCATAACAACCGACCAATTCATTTTCAATGCTTTTTAATTCATCTAATGCTTCGTTTATCACGGATTGTTCGTGTTTATAAAAATTCGGTTCGTTTATTTTTGCTGTTAATTCGACTTGTTCAGCTTCCAACTTGCTAATCAATGCGGGGAGTTTTTCCAGTTCTTGCTGTTCTTTGAATGACAATTTTTTCTTTTTGGGTGCAGTCGAAACAGGTGCAATTTTTTCAACTTTTGGCGTAGCTTTTTTTGATACTAAAGCCGCTGCTTCTAAAGTTTTATTGTATTCGAGCCAATCCGTATAACCACCGAAAAACTCTTGAACATTACTTGAACCATCTAAGACAAAAATGTTGGTGACGACATTATCCAAAAACGCCCGATCGTGGCTGACTAACAATAAAGTGCCGTCAAATTCCAATAATTTCGCTTCCAACAATTCCAACGTTTCTAAATCTAAGTCGTTGGTCGGTTCGTCCATCACGATTAAATTCGCGGGTTTGGTGAATAATCGCGCCAACAATAAGCGATTTTTTTCACCGCCCGACAAACTTTTTACAGGTGAACGAGCGCGAGCAGGGGCGAATAAAAAGTCGCCTAAATACGAAATAACGTGGCGTTGCTGACCACCGATTTCTACAAAATCGTTGCCATACGCAATCGTATCAACGACGCTCATTTCAGGATCTAATTGATCGCGCAACTGATCAAAATAAGCGATTTCTAATTTCGTACCTTGTTCAATCGTGCCGCTGGTGGGTTCGATTTGTTTGAGTAATAATTTCAATAACGTCGATTTCCCCGCGCCATTCGCACCCACCAAACCGATTTTGTCGCCGCGCTGAATCAGCGTTGAAAAATCTTTGATAATTGTTCGGTCGTCATATTTGAAGCTGATATTTTCAACTTCGAGGACTTTTTTGCCTGATTTTTCACCCGTATCTAAGCCGATTTTTGCTTTACCTTGAACATTTCGACGTTCAGAACGTTCGGCGCGTAATCGCTCTAAAGCTCGCACACGTCCTTCATTTCGTGTTCGACGCGCTTTCACGCCTTGGCGAATCCAAACTTCTTCATCCGCTAATTTTTTATCAAATTCCGCATTTTGATTCGCTTCATCTTCCAATGCCGCCGCTTTACGAACTAAATAATCGTCGTAAGTTCCTTGCCATGAAACTAAATTACCGCGATCTAAATCGACAATGCGCGTGGCTAATTTTTGCAAAAATGCCCGATCATGCGTGACGAATAATACCGCGCCTTGAAACGCTAAAACTTGTTCTTCGAGCCACGCAATACTTTCAAAATCCAAATGGTTAGTCGGTTCGTCGAGCAATAATACTTCGGGATCCATGACCAATGCTCGCGCCAAATCAACGCGCCGTTTCCAACCGCCCGACAAACCTTGTATTTTTAGCTCTGGTGGCAAATTCAATTTGCTCAATGTCGCTTCAACGCGCTGTTGAAACGCCCAGCCGTCACGCGCTTCAAGTTCATGTTGCAAGTTGCCCAATTCGTTCAAGGCTTTTTCGTCTTCATAATCCATCGTCAACGATAAATCGTGATAACGCGCAATGATTTCACCTAAATCGCCCAAACCACTAGCGACGGCATCATAAATGGTCGCTTCTTCGGGTAATTCGGGCGATTGTGCCAACCACGCCAATTTGAGTTCGGGTTGTCGCCAAATATCGCCTTCGTCGGGCAACGTGTCGCCCGCGATAATTTTCATCAGCGTCGATTTACCTTCGCCGTTACGACCTAATAAACCGACGCGCTCACCTGCATCGAGTTGAAAATCTGCGTGTTTGAGCAAAGCGTGTGTGCCATAGGCAATTGAAACATTGGATAAACGTAATAAGGGCATTTTTAATCGGGAGTAAGTGTTTAGAGTTCTACAAAGCCGTGCGTGCCGCGTTTCGATTTTACGGCAAGCCAGTCTTTTAAGTGTTTGAGTTCTTCTGTTTCGGACAAATGTTCGAGCGATTGGCGCGTTCGCAATAAACGAAACGCTTTCGATAATACGTCGTAACGTTCGCCCGTAATACCTGCACGGCGTAAACCGACGCTATTTAAACGGTAATGTCGAGCGGGTCGTCCACCAATTAATGTGAACGGAATTACATCCATATTTAAACCTGTCGTACCTTGGACAATCGCAAATGAACCGACGCGACAGAATTGATGCACGACAACTGCACCGCCCATAAATACATTGTTACCGATTTCGACGTGACCGCCGATGGCGACGTTGTTCGCGAAAATCGTTTTGTTGCCGACGTTGCAATCATGCGCGACGTGGCTATTGTTCATAAAATAACAATCCGAACCGATGCGTGTTGCGGCGTTTTCTTTGGTTGCACGATGGGCGGTGAAACCTTCACGGAATGTATTGTTATTACCAATTTCTAACCACGTTACCGTTTCAGGTTTGAAATGAATATCTTGTGGCAAATCGCCTAAAACAACGTGTGGGTGAATAACATTTCCATCGCCCATTTTTGTGAAAGGTTGAATAACCGCATGGGCTTGAATTTTACAATTCGCGCCGATTTCAACATGGCTTTCAATCACGGCAAACGCGCCAATGGTTACGTTATCGCCAATTTTGGCATTAGGGGAAATGAATGCAGAAGGATGAATGTTTTGTGTCATAAAAAATTAACCTCGTGGGTGAAATTGAGCATGAAGTTTTTGTAAGCGTTGACTCGCGACATGAGTATAAATTTGGGTAGTGGATAAATCGACGTGACCAAGTAGCAACTGAACGACTCGCAAATCTGCCCCATGATTTAATAAATGCGTAGCAAAAGCGTGACGTAATGTGTGTGGTGATAGCGGTTTAATAATTTCTGCATGGAACGCATAGCGTTTGATAATATGCCAAAACGCTTGTCGCGTCATGTTACTACCTCGATGAGTCACAAAAATATAATCACTTTGTCGCCCGCTCAACAGCAACTCACGTCCATTGTGAAAATAAGTTTCAAGACACCCCAATGCTTCTTCACCAAAAGGCACTAAACGTTCTCGTCCGCCTTTACCGACAATTTGCACAACGCCTTGGCGTAAATTTATTTGTTCAAATTTCAAATCAACTAATTCTGAAACGCGTAAACCTGTTGCATACAACATTTCGAGCATTGCTTTGTCACGTTGTCCACGCGGTACAGCAATTTGTGGCGCGTTAAGCAGAGCTTCAACATCACTTTCAGTCAATGATTGAGGTAAAGTACGAGCCGTTTTTGGCGCGGTAATCAACGCAGTTGGGTCAGTAGTAAGTACGTTTTCACGCAAAAAATACCCATAAAATCGACGTAGGCTAGATAGAATTCTTGCTGTAGTTCGACTACTTATACCGAGATGATAACGATTTGTTAAAAACGCGGTAATATTTTCTGTTTCAACAGATAGCAAATCTTTTTTCAGCCAAGCACAAAAAATTCTTAAATCGCTACGATAGGCAGAAAGTGTGTTTTTACTCAATCCTTGCTCTACCCAAACGGCATCTAAAAATTGATCTATATATTTTTCGGACGTTGTTGTCATTATTATTCGCCACAAATAAAAAAGGCAGCTCAACGCTGCCTTTTCTACAAATCACGACTTGTCGATTATGCTGTTGCTTTAACCGCCAATTTTTCTTTGATACGCGCTTTTCTACCCGTTAAATCACGCAAATAATATAATTTTGCACGACGAACTGCGCCACGACGTTTCACAATAATTTCGCTGATAATGTTGCTGTGTGTTTGGAAAACACGTTCAACACCTGTGCCGTGTGAAATTTTACGCACCGTAAATGCAGAATTTAAACCACGATTACGAATCGCGATTACAACCCCTTCAAATGCTTGAATACGTTCACGTTCACCTTCTTTTACGCGAACTTGTACAACAACAGTATCACCCGATTTAAAATCAGGAATTTGTTTCATTTGTGCTTGGTTGATTTCATCAATAATATTCATTTTTATACCTTGTCCACTTCAACTTTAAATTGTGCCAATAAGCGTTCTTGCTCGGCACTTAACGTTTTCTTTTTCAATAAATCGGGGCGTTTTTGCCACGTTCTTCCTACGGATTGCTTCATTCGCCAGCGTGCAATATCAGCATGATGACCACTCAATAACACATCAGGAACAGCATCATCAGCAATCACTTCAGGACGAGTAAATTGTGGGTAATCTAGTAATCCATCGCTGTGGGAATCCTCTTGTGCCGATTGCGCGTTACCTAATACATTCGGTTGTAAACGGGTAATTGCATCAACTACAATCAATGCAGCAAGTTCTCCGCCGCTGATAACGTAATCACCAAGTGACCACTCTTCGTCGCAGTCGTGTTGAATAAATCGCTCATCAACCCCTTCGTAGCGACCTGCAACTAAAATCAGTTGCGACACTTTGCTTGCTTCACTGAGCAATGCTTGTGTCAATGGTTTGCCTTGAGGACTTAAATACACCACTTTGCAATCGTTTTTTGCATTAACTTTTGCGTCAGTAACGGCATCATGCAATGGTTGATATTTCATTACCATTCCTTGTCCACCACCGAATGGACGATCATCAACCGTTTTGTGGCGATCATGCGTGTAATCACGCGGATTCCAAACGTTGAGAGTCACAATTTTATTTTCAATTGCTTTGCCTGTAACACCCACTAGCGCGGCTTGTGTAACCATTTCGGGGAATAGCGTAATAATATCAAAACGCATTTAAAAATCTGCGTCCCAATCCACGCGCATTTTCCGTGCAGCTAAATCAATTTCTAATACCACTTGCGGCTGAATAAATGGAATCGCGTGTTGACGCTCTTTGTCCTGCACAATAATGACATCGTTTGCCCCCGTTTCAAGTAGGCTATCAATTACACCTAACGTTACGCCTTCAGTATTTTCAACTTGCAAACCAACCAAATCTGACCAGTAGTATTCATCTGGTTTAGCGGGTGGTAACTTCGCGTGATCAATAAAAATATCCCAGCCAATTAACGCTTCTGCGTCATTTCGATCAGTAATACCTTTTAATTGTGCGACAACGCCTTTGCTTTGTAATTGTCCGACAATAACTTCAGCGGATTGCGTAGCATCATTTTTTCTTAATAACCATGGTGAATACTTCAAAATATCTTCACGATGATTGGTAAATGAAAAAATTTTTACCCAACCTTTAATGCCAAAAACGCCAGATATTTTTCCGACGTGTAGTAATAATTTCTGTTCGCTCAAGAGCAATTACGCAGCAGCTTTTAACGAGTCTTTAATCAATTTTGCAACGCGTTCAGAAGGTTGTGCGCCGTTTGCTTTCCAATGATTAACACGTTCATTGTCTAAACGTAAACGCTCTTCGTTGCCGCGAGCTAACGGATTGAAAAAACCAATACGTTCAATGTAACGGCCATCACGACTGTTACGGCTGTCTGTGACTACGATTTGATAAAACGGGCGATTTTTTGAACCACCTCTGGAAAGACGAATAGTTACCATCTCATATCCTTAAATAATTGTTGAAATAAATTGGGTTATTCTACGCATTTTTGTTGATAAAACAATATAAAACATCAATCTTATCGACGTAATCCACGCATTTGACTCTTCATACCGCGTACCATGTTTGTCATATTGCCTGATTTCAATTTTTTCATCATTTTTTGCATCATAAGAAATTGCTTCAGCATACGATTTACATCGCTTAATTCTTGTCCACACCCATCAGCAATTCGTTTTTTACGGTTGCCTTTGATTAAATCTGGAAATTGTCGCTCTTGCATCGTCATTGAATTGATGACACCAATTTGTCGGGCGAGCAATTTGTCATTCATTTTTTCTTTTACTTCAGCAGGCATTGCATTCATGCCAGGCATTTTGTCCATCATTGAACCAATGCCGCCCATTTTTTGCATTTCCACCAGCTGCTCTTTGAAATCTTCTAAATCAAAACCTTTACCTTTTTTGATTTTTTGAACTAACTTTTCAGCTTTTTCTTTGTCAACGGATTGTTCAATTTGCTCGATTAAACTGAGCATATCGCCCATGTCTAAAATCCGCGATGCCATACGATCTGGATGGAACGGCTCCAAGGCATTGGTTTTCTCACCCATACCGATAAACTTAATCGGTTTGCCTGTAATGTGACGAATCGATAACGCTGCACCACCACGCGCATCGCCGTCTGCTTTGGTTAAAATAATACCTGTTAATGGCAAAGCATCATTGAACGCTTTCGCGGTATTCGCCGCATCTTGCCCTGTCATACTATCAACTACGAACAGTGTTTCAATAGGTTTAATCGCCGCGTGCAATGCTTTAATTTCGCCCATCATTTCGTCATCAATATGCAATCGCCCCGCTGTATCGATAATGATAACGTCTAAAAATTTACGTTTTGCGGCATCAATCGCATTGAGGGCAATATCAATCGGTTTTTGTGTAATATCGCTATCGAAAAAGACCAAATCGACTTCATTTGCCAACATTTCAAGTTGCTTAATGGCGGCTGGACGATAAACGTCAGCACTGACGACACCGACTTTTTTCTTGTTATTTTCTTGAAGCCAGCGTCCTAATTTTGCAACGGTGGTTGTTTTTCCTGCACCTTGTAAACCCGCCATTAAAATGATGGCGGGTGGTTGCGCGTTGAGATTTAAACTTTCGTTTTTCTCGCCCATCACTTTGATAAGTTCGGCTTGCACCAACTTAATCATCGATTGACCAGGCGTTAAACTACTTTGGACTTCTTGTCCTAACGCGCCCGTTTTTAGATTTTCCAGAAAATCCGTCACTACAGGTAATGCCACATCCGCTTCTAATAACGCGGTACGCACTTCTTGCAACGTATCTTTGATGTTGCTTTCTGTGAGGCGCGACTGTCCTTTGAGTTTTTTGAGGGTGCTGTTTAAGCGTTCGGTTAAATTATCAAACATAATGTGACTCGAAAAAATGAAATCGCTATCTATAAAAAGAGCTGACAAATACTGCCAGCTCGACGTTCAGTGGTATAGTAACACAACGTCAAATATGGCAAAAGGCGCAGATTCAAAGGCGTACAGCATTAACAAAATATAGAGATAGGTTATGGTGAAATTTATTGCAATAAGCGCAATGCTTGCTTACGGTATAAGTACAGGGTGGTTAGTCTGGCAGTTGCGCGAACAGACCCAGTCGAAAAAATCATTACGATTTGCGTGGTTAGCAGCTGCTCTACACACACTATATATTGGTTTACTTTGTCAGCAGCAAAATGGCTTTAGTTTTGGTGTATTAAGTGTCGCTTCTCTAACTATATTAAGTGTGGTGTTGGTTTTATTATTGACTGCGTTGACGAAACCCGTTGAAAAATTAGGCGTGGTGTTATTTCCATTTGCAGTCATTATTTTGGGATTAGATGTGATTGTTGATCCTTCACCTCATTTATTACCTGTGCATACAGGCGCAATGGCAGGGCATATTTTGACTTCCGTTTTAGCGTTTAGTTTATTGATGGTGGCAGCATTGCAGGCAATATTGCTCTCGATTCAAAATACACAATTAAAACGCCACCCACCCTCACGATTTGTTTTGTTATTACCTTCATTACAAACGATGGAAACGCTTTTATTTCAAATGATTACTGCGGGGGTATTATTATTGACCGTATCATTGGGAACAGGATTTTTATTTTTACACGATTTATTTGCTCAACATTTAGTTCATAAAACGGTGTTGTCTTTCTTGGCATGGGCGATTTTTTGTGGGATTTTGATTGGACGGCAACGTTACGGGTGGCGGGGGCGAGTCGCTGTAAATTGGATATTGGCAGGATTTGTGCTTTTGTTATTAGGTTACTTTGGCAGTAAATTTGTTTTAGAGCTGATTTTGATAAAAGTTTAGATGCACATTTTTGTGTTTTTTAGATGATTAGTTAGAAATCAATAACACAATATAAGCTACCAATTAAATTATTATATTAAAAACTGTGACCTAGTTCACATATCTCATGTACTACTGTAAATTTTCATCATTTTACTGTAAACGGGTTTGACAAATAGAGTTGGGATGTTTAGCATTGTGTCGTAACAAGTCACGACCTTGTCAAATTTCTCCAATACATTAAACTTCACAATTACCTTTTTAGGACGCTTAAAAATGGCAAAAATAACTTATTCACCAATCAAACAGGATGCAGAGGGTTATAGCTATTCTGATTTAATCTTAACTGGCGACACTTTTTATAATGACGCAATTGTCGTATTGGCTGATGGTCAACGCGCTTCATTATACGTCAATGTAGCTAAACCTAATCTTGCCACATTGGTGTTTGAATCTACTGTTACAGGCAATGTACCTGTTACGTTATCCGCCGACATTTTTGATTCTGGTGAATTACCTACAGGCGTTGATGCAACATTGTCTGTTGATGGCACAGTGGTTGATCCAACAGTAGATGACACAACTGCACCTGATGCACCAACATTCGGTGAAGTGGCTGGCGATAATGTTATCGATGATAAAGAACGTGCAGAAGGTGTAACTATTTCAGGTACAGCTGAAGCAAATTCAACTATCACTTTGACTTTCAGTGCAGACACGACATCGTCAAGCAATGCCGCTGAAATTGTTGATCAAGCAGCGTTAGATCAAGCAATTTTAGATTTAGAAACTGCTCGTCAAACTGCAGCAGATGCACAAACGGCTTTAGATGATGCAACAATAGCTGCAACGGATGCACAAACTGCTTTAGACGATGCAACAACAGCTGAAACAGATGCACAAACTGCATTCGATGCAGCACAAGCTATCGTAGATGCAGCAACGGCACCAACAAAAGCAGAAACAACTGCTGTAAGCGATGCACAAACTGCTTTAGACGACGCAACGACAGCTGTAAGCGATGCACAAACTGCTTTAGACGATGCAACAACAGCTGTAAGCGATGCACAAACTGCTTTAGACGATGCAACAACAGCAGTTACAAATGCAGAAACAGCTGTGACTGATGCAGGCGGTACGCTTGATACACCAATCACAACAACGCTACCTGTTGATGCAGTTCCTGTTACGACTAGCGAACCAACAACTACAGGCGGCGATGCCATCACCGTTACGACGGATGCAGATGGTAATTGGTCTTACCTGTTAGTTGAAGCGGATTACCCAACAGATTACCAAACGTTGCTTG